>Ga0316198_10000135_pt1 | contig 32338 bp, 32 predicted proteins | sample OudBieAanoxic_MG_FD_204935 | JGI IMG/M metagenome (GOLD analysis project Ga0316198, IMG submission 204935) | Coastal sediment microbial communities from Oude Bieten Haven, Netherlands - site A anoxic | ecosystem: Environmental > Aquatic > Marine > Coastal > Sediment | place: Netherlands... | reverse complement strand
GCTATTTCCCACCTAATTTAAGGACATTCGAACTGGTTAATTCAACTTTTAGCTTCAACTGACCGATAAGTTGGATCAATTTTGTCCGCCGCTTTTCATGATGATCTAAAATAATTATGTGTGCACCCGGTCAAATTGGCAGTTACTTATCGATTAAAAGCCATATCCTTAAACCTTAGGCTGCTTCAGATTATTCCAAACACCTGAACGAGTCCGGCCCATGCTTGCGCTAAAGTTGGGCTTTAATTGCTATTTTCTTCCCAGGATCAAGCCCAGGGCAGACTCGAGTGTTGAGTGAGGGCTTTGCGCTTAAGCTGCCCCCAGGCCCTACATTTCGACGATGTCCTTTCCCTCGACCGATTCGTTTGCCAATCAATTTAACGGCTAATTAAAAAGGTTCAATTATTTGTATTTTTGACCCCACTGTGCCACACTATACCTGCTGATTTATCGGTTTTGAAATATGGCACCAGGATAATTTTGATTCTGAGTAGTTTGAAAGATTTGAGATAGCAAGAGATAAGATGCTGTTTCTAAAAACCGCTATGCGGTAAACAATGGTGATGAGGCATAATAAAAATTAGAGATAACACCAACATGTAAAAACAATTCTTCAGCACCTGAAACGATGCTCCCCTGAAGCCGGTGGTCTACAACTTTATAATTTTACTTAATCAAAGGAAAATAAAAATGGCAATTGAATCATGGCTCATATATTTGGCGTTAGTGTTAGTCGCCACTTCAACACCCGGGCCAGCAGTTCTCTTCATCATGACAAATTCATCCTTACATGGATGGAGGAAAGCCCTCTTCGCTGCCCTTGGTAATATTGTCGGTCTTTTCTTTCTTGGTATCATAGCCGTTACGGGGTTAGGAACGATACTCAAAACTTCAGAAATTATATTTGATACTATCAAATTGGCTGGGGCGGCTTATCTGATCTATTTGGGTCTTAAACTGATTGTTCAGAAAAGTTCGGATTTTACGACAATACAGAATCAATCTATTTCGATAAATGTTTCATCTCAAAAAATATTTTTTCAAGCGTTAGGGGTTGCACTAAGTAATCCAAAGGCAATCGTATTCCTGACCGCCCTGTTCCCACAATTCATTAACATCAACCAAGCACTAATCCCCCAATTTTCTATACTTATCGCAACCCTGATGCTTTTTTCATTCTCTTTTTTGATGTTTTATGCCCTGTTAGCGCACAATGTAAAAAATTGGCTAACCAAACCAAACAGAATTAAAGCCTTTAATCGAACAAGTGGTTCGATTTTTATTGGCATTGGTGTTCTACTGGCTACTTCATCAAATAAATAGTATAATAAAATGCATTGGGTCATCTCCCAATTAGTTGTAGTTATGCTTGAAAAAGGCTGATAATCCCACTTGGATACGTCTTGTCGCATAGGGTTGAAGGACTCGAGGGGTCAAGGATTCGAGTGAAATGCAAAAAAAGCTTCAGAGCATTGAAAGTCTGACAGAAGCCATAAGATCTCTGGTTAAAGATATCTAAAATATCAGCAACATTTCCAAAGTAAGAGCGCTACGGTCTAACGCCACAGATCAGAAGATCTGCCGTATCTATTCCCTCTGATATAGCCGAAGGGTATGAAAGGAAGCCAAACGTTGATAAAAACATTAAAAATCAAACCCTTGAATCCTTGACCCCTTGATCCCTGGGACCCCTTTTCCCAAGTAAATTTGGAGAAGAACCAGTGCATTTAATCGGAAGCCAAAAACGGTATCACTGAATTACATTTCTGGCGAACACCGAGTTCTGCGTACCAGGCAGACCTCGCGAATAGGAAATATCACCTAAAACAGAGATGCTTGTCTTTTTCTGATGCTTGTGCTAATATATTAATAATTTTGATGAGATCTTAAAACGTCCGAATTCATCATGCCAGACCTGATGCAGTATCCAGAATAAGTTGAAAACACTGGATTCCGGCCTTCTTCAAAATGACGCTTTAAAGAGATTCCGGGCTTTTTACGAAGCCATCAATCCTTTCAACCTATCGATGGCACCTCGTAGAATATGAATAAATATAGATAAATACAGCCTAACCTTTTCCGGCAACCACAACCAACAGAAAAGGAGGATCATCATGAAAGCTGAACTCATCAATTATGAAACGTTACTAAAGGTTATCAAAGGTATTTCACACTCCAAAGACCCAGAAGAGATCGCACTGATGACAGTGGACAGCATTAAAACCGCCTTGAATACAAAAGGATGTTCCTTATTTTTAATTAATCGTAAAACCAATGAGCTGGAACTGGCGGCCTCCTTTGGATTGAGTGATGAATATCTCAATAAGGGTCCCATAAGCGCAATGCGTTCCATTGCGCAATCCCTGGATGAAGGGCCGGTGGCAATTTATGATGTCACGGATGATCCAAGAATTCAGTATCATGAGGAAGCCGTAAAAGAAGGGATTGCCTCTATATTATCGGTACCTATTGTGGTTGGCGGCCATTTGATAGGGGCAATGCGTGTCTATACGGCTGAGCCCTGGGAGTTTACTTTAAAAGATGTGAATTTTGTTCAAGCCTTGGCTCAAATAGCCGGGATGGCTGTTAATATGGCCAGGTACGCTAAAGGGCTCAAAAGCAGTATTGATGTTCTTAAAACCATGAGGGAAGTTCAATCCAAAGGTGTTAAGAGTAGTACCCCTTTGTAAATTTTCGACTGTAAATTTTTTAACTGCAAATCCCGCTGTCGGGCAAGTGGATCGGCTAAAACCACAATCCTGCCAAGCGGGATTCGCTTTGAAAAATATTTTTTTCACAGGAGATACAAATTACCATGTCCACGAATAATTTAATCGAGGCGCTTGAATTAGATAACGCGGGAAACTGGGACGGGGCACATAGGATCGTTCAAAGGATAGAATCCAAAGAAGCCTATCAGGTACATGCCTACCTGCATCGAAAAGAGGGCGATCGAAACAATGCAAACTATTGGTATCATCGAGCCAATGAGAAAATGCCTGAATTAAGTTTAGATGAAGAGTGGCAGGAATTGTACGACCTGATCGCCTTAAAATAATCATCTGGAAGATGGATATTAAAAAGCCGCATGTCCAAACATCTTGTTGATCTCACCTATTATTCTTATGCATTTTCATGGATATAAACAATGCTGATGGCCATAATCTGAACTACCGGGATAAAAGGACCAACGGTTAATGACCGTTTCATATAGCACCTTCCGTAGTTTATTGATCGTACTGATCATGGTTTTCGCCAAGCCATCCTTTGCTGATGAACCAAGCGGTTCCGATGTGTCTTCACGAACGAAACCGCTATGGGAGTTGCGCTTATTTAATAGTATCGTGCGCCTGCCGCTTTACCGCGGCGCTGGTAAATACAAAGTTTATTTTCTGCCCTTGCCATACCTGATCTACCGGGGGCAACATTTTCAGTCGGACCGGGGAGGGATACGGGGTGTTTTTTTTCGATCCGAATTTTTGGAGACAACGCTCTCTTTTTTTGGCAATCCACCGGTGGATGATGAAGATACCGCCAGAGAAGGCATGGGAGATCTGGATCCGATAATTGAAGCCGGACCAGCCTTGAAATGGTTTTTCCTGGGCCGCCATCCCCGAAAATATCTGTATCTTCGCTCTGCCCTGCGCTGGACGGCATCGGTGGGATTACCGGATAACTTGAAGTCCCGCTATCAGGGATGGCGGTTCCTGGTCAACTTGATCTACCAATACGATGCTCCTTGGGATAACGATCGTTGGAAATTTGGGTTTAACATGGGAGTCGATTTTGCCGATCAACGCTATAATGGATATTTTTACGATGTACCCGAAAAGAATGCGCTTCCCGACCGCCCGGCATATAAAACCAACGGTGGCTATGGGGGGTTGATGTTTTCTGGAAGCCTGACCTACCATATCAACGAGCGTTTCTCCACCGTAATCTATGGCCGCTGGGATTCCCTCGCCGGGGCTGTCTACCGAGACAGCCCGCTGGTTGAAGAAAAGAACAATTTTATCGGAGCAGCTGCACTGATCTGGAATGTCACCGCAAGTAAACGGCAGGTAGATGCCCGTTACCAGGAAAATTAGATGAGGCTGATGAGAACTCATTACGCCTATCGGTCGTTGAGAAAACCTGGCCCTTACTATTCTGTCATCCGTGGTGATAAGTATTACCGGCCATCTCCCGATTCCCTAACCGAATTACCTTATGCCATACCGCCATTCACCGAAATTACCTGTCCGGTGATGTAAGACGCATCGTCCGAGCAGAGAAACCGGACCACTTTGGCCACTTCCTCCGGTTGACCCACCCGGCCCATGGGAATCATGCTTTTCAACCCATCCAAAGGCACCTCTTTAATCATATCGGTATCGATTAACCCGGGAGCCACCACATTCACCCGGATTCCCATCTGGGCGACTTCGGCTGCAAGCGTACGACTGGCACCGATTAATCCTGCCTTGGCTGCCGAGTAATTGGCTTGGCCCCGGTTACCGATAAGGCCGGCAATGGAAGAGATGGAAATCACTGATCCGTGTTTTCGGCGAAACATCTTCTTCAATACCGGCTTGGTCACATTATAGAATCCGGTCAGGGTGGTATCGACGACCTGGTGCCAGTTATCTTTCGGCATCATCATGAACAAACCGTCTTTTGCAACGCCGGCGTTGTTCACCAGTACATCGATGCCTTTATATCTAGAAAACAGGTCATCTAAAGCAGCCTTGGTTTCCACGGAATCCGTCACGTCGAAAGCCTGCGCTTCCCCATGCCCGCCGTTTTTTTCAATCAGCTTGATAGTCTCTTTCGCCGCCAAATGGCTGGATCGAAAGTTAACCGCAATATAGTATCCAACCCGGGAAAGCTCCAGGGCGATGGCCCGGCCGATCCCTTTACCAGCTCCAGTGACAATCGCCACCTTAACCTCATTGGGTGCATCCATAACAATCTCCTCTGCAACCTAATCAACCGCTAAGTCTGTCTCGATCGGTTTAAGCCTAACCCGTGGTTGACCGGTTTCTGAAAAGTACGTTTCGGTTTATGTAGAAATCTGTAAAAATCATTGAAAATATACACCAAACCTCGTATTTATACGGTTTATGCGTACTTTGATAACCTATATTATCAGTTTTTGTAAAGGACAGACAGATTTTCTACCGGGTAACCTTAAAAAAACTTACAGAGATTCTCCCGGACTATTATTTTGTAACAACCGGTAGATGCGAGCGCCAAAACCCGTCTGGGTTTGCCTGTAGCTGATTGTTTATATTTTTAACTCAATTTATTACCATTTTTCTAAAAAATGTACTTAATCTTATTGTTTATAATCGCCTATCTGGCCGGCTCGCTGAACGTCCCCATCGGGCTGTTTCGCCTATCGGGCCGGGAGGACCCGCGTACTCATTTCAGCGGCAATCCAGGCATGACCAATGTTTATCGCCAGGCCGGTTTATGGTGGGCCTTGGTAGTGTTAATCCTGGAGATGGGTAAAGCAATGATCATTTCAGCCGCGGCTGTAAAATTGCTGCCTCTGGCGCTGGTACCATGGATTGGTTTCGGCTTGATCATCGGAAATCTCTACCCATGCTTTCACCGCTTTCAGGGCGGTAAAGGCGTCGCCAATTTTCTGGGCTTTTCCATTCTCATCGCACCAATGTCCGCAGGGGTCTGTATGCTATTATGGCCGATGGTTTATCTGATTACCAGGCGACCGTTCATCGGTTCATTCATTATGGTGGGGCTGCTTTCCACAGGGATAATCAACCACTGCGGCACGGATACCATCACCGTAATCGGAACGGCGGCATCGGCCATATTCATTTACTACGCTCACAAACAAAACGTGACGGAACTACTTACCAGAAAGGGGTTTATTAACGGTAACCAATAAAAAGGGACTTTTGTAAAATGTCAAATTTTGTTTAAGTTCAATGATTAATTTTTTAATATGACACCGAAATTTGGCAAAAGGGAGACTTTTTCAAAGGGCTCAAATAAGATTCGGTTACGGAAATTGATTGATTTTCACAAAAACTCGGATACTTGATCAATTAAATTGGAAGTCTGTTCGACGACCTTGCCGGAAAATTTCAGTCCTACCGCCGTTCTCAGCATCTCAAGTGTTAAAACCTTTTTCTTGCATGCCAGATATATCAGGGCGGCCAGGGCCCAGTCACGAGATTTAATCTTATATTTATGAAAGTCTAGTTCGGTTATCCGGGCTGATGTCGAGGGGATCTCAAGTCCCTTAATCGCGAGAATCCAGGTGGTCTCCTCCAGACCGGCAAGCATTTCTAGTCGCTTGGCGACTCCTTCCGGGGCGAGTGCAATGACAACGGAAGGAATATCAATCCCCGTATAGTCAATCCCTTCCTTGGCAAGTACCAGCTCGCTGATAGAGTGGCCTCGCAGCACCGTGATTGGGTAATCATTTTTCTGGGTGGTGTGCAGGCCGGCGCTGATACCGGCCAGGCACAGGATTTCCCCGGCTGTTACAATTCTCTGCCCGGCGCTCCCTAGAATCACAATCTCCTGACGATCTGTTTCGGGTAATACAAATTCAGCCTTAATGGATAGCGGTGGGGATGCCGGTGAAAGCCTAGCCCCTTCCTGCTGGTAGTGTGAGCAGTATTCTTCCCTGTTGTTTTCCGCCTCAAAATGGCTCACCGGGGGCAGGCACTCAATGTTGTCGGCGATCATTTTAGGGGTCAGCTTGTTCTTCTTTGTATACCGCCCCGTACACAGCCCCTGGATATCCACCAGCGAAAATCCGTTAAAACCAATGGCAAGGGCCAGCTTTTCCGCCAAATCATTTTGATAGGCGGATAACCGTGCCACGTAACCGGCCCCGGCCGATCCTGCCACCTGGCAAATGTCCATGGGCATCTCGAGACGGTTAAGGAATCCAGAGCCCACCAAGGCGTTTTCCGGGGTAGTAGCGGAGCATTGACCACCGGTCATGCCGTAATTGAAATTATTGAGTATCAGCAGGGTCAAATCGATATTCCGGCGGCAGGTTGAAAGCACATGGGCACCGCCGATACCTAGCCCACCATCCCCCATGGTAACAATCACATGCAGGTCCGGACGGGCCATTTTGATCCCGGTGGCATAGGTCAGCGCTCGGCCATGGAGTCCGTGCATGGCATGCGTGTTAAAGAAGGTGTCGAACAACCCCGAGCAGCCGATATCAGAAACCAGGACGATTTGTCGGCCCGCAAGCCCCATGCGTTGAAAGGCATCGTCCAGCGCCTGAACGATCCGCTCATGGGAGCAACCCGGACAGAATACCGGCGGTCGTTCTTGGTTCAGTAGGCTACCCATGAACGATTACCTCCTTGATCCGGAGCGGAGAGATCAGCTCACCATTCATTTGACCGTAAAAATCCACCGTCTTGTTCGGTAACAATCTTCGAATTTCCCTGACATACTGGCCCAGGTTCATTTCGATTACAACGATCCGCTTAAACGGCACCGCTTGATTCCTTATCAGGTCTTCCGGTACCGGCCAAAGAGTTTTGAGGATGAGGAGTGATACCGCCATTCCGGCCTTTTTTAACGCCTTTGCGGCTGTTATGGCTGCTCTTGCAGTAACGCCATAAGTGATCACCAGCGTATCGGTCTCCGCCTGGATAATCTCTTCGTAAAAGGTAAAACCACGGGCACCTAACTTGATCTTATTCTTCAATCGTGCCTGATTTTGTGCAATGACAGAAGCATCTGTAGTAATGTATCCATTGGGACCGTGGGTAGAAGAGGTTTGACGCACCAGCCGTTTATCCCCGATGGACAGAAAGTCCGGTGCCATGTGATCACCGCGAACCTCAAACGGAAGAAACGGCCGATCGTCTGCCGCCAGCCTGCGATTGACTATATCCGGTAATTTGATGCTTGACAGATCAACCGTCTCACGGGTCATTGATATCTCTTTATTTGACGCAATAAAGACCGGGCATCGATGAATTTCCGCCAAATTGAAAGCATGCACGGTCAGTAGATAACAATCGGTTGCATCCACCGGTGCCAGCACAATGACCGGCAATCCGCCGCTGCTTCCCCAACGTAAAAACTGAATGTCGCCGTCAGCGCCTTTGGTGGCCGATCCGGTGGATGGTCCCAGGCGTTGGACATCAACGATCACAATAGGGATCTCGCTGCCGATGGCAAAAGAGATCTGTTCGCTGTATAAACTGATCCCGGGGCCGGACGTGGCGGTCATCACCTTTAACCCTGCCATGGACGCTCCCAGGCAAAAACCGATGGAGGCGATCTCATCTTCCCCTTGCAGGCATATCCCACCCCGCGACGGCAGCAATTTAAGCATTGTATTGTAAATGGTGGTAGCCGGGGTGATCGGATAACCGGCAAAAAAGCGGCAACCGGCTGCCAACGCCCCCCAGCCGATGGCCTCGTTGCCTTCCATGAAACTAAGTACCATAGTTGTTCCTGCTGATTTTTAGAACAGAATCCCCTCCCGGTGATGAACAGATATGGCTGAAAATACCAGAATGGTTCTATCAGGCCATCTTGCTCGTGCCATCTGTGTTGTCCGTTGTCAAAAAAGGTAACACATCATTCCTCGATTTCCGTCAGGATTTCATCCAGAATCGAAAGGGCTTTATCGATATCTTCTTTTGAAACATTCAAGGCCGGAATAAACCGAACGGCGTTCTCACCACAACCAAGCAGTAAGAGACCTTTTTGGAAAGCCGACTCGACGACAATATTGCGCTCTTCAATGGCCTTGGTTTTCTTGTCCCGGTCAGTCACCAGTTCGATGGCAACCATTAATCCGATCCCCCGGACATCACCAATCAGTCGATGCTTCCTGGCAAGTTCGGTTAATCTTGATTTGAAATATTGGCCGATAACGGCCGCATTGGCAATCAGGCTGCCTTCGAGAAGTTCAATGGTTGCCAGCGCTGCCCGGCAGCTGACCGGATTGCCGCCGAAAGTGGAGGCATGCGATCCGGGGACCCAATCCATGATGTCATGCCGGGCCAGCATTGCACCCAGTGGCATACCGGAGGCAATCCCTTTGGCCAGCGTAAAGATGTCCGGGTCGATGTCAAAATGGTCGCAGGCAAACATCTTGCCGGTCCGCCCCATACCGGTTTGAATTTCGTCGGCGACATAGAGAATGCCATATTCATTGCAAAGTTGCTTAAGCTTTTCGTGAAAACGCTTCGGTGGGACCACGTAACCACCCTCCCCCTGGATCGGCTCTACGAAAATTGCGGCCACCTCTTCCGGTGGCATGGTGCGTTTGAAGAGATCTTCACGAATCCAGTCCACGCAAAAGGCATCGCACTCCGGATGCTTGAGGTTGTAGGAACAACGATAGCAGTAAGCATAGGGAACATGGGTGATACCCGGCACCAGGGGCGCAAACCCCTTTTCATGGATAGATTTTGAAGCAGACAACGATAGCGCGCCCATGGTACGGCCATGAAACGAGCCGAAAAAGGAGATAATCCGCGTCCGTTTGGTGTGATATCGAACTAGCTTTAAGGCAGCTTCCACGGACTCAGCACCAGAATTACTGTAGAAAACACGTCGATCACGCTGACCGGGTGAAAGCTGTGCCAATTTTTCAGCCAGTTCCGATTGCACCGAATAATAAAAATCCGTACCGGACATGTGTAAAAATCGCCGGGCCTGATCGATAATGGCTTCAACCACTTTGGGGTGGGAATGACCGGTATTACAAACGGCAATGCCACTGGTAAAGTCTAAAAATCGGTTACCGTCAACATCGGTCACTACCACGCCTTCTCCCCGATCGATAACCAGAGGGTATCCGCGTGTATACGAAGGGGAAATGTAGCGATCGTCCTTAGCTAAAACCGCTTTGGCGGCAGGGCCAGGCAGCGATGTGATGATTTGCGGGTAATTACCGTTTTCCATGAGATATCCTCCTCGCGTGTTGCTCGGATGTCACTATCATAACACTAATGGCAGCTTTTATCGTCGCTTGTCAATGGCATTATATGTCCATTGGAGTCAACACCCTTGGGCTAAAGCCGAAGGCTTGGGGTCCAAGGATCCAAGGGTTCGAGGGGTCAAGTGAAAAGACCATCCAAGCCTCTCCTTGTACCTTTGAATTCTTGCGGCAGCATTAACAAATAAACTAAAGTCTTCGTCGAATGGCGAGGGTTTTTCTCCCATTCCCCGAGTGGGACAATAAAAAATAAATGGATGGGTATAGACTAAGTTTTGAAACCACTTTTAGGAACTATTCTATTTGCGAAGCTTCAAGGCGGTACCGTAGGCGATGGCTTCTACGCATCCCACGCCTTTTTTATTAGCGCGCCGGCCGATGGAAGCGGTTTCGATACGAACGTTGACAATGACACCGGCGTCGGGAGCGGACTCCCTCATCCGCAGCAGGGCTTCCCGACGGGCCCGGTCGAGGAGACTTTCGTAAGACTTAACCGTGCCGCCAAAGATATTTCGCAGGCTGGCCAATAACCGTTTGAAATAATCGATGGAGATGACTGCGCTCCCGCTCACCAGAGTGGCGAATTCAATCTGATCCGCCGGATAACCGACATCCTCCATGGTCACAATCGGTTGTAACAATTCAATCGTCTCCCGTTTTTCGAGGGAGCGAAAATGGCGTCTTTCGGCAATACTGCCGATAAAATAACCCATTGCGACCAGAGAGAGAAAAATGATGATGTCAATCATACGATTCCTTTCTTAGGTCACCCGGACCGCCGTACCGTAAACATACAATTCCGCGGCGCCCTGAGTGATGGAGGAAGTGGAATAGCGCACGTTGACGATGGCGTTGGCGCCGAGTTGCTTGGCTTGTTCGATCATCCGCGCCGTGGCCTGATCTCTGGATTCCTGCAAAAGCTTGGTATAGCCTTTAAGCTCCCCGCCGACGATGTTTTTCAAACTGGCCATGATATCTCGGCCGATATGCTTGGCCCGAATAGTATTACCGGAAACCAGGCCGAAATGCTCGGTAATGGCTTTCCCTGGAATTGTTTCGGTATTGGTAACGATCATTCGGTTTCCTTTCGTTACGGTTGTTTTCAGTTAAAATTGTACGTCATTTAGATATTTATCGCATCAGTTCTTTTCTAAAAAAGAACTCCGCGTCATTCCCGCACCCACCGAATCATAGACAATGATTTTTGCATTCTTTAATGCTTCGAGGTTCCGATTTATCGGAATTCCCTGGATGGAATCCGCTTTTAATGCATCTCTTTGAAGGTCATATGGCAACCGTTGCATGCAAACGACTGAACAGTTTCCCCGCGCATGGACATTGATCACCGTTTTTTTTTCAATGAACTCAGCTACTTCCATTTTTACATCACCCCGACCGTTTTTCAATAACTGTTCCAGCGTCAATGGGATCATAGCAAAATTGGCTTGATGCTCGATCAGCAGGTCGATGTCGCGAATCGTCAGTCGGTGAGGACTCAAAAGTTTGTTTAAATGGTTACCCGCCCCACGGGTGGCATAAAGAAACACGCCCTTCCCATCCATCTCACCAAAAACATCTCCATTATCTTCATCGATATCCGCCTGAATATACTTCCCGAAACACCCGTGGGTACTGGTTACTGTATCGACGATCCCGAATTTGGGTGATCTAAAATGGAACCCCTCGCCCCGATGAACCGTCAGTCGAAAACCGTCCTTGACATGTGCATAGGCCGACACAACGGTGTTGTATTTTCCCGATCGAACATAGGCTCGAGAAATTTTTTCTACAATATCCACCCCTGGTTTCATAGACATGATGTCAAAGGCAAAGGATCCGATATGGTCGTCATAGAATTTCAATGCGTCCCTAAAATTGGTAAAAATGCCATTTTCAGATGCATCGGGATAAACCAATTCCGCCAGGCGTTGCTGAACTCTAGCAGCACTCGCGGGCACTCGATACTGGATTTTTCCCAACTGGTTATCAATAATCAAACCATCGATTCGCCCATTGCCGGTAATATCCAGAATAGCCCTAGCCATGGTATCGATCGGATCATTTCCCATAGAACCGGTGACTGTTTCATCAGCTGTATACCGTCCCACCGGAACTGGGGATCCGTGGGTCTGAAAGGCGGAGGCCATGGCATCGTCACCAAAGATGATGGTCGCTGTATCCATCGGTCGAAACGCCTTGGCCCGGTGGATATTTTCGGCACCTACAATAACAGACAAATCATCTTTGGCTAAAAATCCATCGATGGACAACATGAATAATAGTTCAACCGCAACATTAAACCCTGGGCATCCTGCATACAGATCAATGGCCACTAAATCGGGGGCTTCCTTTTTAATTAATTCCAGGGGAAACCGAATTAATGGTCCCGGGTCATGTTTATCTTCGCCCACATTCGTAGCCCCGATTAAAAATTTGATCCGTGCTGGGTCAATTTCCGGGTTAGCGAGAAGGTCCTGCATGGCAAGCACCCCAATACGAACGTTCGCGGGTGCTGCCATCCGCGTTCTCACACCAATTCGTTCCTCTATGGTTTGGCTGTTTACAGGAATATTATTTTTAAATGACATCCCTTTATCTTCATAGACACTGTTGTCTACCAGTGTGCCGCCGTTCCAGGCGCCATGAGTCAAAATGGATAAAATTGATTCGGTCGTCAAAATGTTTTCCTCCGGGATAATAAGGCGATACGGATAAACTTTTTCTTTCCGTAGATGACACGTCTTCCTATGCCCTGCCAGCATAGTTAAGGTGGCCGTCGTCGTCAAGTTGAAAAGAAAACACCCTAGTGCTGTGGGGACATACCTTATGGGAACGGTCATAGCCGGAACTCTCTTTGAAATCAATACCAGGCGAGACATTTCGAACCAGTTTGAACCCTTATTTTTCATTTAACTAGCCAGCTGGCTGATTGGTCAACGGGTTCTTTGCCTAAAAAATCGTTTACAAAACAAGCCAGATTTATTATAGAACTTGTTAATTTTAGATCGATGCGACTTGGCAATCTATATTTCAACTCAAAGGAGTCATCATGGGTAAAAACAGCCTGATAAAATCCACTTCGAAAGAAAAGAAAAAGGTCAAAAAAGATAACCAAACCGAAGCCATTCCCGAAGAAAAGGCTGCCGCCAAACCGCCACTGCAACCATCGCCAAAGACAACCACCGCGCCAAAAATAGATAAAGAAGTGACAAAATCAACGCAAAAGAAGGCTATTAAAGCCCCTCCGGTGAAAAAAACCGGTGATGAAAAAAAGGCCCCACCTTCAAAACCGGAACCACCCAAGTCTCCAGAGCCACCGGTAACCGTCACTTATGAAAAACCGTCCGGGCCCAGCACTGGCGACCCAGTGGATAAAACCATGATGATCGTTGCCGGTTGCATCCTCTTCTTGTTTCTCCTGATCATCGGTGCCAGTGCCTCCAACTCCTCCCGCTACTATATTAAAAAAATGCCCATGGGAATTGTAATTCTTCAGGGCAAATTCGCCCCCCGGGGCGACAAGGAAGTCATCGTATTACCGGATATCACGGCACCGGAAGAACAAAAATCAGTATATAGCCGCGATGAAGCATACCCACTGATTTTCAAGCATTACTTGAACAAAGCCGACGCGTTGCTTTCCGTTCCGGGCATACCCGATTATGAAAACATCAAAATCTACCTGACCAAAGCCCAGAATTTTGCCGTTACCAATGAGCTGGCCCAGGCCGCTTCTCAAAGACTGATTGCCATTGATTTACACAACCTGCTGTACCGCGCCGGCGTGGCCCAGGACCGGGATACGGTCGTGGACCTGGAGAATGCCCTGGATTATCTTTCCGCGGCGGGTCGTCTCGAACTCGAACCGGAGCAGGTAGAACGGATCAATCACCAACGGGAAACGATTCGCGATCGGTTGCGGGAGCTGAAAGAAGTAGAGGCTGCCCTGGAAGCGGCGCCAAAGGAACCGACCCCGCATCCCACAGTAAAAAAATAGCGGTCATTTATTCCGATTGGCAACCGGGAAAAACAGCATAGCTAATACCTTAATAGAGCGAACGTCGAGGGTGCCTCAGATTCAAGGCGTCCAAGGGCGAAGCCGGTGTAAATTATTGCGAGTCCTTGGCAACGCGGAAGATGAGGTATCATCGGCCCTCCCGAAGGGTATACAAAATGGGGTCGTTTTTTTGGAAATTTATATTTCACTGGTGCCAGCGTTGTAAAAAAACCTGCCTATCGCTTAAAAAAAGCATTTATTTGGGTGTTTTATGTTACTTCTCCATTTTGTTTACGCTCATTTAGGGTAATAGCTATCCCAAATCAATCTCGCCTGCTCGGATGCAGGCCACCCAGTGATCATCATCGCTGTTTCCAGGCGCTGCACCTAAGTCGGGTGTCATTTTGCTGCAATCATCAATCACGTAAGGACACCGGGTGTGAAACACACAACCCGGCGGCGGATGGATGGGCGACGGCACATCTCCAACGAGAATTTGTTTCTTCTTTTTCTGTTCGGGATCAGGCACCGGAATAGCTGAGATTAAGGCCGACGTATACGGATGGGCTGGCTTTGTATAAAGCGTGTCTGCATCCGCATATTCGACGATTTTGCCAAGGTACATCACGGCGATACGATCCGAAATATGCTTAACCACGGCCAGATCGTGAGCGATAAATAGGTAGGCCAGCCCCATCTCCCGCTGAAGATCAAGAAGCAAATTTAATACCTGGGATTGAATCGATACGTCCAGAGCGGATACAGGCTCGTCACATATGATGAGTTTCGGGTTCAAGGCAATCGCCCGGGCGATACCGATGCGCTGACGCTGACCCCCGGAAAATTCATGGGGAAATCGCGTCATCGCCCTTGCAGCAAGGCCAACCCGATGAAGCAATTGTTTGACGTGAGTTTTTCGCTCTACCGGGGTACCGATACCATGGATGATATACGGTTCTTCTATGATATCACCAATGGTATGCCGTGAATTCAAGGATTCAAAAGGATCCTGGAAAATCATCTGCATGTCTCTACGTAGATCGCGAAGTTCTTCCCGGCTCAAATGAGATAAATCTTTTTTGTCGAAAACCACCTTTCCGGCCGTAGGTTTGTAAAGTCGTAAGATGCTGCGCCCGACAGTTGTCTTGCCGCATCCTGACTCACCCACCAGTCCCACTGTCTCTCCCGTGCGGATCTTAAATGACACATCATCCACGGCATACACCTTTCCCACCGGTCGCCGGAAGATACCGCCCAGAACGGGGAAGTGCATTTTAAGATTTTTTACGTCTAGAAGCAATTCGTCCATTAGTTTTTTTTCCATTCGGCCTAATAGAGGTAACAGCTGACCCAGTGGTCCTCGTTGATCGGCCTCAAGGGCGGCGGTGCGATACCGCAACCTGCCATGGCATACGGGCATCGATTCTGAAACCGGCACCCATCGGGCAGTTCATACAGGCTCGGCACCATGCCCCGAATGGTGGTCAACCGGGTCTTGGGCTCATTATCAAGGCGCGGTATGGCCGAAAGCAGCCCCAACGTATAAGGATGCCGAGGGTTTTTAAAGAGTTCCGTTACCGGTGCTTTTTCGGCTACGGTGCCCGCATACATCACCAGCACGTCATCACATATCTCGGCAATCACTCCCAGGGCATGCGTAATAAATATAATCGCCATCCTGGTTTGACGCTGTAGCTTCATCATCAATTCCAGAATCTGCGCCTGGATGGTCACATCCAGAGCCGTGGTCGGTTCATCAGCGATAAGAATATCCGGTCGACCGGCCAGGGCCATAGCGATCATCACCCGCTGACGCATCCCGCCAGAGAGTTGGTGCGGGTATTCCTCCATCCGTCCCTTTGGTTCCGGGATTCCTACTTTTTCCAACAACTCAACCGATTTTTCCCAAATTTCCGTATCGGCCATATCGGGAAAATGAAGTTTGAATACTTCACCAATTTGTCGGCCGATTTGATGAACCGGATTTAAGGCGGTCATCGGTTCCTGAAAAATCATGGAAATACCGTAGCCACGGATGGCATGCATTTGATCCGCTGGAAGTGCGGCAATATCCTTATCACGAAATAAAATCTTTCCTTTCTCAATGTAGCCATGCGGTTTGGGTAAAAGCCGCATAATGGAAAGCGCCGTGACACTTTTGCCGCAACCCGATTCACCGACAATTCCCAATGTCCGCCCGGCCTGAACATCAAAGCTGACGCCCTCAACGGCACGGATGACGCCCTGCTCCGTATCAAATGCTGTCACCAGACTGTCAACTTTTAAAATGGTTTTTTCACTCAATCAGAATCACCCTTGGCGTACTTTGGCCATCTCGTCACCGGGCTCTAAACGTTTCATCTATAATCGTTACCGGTGCAAAGGTCTTCTTCTTTTTCCGGGCCTTTTTGGTTTCGTCATGCAACGTCGGGTCATACCAGAATAATCCGCCGGTCGTGCTGTCAAAAGCGCTGAAAGCACTTCCCGAATGCTTGGTTGCGGGTGGCGTCGGGAGTCGCCACCAGCGCCAGTAGGCCTGGCGAAAGTACGGCCGCATGGCCTCCGGAACGAACGCACCGATTTCATGAATCTTTTCCTGAATTTGAATAGAAAGCTCGATCCGATCTTCCTCATCCAGGGAATTGCGATAGGTATCAATCATTCGGTCCAGATCCGAATCATCTGCATTGGTCACGTTGTTGGTCTGGGGCTTGTGGGCATTGTCCGAATGCCAGGTTTGCCAGTAAGAAGGACGTAGGTTTGTGCCAAACCCCATGATAATCACTTCATGCCGGTTTTCACTAATTTTTTTATACCAGGCGCTTGGATCAAGTTTTTGAAGTTTCACTTCAACCCCGGCTCTTTTGCCTTCTTCCTTCAAGACTACCAGCTTGGAGGTATGCCGTTCCGAGCCATAGGTCACCTCCACTGAAAATCGCCGACCATTTTTCACCCAGATTCCATCGGTACCCCTTTTCCAACCGGCTTCTTTCATTAACTCGGCCACCTTCTTAAGATCAAAACGGCGGGCTTTTATATTATTGTTGGAATACCGTCCATAGCCGACATATCCGTGCTCAAGCCGGAAGAAATCGCTGCGCAATACTTTATCGATTACTTTCTGCATGTTCATGGCATGTGCAAACGCATAGCGGACATATTTGTCTTTAAAAATGTCCCTATCTTGATTCAACCACAGGCCGAACGGTGACCGCGTCGTATCATTATAAAACCACAATCGGTACACATATCCGTTTTCAACCACCGGTGTTTGGCTTTTAACATGCCAGTACTTGGGCGGATTCATGTCGAAAACATCCACTCTGGCTTTTTTAAAGTATTCCCACTCCATGTTCTCATTGCGGACAACGGTATAAACCACCCGGTTTACATTGAATCGATTTTTAAAATATTTCAGATCCCTGGCCCACCAGTCCTTCTTGCGTTTAAACTTGACATATTTGCCTTTTTTGAACTCATCAATTTGATAGGGGCCAGTATTGGGAACGATTTTCCAATTGTACTTTCTGACAAAATCATCACCCAACTCAACGTAATAATGTCTTGGGGTGGGAGAAAGTGAGAGTTTCAAATGAAGATCCGGTTCGGCCTTGGTTGCCACCACAGCCAGGGTATAATCGTCATAAACAACAACCTTGTCAATCTCTTTGGTATAGTAGTCATTATACCAGGGGGCTACGATATATTTTGAACGCATGAATTCCAGGGTATAGGCAAAATCATGGGCTGTCACCGGTCCCCCGTCGGACCAGCGGGCCTTTTCGTTCAATCTGAAATACATGCTTTTTTTATCTTTCCCATAGGCCCAGTGGGTGGCCAGTTCGGGAATGATGTTCATGCTATTCGGGTGAAGCCCGATCAGGCTGAGGTTATTCCCCAAAATGGCACCTCTGAATTCTGCATTGGAATCCGGGCCAACGGTCCGAAACGTTAAGGGAAAACTCCTGATGGCCAATCGTAAGGTACCCCCCTTTTTCGCTGCCGGCGAGGCATAGACCTGTTCGGTGTCGTTGGTTAGCCATTGTATGTCTTCCGGCAGCAGCGTTTTAGAGGTCTCCGCTTGAAATATGTTCCTCTCTTCAGTGACACCGGTCTCGACGGTACCGGCGGACTGCCGATCTGGATCCGTACATGCATATGTCAGGATCGCCAAGAGAACCAAAATCCAGTGATGGGAAGCAATTGATCGGTTTATGCTTTTGCTTAGGTTTCTCATTTATCTTTTACTCCTCGAATGGAGGTCCATTTTCCTACTCATAGGTGGTATGCAATTTAGGATCGAACGCCTCCCTGACTGCCTCACCGATAAAAGTGACGATCATGAGGGTAATTACCATGGCACCAATAACTGATCCAGAAATCCACCAGGCGTCGAGGTTGGTCCAGCCCTGTTGAATAAGCTCACCCCAGCTGGGAGTGGGCGGCGGCAATCCGAATCCGAGATAATCGAGAGAAGTCAGCGCCACAATACCACCGGAGACGGAAAACGGAGCAAAAGTAACGATAATGGCAATGGTGTTGGGAATGATATGCTTAAAGATAATTCTAAAATTGGACGCGCCCAGTGCCCGGGCGGCGAGAACGTACTCCCTCGCTCGCTCTTTGTAAGTGACCGTGCGCATGGTCCAGGTGATGCCAATCCAGCCGAAAATCGCCATAATGAAGATCAGCATGAAAAAATTGGGAACCACGATGGAAGAGATGATGATGATCACATATAAAAACGGTATATTGGACCAGATCTCGATAATCCGCTGAAAAATCAAATCAAACTTCCCCCCCCAAAACCCCATGGCACTTCCGATGGAGACGCCGATCGCATAATTGGCCACCAGCAGCAGCAGGGAAAATACAATGGCGATCCGGAATCCATAGACGAGGCGGGCCACAATGTCCCGACCCACCGCGTCGGTACCTAAAAAGTGCTTTTCCCGGGTCGAAGGAGGAAATGGGGGATAGGTGCCCTCTCTCAAATCATTCTCGTAGGGGTTGAATGGTACCGGTGGTAGCAAGACCCAGTTGCCATTGTTTTCCGATTTGAAACGTGTCGCCAATTCCCGGTAATTGGTTTCGTAATTATAACTCTCACCGAAAGTCGTTCCAGGAACCATGCGTTTGTAGGTCGGAAAAAAATAGCGCCCTTCGTATTTGACAATCAGGGCGCGATTGTTCACCAACACCTCGGCAAACAGCGATACGGCCAGCATGATAATGAACATCCAAAAGGAAAAATATCCCCTCTTGATTGATTTAAATCTCTTAATTTTTCTTATGGTTAATGGATTTAACTTCATTTGTTAGTTTATATTTTATCCGCCACAGATATCATTCAAATTTAACCCTCGGATCCACTAGGGCCACGCAAATGTCCGATAAAATATTACCGATCATGAACAGCAACGATGAGATCACTAGAATGCCCATAACCACCGGATAATCCCGTTCAACCACCGACTCATATCCCAACAATCCCATCCCGTTGATATTGAAAACCGTTTCAATGAGAAAAGAGCCCATCAGGATAATGGAGATATTGTTGCCAAAACTGGTGGCAATGGGGATCAGGCTATTCCGAAAAGCATGGTTGAAAATGGCCTTTTTGAACGGGAGGCCTTTAGCAATAGCTGTTCTAACATAATCCGCGGCCAGATTATCCATTAGACTGTTTTTCATTAAAAACGTCATGACGGTAAACGAACCGGCGACGTAAGCGGTAAGGGGCAATGCCGTATGCCAGGCAATATCTAAAATCTTCCCCATCCGTGTGAAATCCTCGAAATCATCGCTCAGGATGCCGCCCAGAGGAAAAATTTCCCAGTACGATGCAAAAAGCACCAGGGTCAGCACCCCAACGACCCAGCCGGGAATGGCATAACCGGCAAAAACCACGACCGACGAAATATTATCAAATATGCTTTTGTGTTTGATCGCCTTGACCACTCCCAAAGGGAGACAAATACCGTAAACCAGAATCAAAGATAAGACTCCGAAATACAAAGAAATCGGAATCCGATCCCTGATCATCTCCCACACCGGGTCATAATAGCGCGTCGAAGTGCCCAGATCACCGGTCAGCACCTTGCCCAGCCATAAAAAGTAGCTGGCCAGCACTGGTTTGTCGAAACCATAATATTTTTTTAATTCGTCGATTTGTTCTTCGGAAAGGGGTTGGGTCTGTTCCGCTGCTGTTCCCGTCCCGCTGATACTCGGCATCTGCTGGGCTTGGGCGATGATTCGCTCGATCGGACCACCCGGAACGAATCGGGTGATCACAAATACCATGATGGTAATACCGATAAAGGTTGGAATGATTAGGAGAAAACGTCGGATGAAATAGGCGGTCATATTTTTCCCATTACCCGGATACTGATATCTGTTACCGGCAATACGCCCAGAGAACTGATCAATTTGATCGTCACACTCATATCGCAGGCGCCTTATCTTTTCAAGCCGGCAAGGAGAGATCTGTTCCCAGCCGGCTTGACAATCACCAGGTCATTTTTTACTTGTTAAAGAAACAGGGCGACATTGGCACGGCTTTATCGGAGAATAAACAATGGGCTTTCAAGATTTACGAACACCGAAGACCGAACTTGACCAACGAAACCGTCAAATGCAGCAGTATCTTCAACAAAACAATATCGACGGTGCCGTGGTCGTGCAAAAAGCTGATTTATTTTATTTTACGGGAACCATTCAGGACGCCCATTTATACATCCCCGCCGACTCCTCCCCGGTGTTGTTGGTTCACAAAAACATATTCCGTGCCCGGGAGGAATCAATGCTTGATATTATCGAGCCTTTAGACGGACTGAAACGACTCCCGGAAAAAATTATTCACTACGTCAAAACAACTCCCCGACGGCTCGGCCTGGAATTCGACGTATTGCCTGTGCGAAATTTTTTAACTTTTCAGCGCCTTTTCGAAAAAGTTGAATGGGTGGACGTTTCCGACGCGATTCGCCGGATCCGGGCGGTGAAATCGCCATTCGAAATTGACCTTATGAATAATGCGGCAAAATTATCGGACCGCCTGGCTGCCAGTATGCCCGCTTTGCTACAGGAGGGCATGACTGAAATTGAGCTGGCTGGCCAAATCGAAGCCGTGGCCCGTAAACTAGGCCACCAGGGTATCGTGCGCATGCGTCTGTGGGGCCACGAGATGTTTTACGGACACCTGATGGCCGGTCCATCTGCGGCAGTGGGAAGCTACCTGGCATCGCCCACAGGGGGAACCGGTATTAGCCCAGCCGTGTCCCAGGGCCCCAGCCGACGACCTATTCAACGCCATGAGCCGATCCTTTTGGACTATGTTTTCGTATTTCAGGGTTACCTGTCGGATCATACCAGAATTTTTTCTGTGGGTGATCTACCTGATGATTTGATAATGGCACACGAAGCCATGCAAAAGGTCCAAGCAGAGATTAAAACGGCCGCCAAGCCAGGAATCAAAGCCGGAGACCTGTATGTCATGGCCATGGAAATGACAAATGAAATGGGCTATGTCGATTATTTCATGGGCCACGACCATCAACGCGTTCGCTTTATCGGACACGGCCTCGGAACTGAATTGGATGAATACCCGTTTCTGGCCAGGGGACAGGAAATGGTTTTGGAAAAAGGGATGACAATCGCCGTTGAACCCAAGCTGGTCTTTCCCGGAAAGGGCGTGGTGGGCGTAGAGAACAGCCATGTTGTGGAAGAAAACGGGTTACGGCAACTGGGTCAATATCCCGATGCAATTACAACCGTTACCATGAAACCGTAACACAAATAAAAAAGGGAACAAGGCTGAGCCCCTTCCCTTTTGAATTCAATATACGGTTAAATGTTAACGCTTAGAGAATTGGAACCGCTTACGCGCACCCGGTTGGCCGTATTTCTTCCGCTCTTTCTGGCGTGGGTCCCGCTTAACAAAACCAGCCTTTTTCAACGGGGTCCGCAAATCCGGATCAGTGAGGACCAGGGCCCGGGTGATCCCATGCCGGATAGCGCCGGCTTGACCCGTGATTCCACCACCCAATACTCGTACCCTGATATCAAAGGACTTTGTATTACCTGTTAATTCTAGCGGCTGCATCACGGCAGTTTTGGCTGTTTCCATTGAAAAATAATCATCCATCGGGCGATCATTAACGGTGATGTTTCCCGATCCCGGCGTTAACCAAGTTTTGGCAATGGCGCATTTACGCTTACCGGTGGCGTAATAGACGTTCTCTTTTTCCATGAAAGTTTCCCTTACATTTTTTAAAATTTTCTTGTCGTCTTTCAGATAAAATTATTTGGGCTCCATTATCAGTCGCCAGTTCGATAACATACGATTTGTAGGATCTACTCAGGATGACTCCTCACCAGTTCTTATATAACAATATTTAAAAATTCTATGGGCGATCCTGAATCCTCAACACTTCTGGTCCCTGAGCCTGATGCGGATGCTCTTTGCCGGAATAGACTTTCAGATGCGAATATAACTGCCGCCCTAACTTGTTTTTCGGCAGCATTCCCTTGACGGCAAACCGTACCAGATCTTCAGGCTGTTTTTCCATCAGTTTTTCAGCTGTGATGGTCTTTAATCCGCCAATATACCCGCTATGGCGATAATACTCTTTTTGTTTCCATTTTCTGCCGGTTAAAACGATCTTGTTGGCATTGATAACAATGACCCCGTCTCCCATATTCACGTGGGGGGTAAAAAGTGGGTTATGCTTGCCACGCAGGCGCGCGGCAACGGTTGACGCCAACCGACCGAGCACTTGTCCTTCGGCGTCCACGACCACCCACTTACCTGGATTGTCGCTGCTTTTGGCACTATACGTATATTTCTTCACTGGATGCCTCTTCTGTTCCCATTCTGCCATTATTTAAAAGAGTATATGTAATGAGTCGCGCGGTTCTTGTCAAGAAAAAAAGAATATTCATACAAATCAAATCTTTCTTGACATGATTCATTTTCCATTTGGCATGTCATTGATATTAATATCGAGATTCGCTATACCGTTTTCATTATCCAATACTGTCTGATTTAGGAGATGCCCTATGCCGATGGAGCATGAAGCCAAATTTATCCTTACCAGTTCACAGGAGGTTCGTTCCAAAATAATCGCCCTTGGCGGTCATTCCAACGGTCGGTTTTTTGAAAGCAATGTCCGTTATGAAGATGAAAAAGAGAGCCTGATCCAAAAAAAGTCACTATTAAGACTGCGCCAAGACCGTAAAGCGTGGCTAACGTATAAATCCCCTCCCACCAAGGCTGATATTGAAGTAAAGACGATGAACGAAATCGAGGTGTCCGTCAGCGATTTCGAATCCATGGATCAAATCCTGGTTGCCGTCGGCTTTCATCGGGCGCAAGTTTATGAGAAATGGCGTGAGACCTATATTTTAGACGATGCCAATCTTTGCCTTGATACCATGCCGTTTGGGGATTTTCTAGAGATAGAGAGTACGCCGGAACGGGTGAAATCCCTTGCGGCCACACTGGGACTGCCGTGGAAAAAGCGTGTATTGGATAACTATTTGACTATTTTTGCGCTACTCAAAGAAAGGGAACAACTCTCTTTTAATGATGTTACTTTCGCCAACTTCAAAGACGTTCAGATCGACCTAGATTGGTATGGCTCCATACTTGAGGCTGGTCCATGACGCCCTCGCTGACCGTTTTTTCTTTGAATCTTCGATTCGGCCTGGCCGATGATGGGCCCAACCGCTGGGACTATCGAAAACACCTTATTCCCCAATTATTAAACAAGTATCCAGCCGATTTCTATTCTTTTCAAGAAGTCAATGATTTTCAGGTCCGGGACCTTCAAAACATGTTACCCGGTTACCGGTTCATCGGGCAACGACAACCGGCGCCCGCCTACTGGCAGAACAACATCATATTTTATCATCAAGACTGGGCCTGTGTCGAGCGTCACCACTTCTACTTAAGCCAAACTCCGGACATTCCCAGCAAATTCCAGGATAGCCGCTGGCCCCGTCAGTGCACCATCGGCATATTCCAGCAAGCGGATCGATTCCTGGTTTGTATCAATACGCACTTTGATTTTGAGGAAAACGTACAAGATAAAAGTGCCCGACTGATCATATCCAGGCTGTCCACGCTACCAATTACGGAACCGGCAGTCATGATGGGTGATTTTAATGCGACCCCCGATGATGGCTGCTATCAAATCTTTACCGGCACCTCACATCAAACCCATCCGGGCGGAAACGATAAGCTCGACCTGCCTTTATTCAAGGACGCATATGATCGGCCTTTCCCCTCAACCCACCACGGTTTTACCGGGCGGACGGCGGGTGAGCATATCGACTGGGTGTTGTATCGGGGAAAAATTGATCCGGGGGAACGAATGGTCATTGATGATGTTTTTGATGGACGTTATCCTTCAGACCACTTTCCTCTCTTTGTACGGTTCCATTGGGTCTAATTGCATAGTCCTCAATCTGTGATTGACACCTTGATCGATTCGCCCTTACCAATGCCGAGACGGGACGCCGCACTGCCCTGATTGACAGCAATTTCAAGATAATCCCGGCTCCCGATATACGTAACAAAATTTCCCACCAGTCGATCCTGGTAAATAGTCGCCAATCCCTTAATGTGCTGATTTCCAACCATAACGGTTACTGTTCGTCCTGGGTATTGACGCCTTATCAACTCAATCCGTTCCACATCGATGTCGGTAATTAAATTTCCGAACCGATCGACATCGATGATCGTGCCGACCAGGTCTCCGTTTTCATTCGTTTCCGGCGCCTGGTAGTCGAGATTCACCATATCATCCGGATTCATAGGGGAACCCAGCCGATCCGGGGAAACACCGTTTAGCAGGTGAGCGGCCACCGGTGCAAAAATATCTCGCCCGTGAAACGTGTCACTGATCGGATGAAAAAATAGATCAGGATTATCAACCGCCACCAGCCATCGGATTTTTCCATCGTCCCTGACCAGGCTGAGCACTCCATTATCCGGTCCAATGAAGTAATGCCCCGCTGATTCAAAGGCAACAACGGTCCGGCCCGTGCCAACACCAGGGTCAACAACAACGACGTGCACGGTGTCCTTGGGAAAGTAGCGATGCGATGAACGGATAATAAAGCCTGCCTGCACCACGTCCTGTGGATCTATCCGATGGGTGATGTCGATGATAACCGCCTGGGGGCAGATACCAAGGATCACTCCCTTAATGACCCCTGCGTACCCGTCCTTATCTCCGAAATCAGTTGTCAGCGTGATGATGCCCATGATGGTCCCCAAAGGGCCAGTCGGCCAGTTTTCCGGCCAGCCAGTTAGTCGAGCTGCCGGCTAGCCGGCCAGCCAGTCGCCCCCCCCCGGAAAACGGGTCCGCTGACAGACTGGCTCACCGCCAGACTGATTAAAAAAGGCTCTCCTGGACTTTATAACCCAGATGCCGATACGCGTCCGGCGAGACCCGCCGTCCAGAAGACGTCCGCAATACCATGCCTAGCTTCAATAAATACGGTTCCACCACATCCACCAGGGTGTCGGTTTCTTCCTGAAGCGTAGCGGCAATTGCCTCTATGCCCACCGGGCCTCCTTTGTAAAAATCGATGATGGTTTTTAAATACCGTCGATCCAGGTTCGTTAACCCCTTTTCATCCACACCCTCCAGATCAAGAGCCGCGTGAACGGTTTCAGGTTTAATAACGCCATCTCCTTTAACCTGGGCATAATCACGAACCCGTTTCAACAACCGGTTGACGACCCGCGGCGTCCCGCGTGATCGTCGCGCCAATTCCTGCCCAGCATCTTTGTTTATCTCCACAGAGAGCAAGTAGGCGGATCGTTTCGTGATTGTCATCAGGTCGGTTTCATTATAAAAATCGAGCGATCGGAATATGCCGAACCGATCTCTTAAAGGAGCGGATAAAAGACCGACCCGAGTGGTGGCACCCACTAGAATGAATTGTTTGAGGGGGATTTTATGACTGCGAGCATTAACCCCCTTATCAAACACAATATCGATGGAGAAATCCTCCATGGCCGGATATAAAAATTCTTCCACAATTTTGGGCGTTCGGTGAATTTCATCTATGAACAAGACGTCACCGGCTTCAAGATGCGTTAGAATGCCGACCAGGTCGCCGCCCTTTTCAAGGGCAGGACCCGAGGTCAGCGTCATCTCGCCACCGGTCTCGGCGGCAATAATATGGGCCAGGGTCGTTTTACCCAGTCCGGGAGGGCCATGAAACAACACGTGATCCATGACTTCCTTCCGTTTTCGGGCCGCCTGGATGGCAATTTTCAACGTCTCCACAACTTCGATTTGACCAATATATTCCGTCAATCGCTTTGGCCTTAGAGAAATGAGTTCCGGCTCGTGATCACCCGACAGGTTGTGAGGGGTTAGAATTCCCTGCTTTTCAGATGATTCGGTTAGGACTTTATCAATCATATCATTTGCTTACCTTGATAGACTTCGTCAATCAGAGTATCGGCTGAGGCAATCGAGGGATTGCGGGCCATGGCCTCATCAATCATCCGTCTGGCTTCGGTCGATTTGTGCCCCATCTGGGTAACGAGGACGTCGAAAACTTTCCGGCGGAAATCCGCTTCCAGGTGAGATATTTCAGTCCTTTGCCTGGGGATCAAGGCAAATCTTTCCATCTTTCCTTGAAGTGTAGCCACAATTTTTTCCGCCGTTCTTTTACCGATACCGTTTAGTCCTGACAAGCGGTGGATATCACGCGTTTCAATAGCGGTTGCAATCTCCCCAACGGGGATAGTCAGTGCCTTGATGGCCTTGAGCGGACCAATAGCCCCCACGGTAATGAAATATTGAAAAAATTCTTTCTCGGCCTGAAGACTAAACCCGATTAGAACCGGCTTGGGTTGACGTTCGGTCTGGTGGTAATAAATGTACAGTGAGATCTCATCCCCGATACTTTTATCCTGCATCCGCTCGATAACGATACCCGGCAACAGCACTTCATATCCGATTTGATTTGCTAGAACCAGTATCCGATCTGTCTCCTTGCTTAAAATTTTTCCTTCAATATATCCGATCATCAGCCGCAACTCCTGAAGACCCTTGAAAAACAGGCTTTTTTGCCCATTTCCTGCCTGCGCCAGGGATTTGGTAGGCAGGCCAACGCTTGTTTGTGTTTATCTCCACACAGACAAGTCATTCTTAAAATTGAATTCTCCAAATATTGAATGTATTTCTGCGGTTAATTCCGCCAAGGGCGGGAAAATTCTTTAAAGGTCTCGTGCGGTTACTGATGGATCAATTCGATTCGCATCGAATCGGTAAAGTCCAATCAGAGCCAGACCCAATGCATCGGAAGCATGATCCGGTGAAATAGGTTCCCTTCGATCAAGGATACCCCGTACGGTTCTTTCCAGCTGCTTTTTAGAGGCGTTACCGTTTCCCGTCAACACTTGCTTTGCTTCCCGCACCGGGATTTCGCGCACCGGGATACTCGAATTACTACCGGCCAGCAATACGACCCCGGTAACTTTTGCCAGGCTAATTCCCGAGGCAGGATATCGTTGAAGGGAAAAAACCTCTTCGACCACCATCAGGTCGGGTTTTTCCTTTTCCAAGACGGATAATAGACGGGTATATATCAGTTCCAGGCGGGTGGGCAGGGGCTTGGATTTTTTGGTGTGAATAGTCCCATAGGAATAACCCTTGACGCGGGTTCCGATACCCCATACCAAGCCCACGCCTGTAACAGCCAAGCCGGGATCTATACCTATGATTTTGGCCATGGCCGGCCCTAGCCCCGGGGCTGGATTGAGCGATTAAAACCCTTCGAGCTTTTTCCTGGCAATCTGGGATGCATGCGATTGCGGATATTTTTTAATACATTCCTTTAACATCACGCGGGCGTTGGCCTTGTCACCTAATTTGTAAAATGCCAGGCCCTGTTTGAGCATTGCATCCGACGCTTTGTTTCCCTTAGGATAGTTTTCAATTACCTTATTATATTCCAAAATCGCTTTTTCGAACCATTGCTCACGATAGAAAATTTCAGCGATCCAGAACTGGGCGTTATCGGCGTTCTTCGATTTCGGGTATTTCTTCAGAAGCGTTTGAAACAGCTCCCGGGCGGTTTCATCATCACCGTTATCAAATGCCTTTTTGGCCTTCAAGTAGAGTTCTGTCTCCGTAGTCGGCTGGCCCGTTGCAGGCTGTTGTTCACCTGCTGCCCTGGAAATTTCAGCAACCGGTTGCTCCAGGTTAAGATAATTTTCAACGTACTCGATTCGCTTTTTCGTCTCCGCCATTAACGCTTCCAGCTGTACGACCCGCTGCGAGTACCTGGTTTCAGTCTGGCCGGCGACACCCAGCTCCTGATTCAGTCGATATTCCAACTCCTCCAACTGCCCTTTCAACTGACGTGTTTGCTCTCGCATCCCATCCAGGGTGGCGGTCAAGGAGGCGGATTGACTGCGCGATTGTTGCGCATCATCCTTATAGGCTGATAATTCCCGGGAAAAAACATCCCGATTTTTTACCAGCTCACTGTTTTGCTGTTGAAGTTCTTGCTCCAGCCGGTAGAGCCGCTCATCATAGGGATAAAGATCCTGTTGCGTAACACATCCGCTGAATCCACCGGCCAGTAATAAAACCACTGTAATGATAACAAAACGTCTCATGAAGGCATTTACTTGATGTCGAATTGGGCCCGTCTGTTTTTCGCCCAGGAAGCTTCACCCGCTCCTGATTCCAAAGGACGTTCCTCTCCGTAACTGACAGTGGCCAGACGCGATCCATCGATCCCCAAACTCATTAGAAATCGTTTGGCACTTTCAGCACGGCGGTCTCCCAGGGCCAGGTTGTATTCAATCGTTCCACGTTCATCACAATGACCCTCTATGAGGACCCTGCTTGCCTGATTTTCACGCAGCCAATCAGCTTTACTTTTTAAGGCACTCTGGGCCATGTCATCGAGCACGGAACTGTCATAGGCAAAATAAACATGCGTATTTTCAAATTCATCCCGGGCTTTTTTAATCCGTTCAGCCTTGAGGCGCTCTTCCTCCAATTTCTGTTCTTCGAGCTGACGCTGCCGTTCTAGCTCCGCCTGCCTTGCCTTTTCGGCGGCATCGTCAGTCGTTTTCATGGCGGAGGCATCTTTTTTGACCGCTTTTTTCGCACATGAAACCGAAAGCAGCAAGCCTGGAATTACCAGTATCAGCGCCATGACAATCCACATTTTTTTACGCATCTTTTTCCTCCTTTTTAACATTAGACTATCCAAATTTTCAAGGTTTCTGCTCAGTGAATTAATTTTATTGACTTATTGGGTCATCGCATTCCCCGACCATTGTGGCTCACTTTGTTTGCCAGGAAGATCAAGCAACCGTCGCTGATCCGTACCGTAGGCCGTCATAACATATATTCTCGATGTTCCTTCTCTGTTCGAACTGAACACGATCAGGCTGCCATCCGGCGACCACGAAGGCGATTCATTGTCCCCCGAATTATGGGTTAGCTGAATCAGTCCCTCGCCCTCGACCCCTATGACCCGGATATTGAGGCCATCTTTATCCATGGCCGTATATGCAATCTGGTCCCCCCGAAATGACCATGTCGGCTGGGTATTGTTTTTGCCTTCAAATGTCAAGCGGCGGGTTTGTCCCGATGCGATCTCTTTGATATAAATCTGCGGCGACCCGGCACGCTTGGAAACAAAAGCGATTTTTCTCCCGTCTGGGGACCAGGCGGCAGAAATATCAATCCCTTTGCTTTTAGTCAACCTATTAATAATTTTTCCGTTTTCAGTCAATAGATAAATTTCAGGGTCCCCTTCAAATGATAAAGTCGCTGCTAACTTTAATTCTCCCGGCATCCAACTGGGCGCAATATTGATACCTTTTTTGGCAACAACCGCCCCGACTTTTTTTTGCAGATGCTTGATGTGCAGGTCCGGTTTTCCCTTCACATATGAAGTATAAGCAATCCATTGAAGATCGGATGACAATGCCGGTGACAGGCTAATATTTTTATGATGAGTCATTCGAACAGGTTCTTTACCGTCAAAATCGCAAACGAAAATTTCTTTTTTCCCCTCGACTGTTGAAACAAAGGCAATTTTACTGTCAAACAGCCCGCGATTACCGGTTAGGGTGAATATCACTTCACTGGAAAACCGGCGGATCATACGGCGCATATCTTCCTTACGCCCTTTATAACGTTTGCCGACCAGCAGCTGAGCCTTGAATGTATCAAACAGCCTGAGTTCCATGGTCAACAACCCTTCATCGAACACCACGCCGCCGGTTACCAGTAGCTCCGCCCCAACACCCGTCCAGTTTTTAAACTGGATCTGGCTGGCGATAATGTTGGGGGCTTTGGGGTCGATCAGAAATGCACCCCTGTCCAGCATCTTGAAATAACCGGTAAACACCAGCATATCGGAAAGCATGTCCGCGGCCTGACTGGAAATCTGTGCTTCATCAGTGGTGTTGCCCAAGGACTTGAAAACCGGTATGGCAGTCGGAATTTTCCGTATGGCCGGGCTATTGATATCCACATAGTCATAACGAGCTCCCATGGTCGTTGGGACCCAGCAAAAACCGATCAAAAACCCCGTTAAAACAAGCGATAATGATCGGGCGAGGCGTTTACATAATGCAATGCACATAACAATTTCCCTAATCCTCAATTCTTTATTCGTCAATAATTTACAGTTATTTAACACCTTCCGGCGTAAAAATCAGGCCCAGGTTGTAGAAAGGCCGACGATACCCCAGTGGCAGCGATGGCAATGGACTGGCTTTTTGAATAGCCTTATAGGCCGATTCGTCTAAATACCGGTTGCCCGACCTTTTTTCAAACCAAATATCGGCAATCTTACCATTCGGCATAATTTTAACCACCAATACTGCCTCAAGATCTCGGATATTACCGGCCAATTGACTGGAAAACGCCCAGTTTTCCTGGATTCGGTAAGGAATTTCCGCCCGGTAAATATCCATCATCTCTATCGCTCGCCGACCCGTGCCGTACCCAGTGGCGCTGGTACCCGTCCCCTCGCCTTGTCCGGCCATTTTTCGTTTCAACTGGTCAACAGGGCTGGTCTTGGCCACCTGCTTCCGGATCCCGTCGATGGCCTTTTTAACCTTCTGAGAATCTGATTCTTTTACCTTTTTTTCAAGTTGATCAATGGTTTTTTTAACCGATTGTTCCGGTTTATAGGTTTTCTTTTTAAGTGACGCTTTGGGTTTATATGCTTTCTTCTTGGGCTTTTCTTTTGAAACGGATATTGCATTCTTCGCTTCCGGTTTGGGTACTTCTATTTTGGGCTTGGGAACAGGCACTTCTTTCTTGGGCTCCGGTTTCGGAGATGGAACCTCTTTTGCCTTTTTCTCTGTCGGCGGTGACGGTGTATTGCCCTTGGTTGTTTGCGCGGCCGGACCTGGCAGGGAAACCATGCTAACACTAATGGCAGGAGGAGGGATAAAACGCCTCGACGGTCTTAGATTGGGCACAATCACAAACGCCAGCACCAATGTCAGGTGAAGGGCCACCGATACGGTAACGAACAGAACCAGGGACCAGGGATCCTGATAATACCCGAATGCGGAAGGGCTGGATGCATACGATGGGCGCAATCTCATTATTTTTTGGATTTTACTTCTTTATCCTTTTCTTTGGATTGAAGCGGTTCAGTCACCATCCCCAGCTTCTCCACCCCGGCACCTTTTATCTCGGCCATGATTTGAGCCACAATTCCGTAAGGAACACTTTTATCCGCTCGAAAAAAAACTTCCCGATCCTTTCTTCCGTCAAGGATTTTACTAAGCTTTTCGTTTAAAAAATCAAGTGTCAATTTGAAATCATTAATAAATATTTCGTGGCTTTCATTCACCGTGATGATCAAATGTTCCTTGTCCGCCGGCAGAGGTTCAGCGGTGGTTTGTGGAAGGGAAACATCAACACCCTGAACCATCATTGGCGCCGTTACCATGAAAATGATCAATAAAACGAGCATCACATCCACCAAGGGAGTGACGTTGATATCGGACATGAGCCGATCACCGTTGCTGCTGAATGCCATTATCGCTTCCTCCCGATACCCAGTATATCCCGTTCAATGATGTTTAAAAAATCCGCCGAAAAACTTTGTAATTCCGTTTCAATCACCCGGATCTTCTGGGTAAAAAAATTAAAAGCGATAACTGCGGGGATGGCGGCCGCCAGACCGGCCGCCGTGGCCACCAGCGCTTCGGAAATACCCGGCGCCACCACGGCAAGGCTGGCCGATCCTCTCAACCCGATCCCGTGAAACGAATTCATAATTCCCCAAACGGTTCCGAACAGACCGATGAATGGCGTGGCATTACCCGTCGTAGCCAAAAAAGGCACCATCTGGTTTAATCGGGTCAATTCTGTGTTAAC
>Ga0316198_10000134_pt1 | contig 32357 bp, 27 predicted proteins | sample OudBieAanoxic_MG_FD_204935 | JGI IMG/M metagenome (GOLD analysis project Ga0316198, IMG submission 204935) | Coastal sediment microbial communities from Oude Bieten Haven, Netherlands - site A anoxic | ecosystem: Environmental > Aquatic > Marine > Coastal > Sediment | place: Netherlands... | reverse complement strand
GGGTCGAATCGGCCACCGAATCGACCCATGCGCCACTCGATTGCGTCGATCTGGTTGGAGATTCCTGGGAGTGCCTCGAGTGACCACCCGCGGGTTCACGAAGGCGCGGCCTTGCGTTCGAGCTCCAGGAGCGCTTCGTCGAGGTGATCGATCAGCCGCTGGGCGCTGGGCACCGAGCGCCTGCACGCGACGATGCCGAAATCCAGGCTCTCGCCGCAGCTGCTGACCGTGATGTTGAGCGCCTGGCCGTGCGTCACGATCGACAGTGGGTACATCCCTTCGAGCGCTGCGCCGTTCCAGTAGAGCTGCTCCTGTGGTCCGGGCACGTTCGAAACGGTGACGTTGAAGGTAGGGCGCGTCCTTCCCGAGATCCGAAGCAAGTGCGGAATCAGGACGGGCAGGGCAACGATGTTCGTAAAAAGCCCGATGTCGGCGCTGTTCATCCCTTTGAGCAAGCGCTTCGCCTCGCCCATCGATCGCTGAATGGCGTGGAGCCGGTCCAGCGGGTCTGCGAGGTCGGTGGCCAAGGTGGCAAAGACCACGGAGAACGAGTTGCCCTCGATCTCGGCGTCTGCAGGGCGAAACGACACCGGGGTCATCGCGGTGAGCGGTTGCTCGGGCAGGGCGCCCTGATCGATGAGATAGCGTCGAAGCGCGCCCCCCGACATCGCGAGCACGATGTCGTTGACGGTCGCGTCGAGCGCCTTGGCGACCGACTTGATGCGCTGCAATGACCAGGACTGCGCAACCAGTCGGCGCGAGCCGGTCACCCTTCCGTTGAGAATGGTGAGCGGGGTCTGGAAGGGGGCGATCATGCCGTGCTTGTCACGGTGCCGCACCGCGGCGGCGAACTTGAGCACTCCCCCCATGGCCCCTGCCGTCGCAGCGGCGGTGCCGCCCGGATCTTTCGCGCCGCTACTCTTGGGCCTGCTGGGGCGAGGCATGTTCCAGGGAGCGGGCATGGCACGCTCGCTTGGATCGCTGCTCAAGCAGGCCCGCAGCATCCGCATCGCACCGACGCCATCGATCATCGAGTGGTGCGTCTTCATGTAGAGCGCAAAGCGGTTATCCTCGACGCCTTCGATGATGTGCGCTTCCCAGAGCGGCCGGTCGCGATGCAAGCGCGTGCTGTGGAGCCGGGAAACGAGCGAGAACATCTCTCGGTAGCGGCCTGGCTTTGGAAGCGCCGAGTGGCGCACGTGGTAATGGGTGTCGAGGTTCTCGTCGCGGACCCAGTGCGGAAGACCAAGCCGCCGAAGCGGCCAGGCGAGCTTCTGGTTGAACGGGAACTGCACCGCATCCGGGTCGTCGTTTCTGGAAAAAGTCTCGTGCAGCCAGGCCTCGTGCGCGCCTTCCGGATAGGAGAAAAGCATCAGACCGCCGGTGTGCATGGGCACCTCGCGGTCCTCGGCTAGCAAAAAACTCGTGTCAACGGCTCCAAGTGGCTTCATGATCCGCCCAGAAGTATAGTATGGGGCGCGGTTTTGATACCCTGCGCCCCACTCGACATGGAGGGAAATAGAAAAATGAGCTCAATTCTCAAGTACTTGGTCATCGGAACCGCAATGCTCGCGCTCAGCCTCTCGGCTGCTTGCAAGGAAGACGCCAGCCCGGCGGCGCAGGAAATCACCTCCGGCGCGGAGGCAGGAGCCACGGCCGGCGTCCAGGAAGGCGTCGAGGCCGGCATGGAAGGCGGCGCCAAAGAAGGTGCCAAAGAAGGTGGCAAGGCAGCCGGCGAGGCCGCTGCATCCGAGGTCGTGAACTAACGATCGACCTGGTGCATGACGGAGGGAAAGAAGCCGCAGGGGCCCAGCCTTGCCACAGTTGCCGCGAGCGCCGTGCTCCTTTGTGCGGTGCTCGTAGGGGCGGCAGTCTGGCTCAGAGATGATGACCAGGCCGCTACGGCGGACCCATCGCCCCTTGCGGCTTCGACGCTCCAAACATTCTATGATCGCTGTGGAGACGAGCTCAGCCGGGAGCTCGTCGACGGCCGCACGCGGCTCCGCTGCGAAACCAACGAGCATCCCGCCTTTCTGCTGCAAGTCATGCTCGACGGAGAGCAGATCGAGAGCGCCAAGATGCTCATGCCCCCGGACGGCTCGACGAACGAGCAGCTGGATCGGATGCTCATGGGCCTCGAGATGTTCGGCCTCATGGCCGGCGTCCGCCCCGAGGACTTCCTGCCCAAGGAATACCTGGACGCCGTCGGCATTAGCAAGACCAGCCTGGTCTATCAGGGTCGGGTGTACAGTACGCGCACGATTCCGAACGTGGGGATGATCTTTGGGGTGACCCCCGAACGCGCCGGCCCCGCCAAGACGAATTGACTCGAACGGTGCTCCAACTGCTGGCATCTTCTCCGCCATGACGAGGACGAAAGCCGTGTTTCTGGCTCTAGGATTGCTGGCGCTTGGCCTGATCGTGGCTGTCACGCTGAGCCCGCGAGCGGAGTTCATGCTGGGTGGCGGCCTGGTCAACCTCGGGTACCGCTTTCAAGACCGATTGGCTCAGTTCGACTTCGTGCATGACGAGTCGATCACACCGGATCAAATCTGGGAAGAGCTCGAACGTCAAAACGAGCTCGCCTCCGGCATGCGCGGCATCTTTCCACGCACGCCGCGACACCCCGTGGTCGCGGTCCTCGCCTGCATGGATGGCCGAATCGACGTGAGTGAGCTCGTGGGCGACACCCGCCACTACTACTACGTCGTTCGCACCGCAGGCTCGGTGCTCTCTGCGGCCGAGCAAGAGATGCTCGAGCTCGCGGTGATCAACGGGGTGAAGGTCATCGTGCTCACCACGCACACCGATTGCGCAGCCGAGGCCGCGGCGGCCAACCCCGAGTTGCGAGAGAAGTTCCCCGCCTTGATCTCCTTGATGGACGAGCGCGCGCAGCGGGTCGAGGAGTTCATCGCGCGGCCGACGATTCGCGACGCCATCGCCAAAGGCGAGCTTCTAATCAAGCATGCCCGCATCGATACGAGCACCGATCGCCTCGTCGTCGACGCCAAGCATTACGATGCTCACTGAGGCCCTCGGCCTCGCGCAGCGCCGAGCGCGATGAGCAACGAGATACCGATGCCGCGAGCTATCTTCATGAGCGGCAGAGCGTGCTCTAGCTACAAGATGAACGGGATCAGCACACGACGCTCTTTGGGGTAGTCCGGGAACTTCTCCCGGTACCAGCGATGCGTCTGGAACGCCCGGGGCACGAGGTTGGCGATGGTGATGAGCAAGATGAACGTGGCGCCGAGCGACCAGGTAGCGATTGCAAAGCCCGTGAACGCGAGGATTTCCGTGAGATACGAAGGGTTCGTCACGAAGCGGAAGAGCCCGCGTCGCGGGATCCGATACACCTTGTCCCCGCGCTCGATCTCCTCGACGCTGCGGAGGTTTCGGATCACCGCGTCCGAGTGGATGTTGAGCACGAAGGACGCGTAGTAGAGGCTTATTCCGAAAATGAATCGCGGATCGGCAAACCAGTCCAGGGTGAAGTGAAGACCGAGGTCGCTGATGAAGACCGCGTTCAGATATCCGTGAAGCGTCGTCACGAGCCAACCCATCAACACGATCGTGATGCTGAAAGAAGCCGTCGCGCCCTTGGGGCTCCGGATCAGGTACGGAAATACGAAGCCCCGGTTTGTGTAGTGCACAACCCAAACGAACAGGAAGAACAGGGGGACGATCTCGAATCGATTCCGACCCTGAAAATAGAAGAACAGAAAGCTCAGCATCGCGGGCAGCTCCATCAGGAACCAGCCGAGGCGTGGGCTGAGGTTGACCCCCCACTTGTCCGACGCGAAGCGGCCGTAGGGGCTCTTCATGAACGCGGCGCCGATGAAGACGAGAACCACCAGCCCGAAAGCAAAGGTCAGCACCGTGTCGTAGGTTGAGTCGCCGGTGTACCAGGTCATCGTCAGACAGCTCGAGCCCGAGACTGGGCGCCGCACTCTGCAAGTTTGGCATCGAGCTGCAATTGTGCCCACTCGAGGGCATCGGTGCGCTTGGCGAACGCCTGGTGCGGGAACTTCGGAGGCGAAATCCAAAACACGGCGGTGACCAAACCGCGAAGCCAGGCGCGGGGCACGATGAGAGCCGAGCCGCCGTTCCATTGCACGTCGTGTTGCTCGAATCGTTTCAGGTGCTCGGCGAAGATCCTGCGCTGAACGGAGCCCGCCGTCCGGAGGTTCGAGAGATCGACCACCCAGGCTACCGGGTACTGCGCCTTGCTGGCCCAGTCCTCCCGCGCGCGCACGAACGCTTCCAATTTCTCGTCGCTCACCTCTGCCGGGAATCGCCACTCGTAGATCGGCACGTGCCTATGCGACACCCAGGGGTGGGCGATCTCGAGGTATGGGGATTCCGATTGCGCGCCAGCCTCAGACATTGCTCTGCGCTGAGGATAGATCCAAAACCCGGGGTTTGGGGGTGGCATCTTGTCGCAGCGCGCCCCTGCCGGGCGACGAAGACTGGCAAGGCCTGTCTATCGATGCAAAATGGTCCCCATGGCCGAGGATTTCAAGAACTTGAGCGAGCTGGAGAATTTGATGAGCGAGGAGGGCGGTGCTGCGATCATCGACTTCTGGTCGCCCAGCTGCGGTCCCTGCAAGGCGATGGCTCCGGCTTTCGAGGCCCTTTCGAACGAGCTGGCCGACGAGCCGATCCGTTTCGTGCGCATCAACACCGCCGAACAGGCGCGACTTGCCCAGCCTTTCAACATCCACTCGGTCCCCACGCTCCTGTTCGTCAACAATGGCGAGATTCTAGACGTCCGCGTCGGCGCGCTCCCCGGGCCGGCTCTGGCGAAGAAGGCGCAGTGGCTCCTCCGCAAGTCCCGGGGCGAAGGCTTCTTCTCGAAGCTCTTCGGCGGCTAAATCGGGCTGCCGCCGATCGCGTTGGTGATGAACGCTTTCTCCATGGGGAACTCGCTCGGACTGTCACCCACAGGGAAGGTTCGCTGTAGCAAGTTGAGGATCCGGCTCGTCGTCCTGGGTGTGACGCGATTGCTGAATGCGTAAGCGGCGCCGACGGGAGTCATGACCCGGCGCCGCCTGTCGACCACGCCGTCGAGGATCATCGTGGCCGCGCGCTTTGGCGTCATCACATCGCGGCGCCCGGCGTACTCTTCAACCGGCGCCATCATCTCGGTCTTCACCAGCGGAAGGTAGACGGACGACACGTGAATCCCTTCGTGCTGGAGCTCAGACATCAGCGAATCGCCAAAGGCGTCGAGCGCCGACTTGGTCGCAAGATAAGCGGCGAAGTAAGGGCCGGGGATCAGCACGCCCATCGTGAGCACGTGAGAAATCGTGCCGCTCCGCTCGATGAGCGATGGCAGCAGCCGCAACGTGAGTCGCACCGGCGCGAAGTAGTTGAGCGCCATCGTGCGCTCGTAGTCGTGGAAGCGGTCCATCGAGGCGAGGATGGGGCGGCGAATCGAGCGGGCCGCGTTGTGAATGAGGACGTCCACCCCGCCGTGCTGAGCGAGCACCGCCTGGGCGAGAGCGTCCAGCTCATCAAACGAAGAGAGGTCCGCGCTGTGGGCGTACGCTTCTCCGCCGGCAGCGCGGATTTGCTCCACCTCGGCTTGCAGCTTGGCGGCGTCTCGCGCCACGAGGAGCACCTTGGCCCCCGCCTCGGCGGCCGTCTGCGCGACGACCAGGCCGATTCCGCGCGACGCGCCCGTGACGAGCACGACCTTGCCAGCCAACACAGCCCGGTATCGTGCCGGGCGCTGCTTGGCGGGATCGAGATGATCTTCGTAGTACCGATAGAGCGTCTTGGCGTAGCTGCTCAAGGGCGGGCAGCTGATGCCGGAGCCCGCCAGGGCCGCCTGCGTGTTTCGGTCTTCGTAACGCACCTTGGTATTCATCAGGCTGAGACCGCCGCTCGGCAGACCGAGGTCGCCGAGGAACGCGTCGCGAAGCTCTCGGACGCTCGGGAGCATCGACAGCAACGCGCCCGTCTTCTTCATCCCGCGCAACTTGGAGAGCTCGAGGGCGGGGCCGAGCCGAGGGCCGCCCGCTGCCGCCAGGAACATGTTGGTCATCTTCACCAGAGAAGGCGGCTTTGGGTCCACCAAGTGAAACACGCGCGCATCCGTCTTGGCGAAAGCGATGTGGACCATCGCGTCGGCCACATAGTCCACCGGAACCACGTTGAAGCCCCCACGCAGGCGCGGCACCGGCACGCGCGCCCAGCCGGGCAGGGCGTAGGCGAGCTTCTTGATCGCGCCGAAGCTGAAGTAGACCCCGTCGATGCGGTCCATCGCGCCCGTCTTCGAATCACCCACGACCGCGCTCGGCCGGTAGATGCGGTAGTCGAGCCCGGACTCGCGAACGAGCTTCTCCGACGTGAGCTTGCTGCGATGGTAGGCGTGCGGGAGCCCCTGGCCCTCCTCGAACATCGCCTCGGTGAACGTCTCCGCGTAGTCGCCGGCGATTGCGACCGAGCTCACGTGATGAAGGGTTCCATCGAACCCCGCCTTTCGAAGCGCAGAGATCAGCTGTCGGGTGCCCTCGACGTTGCTCGTCTCGAGCGCGTCCGAGTCGGCCTCGATGTCATAGAGGGCGGCCACGTGGAAGCACTGCGCTGCTTGCGACAGCGCGGCGAGGCCGTCCTCAGACAGGCCCAAATCCGCTGCGGTCAGGTCACCGGTCACGCGGCTGAGCGAACCGTTCAACCCGCCGGCCGCGCGGTCGAGCGCTTCGAGCTCCTGCTTGCGGCGCTCCACTGCGCCCGTTCGCAGCATCAAGGTCACGTTCACGCCGCGCCGAAGCAGCCGTTCGACCAGAGCGCGCCCAATCAGGCCGGTTCCTCCGGTCACAAACACACGGTTCGCAGAGCTCATTGCAACCGACAATGAACCGAGCCCCGGAAGCGCGCCAGCACCCCAGCAAGCGGAGCTGCGCCGAACGCTCCTGCCCTTTTGCAGGCGTCAGTCGCGGCCGCCGACACTGGGGCCTTCAAACATGCCCGTGCGTGGAACCTTGCTCCCGAAGAGCGCCCGGAAGAAGATTGGAAGCTCGATGACCACGGTGAGCCCGGCCAGGATGAGCGCACCCCGCAGCGCAATCCGGCCCGCTTGCTGGTCCTGAGGCATGAAGAGCACAAACCCCGCCACGAATAGGGCGGTCGCCGCGAAACCCGCAAGCGACATCAGCAGGAACTGGCGCTTCGTGTTGCGCTCGGCGTCGTAGCTGAACAGGAACGGAGAGACCAAGCGCTTCGCAGGGACGTAGACGCTCTGAGTGAAATGCGCGCCGATCAGATGCCCCCACTCGTGCAGATTGTATGCACACACGGCAGCGCCAACGCCGGCCGTGATCGAGAGCGCGGACCGGAGCGTGGTTTGCGGTTCCGCAGACAGGCTCAGCCACCACAGCGCGACCGTTCCCAGCAGGATCGTCAGGTCGCGAATGGCAAAGCGCCAGAACATGGCAGTTCCCTAAGCCCGACGCCCGGGCCGTCAAGGGTAGGGTCAGGCTCCTTGCAGCAGTTGCCGGCTGATGATGATGCGCTGGACGTCGGAAGTGCCCTCATAGATCTGGGCAACGCGCACATCGCGGTAGATCTTCTCGACGGGAAGCTCACGCGAGTACCCGTAGCCGCCGAAGATTTGAATCGCGTCCGAGCAGATGCGTTCGGCTGCCTCCGAAGCGAAGAGCTTGGCCATGCAGGCTTCCTTCAGACAGGGGCGGCCCGCATCGCGAAGCGCCGCAGCCTCGAGCACCATCGTGGTGGCGGCGTGAAGCTGGGTTGCCATGTCTGCGAGTCGAAAGGCCACGGCCTGGTGGTTCGAAATCGCCTTGCCGAACGCGGTCCGCTCTTTGGAATAGGCGATCGCCTGGTCCAAGGCCGCTCGCGCCATGCCCGCACACTGCGCGGCGATACCGATGCGGCCTGCTTCCAGATTGGCGAGCGCGATTCGATACCCTTCGCCTTCCTTGCCGATCAGATGATCGGCCGGGACGAGCGCTCCGTCGAAGCTCAGCTGCGCGGTGTCCGAGGCCTCCTGCCCCATTTTGTGCTCGAGCGAAGCGACGCTCATGCCTGCTGTTCCGGCGGGCACCACAAACGCCGAGATGCCTCGCTTGCCTGCGGATGGGTCGGTCACCGCAAAGACGATCACCGCACCCGCGATCCGCCCCGAGGTGATGAACTGCTTGGTACCCGTGATCGCGTAGCCGGAGTCGGTTCGGATCGCCCGGGTCTGAAGGTTGGATGCGTCGGACCCAGCCTGCGGCTCGGTCAACGCGAAAGCGCCGATCATCTCTCCGGCGGCCAAGGGCTTGAGGTACTTCTCACGCAGCTCCTCGCTCGCCGTCGACTGCAGGATCGCGCAGACCGGCGCGTTGTTGACGCTCATGATCGTAGACACCGCGCCGTCCCCCGCCGCGATTTCCATCAGGGCCAGAGCGTACGACACGTAGTCGAGTCCCGCGCCGCCGTACGCTTCAGGCACGGTCATCCCCATGAAACCGAGCTCGCCCATCTCATGAAGCGCTTCGAGCTCGACCGCTCCGGCTGCTTCCCATTTCCGGCTGTTGGGCGCCAAGCGTTCCGCTGCGAAGCGCGCCGCCGACTCGCGAATCATCTCTTGGTGCTGAGTGAGGATCATGGTCACCCCCGGAATAGAACAGCCTCCGGTGCCGCGCTAGCCGTTCACAGGCTCTCGTAGTAGGCGCGGGCTTCCACGGCCGTTCGACGCAGACCCTCTTCGGTGTCGACCAGGGGCCGGTAGCCCAGGTGCCGCTTGGCCTTCTCGATCGAGAAGTAGTGGTCGATGTCGCAGAGCTTCACGTTTGCCACCGTGAACAGGGGCTTGCCAACCCCGAGCGCCTGATACACTCGCTCCATCGCGGCGCCCATCGCCCGGGCGACCGCATCGGGCACACGGATCCGCGGGGGTTGCAGGCCCATGTTTTTCACGAGCTCGATGCTGAACTGGCCCGCGTTGATCGGGCTTTCGTCACTCACGAAGTACGCTTCTCCACAAACCGGCGAGCCTTCGACCAGGCGCTCGGCCGCCCGCAGCTGCGCGTCGATGAGGTTGTCGATGTACACGTAGTCGAGCCGAGCGCGTCCGTCGCCGAAAACCACCAGCGGCACCCCCATCTTGAGGGCGCGCACCAAGCGTCCATAGGTCAGCCGTTCGCCGGGGCCGTAGATTCCGCCCGGACGAATCACGCAGGTCAGGAGCCCATCTGCGCCATTGGCATCGAGGACGGCGCGCTCTCCGGCGATCTTGGTGCTCGTGTACAGGTCACGGGACCTGCTGTACGGAGCCGACTCATCCCCCCCTGCGGCGTTCATGCAGAACGAGGCGACGATCGAACCGGTGTGCACGAGGCGCCGCACGCCGCTTTGCCGCGCGGCGCGGATCACGTTCTGCGTGCCGCCGACGTTGATCGCTTCGATCGTTTGGGCGACCGAACGCCGCGCGTGCGTCAGCGCTTCGATCACCGCCGCCGTGTGGAACACCGTGTCGACGCCCTCGGAAGCGGCGAGCACGTCGGCGTAGCTTCGCACGTCACCCTGAAGCCAGCGCACCCCTTGCAGCGGTTCGGCCGGGGCCGCCGTGTCGAGCACGGTCACCGGGCACCTTTTTTCGCGCAGCGCCGCCACGAGATTTCGTCCGAGAAACCCGGCGCCTCCGGTGACCAGGCAGCGCTTCGAATTGAGGGGCGAGGTGTCGATCATGTTGCGCGGGTAGGTAGCCGCTCTTCGGGCTGTGAACAAGCTCACAAATAGGAGCCAATTCGGGCAATTTTTCTAACGATTCTGGGCGACTGCGGAATGAACCTGTTGACGGGCACACCCTGGTTGGGGTTAGACTCATTCCTCTGCGCTTGCAGGGACTCTGGTGGCCTCCTGCGCTGGCCGCCCGAGCTTGTACCAAGGAAAATGATGATGACTCGGAGCTCGTTACAGGCACTTGCCTGGTCCCTTCTTTTTGGCCTGACCGCGTTAGGTTGTTCCGACAGCGGCGGGGATTTCGACCCATGCGCCGCGTTCTTGCGGATCAACCTCGAGGTCGGTGACGGCACGGTCATCGACATCGTGAGCTACGAGATCACCGGCAATGACATGCCGGCCATGGGCGGCATCATCAACACGAGCGCGCCCGGGGCAACCGCCTCGGTAGAGACTTTCGGCATTCCCCCCGGTGAGGGGTACCTCGTCGAGATGATCGCAACCTCGGTCGACGGCACGGTCATGTGCGGTGGCGCAGCAAGCTTCGACGTGGGCGCCGGCGTGAGCACCGAGGTCGACCTCATCCTGCACTGCAAGGAGGCAGCGCAGTTCGGCGGCGTCCGAATCAACGGCAAGCTCAACATCTGCGCCGAGCTCGAGAAAGTCGTGGTTTCGCCTCTTCAGACGGCTAGCGGCTACTCGCTCTCCGTCGCCGCCGTTGCGGGTGACTCGGAAGGCGACGCCGTCGAGTACAGCTGGACCGCGACCGGCGGCTCCTTCGAGGCTTCGGAACAAGCCGCGACCGTCTTCACCTGTGCCGAGGCCAATGAAGAACAAATCACGATCGAAGTCTCCGATGATGCATTCGAGTACTGCATCGACGACTGGACGATCAGCGTGAACTGCGTGCCCGACGACGGCGCGGGTGGTTCCGGCGGCGACGGTGGCGCAGGCGGCGCAGGCGGCGCAGGCGGCGCAGGCGGCACGGCCGGTGCTGGTGGCGATGGCGGCGCGGGCGGCACGGCCGGCGGCGGTGGCGATGGCAGCGCCGGCGGCGGTGGCGATGGCGGCGCGGGCGGCAGCGCCGGCTCCGCTGGCAGCGCGGGGTCCGGCGGTTCGGGTGGTGACCCAGGCAACGGCGGCTCCGGCGGCACGGCCGGCAGCGCCGGGACGGGCGGCGGAACCGGTGGCGTAGGCGCCAGCGCGGGAAGCGGCGGTATCATCGTCCCCGACGAGTGCCTGGTTTCGCTCTCGGTTCGCTAGGTCGAAGGTAGCTACTCGAGTAGCCGGTCGGACATTTCTGACCGGGTTGGCGTTCGAACCGATCCGAGCATGACCGGGCTAAGCGCCTGATGCGATGGGCTTTTTCGTCCGCCCGACTCGCCTTGGCACGGGCTCTGCAAAGCCCCCGAACCAGACGGAGGCACGAAATGGATTCTTACGGACAGCCTAGGCAAACTTCGCAGATGAGTAACTTGGCTTTGCCTACCCTATTGATTTCGGCCTTGTTCCTGGCAACGAGCCCCGTTCACGCCGCCGGCGAGCTCGAAGTTCGCACCGCGCAGATCAGCGAAGAGGGGTCCAACATCTCCTGGGGCCACGCGGTCGCAGTCATCGACAAGCCCCTCGACGAGGTCTTCCCCATCGTCGTCGACTACGCGAACTACGCGCACTTCATGCCGAACTTCACGAAGTCCAAAGTGCTCGCCCAGCGTGGCAATCGAGCCATGGTCTACATGGAAGTCAGCGTCGCGGCCGGGACGTTCACGCTCTGGGGGCAGTTCAAATTGTCCGAGACCGCCGCCGAGGGGGAGACGCGCGTGATCGAGGCGCGCCTTCTCGAGGGAAACATGGATGCGTTCAGCGCCAGTTGGCGCCTGACCCCGGTCGACGACGGCGCCCGCACCGAGGTCGACTTTAAGCTCTTCGTCGACCCGGACATGCCCTTGCCCTCGTCGGTGTTCAGTCGGGAGAACGAACGGGCCGCTGGCAACACGATCCGCGCGCTTCGCAGCCGAATCTCGGTCACCGCTGAACATTCCTAAGCGGGCGCGGCTCAGTCGCCGGTTCGCTCCGCGAGCACTTCAGCCAGAAACGCTCGGGGGCTCGCCACCACCGTGATGTCGACCAGCTCCGGTTGCGCGAGCACCAGCTCTACGCTCTGTGGCCCTCGCACCACCTGCGAAGGCTCGGAGCGCCCACGCACTGCGAGCTCGAAGGAACCGTCGCCCTTGCCGGTGAAGCGCCATGCACCGGCGTCTAGCTCGATGCCGTCCACTGTGGCTTCGGCATCTCCTGCGAATCGCGTTCCAAGCGCCTCGCGGTCATCGAGCTCTGCTCGACCGCCCCTGCCATCGGCCAACAGGTAGCCCGGGATCACGACCGAGCCCTCCGAGCGTTGCACACCGACGCGGCCCTCCAGAAGCAAGAAGGCATAGAAGTCGACCGGGACCGGGCGCTCGCCGTGAATCCGGACACGGCGGTACAGTTCGCGGAAGCGAGGGTCCGCTTTCATCTGCCGGCCCCCGACATAGGCGAGGCGGCCGGAGCCCAGCCGTTTGGCCACGATGATGTCCGGCTCCTGCGACAAGACATAGGCGCCGTCGCCGAGCTCGTGTCCCTGGATGCCCTGGCCGAAAGACTCCCCGCGGTGCCTGGCGATGTGCGCATCGTTCAAGCCGAGCATGTCGAGTGATCGAAGCCCCGAGAAGTACGCAATGGCCCCCGCCGCATCGACAGCCAGCAGCGGGTCCCGGCCCGCGAAGGCCTCGCGAAGCGTGTTTCCAATGGTCGAAGCCAGCACCGTGACGGGGGGCCTCTGCTCACGGGCGAGGACGATGTTCTTTTCGTTTTGCTGGCTGCGCCCGAACCAAAACAGCAGCGCAAGAGTCGCCAGCCAGGCGCCTAGTCGAGCGCTTCGTCCGCGCCCCTGCACCCAGTCGAGGGCCTCTGCGACGAGAAACGCGAGCAGCACGTACGAAGGGATCAGCATCCGAAAGCCGTACGGCTGGCACGCGACCGTAGCCGTGTAGGCGGTCCATGCCGCAACCAGTGTGAACCCGAGCAAGATACGCGGACGGCGCTCGGCGTCGCGCCAGGCGACGTACAGCGCCAGCAGGGCGGGGACCCAGAGCGCATAGGAGGACAGCCCCGCGCCCGCTACGCATTGCGTTCCGCTCTCGAGGCGTTCGGCCGTGAAGGCAACCTTCGCGCGCGCGGTGTTCGGGAGCCAGTCGTCGTAGTACACGAGCCGAAATGCGAGCTGACCGAGAGTCGCGAGCCCAGGCACGACGCCCACGGCGACCGCGCGTGCAGCTGCGGCGGCCGAGCGCGATCGCAGGAGCAGGAACGCGCAGATGATGATCACGAGGAGCGGAGCGTCGGGCCTGCTCAGGCAGAGCAGCCCGAGCGGGATGCCAGGCAACAGGGCGCTCTTCCAATCCTCCGCCTCCCCATCGACCAGCGGTCGCAACAAGACGAAAGACCAGGCCAGAAGGGCCGCGACCAGGCAGCCCTCGAGCCCCGCGACCGCCCAAAGAGCAATGGGGCCGGTGAGGGCGATGAACATGGCGCCCGCGAAGGCAGGCAAGCTCCTGCTCCAGCTGCGCGCCGGGAAAGCGTAGATCAGCGCCGCAATGGTCGCGATGGCGCAAGAGATCCCCAGAACCACCGGCGTATCGAGCAGGTCCACGCCGAGCGCCGCGAGAAGGGCGCAGCCGAGGACCCAAAGCAGGTTGGAATAGCCTTCGACCGGCGGACCCTCGGTCCAGGTCAGCCCATGCCCTTCGAGGAAGCGCTGCGTGTAGCGAAGCGAAATGAACGCGTCGTCGTAGGTCAGGACGGGGTACCTACGCACATGGAACATCAACGCCGTGACGGCGATCAGCCCAACGACGAACGCGATCAACTTGGGCCTGGGCGCGTTCGTCGCCGCAGTCGTCACGGATGCCCGTAGAACCCGTACCCGTAGCGGTCGACGGGTGCGGTGTAGAACACGTCGCCGTAGTAGTCCTGGGTGGAGCCGTAGCCCACGTAGCCGCCGGATACGTAGCAACCGCAGACCGCGAACGCGAAGACCAGCACCGTCAGCAAGACCAATCGCTCGATGAAGCGTCTCATGGGCTCACCTCCGCCCCGGGCGTCCACTGTTGAAGCGCAAGTGGGGCGCCGGAAGGATCGAGGACCAGGGCGAGAGTCCCGTCACGGACGTCGGGCCTGGGTGCAAGCACCACGCGGCCCCCGAGGCCTGGAACGCGCTCGGCAAGCGCCGCCAGGTCGTCGACGCGCACGTACGGAATCCAAGCCGAGCGGGTCTTCTCGAACGGGTTCTGCAGAATCCCGGCACGCGCTTGTCCCGAGCTCCAAAGGACGCGGTACTCCGAGCCCGGCTTTTTCTTCAGCTCTTCGACGCTGTAGCCGAACGCGCTTTGGTAGAACTCCACCGCGAGGTCGCGATGGTTCGCGAGGAGCTCGTGCCAGAGCCAAGTGTGAACCGCTGGTTCGGCGTCGGGCGGGTCCCCCTGACTCGAGGCCAGGAGATGGAGCACCGCGCCGTCTGCATCCTCTACGGTGACTATTCGTCCGACCCCGGACACCTCGACCGGCGCCTCGAGCTGCTTGCCACCGGCCTTGCCGACGGCTGCGAGGGACGCATCGAGGTCGGGAACAGACATCGCGCTCAGCCAGTGCCCTCCCTTCACCGTCTTGCCCTCCTTGCTCGTGTCGAGGATCCCGCCGAGGTTGCGCCCCTGGTAGCGGATGACGCTGTATCGGCCCTCGTCCTTGAGCTCGAACTCCCAGCCAAAGAGCTCGCCGTAGAACTTGCGGGCGGCTTCGCCGTCGCCGGTCACCAAGTTGTGCCAGACGAACTTGCCGGGGATCTGCGAAGTAGCGGGCCCCTCGACGAGCGGAGGAAGGCTAGTGCTGCGGCTGCATCCCGAAATCGAGGCTGCGAAGAGTAGGGCGAACGTGATTATCAGTCTTGGCATGGGACTCCAGTGCTTCCATTCGAAGCGAGGCGCAGGATACACTATCGGCGACCTCCATGCTTTTCGCGCGAATCGTTCTCACCGTTACCGGCCTGTTCTTCTTCGTCCACGGCCTGGTCTGTTTCATTCATCCCGCCACCATCGGGATCGAAAGCGGCCTCGCGATGCCGACGCCAGGCTCGATCATCGAAGTGCGTGCCGAGTACGGCGGCTTGCCGATGGCCCTGGGGCTTTTCTTCTTTGCCGCCGCCTCGCAGAAGATTCAAGTCCGCACCGGCCTCCTCGTGATGGTTACCGCGCTCGGTGGCTACGCCAGCGCCCGCATCCTGGCTGCCCTCATGTCGGCTCAGCTCGACCAGTACAACGCCGTGGCCATCGCCTACGAGCTCCTGAGCGCCGCCTTGGGCTTGTGGGCCCTTCGGCGCCTGTCTTCAGTGGGCTGAGCTAGGCTCACTCGGCGGCGTCGACCAAGGGAGTCTGCATCGTTTCGCGGCCGTGGGGTTCGTTGAAGTCGATCACCGGACCCATCGGCACGATCCGCGTCGGGTTGATGCTCTCGTGGCTGCCGTAGTAGTGCTGCTTGATGTGGTGCATGTTCACGGTGCCCCTGACCCCCGGCACTTGGAAGAGCTCGCGCGTGTAGGCCCAGAGGTTTGGGTAGTCGACGATCCTGCGGAGGTTCGTCTTGAAGTGACCGACGTACACGGCATCGAAACGCACCAGCGTCGTGAAGAGGCGCCAATCGGCTTCCGTGATCTGAGAACCGACTAGGTAGCGCTGATTCGAAAGGCGCTCCTCGAGCCAATTCAGGGTGTCGAAGAGCGCCACCAGCGCTTCTTCGTAGGCTTGCTGTGTCGTCGCGAAGCCGCACTTGTACACCCCGTTGTTGACTGTGTGGTAGACGCGCTCGTTCACCTCGTCGATTTCGTCGCGAAGCGCTTCGGGGTAGAAGTCGCCTGGCGTTGCCCCGAGATGATCGAACGCGCTGTTGAACATCCGGATGATCTCCGAAGACTCGTTGCTGACGATGGTGCCTGTCTTCTTGTCCCAGAGCACCGGCACGGTCACCCGTCCGCTAAAGCGAGGGTCAGCCGCGGTATAGAGCTCGTGCAAGAACTCCGCGTCCAGCACCGGGTCGGGAATCACACCGTCTCCTTCGTGGAACGTCCAGCCCTGCGCCCCCATGAAATGGTTCACGACCGAGACGCCGATCATGTCCTCGAGGCCCTTGAGCTTCCGGGCGATCAGTGCGCGGTGAGCCCAGGGGCAGGCGTATGACACGTACAAGTGATACCGCCCGACCTCGGCTTTGAAGGCCTTGCCGCTCGGTGCGTTCGCGCCGTCCGCCGTGATCCAGTTCCTGAACTTGGAGTTGGCCCGCACGAACTTTCCGCCCGTGCTTTTCGTGTCGTACCAAATGTCGCGCCAAACGCCTTCAACTAGCTTTCCCATGTCGTGCTTTCCTCATCTTCAAAGAAGCTTGCCCATCCTGCCGCTCTGATAGTCGCGGAAGGCCTGGCCGATTTCTTCTCGGGTGTTCATGACGAAGGGCCCATAGGCCACCACCGGCTCGTCGAGCGGCTCTCCCGCAAGCACCAGTACACGCGCGCCCGCGTTCGCATGGAGCTGCACGGCACCGTCATCGCTGCGATCGAACACGCCGAAGTGTCTGGATGCGATCGTCTCGCGCTGCGGTCCCGCGGTCACGTCACCCTCGAGCGGGAAGACCAGCGTCGTCCAGCCCAGGGGAAGCTCGAACTCCGAACTGCCTTCTTCGTGAAAGCGAAGATCAAAGGTCGTGATCGGCGTGTGAGTTCGAGCAGGTCCCTTTTCGCCGCCCAGCTCACCCGCGACGAGCCGCGCCTCGGCCGCACCGAGTTGCAGGCGCGGGAACTCCCGATCGAGCAGCGGTTGGTAGCGCGGCTCGCTCATCTTCTTGCTGGCCGGTAGGTTCACCCAGAGCTGCACCATCTCGAAGTCGCCGCCGCGTTCGGAAAAAGCCTGCGAATGCTTCTCTTCGTGCACCACCCCGGAAGCGGCGGTCATCCACTGAACGTCGCCCGGTCCGATTCTCCCGCCACCGCCCGCCGAGTCCCGGTGCTCGACCTCTCCCTCGTAGGCAAAGGTCACGGTCTCGAAGCCGCGGTGGGGGTGCTCGCCCACGCCCCTTCGATAGGGCGATGCGTCAAAGCTCTTCCTCGCGGCATGATCGAGCAGAAGGAAAGGGCTCAACATCTGCGCGTCGATCTGAGGCCAGAACACCGTCTTCACATAGAAGCCGTCACCCACCCAGTGCTCAGGCCCCGGAGCAAAGACCGCCTGCATGGCTCTCGCTGAGGGCTTGGTTTGAGCTGTTGACTGCATGTTCGCCTCCGGCTTGGAACGGCCAAAGAGCTTCGGGGCGAGCGCCCAGCCAGCCACCGCCGCTCCCGCGGCAGCGATCCACCCGAGCACGCTCCGTCGCGAAGTGCCATTCACCACTTGCCGACTCTAATGACGAAGGGCCCCTGCCGTCAGGCCGCGTTCGATTGACATAAGGTTGCGAAAACGCAACGATAGAGGCGGAATGGCCGCAGATCGGGACAATATCGCAACTTTTGTCGAGGTCATGCGGCGAAATAGCCTGGCTGCGGCCGCTAGGCACTTGGCCGTCCCCAAGTCGACCGTGAGCCGCCGCCTGACCCGCCTGGAGGAGCAGCTCGACACGAAACTGGTGCACCGAGACGCCCGCCGTGTGACCCCGACCGAGGAAGGCAGCCGCTTCTACGATTCGGTCGTGGACGCCATCGATGTCTTGGACACCGCGGTCGCGACCATCGAAGAGAGCATCACCCAGCCGCGCGGCACCATTCGCCTCACGGCGCCGAGCGACCTCGGCCGGATGATTCTACTGGGCGAGCTCGTGCTGTTCCTCGAGCGCTATCCCGACATCTCGCTCGACCTCGTGTTCACCAATCGCTTCGTCGACCTGGTGCAGGAACGGGTCGACCTTGCCGTCCGGGCAGGGCGCGTCACCGAGCCCAACCTCATTGCGCGAAAGCTCATGCCCTCGCACTTCCATCTCGCTGCACATCCGGGAAACGGTATCGACTGCGACGACGTCAGCGAGCTCGAAGCCCATCCATTCGTGCTGTATCGAAGGCGGGGACGGACCCAGGTCCTTCACCTCGAGCGCGGCAGCGGCGAGGAGCAACAGTCCGTGGAGCTCACCGTCCGGGGCCGTGTCAACGTCGACGACTACGGCGCGATGGTCGAGCTCGTCGCGGCAGGGCAGGGCATCGGCCTGATGCCCGAGCTCCACATCGCGCAAGGGGAGCGAGCAGGGCGGCTGGTCCGGATCTTCCCTGACTGGTCCTTGCCCGCGCCGCCCGTCCATCTCGTCTACTCCACAAGGCAGATCCCCGAACGCGTTCGCCTGCTGGCCGACTTCCTCTCCGAGCGCCTGCACACCCCGAGTTGAAGAGACCTTTGGGGCACGGTACGCTCGGCCGATGAGGCGGGTAGCCATCTCTTCGATCTTGGTCTTGGTCACGGGGAGCCGTGCACAAGCGCAGTCCACCGAAGTCGTCACGACGGTGCCGAACCAGTCGCCGTTGGGACGATCTTCGGCTTCGCCGCGGTCGGCATGATCACCTCGGGCATCATGCTCGGCGTACGCAAAGGCAAAAGGCGACGACTGCAACGCGACATACGGAACCAACAGGGCGCCCGCCTTCAGTGGAACGTCGAAGCGGGCCGCCTGGAATTCTGACCCCGCTGTTGTACATGCAACCTCATGCACTGGGACACCCTGATCAAGAACGCGCTTCTGTTTGACGGCCGTGCCGAGGCACCCAGCCGGCAAGACGTTGCCATCGCAGATGGAAAGGTGGCGGAAGTCGGCCCCGACCTCGACGCAAGCCAGGCCAGCGAAGTCGTCGATGCGAGGGGCTGCTGGCTCATGCCGGGCCTCTGGGACATTCATACGCACCTAGACCTGGAGGTGGAGCTCGACCCGGGGCTCACCGAGGTCGTGCGTCATGGCACGACCACCGCGGTCGTGGCCAACTGCTCGATCGGCGTTGCGTTTGGCCGTCAGAACAGCGATGGACACGATCCGGTGATCTCCTGCTTTGCTCGAGTCGAGAACATCCCCAAGAGCGTCCTTCGACGCGTTGCCGAACAGATCAGCTGGGACAACCCCAAGGCCTATCTCGAGCATTTCGCCGACATGCCGCTCGGCGCCAACATCGTGCCGATGATTCCGCACTCCATGCTGCGCATCGAAGCGATGGGGCTCGAGCGCGCGATCAGCGAGAAGCCCAACGAGGCTGACCTAGAGACGATGGAAAGCATCCTCGAGCAGGCGATGAAGGACGGCTACGCGGGCTTCTCCACCGACATGCTTCCGTTCCACTACCTCTCGGACGACCCACATCGCGAGGTCCGGATCCCCGCCAATCATGCGCCCTTCTCCGAGGTCAAGCGCCTCACCAACGTCGTGCGCCGCTACGGCCGCGTCTGGCAGGCGACCCCCGAGAAGGACAAACCGCACAACGTCCTTCGTTGGTTCATGCTCAGCAGCGGCCGCTTCTTCGGAAAGCCGCTCAAGGTGACCGCCGTGGCCGCGCTCGATGTGGTCACGAACCGATCGCTCGCACGCATGGGCGTCGTCCTCACCCGGATCATCAATTCTCCCCTGGTAGATGGCAAGTTCAGACTACAGGCGCTAGCAGCTCCTTTTCGAGTCTATGCAGACGGACTCATCACACCTCTGGCCGAGGAGCTCCCCGCGCTACGAGAGCTCAACGCCATCGACCTGGTCGACAGGGACGCACGCATGGCATTGCTCGACGACCCGGCCTACCGCGAGCGCTTCCGCCAGATGTGGTACCGCGACAAAAAGGGTTTCTCCACAGCCCGCATCAAGCGCTGGCTCCATGTCATGGACGACAGCTTCAGCCGCGATTTGAAGGACATGGTGATGACCGACCGGCCTGTGCCGGTCTGGGAGGGCGAGACCCTTCAAGACATTTACGAGCGCCTGCTCGACTGGCAGGCGCGTCCCGGCGGACAGGGAAGGCTTCGTAGAACCGGGCTCGGCCCTCGCAACGACGCCGAGGCCCAAGTGTTCGCGAGCTTCCCGCGTCCGGTCGGCGACGATTGCGAATTCATCATCCATCTGCTTCGCCACTTCGACACGGATCTGCGCTGGTACGTCCTCGCAGCGAATGACGACGAAGAGCGCATGGCTCGCGTTCTGTTCGACCCGCAGACGCTTCCCGGCTTCAACGACTCGGGCGCCCACCTGACCAACATGGCCTACTACGACGCGAACCTGCGCGGACTCCAAATCGCGCAGCGACGCTCATTGCAAAGCGTCGCCTACCACGTTGGACGCCTGACGCGAGCACCCGCTGAGTTCTGGGGCGTCGAGCAAACCCTCGGCACCATCGAGCCCGGTCGGCAGGCTGACATGATCTTGATCGACCCGGACGCGCTCAGCGCTTACGACTCGGAGGCCAGCACCACCTTTGGCTATCGCGAGGCCGTCGACGCCGAGCAGATGCTCAACCGGAGCGACGGTGTGGTGACCGACGTCTGGATTGCCGGAACCCCCGCATGGCGCAACTCCGAGGCCAGCGAGCATCTCGGGGTCTCCCGCATGGGCCGCGCACTGACGGTCAGCTAGTTCGCCGCCTTGCGTCGCGCAGCAGCCGGCTAGGGAGGCGTCGGGATGTCGTCCGGACAGATGATGTTCGTGCAGAGCGTCTTCGTGCAGGCGCCATCGGTCGCATCGACGCAGACCTCGACGTCGCCGGGACGGTCGCAAATGTAAGTGGCATTCTGCTGAACGACGGTGCCGCTGCCGGACATGTTTTCGGTATTCTCGAAGCTACCCCAGAGCGCGCTCAAGGTGAGAAGCAGCGGCATGGGCTGCAGGTCGTTGTCCCAGCCGCGAGTCTGCACCAGGGTGCTCGTTGCGGGCGATCGGATGACCGAAGGAATCGCGTTGATGACGTTCAGATTCGGGCAGACGTTTGCGGGGATGGTGCTCGGACACTTGATCGTGATGCAGGTCTCCACGTCGCAGCTCGGGTCGCCGTCGTTGGCCTTCACGCAGACTTCCACGTCGCCCGGAGCGCCGCAGAGGAAAAGCGTCTCTCTGGCAAAGCGGTCCGTGAAGACACCGGTGTCCGAGCTCAGCTCCGTGCGCATGGGTACGGGGAAATCGTCCGGATCCGTGGCGTCGACACGAACCGTGGTGGTCGTCGCACCGTTTGTGAGTGGGTCTGCCGTGAGGCTCTCGATGATCGGGCAGGTGTTCTCGCCCGGATCGCCAGGGCAGCGCACCGATGTGCAGCGCTCCACGTCGCAGCTCGTGTCTCCATCGCTCGCCACGACGCATATCTCGATCGCCCCGCCGACCTCCGGATCGCAGTCATAGCTCGTCTCACTGGCGTTTGGATCGCCGATGGTGCCGCTTCGGGCCGTCAGGGTGGTGATCAAGGCCTCGGGGTTGTCGTCCACGTCGCTGGCGACGACCCGGATCACGGCGCTCTGAGCTTCGGCAAGCGCCGCCGGCTCCACCGTCAAGCTCGATACCTCCGGGCACTCGTTCTTCTCTTCGGGGCAGATCACGACGCTACACTCCGTGGTGCTGCATTCGAGCGGGTCGGGGAGAGTGATGTGCGATGGGCGAATGTATTCGAGCTGCGCTTCGACGTTGGGAACTTCGCTCAGGGCTCCGTCGACGGCGCTCTCATCTACATAGCTCGTGTGGACGCAAACCTCGGCGGGGCCCGATACATCCTGAGCGCAGGAGAAGGTCGTTTCCCGGGCAAAGGGATCGGCAATCGAGCCGCTGATCGACGTGAGCTCGGTCACCACGTCGAGCCCGTTGTCGGGAAAGGGATTGCTCACGTCCACGAACAATTCCGTTTGGCTGATCCCGGCCGGGATCTCCGGCGAGGCGAACGTTACCGTCCCTTGCGCGCATTTTTCGCCCGGGCCGCGGCACCCGGCGCTGAGCATCGCGCACAAGAATGCAGCGGTCAGAGTGACTTTGAAGACGGGCATCAGTCGACGTCCTTTGTACCCGATCGGGTGCAGAAATGCGCGATCAAATCGAGCCCCGAACCAACGAAGGGCAGGGCGATTCGTTGTGAGATCGCTCACCTTGCACTCAGGCCTTCACGCCTGCGATTCGGTGTGTATGCAAACGTGGTTTCGGCGGCGCACGTTCGTCCTTAGGCGACGGCGTCATGTCCGTTAACGGCGAAACCCGCAAGCCGAAGCTCACGGGTTCCACGTCGTATCAACTCGTAGGGCTCGTTACTCGACGATTGGGAACGAGATCAGGTCCTCGTCCGGCGTGAGGCCGACGAGGTCATTTTCCTCGTTGCCCGGTTCCTCACCTTCGTCGACGCCCATGACGCACTCGATAGCCACGACGAGGCCGGCGTCCACCTTGAGACCCTGCTCGATCGGGCTCGCCGCGCTCGGCTTCGGAATTGTGTACAGCATCGTCATCTCGTCGTACGTGCTGTTGCTAAGACCCTGATCGGCCCAGCCGAAGAGCACCGCTCCGCTGGCATCCGCAGTGAAGGTCTCGGTCACGGGGAGGAGCGGAACATCGAGGGGTCCCGTCACGCAGAAGCCGTTGAGCGCGCACTGCGAGGTTTCTCCCTCGGCCTTGCCAGCCATGTCGCAGACGCCGCCCGCTGCACAGTCTTCGCTGGTCGGCACATCGACGATGATGACCGGATCCACCACGCAGGTCATGCCCGCACATTCGCTGTCCTCAGTGCAGACCTGGTCGGGCGGGAAGTTGCAGAGACGCACTTCGCCCGGCGTGAGCTGCGACGTATCCGCCCTAAGCGCGACATTGCTGTCCGCGCCCGATGGGGTCGCGCCAGAACGAAGCTGAACGATATACGCGAGGTCGGTCAGCTTGGCCTGCTTCAAGCCACCCATCACCAGAGGCTGGGCCGCATCGAGGAACGCTTCAGGGAACGTCGCAGTTCCGGAAATCTCGGCGTCGAACTCCTCGCCGGCCGTGATCCCACACGCAGCCACCTTCAGGTCGGCGGACAAGATCGATTGCAGGCCGATTGGCGAGCTGTTGGAGCAGCCCAAGGAGAGCTCCGCCATCTGTTCTTCGGGAGTGCAGTCGGCGCCCCCGGTGCCGCCGCCACCACCGGTCTCCGTGGCGTCGTCACTACAGCCAACCGCGAACATTAAGCACAAGCTCAACCCCAAACTCAAAACCACATAAGAACGAATCATCGCACACTCCTTAGAACTGCCAATCAACGGCACCACCGCCGCGATGGCGCATGATACACACAAGCTTCGCGGCGCCGCAAGCTGGCTGCTCTGTGCGGGTAAGGGGGTTGAATACCTGACGATTAGACGAGAAAACCCGCGAGCTCGCGCCCGCGGGTTTCTCTGTTTTGGCCTCTCCTTAGGAGAGCGCGTCTAGTTGATCGGGCAGAACGGCAGCGAGGCCTCGGGGGTCGCGACGATGATGTCGTCATCGACGCCGACGCCGACGCAGGTGCTTCCGGGGCAATCCAAATCACCCGCACAAGCGACACCCGCGTTGCTGCCCGCCGCGCAGGCACCGCCGTCCGAACCGGCCGAGCACTGCAGGGCGACGAAGAGGGCGTTGGCGACATTCAGACGAATGCCGTTGAGCCCAATCGAAGCGGGGTTACCGACCGGGTCGCCGTAGACCGACGCCGGCAGGATGAGCGCGCCGTCCGGCAGCGTACCGCCGTTGGTCGCACAACGCGGGCTGGTCGAGCCTGCACCGCAGGTCGTGGTGGCCGGGTCGACCGCCCAACCGAACGAGACGTTGCCAGCCGCACCAGCGGTCACGACCTCGGGACCACCGGGTGCGAACAGCGGAACCAGCAGGTCGCCGGTCACGCAGAACGAGGGTGGGTTGGTGATGTTGCACTGCGCGGTCGCGCCGTCGGCAGTGCCTTGGCCAATGCTCTCGCAGAAGCCACCCGGACCGCAGTCTTCCGAGAGGGGGACACCGGCCAGGAGGACCGGAGCATTACACGGCGGAACGATGCAATCGCTGTTCTGGGTGCAAACCGTGCTCGAGGGGTACTGACAGAACTGCGTCAGACCTGGCGTGATGCCCGAGGGATCAGCCTGGAGCAGGATTTGGCCTGTTCCGTTGCTGAGCTCGACCGTCACGTTGAAGCCCTCGACGACCGCGGAGCGAACGCCGCCCGGGACGGTGCCCTGCGCCGCATCCAAGAAGAACTTCGGGAATGCGCCAACGCCGCTCGCATCCGCGGTGAACGAGGCGCCACTGAGGACAGGCTCATCGACCGTGATGCTCAACTGGTTCGGGAAGGGCGACTGCGCCGTGGTCACGCCATTGGTGCAGCCGATCTGCACGACTTGGGACTGAACCTCGCCGCCATTGCAGGCGGTGGCGCTCGCCACGCAGACGTTGTCGACGCAGGTCTCGCCGAACTCGATGTCGCACTCGTTGTCGGTGTTGCACTCGACGCAGCTGCCCGCGCCGTCGCAGACGGCACCGCCATCTTGGTCGCACTCCGCACCCGGTCCTAGGTTCGGGTTCGAGCAGACCCCGAGATTACAGAGGTCGGCAGTGCACTGATTGCCGTCGCTGCAGTCCACCCCCTCGCATGGGTCGACGCACTCACCCATCATGCACACGCCCTCTGCGCCACAGAGCGGGCAGGTGCACTCGGTGCCGTCGGGTTCATTCGGATTGGAGCAGATGCCCGTTTCCGAGTCGCAGAGGTCCTGCGTGCATTGATTGCCGTCGCTGCAGTCCTGGCCCTCGCAGAGGTTGGAAGGCACGCAAACGCCCGCCTCGCAGACGCCCATATTGTTGTCGCACATGGTGTTGTCGGTGACGGGCGGGTTCGAGCAAACGCCGTCCGAACAAAGGTCGTCGGTGCAGTCGTTGCCGTCGCTGCAGTCCAGTCCCTCGCACGGATCGATCATTCCACCGGTACCGCCTGCACCGGCCATGCCGCCCGCGCCGGCCATGCCGCCTGCACCGGCCATGCCGCCCGCACCGGCCATGCCGCCCGTGCCGGCCATGCCGCCCGTGCCGGCCATGCCGCCCGCGCCGGCCATGCCGCCCGCGCCAGCTTCACCGCCTGCTCCGCCCGCGCCAGCTTCACCGCCCGCTCCACCGGCGCCGCCCGCGCCGCCGTCACCTGCGACGCAGGTAACGAGGATGTCCCAGTTCGCCATGTCGCAGTACTGGTCGTTATCCGTGACGCTGATCGTGATCACATGATCGCCCACCTGTTCACAGGTGTATGTCGTCGCCGAGGCCGTCGGGTCCGCGAAGGAGCCGCCGCTGCCGGTCCACGAGAAGGTGATCGGGTCGCCTTCTTGGTCGACCGCCTGTGCGGACACGTCGATATCGTTGCCGACCGAGGTCTGCAGCGGCGAAACCACCGCCTTGATCAGCTCGGCGCAGATGTTGAACTCCCCGTTGACGCGAACCCCGCCGAATCGTCGGGGGAGCTTGCAGTTCAAGACCACCATCACATCGGTCGTTTCGCCGACCTCGACGTTGAAGTTCGCCGAGCCTCTGCACGTGACCCGCTCGTCGGTCGAAGTCGCGGTCAGCGCAACCGTGTAGTCCGTCGCACCAGGCGGCAGCCCAAACACCTCCACCGAGGCAGTCGACCCGGGAGCGCTCACATCGACGGCGCCCGACATGTCCATGTCGTTACCGGTGATCTGCCAACCGACCTGGGCGATCTCGACGCCGTCCGCAAGAACGAGGTCGACAGAGAGAGAGCCTGTCTCGCCTTGTTGGCCGGTGTCGGTCGTGCCGACGCACCCGAAGGCGCTGAGCGCGCCAGCGATGAGAAAGATGAGCCAACGCGATGGATGGGAACAGGACATAGTGGAGCCTCCAGAGGGGGGGGTGGTCTGGTGAAAGGTGGGAGGCGAGGCTAACACCGCTTAATCCGCGGTTTCAAGACCCAAGAACACCCTGGCCATCCAAGTTGCGCCTTATGTGTGGTATCTTACAAGCCTGGAAACCGCCCGGCTCTCGCTCCCGGCCGAGGCAGCCAATGTGCGCTTGAATTGCCGCCTGAAATAGCGACACTTCGGGCCTTGCCTTCGTGACCAGACCCTTTTGGAATGAGGAAACGACTCCAGATGAATCAGCACTCCCGTTATCTTAACCGCTCTATCTTCCTTGCGACTTGCCTCGCGTTTGCCTTCTCCAGCGCTGCGGCGTTGGGCTGCGGCGACGACGGGGGAGGGCCCACCGTGGACTCCACCCTCCTGGGCATCTACCGCGTGGACAGCTATCAGGGCAGCACGGTCGGTTGTGAGCAGCCCGAGGACCTCGAGCCCGCTCCGGTCTTCGTCTTGCTCTACAGCTTCCTGCCCAACGACGACCCCGACGAGCCTCTCCTTGGCGGCATCTTCTGCGGGACGATCGACTTCTGCCTGCAAGCTGCCGCGGAAGCCCCCGAACCCCAAATCGGCTACTCGTTCATCCAGGGCGATGACGATTTCGGCTGGCGCGGTTGGGCGATTTCGAGCTCCGGCATTGAGGGCGATCAGTGTCGTGCCGACGTCCAGGCTCACGTCCTGACTTCGACGAGCTCGGACACGATCAACATCGAGACCAAAACGTTCGCGACCGTGTTCGACGGTGACCAAGCGACCGACGGAAGCGGAAGGCTGACCTGCCGCAACGCCGCGGCGATCGAGGCCCTGCGCGACGATCCGCCCTGCACCGAGATCTTGGTGCTGGACGCGACCCTCGAACGAGGCATCTAGCGCTCGAGGCGCGTCGCTCGCCTACTCGAACCGGTTGGTTCGAACCCGGTCGATCTGTGTTTCGACCGCGTGCATCCATGCCGCATGGGCGTGGCGGCTGTCGTCCACGACGATGCTCGGCGTCCGGGCGGCCCGGCCGATGATCTCGATGAGCGCGCCGTTCTCGGGCACCCATGGCTCGCCTGGGTCGATTCGATTGGACCAGATGCTGCCCCAATCCTCCCAGTCCTGACGCCAGACCACGAAGGTGTTGCCGTCGGCGTTGACAGCGACTTGCGGCGTCGTGGCGTCGGCGTCGTCCCGCGGGTCTTCGGACGGCGATTCGATGATCACGGGCGTGCCCCAGCCGGACTCCGCCGTGTAGCGGTTGGCGTAGATGTTCTTGAAGTCGTTCTGCAGGATGTTGTCATCCTGCGACCAGACCGCGTGGGCCACGCCCGACCCATCCACGGCGATGGCCGGTCCCAGCTTTTCGCCCTCGGCGCCGTTGTCGATGGGCGCCGGCTCGCTCCAATCGGTCGTGTCCCAGTTCGATCCCGGCGCGTAGTGGACGCTCCAGATGTCTTTGCGCCGCTCCTCGAACGGGGTGGTCGGCGTGTCGCCGTACTGGACCCAGACCACGTGCGCCTCGCCGTTCTGGCTCACGCCCAGGCGCGCGTTCTCGGCTGCGGTTTCCGGGTCGCTCTTGATCGGGCGTGCGGTCTCCCAGCCCTGGCCCGCGACGTAGCGGTTCGCCCAGAGCACCTCTCCGTTGCCGCCGTCCATCGGCCTGGTGCGCTCTGCCCAGATCGCGATGGCGTTGCCGACCCCGTCCATCTTAACGGCCACTGCGCCTGGCACGCTCACCGTCGGCATCGTGTCGATGGCCTCGTTCACGCCCCAGCCCGAGCCGACCTCGTAGCGACGTGCACGGATGACTTGCTTGTTGCTCGGGAACTCCTGCTCCACCCAAACCGCGATGGCGTTGCCGTCGGCGTCGGCCGCGACCGATGGCCTGAGCGAAGGCAGCACGCTGGCCTGCAGGCGCTCCGGCGTACCCCAACCTTCACCCACCACGAACCGATTGGTCCAAATCGTGGCTTCCTGGCTTCCGTCGTTCTTCACTTCCTCCCAGACGCAGAAGGCGTTACCCGCCGCATCGGCCGCCAAGGAAGGCTTCCGCGAGCCGCCTTCGCCGGCATCGATTTGCACCGGCCGACTCCAGAGATCGACTCGGGTGTAGCGGTTGGCCCAAATGCCGGTCGCTGGGTTGCTCCCGGTCAGCTCGTTCGTGAACTCCCAGACGGCGATCGCATTGGTCCCCCCGGCGATCACGATTCGCTGGTCGTCCGACCTACCGGTGCCCGTCGATTCGAGCCAGTCTGAAAGGCCCCATTCGGCGTCGAGGGTCCTGAAATCCCATTCGTAGTCCTCTTGGAGAGTCGCTCCACCCGTCGCGGCCAGCTCTGTGGTGATCGTCGCGGTGAAGGTGGTGATCACCTCGAGCGGATCGTCTGGCGTGAACACGACGACCATCGGATCGTCTTCGTCCAGCGCGAGCTCGCCGACCACTTTGGTGCCTTGCGGATCGGTGACGAAGAAGGTGTCGTCCGAGAGTGTGTCCTCGTCGATCGGTGCGTCGACCTCAAAGCCGACTCGCGTTTCAACCTGAACGTCGGTGCGGCCTTCCAGGGGCGACTCCTGGAGCACCGTGAGGTAGGCGGCGCCGTCGCCTCCGCCCTTCTTGCACGCGTAACCGAACATCATCAGCGCGCCGAGCGCGACTCCATAAGCTAACCAACGGGATTTCATAAGACCTCCTGAACGGCAATTGATACCACAGCTCCAAGTCGGACGCATTGGTCGAGTTCGGCCTTCGCCGCCCGCAATTGTGGACCGACCATGAAACGAGAAAACCCGCGAGCTTGGGCCCGCGGGTTTCTCTTTGTTGGCCTCTCCTAGGAGAGCGGGTCTAGTTGATCGGACACCCTGGCAAAGTGGCCGGGTCGGTGGCGACGATGATGTCGTCGTCCACGCCCACGCCCACGCAAGTGCTGCCTGGGCAGTCCGTATCGGCGCCGCAGGCAAGGTCCGCGTTCGCACCCGCCGCACAGGCGCCGCCGTCATTGCCGGCCGAGCACTGCAGGGCGACGAAGAGGGCGTTGGCGACATTTAGGCGAATGCCGTTGAGCCCAACCGAAGCGGGGTTACCGACCGGGTCGCCGTAGACCGACGCCGGCAGGATGAGCGCGCCGTCCGGCAGCGTACCGCCGTTGGCCTCACAACGCGCGCTGGTCGAGCCCGCGCCGCAGGTCGTGGTGGCCGGGTCCACTGCCCAACCGAACGAGACGTCGCCAGCCGCACCAGCGGTCACGACCTCGGGACCACCGGGTGCGAACAGCGGAACCAGCAGGTCGCCGGTCACGCAGAACGAGGGTGGGTTGGTGATATTGCACTGCGCGGTCGCGCCGTCGCTCGGGCCTTGGCCCAAGCCTTCACAGACGCCACCGGCGGAGCAATCCTCCGAGAGCGGGACGCCGGCCAGGAGGACCGCAGGCTTACACGGCGGAACGATGCAGTCGCCGTCCGCGGCGCAGACCGTGCTCGACGGATACTGACAGAATCGCGTCAGACCGGGTGTGATGCCCGAGGGATCAGCCTGGAGCAGGATTTGGCCTGTTCCGTTGCTGAGCTCGACGGTCACGTTGAAGCCCTCGACGACCGCAGAGCGAACGCCGCCCGGGACGGTGCCCTGTGCGGCATCCAGAAAGAACTTCGGGAATGCGCCAGTGCCGCTCGCGTCCGCGGTGAACGTGGCGCCGCTGAGGACGGGCTCGCTGACCGTGACGGAGAGCTGGTTCGGGAAGGGCGACTGCGCCGTGGTCACGCCATTGGTGCAGCCGATCTGCACGATTTGTGTCTGGGTATTGCCGTCGTTGCAGTCTGCAAATCCTGAGCCGCCCGTGCCGCCTGCACCGGCCATGCCGCCGATGCCGCCTGCACCGGCCATGCCGCCGATGCCGCCTTCGCCAGCCATGCCACCCATGCCGCCTTCGCCGGCCATGCCGCCCATGCCGCCTTCGCCAGCCATGCCGCCCATGCCGCCTTCGCCGGCCGAACCGCCGGAACCTGCAGAGCCTCCGGAACCTGCGGAGCCGCCGGAACCTGCCGACCCGCCGCTGCCCGCGCTACCGCCGGAACCTCCGGTGGGGGGAGCAGGGTCGTCGCCACATCCGACTGCGAACGTCAGGCAAAAGCCCAAACCCAAAACCAAACAAGAACGAATCATTACACACCCCTCGAAAGAGAAAAACGGGCAGCACTAGAGCCGCAAGGGGCGATGATACGCACAAGCTTGCGGCAAGCACAAGGCTACTTTTGCCGCCCGGAGCAGTCTGCACACAACTGTTTTCACCGAGGGCTCGTCTAGTTGATCGGGCAGAAGGGCAGGTCGGCCACGGGGGTGTCGACGATGATGTCGTCGTCCACGCCCACGCCAGCGCAGCTGCTGCCTGGGCACTGCCCATCGTTGGCGCAGCCGAGACCCGCGTTGGCCCCAGCGACGCAAGCGCCGCCGTCCACACCAGCCGAGCACTGAAGCGCGACGAAGAGGGCGTTTGCGACATTCAGGCGAATGCCGTTGAGCCCAACCGAGGCCGGGTTGTTGACCGGGTCGCCGTAAATCGACGGCGGCAGGATGAGAGCGCCGTCCGGCAGGGTGCCGCCGTTCGCCGCACATCGCGTGCTGGTCGCGCCCGCACCGCAGGTCGTGGTGAACGGGTCGACGGCCCAGTTGAAGGAGACGTCGCCCGATGCGCCCGCGGTGACCAGCTGTGGACCACCCGGAGCGTACAGCGGAACGAGCAGGTCGCCGGTCACGCAGAACGAGGGTGGGTTGGTGATGTTGCACTGTGCGGTCGGACCGTCGGCAGTGCCTTGGCCCAAGCCCTCACAGATGCCACCCGGACCGCAGTCTTCCGAAAGCGGCACGCCGGCCAGGAGGACCGGAGGCTTACACGGCGCAACGATGCAGTCCGCATCCACGGTGCAGACCGTGCTCGACGGATACTGACAGAACTGGGTCAGACCTGGCGTGAGGCCGCTGGGATCGGCCTGGAGCAGGATTTGGCCTGTTCCGTTGACGGCCTCAACGGTGACGTTGAAGCCCTCGATGATGGCGGAGCGAACGCCGCCTGGGACGGTGCCCTGTGCCGCATCCAAGAAGAATTTCGGGAACGCGCCAATGCCGCTGGCGTTGAGCGTGAACGGCGAGCTAGCCAAGACAGGCTCGTTGACTGTGATGGTCAGCTGGTTCGGGAAGGGCGACTGCGCGTCCGTCACGCCGTTGGTGCAGCCGATCTGAACCGTGCCGCTGGTGGTGCCACATTCCCCCGCCCCGGTGTTGATACATGCGCCACCGGAACAGGTTCCGTCCGCGGAGCCCGGGCCAAAGAAGTCACAGGTGCCACCATTGTTGGTCGGTGCCTGGCCGCAGGTGCCGTCGGCTGGGTCACAAGTTGCGGCCGTGCAGACGGAGTCATCGGGCACGCCTACGGCGTCGTCCGGACAAGCCGGGTTGAAGGTGCAGATGTCCTGACAAGCGCCTGCGCCGTCGCAAGCACCCGAGGAGGCGCCAGCGCCTGCGTCACACGCGGTGCCGCTGGGGTCGTTTTGCTCTGGGAAGCACAGACAAGACGGTCCGGGGTCGCAGATGCCCGCGAAGATGCTGGTGCACTGGGCACCGCTGTCGCAGTCAGCATCCACTGAGCAACAACTCGAATTGCAAACGCCGGCGATGCACACCGCGAGTGGCGGAAACTCCGCCGAGCAGTCCGTGCCGTCTGGTGCGGGAGTGTCGACGCAGCAAAGGCCGCCGGAGCACGAGCCGGCCACGGCAAGGCTGTCGTCGCAAACGCTCGTGACGCAAGCCGTACCAGTGGCCGCCTGGCATGCCGCATCGCCGTCGCCGGGAAAGCCCTCCTCCACTCCGTAGAGGAAGCACGGCGGCTCCCCAAGGCACTGCACTTCGACCACCTTGGTCTTGTCGCAGTCGAGGTCTCCGTCCGTGGTGACCGCGGTGCAGACTGCCGTCGCACCGGGCGCTCCACCGAGAGACGGCGGAATGCAGGTGATGAAGAAGCCGCCGTTGCCGGGAGCGCCCGGGAAACCCGGGGGCTGCTGCCCGAGGACGCCTTCGGTGTCACCGGTGAAGACGCATTCTGTTTCTGTGGTGAGTAGGTTCCCGTCGCATTCGAGCAGAGCGTTCTCGCAGGTGATCGTCGTGGAGACTCCGGGATCGGGCCCTGGGGCGCAACTCAGGCCTCCGGGGGAAGCGGAGCACGCCTGTGGATCGCAGCCTTGGCCACAGCTGCTGTCGCCGTCGCGGAAGCGAACCTGGCAGCCGGTGCCGGCAATCGGCGGGAACGGCGGCGGCAGAACTTGCTGCTCGGCCGGTGCGCTGTCCACACAGTTCAGGATGAAGAGGTCGGGGCAGAAGTTACCGACGTTGAACGAGAACGTTCCGTCGACGTCCAGCATGCCGACCGGCGCCTGGAAGCTGATGTCGCAGATGAGGACGATGTTGACCTTGGTGGTCGAGTCCGCTGCGATGATGAAGGGCTCCTGCGCGGTGCAGATGACTTCGCCGTCATCGTCACGTGCACGAAGCTCGATGGTGCAGGGACCGGGGGGGAGGTCCATGAAGCCCTGCCAGATTTCGGCCTGGCCGTCGATGGCCGGGTCGCCGTAAATCGCGGCGGCGTTGGTGCGGCCGTCCTGGACTTCGAGGTTACCGTTGAGGGTCACTTCGTCCGGGAAGCTCGCATTGTTGTCGAGGAACGTGTCGTTGTTCCCGTCGCAGTTGACCGTGTATTCCACATCCTGAATGTCGATCAGGGCTGG
>Ga0316198_10000133_pt1 | contig 32367 bp, 18 predicted proteins | sample OudBieAanoxic_MG_FD_204935 | JGI IMG/M metagenome (GOLD analysis project Ga0316198, IMG submission 204935) | Coastal sediment microbial communities from Oude Bieten Haven, Netherlands - site A anoxic | ecosystem: Environmental > Aquatic > Marine > Coastal > Sediment | place: Netherlands... | reverse complement strand
CCCGGTCGATTCACGGCCTTCATCGGCTGGGAGTGGACCTCTAACACTGCCGGAAACAACCTCCATCGAGTCGTGATTTACCGTGGCGACGGAAGAGAAGCCCAGGTGATGGAGCCCTATACGACGTTGAAGCCGGAGGGCAGCGACGATCCGAGAGACCTGTGGAAGTGGATGCAGAAGTATGAGGATCGGACCGGGGGCAGGATTCTGGCCATCGCGCACAACGGGAATCTCTCCAACGGCATCATGTTCCCGATCGTCGACAGCTTCACCGGGGCGAGTTTTGACCGCGCCTACGCCGAGACCCGAACAAAATGGGAGCCCCTATACGAGGCCACCCAGATCAAAGGGGACGGTGAGGCTCACCCGTTCCTCTCGCCCGATGACGAGTTCGCCGATTACGAATCCTGGGATCAGGGCAATCTCGATCTCAGCGTCATGAAGAGCGACGAAATGCTCCAGTACGAGTACGCACGGGCCGGGCTCCAGATCGGTCTGCAACTCGAGCAGGAACTTGGCGTCAACCCATACAAGTTCGGGATGATCGGCTCCACCGACAGCCACACCGGCCTCGCCACCACCGGGTCGCGAATGATGGTGAGGTTCTTCGGGGGCTGGGAGTTTGAGGAATCGGACGCTCAGAGCCGGCTTCCCGGCGACATCGGCTACACCAAGGGTGTGCCCATGGGTGGCGATCTCTCGGTCGCTCCGGACGGAAGGGCCCCGTCATTTCTGGTCGCGGCCCTGAAGGATCCGCACAGCGGTAACCTGGACCGAGTCCAGATCGTCAAGGGCTGGGTCGACTCAAAGGGCGAGAGGCAGGAAAAGATCTACGACGTGGCGTGGTCAGGCGATCGGGAACCGGGTCGCGACGGCAAGCTGCCGCCGGTGGGCAACACCGTCGATGTGGCCACCGCAACCTGGACAAACACCATCGGTGCACCCGAGTTGATCTCGGTCTGGGAGGATCCGGATTTCGACGCCGATCTGCCTGCGGTCTACTACGCGCGTGTGCTCGAAATTCCGACGCCGAGGTGGACGGCCTACGAACAGGTGCGTTTCGGCGTCACCCTGCCGCCCGAGGCCGAGATGACCACCCAGGAGCGGGCATACACGAGTCCGATCTGGTACACACCGGAGAAATGAAAAACGAACAATGAAAAATGGGCATCGCAGCTTCTCTGGGGGCCCTGCGATGGAATTATTCACTTTTCATTTTTCACTTTTCATTCTGGCGGGTCAGGCAGTGGACCCGTCAGGCAGTGCCGTATCCTCGACGGCATCGAGGCCGGCCACAGCCTCTTCGATCAGCTTCACCATTTCTTGGAATTCTTGCGGCTCATAGCCCTGGGACTGGTAGAGCACCGTGCCATCGGGGCCGATGACGAAGTTGCGCGGGATGAAGCGGGTGGCGTACTGCGAGTAGGCGACCATCTCGGGATCCCCGGCGAAGGGCACCGTGTAGCCGTGCTTGTCCACAAAGGGTTGGATGATTTCGTCGTTTTCTTCACGGCCGATGACCAGGACCGCCAGCTTCTCCGGTTTGAAAGCCTGGAAGATCTGCTTCTCGAGATAGGGCAGCTCTTCACGACATGGCGGGCACCAGGTTGCGAAGAAGTTGACCAGCACCACCTTGCCTCTGTGGGCTTCTAGGTTGAAGGTCTCGCCAGCGAGGGTCGTCAGCTCGAATCCGGGCGCCGTATCGCCAACGTCGACGAGTATCGTTTCCGAGGGCGTCGGTTCCACCTCGGCCTCTTGCGAACATCCGGCCAGAACCGCAACAAGAAGGATGGTCGACACCTGAATCCCTCGGTTCATCATTCCTCCAACCCCCAGTATATCCAACCACAAAAGTGCCATCCGAGGCGCGAGGGAGGAAACCTGGATTGGCGAACTGCCGGGCCACCTGCCCTGGTGGCGGCGAGAGCGATCCGAACCAGGCGGGCGGGCCGATATCGCTCTTCGCGCAGACACTCCGAGCATTGACGAACTGGGAAGGAGCACGGCGATTGAACGGCCCGAAGTTGGGGTTCGGGAAATGATTGGGCGGGCCTGCGAATTGCTGGAAACAGATCGGACATGCCTGGAAGGTCCCAGTCGTGAACGACAGGTGGTGAGAGCGAGAGAGGCGATAGCACTTGTTGGATTCGAACGCTATTCAATTCGGCTCAAGGACATCGCTTCGGAACTTCAAAAGAGTCAGGACACCGCGAGCCGATGGTTGAGTCGAGCTGCAAAACGCAGAAGGGAAGATGAGGAGTTTGCCCAACTGGTTGAGGTATTGGATCGAAGTCTAGCGATCGGCGGTGACCTGTCGGCGTTCCAGGGAATCGAGAAGAAGAGCGAGTTTATCAAGTAGCCGCACCTGGCACCTATGTTGGTTGCTCCTTGCAGGATTTGACCAAACGTGAGATAGTGTCGCGTCTGCTCCCTCCGACCAACAACGTCGATGCAGTGGAAAGCAGACAGATTGCAGGGCCTCCCCGGCCCGGACGGCAGCCTCCCCGGCAAGTCTCTCGTTCCTCCCAATCAGCCGGAAAGTAACCTAGCGGACCCTCCGCTTCGGCGGGTGTGCGTCTGCAGAAAGACAGAACTGTTTTGAAATTTGTTGATATGAACTTCCACCCCGCCATCTTGCGCGGAATCCAGGACTTCGGCTTTACCGAAGCCACCCCGATCCAGAAGGACTCGATCCCGCCGGCCCTCGAAGGCCGCGATGTGCTCGCCTGCGCCATGACCGGCAGCGGCAAGACCGCCGCCTTCGTTCTTCCCATGCTCCAGAGCATGGCCGACACCCGGGTCAAGCGGACCCGCGTACTGATCCTCACTCCCACCCGCGAACTGGCGTCCCAGATCCACGAGCACATCGAGATCCTTGCGCGGCACACACCGCTCAAATCGGCCACCATCTTTGGCGGCGTCAAACCCGGCAAGCAGGAGCGCGCGCTTCGTGATGGCGTCGACATCGTGGTCGCCACCCCGGGCCGCCTGCTCGATCTGATGCAGTACCCGTGGGCAGATTTCAGCGGCCTGGAGTTCCTCGTCCTCGATGAGGGCGACCGGATGCTCGACATGGGCTTCCTCCCGGATGTCCGCCGGATTCTCGCCCAGTTGCCCAAAAAGCGGCAAACCATGCTCTTTTCGGCCACCCTCCCCGGGCCCATCGTCCAACTCAGCCGCGATTTCCTCAACAATCCGGCCCGGATCGATGTCGAGCGTCAGTCCAAGCCTGCGGTGGGAATCACCCAGGCCATCCTGCCGGTGCCCGAACACCTCAAGACCGATCTGCTCAAGGAGATGATCAAACGGGGCGAGGTCGAGAACGCGCTGGTCTTCACCCGCACAAAACACCGCGCCAACCGTCTCTGGCAGAAGCTCGAACGGGCGGGCATCAAGGTCGAACGAATCCACGGCAACCGCAGCCAGCCGCAGCGTGAGAAGGCTCTGGCGGATTTCAAGACCGGGAGGATTCGGGTGCTCGTCGCTACCGATATCGCGGCACGCGGGATCGATGTCGAGGCGCTGCCTCACGTGATCAACTTCGATGTGCCGGTCCAGCCCGAGGACTACATTCACCGGGTCGGACGCACCGCTCGCGCCGGCAAGATCGGTGACGCGCTGACCTTCGCTTCGCCCACCGAGCAGTCCAAGGTGAATGCGATCGAGCGTGCGGTCGGCCACCGGCTGGAGCGCAAGACGCTGGACGGATTCAACTATCGGGCCCAGGCCCAGGAGCGATTCGAGGTTCCGGTGGGCGAGCGCATCGCCGCCCACCGTGCGCAACGCGCCGCTGAGCGTGGCCGGTCCAACGACAAGGGTCGTCGAGGGACGCCTCCTCCGGGACGGCGCTCGTCCAACCAACGCTCGAGATCGGCTCGTTAAGAGCTGATTCAACGACAGAATGTACGGGCGGGGTTCTTACCCCGCCCGTTTTTTCGTGCCGTTCTCTCCGCCAAGGTGTCGGTTTTGCACCGGGAGTTCACGGACGACAAACCGCACCACCCATGACCCAACGGGCCGGGTTACACTTGCCGGGCCCGGAGGGTGCTGATGAGAAAGACATGGCTGTGTGGCGGTATTGTCGCGCTGTGCGCGCTTGGATTCACGATGACGGTTGGGGCGGGGGAGCCTGAGGCAGGGACGCCGGATCTCGAGGACGCGGCCCTCATTGTGATCGATATCCAGGCGTTCTACTTCCCCGAGGGGATGGTTCCTCTGGTCGGGCCGGAGGCGGCGGCCTCACAGGCGGCGAAGGTGATTTCGACCTTTCGCGGCGCCGGTCGGCCGGTCATCCACGTTCAGCATCTGCCGAAGGACGTAGACAAGCCGGATCCCACCGGGATCACGGACCAGTACCGAATCTACCCAGAGGTCTTGCCGAAGAGCGGAGAGATCGTCATCGGCAAACACCACGCCAACTCGTTCCGCGACACCGATCTCCTGGCAACCCTGAAGAAGCTGGGAATCAAGAAGCTCGTGGTCACCGGGATGCAGACCCACATGTGCGTCGAGGCGGCGGTCCGGGCTGCGGCTGACTTTGGATTCGAGGTCACCGTGGTCCACGACGCCTGCGCCACCCGGGATCTCGAGTTTGGCGGCGACACCGTACCTTCGGCCCAGGTCCACGCCGGGGCTTTGGCGGCGATGAACGGCAATTACGCAAAGGTGGTCTCGACCGCCGAATTCTGTGGGGTGAAGGAATGAAACGCGTGCTGCTGATGGTCGCGATGATGGGCATGGTGATTCCCGTGGTAGCCGAGGACAAGACCCTGGACGAGGCGTCGGTTTCGAACTTCGCGAATCTGGCGCTGGCATGCGTTCATCAGGAGTACCCCAACAAAATCGGTCACGTCATGAACTCCGATGACGATCTCGATCCGCCGCGCAAGCTGACGCCCAGCTTCTACGGCTGTTTTGATTGGCACAGCTCGGTCCACGGTCACTGGCTCTTGACCCGCCTCGCCAAGCTCTACCCGGACGTTGATTTCGCCGCCACAGCCCGCGCCGCCCTGGATGAGAGCTTCACCGAAGCCAAGATCGCCGGTGAGATGAGCTATTTCAAGGGCGAAGGACGGACCTCCACCGAGCGGCCCTACGGTCTGGCCTGGCTTCTCTGTCTCGCCGATGAACTCCACACCTGGGATGACGATCAGGCCGGGCAGTGGCGGTCCAATATCGCTCCCCTCGAACGCCTTGCGGCCGACCGATTCCGCGAATGGCTGCCCAAGCTCTTTTACCCGATCCGCACCGGCGAACACAGCCAGACGGCCTTTGCTTTCGGGCTTGTGTTGGACTGGGCGGAAACGGTGGGCGACGCGGAGATGGTCGAGCTGGTTTCGGCCACGACGCGACGGTTCTATCTCGACGACACGAGCTGCCCCTTGGACTACGAACCATCGGGCCAGGACTTTCTTTCGCCATGCATCGCCGAAGCCGATCTTATGCGCAGGGTGCTCCAGCCCGCCGAGTTCGCCGGCTGGCTCAGCTCGTTTCTTCCGGGCATCCCGTCCACCGGTGGTGCCGAGTGGCTGCCGATCGGTGTCGTTACCGATCGCACCGACGGCAAGCTCGCCCACCTCGACGGGCTCAACATCAGCCGCGCGTGGATGCTCGAAGGGATCGCGTCGGGTCTTCCCCCGAACGACCCGCGACGGCCGGCCCTTCAGGCTGCGGCGGATGCCCACAGTGCCTCCGGTCTGGCGTCGGTGACAGGTGATCACTACGAGGGCGGGCACTGGCTCGGGTCGTTTGCGACCTATCTGGTGACCAAGAAGGGACTCTAGGCGTTGTCCCGACCCTGGCAGATCTGGATCGACACCGGTGGGACCTTCACCGACTGCATTGCCGAGGACCCTGATGGCGTGGTCCATACCTGCAAGGTGCTCTCGAGCGGAGCGTTGCGGGATCGGATCGACTCCGTCGACGGTGACGGACGACTCCACCTTCGCGGTGGGGCGATGTTGCCTGATGGATTCCTCACCGGCTACCGATTGTCGCCGCTCGGAAGCGGCACCGAGATCGAAATTCTCGATCACGAGATGCTCACCGGCGCGCTGATGCTCGCGGCTACCGGGGTGAGGCTCGAGCCCGGCCAACCGGTCGAGCTGAGTTCAGGAGAGGAAGCGCCGCTCCTGGCCACCCGGTTGATCACCGGCACGCCCCTCGGCGGGAAGTTGCCGCCGGTCGCCATGCGACTCGCGACGACCCGTGGTACCAATGCTCTGCTCGAGCGACGCGGGGCGAGGTCGATCCACTTCACCACCGCCGGATTCGAGGATCTACTTGTCATCGGGAATCAGACACGACCGGATCTCTTCGCCCTTCACATCGAACGGCCGGAACCGCTGCCGGAAGAGGTAATCGGCGTCGAGGAGAGGCTCACCGCTGACGGTTTTCTCATCGCGGGTCTCGACCGCGAGACCATCGCCGCTCAAATCGCTGAGTTGCACGGTCTTGGTTTTGAAAGCGCCAGCATCGCCCTGCTTCACGGACACCGGAACCCGCAGCACGAGGAAATCCTCGAGACGCTCCTTCGAGCGGGAGGCTTTGATCATGTTTCTCGATCGAGTGCCCTGAGCCCATTTCAGGGACTGCTCCGGCGGTCGCAGACCGCAACCACCGATGCCTACCTGGGGCCGGTGATTTCGAATTATCTGCGCGCGGTGAGAGACGGACTCGGTGATGGAGCCGTCAGTCTGCACGTCATGACCAGCGCCGGCGGGTTGGTGAACACCGAGAGTTTCAGGGCCATGGATAGTCTGCTGAGCGGTCCGGCGGGAGGAGTGGTCGGAGCGGCCATGTCAGGCCGGAAAGCCGGGATTTCAAGGGTCATCGCCTTCGATATGGGTGGCACCAGCACTGATGTTTCACGTTTCGACGGAGACTTCGAGTATGTCTTCGATCATCGGGTGGGGCCGGTAGAGCTGTCTGCGCCCGCCCTCGCGATCGAGACCGTCGCTGCGGGTGGCGGTTCGATTTGCCGGGTCGAGCAGGGCCGGCTGGCAGTGGGTCCGCTGAGCGCCGGCGCTGACCCGGGACCGGCGTCGTACGGCGCCGGTGGGCCGCTCACCATCACCGATGTCAATCTGCTCCTCGGCCGTCTCGTGACCGAGCGTTTCCCGATCCCCATTGATCTCGAGGCTGCCGCTGTTCGGCTCCATGAGCTTCGCGACGATCTCGGCTCGGCGGAGACCGGGAGCGATGAGGAGATTCTGGAAGGGCTGATTCGGATCGCCGATGAGCGCATGGCGGAGGCCATTCGGCACATCTCGGTGCGCAAGGGCGTTGATCCCGTGGGTTACTCCCTGGTGGCCTTCGGCGGCGCCGGTGGACAGCACGCTTGCCAGGTGGCAGAGCTCCTCGGGATGACGGAGGTCGTTCTCCCCGGCGATGCCGGTCTCTTGAGTGCCAAGGGGCTCGGGCATGCGGTGATCGAACGATTCGCCCAGCGAGAGGTGCTGCTTCCCCTGACCAACGTCGGTTCGAGGGTCGAAGACTGGTTCGCCGAGCTCGAGGCCGAGGCCGCTGCGGAACTTCTTCGAGAAGGCGTGACACCAGATCAGATGGAACCGGCGCGCCGGATCATCGAGCTGCGCTACGAGGGACAGGATGCAGCTCTCGAGCTCGAGCCCCGATCGGATGAAGATCTGGCGTCCGAGTTTGAAAAGCGGTACTACGAGCTCTTTTCATATCGACCCTCTGACCGCGGCATCGAAGTCGTGTCGATCCGGGTCGTGATGCGCAGTCGTCGGGACGAAATCACCGGACGCGAAATCGACGACTGGGATGCGGCGCCGATTCCCGACCCGGCAACCCACCAGAGGTGTTTTCTTGACGGTGCCTGGCGGGAGGTGCCGTGCCACAACGCGGCGGAGTTGGAGTTCGGGGCGTTGGTCGAAGGCCCTGCACTCATCCAACAGGCCCACAGCGCGCTGGTGGTTCCTTCCCGCTGGCGGGTTCGCGGACTCGGAGACGGAGGGGTCGTCCTGCGCGCGACGGATGCCAAGCAGGACCACGCAGCCGTGGCATTTCGACGTGAGTCGTCGCGCGCGGTGGAACTCGAACTCATGAGCCATCGATTCGCGAGTATCGCTCGCGAGATGGGGGAAATGCTCCAGCGAACCGCGATCTCCACCAACATCAAGGAACGCGAGGATTTTTCCTGCACTCTCCTCGATCCCGACGGCAGGCTGGTGGTCAATGCGCCACACATCCCGGTGCACCTCGGCGCAATGGGTCTGTGTGTCCGCCAGTTGACCGAGCACTGCCGCATGGGACCCGGCGATGTCGTGGTGACGAACCACCCCGCGTATGGAGGGTCCCACCTCCCGGATGTGACACTGGCGGCGCCGGTCCATGCCGATGGCCGCTTGCTCGGATATGTCGCGTGTCGCGCGCACCACGCCGAGATCGGAGGCATCCGGCCGGGCTCTGTTCCCCCCGATGCGAAGAACCTCGCCGAAGAGGGGGTGGTCATCCCACCGACGCTGCTGGTGGAAGGGGGCGAGCCTCGGTGGGAACGAATCGAAGAGCTCCTGACCTCCGGTCCGTGGCCCACGCGGATGCTCGCCGACAACCTGGCCGATCTGCGCGCCATGCTCGCCGCCGTCTCACGGGGGCGGGAAGCGTTGGTCCGGCTTGCCGAATTGGTGGGATTTGACCACGTGATGGAGCACATGGATTCGCTGCGGGAGTTGGCCTCCGAGCAGGTTCGGATGGCGCTGTCGGCGCTTCCTGACGGCGTCCACGAGGGTCGACAGGTCCTTGACGGCGGCGCCCCCCTGGCGGCCACGTTCACCATCGAGGGTGACCGCGCGATCCTTGATTTCTCTGGCACCGCAGGGGTTCATCCCGGAAACCTCAACGCGACTCCGGCCATCGTTCACAGTGTGACCATGTATGTCATGCGACTGCTCGTGGAAGCCGATCTCCCGCTCAACGAGGGACTCCTGGAGCCCATCGAAATCCGGATTCCGCACGGGAGCATCCTCGATCCGTCCTACGACGCCGATCCGCACCTGTGCCCGGCGGTGGTCGGTGGCAATGTCGAGACATCGCAACGGCTGGTGGACACGCTGATCCAGGCGCTGCGGTTGGCCGGATGCAGCCAGGGAACCATGAACAACGTGAGCTTCGGTGACGACAGCTTTGGATACTACGAGACTGTTGCGGGCGGCAGCGGGGCCTGCGAAGGCTTTGACGGAACCAACGGCGTTCACACCCACATGACCAACACCAGGATCACCGACCCCGAGGTCCTCGAGTATCGCTACCCGGTCCGGCTCAGGCGCTTTGCTATTCGGCAGGGTTCCGGTGGGACCGGTCGCTGGCGTGGTGGCGATGGCGTCGTCCGCGAGATCGAGTTCCTCGCGCCTCTCGAATTCTCGATTCTGAGCCAACACCGCGAGACCGCTCCCTTCGGGATGGCTGGAGGAGGTGACGGCGCCGTCGGTCGCCAGACCATCATCCGTGCGGACGGCAGCCGCAGGACCATCCGTGGGGTCGATGGTTGTCCGGTGGACAACGGTGACTGCCTGGTGCTCGAAACCCCCGGCGGCGGTGGCTACGGGAAGCCCGAGGCGTGAAGCGGCTCCTCAACCTGCTGTTCTGGTCGGTGATCGCCGCGGCCTTCATCGGTCCGGGCACGGTGACGACAGCCGCGCGAGCCGGCAGCGATTTCGGTTTCGCCCTGGCGTGGGCTCTGCTGTTCTCGACGGTGGCGTGCCTCGTGCTCCAGGAGGCTTCCGGACGGATCACCGTGCTCACCGGAAAGGAACTCGGCGTAGCCGTTCGAATGCGTTTTGCATCCTCGCGCTGGGCGCGCTGGGTGCCGGCGGTCCTGGCGGCCGGAGTGGTGCTTGGCTGCGCCGCCTACGAGGCGGGCAACCTCCTCGGCGGTGTGGCCGGTCTTCGGCTTGTGGTCGATGTCTCAGCGGCGCGTGCGACGATCGCGTGCGGCGTGATCGCGGCAGGTCTTCTGGCCACCGGGAACACGCGTTGGATCGCCCGCAGCCTGGGTGCGCTGGTCGCGCTCATGGGCATCGCGTTCCTGGTGACGGCGGTCCGCCTCGGACCCGATCTCGGGGCGCTCCTGGCGGGTCTTCTGGTGCCGCGGATGCCGCCGGGATCAATGATATTTGTTCTCGGATTGGTTGGGACGACGGTGGTTCCGTACAACCTCTTTCTCGGCTCTGCCCTGGCGCGTGATCATGACCTCGGCGAGATGCGCTGGGGTCTGACCCTGGCCATCGTCGGAGGTGGACTCATCTCATTGGGAGTGCTGGTTGTGGGCAGCGCGCTCGGTGGCGGGTTGGAGTACGAACGGCTTGCGGCGATTCTCACCGATCGTCTGGGACCGGGCGCTGAGTGGTCGCTGGCGGTGGGTCTCTTCGGTGCGGGCCTCACTTCCGCCGTCACCGCGCCTCTGGCTGCGGCCATCACCTCCCGCACCCTTCTGGGAGACGGTGGCGGGACTCGCTGGGATGAGAGCTCGTGGCGCTATCGAGGAGTCTGGATCGGCGTGCTTCTCGTCGGCGTGGTCTTGGGCTCCACCGGTGTGAAACCCATCCCTGTGATCATTCTCGCCCAGGCATTTAACGGGCTCGTACTTCCGTTGATCGCGGTTTTTCTGTGGCTCACGATGAACGACCGGGATCTTTTGGGAGAGGCAGGAATCAACACCCGGATACAGAATGTCGTCATGGGCGCGGTCGTGTTTGTATGCGTTGCGCTCGGATTGCGAGGGTTGCTCTCGGCCGCCACCAGCGCCCTGGCGTTATTGGTTGGAAGTTGATGACCGAGAGTGGAAAACCAAGGCTCGATTGTGAGAGGGTAGCGAAGAGCTGATGGCTGACAGCTGATAGCTAACAGCTTCCGGCGGTATCAAACCGAGAGCTCTCGGCAAAGCCGGATCACAGGAGGGTGAATGACTGAAGCGAGGGGAAGCTGGGGCAGCAAGCTGGGTTTCATTCTGGCTGCGTCGGGCAGCGCCATCGGTCTCGGCAACATCGTGTTTTTCTCATCCAACGCCTACAAATACGGCGGTGGGGCATTCTATGTGCCGTACCTGGTGGCGCTCTTTCTCATCGGCATGCCGGTGATGATCCTCGAACTCGGCGCGGGTCGATTCACCCGCCGGTCCATGCCCAACGCGCTGTATCAGCTCGCCGGTAAGCGAGCCGAGGTCGCTGGTTGGTTCGGGGCCCTCAACGCGAGCGTCATCACCATGTACTACATCGCGATCCTGGCGTGGATCTTCGGGATGTGGGTGGGGTCGGTCGGCGCGCTTTGGCAGGCATCGCCGGTGGCGGCCTTCGGTCTTCAAAGCGGCGAACTCTCCAACTCAATGAGCTACTTCTTCAACATGATCTCGAGCGCACGGCCGTTGATCTTCGTCGGTCTGATCTGGGCGGCGAACATTCTCATCATTATCAAGGGCGCGAAGAGCATCGAGGCGGTCGTGAAAGTCTTCGTGCCCCTCATGTGGGTGATGATGATCGTGCTCATCATCCGCGGAATCACCCTCCCGGGTGGGCTCGAGGGAATCTTCTTCCTCTTCACCCCGGACTTCTCGGTCATGGGCGATGTCGGGATTTGGAAGGGCGCCTTCTCGCAGATGTTCTTCACCCTGAGCCTCGGCTTCGGGATCATGATGGCCTACGCGAGCTATCTCCCGCGCAAGAACGATGACGTCCTCAGCGCCACGACCATCAGTTTTCTCAATTGCAGCTTCGAGTACATCGCCGGGTTGGCGATCTTTTCGCTGCTCTTCGCATTCGCCATCGCGCCCAAGGCGAGCAGTGTTTCGATGATCTTCTTCGTGGTGCCCGAGGGCATTGCCGAGTTTCCGGCCTTTGTCGGTATCTTCGGTTTTCTCTTTTTCACCCTGCTGCTCATGGCGGGACTGACGAGTTCGGTCTCGTTGGTGGAGTCGGTCGTGCTGTCGGTGATCGACAAGTTTGCACTGCCGCGGTACAAGGTCCTCGTCGGCGTATTCCTGGTCGGACTCGCCGGATCGGTGCTCTTCGTCCTGCCTGAAGTCATCGACCCCGGCCTCAACGACGACGGCACCCTCGGGTTCACCCTCTTGGATCTCTTCGACCACTGGGCCTTCGGCTACGGTTTGTTAATCTGCGGTCTCTTGGAACTCATCATTCTCGGTTGGCTTTACGACATCGACGCCCTGCTCGCGTTCATCAATGAGAATTCCCGGGTCAAGCTCGGCGCCAAATTCAAGTTTCTGGTCCGCTACATCCTGCCGTTGGTCATTCTCAGCATTCTGGTTCTTTCGGCGGCCGACGAGATCTCCGGCGGTCTCTACGGCAGTGCGATGGAAACGGGCAACTACACCGGGCTCCATCTCCTCGCGTTCGCCGGGTGGATCGCCTTCTCCTTTGGCGGGGCTGTGCTTTTCACGGTTCTCAAACGGCGCGACGAGGGGGGAGGGGCGTCATGAAAAGGCTGGTGTTCGCCGCGGTCTTGCTATTGGCTATGGCGATGCCCTGTTCGGCCGTGGAGCTCTCCTTCGAGGACGATTTCCCCATTGTCGGGCGGACCGAGACCGTGACCGTCAAAGAAGCCGAGACCGACGTCAGCCTCCACCTCTGGGTCATCTACTCGCCAAACAGCGAGACCAGCACCGAGGAAGAGATCGGGTTCATCCCGACCACCGGGGAAGTGGCATGGACCCCGTCGCGATCCGGGATCGCCACCGTGACGGCGCGGGGTGACGACGGCGGGGTCGTCGCGAGCGAGAACGTCGCCATCCTCTTTGCCCAAACTCCCGTTGCGGGAGTCATGGTCATGCTCTTCGCCGGAGTGCTGCTCTTTGGCGGAGCGGGGTACTCGTTGCGCAGGGTGCTGAAGTCGGGTGTGCCGGAGGTTGCTCCACTCATCGACACGTGATTCCCGCTTCCGTGTGGGCGCGATGGCCATTCGGGAACGGGATCGGGATCGTGAGCGGGAGCGATTCCAAACCGGGTGTTTGATGTGCCATTGGTGCTGTCAACCGAAAGAGGGATTTCTGCGGCGGCCGCTCGCTGTGGACGCCAAACCGGGCATCAACGGTCCTGAAGGTGGGCCCAGGCCCACCCTACGAGTCCGCGTGACGATGGGAGAACCGTAGGGTGGGCCTGGGCCCACCTTCAGTATCTCTCCTCTTCGGTAGCGCGATCCTGTCTTGGCTCGCTCTAGCGAGCACCCGCCAGATCCGCGAGTGCTGCCTTCCTCGCCGCCTCGAACTCGTCTCCGGCGTACCAGGTCGGCGTGATATCAGCGGTGGCGACGGCGGCGGCGAGCATAAAGCCGAGTTGGGCGTCCTCGACCAGTCCGTCCAGCACCCAACTCTCGTCAACCTCGTCACCGGGCGTGTGGTACTTGTTGCTGATCCAGTCGGCGTACTGTTTCTCGCCCCAGCCGGGTTCCCGGCCGATGAAGTCGACGCCGGATTTGAACCAGATGGCGGGGACACCGATCCGGGCGAAGCTGATCTGATCCGAACGGTAGAACCAACCGGCCTTGACATCCTGTTCTCCGCGGATGGTCCGGTTCTGGGTCACGGCAGCCGCGGTGAGCCAGTCGTCGAGCTCAGATTTGCCGAGGCCGTAGATGATGACGTCACTGGTCTTTCCCCAGACATTGCCGAGCTCGAAGTTGATGTCGGTCACCATGCTGCCGGGGTGGACAACACCGCTGCCGGCGAAGTACTTGGATCCGAGAATGCCCTGCTCCTCGACAGCGGGGAAGAAGACCAGGATGCTCCGCCGCGGCCCGTCCGGCAGCTCGGCGAATGCGCCGGCTACGGCGAGCGCTTGTGACATGGCGACACCGTTGTCGAGGGCGCCGTTGTAGATCACATCGCCGGTCTCATCGGGTTCGCCGATACCGAAGTGGTCGTGGTGGGCGGATAGGACCACCATCTCGTCGGCAAGTTCGGGGTCGCTTCCGCGGAGGATGCCGGCGACATTGGCGGTGGTGTTGGGTTTGACATCGACCGAAAAATCGATGGAGGTGGTGACGCCGAGCGGAACCGGTTGAAAATCGGGCGAACGCGCTGATTCGATCAGTGTTTCGAGGTTGTAGCCGCCGATTGCGGCGAGGGCCATCGAACCCTCCCAGGTGAGCCAACCGTTGAACAGGGTCCGCGGTTCGTCACCGGCGACGAGTTCGAACTGCTCGCCGATGTTGGACGAGCGCACGACCGTCCACGGGTAGCCCGCGGAGGGGGTGGTGTGGACGATGATGGCGCCGGCCGCGCCCTGACGTGCGGCACTGGCGTATTTGTAGTCCCAACGGCCGTACGACAGCTTGCGGTCTCCGCCGAAGAGTTCGGGATCCCAGTCGGGGTCATCGTTGAGCATGAGCAGGATCTTGCCCTTGAGATCCACCCCCTTGAAGTCATCCCACTGTTCCTCGGGAGCCACGATGCCGTAGCCGACAAAGACCACCTCGGCGTCGGCGATGGAGACGCTGGGTTCCTGAACACCGGACACAAGCATGTACTCGTCGGCGAAACTGTAGGCAGCCGTCTTACCGTCCGAACCTGAGAAGACCCAGCTCTTCGGAGGGTTCGCGGTCAGACCCACGATCTCCACTGGCTGTTCGTAGGATCCGCCTACGAAGATGGGTTCATAGCCCATTTCGCCCAGGCGGGCGGCCAGGTAGGCGCGCGCGGCCCGATCTCCGTCGCTGCCGGGCCCTCGCCCCTCGAACTCGTCGCCGCCCAGAATGCTGACATCGGTCAGGATGTTCTCGGCCACGATGGTATCTGAGGCTTGACCAAACCCTGTCGGGAACTCGAGTTCGACCCCCGCTGCTGTGGTTTCCGGAGGTGGCGCCGGGGTTCCGCATCCGATGGTGATGATGGCGATAGAAACTGCAATGGCGAGAATCCGCATTTGATCTCCTTGGGGTTATTTCAGAAGTTCGAAGAGATAACTGTACTTGATTGTCAGGCTTCGGTCTGCTGCGATGCCGGTTGCCCGGTGTCGGGGTTCTGCTGCAGGAAATCGCCGGTGGGGGTCACTGAAGACCAGGCGGGGTCGTTGAGGACATCTCCGTCCAGGGTCGGCGCATCGGCGATGATCGTCGCGCTGACCGACGGTCGCGGGAGCTGATCCAACTGTTCGGCGGTGGCGAATCGGGAGGGGAGTACCGTCGCAAGGAGGGTCAGTGAGAGGGCGGGAAGAAAGAATCGTTTCACCATCGGAGGGGATGGTAACGCGGATTTCGTGCGGTTGACAGATAAATCCGAACCCGAGGTCGGGTTCAGCGCTATAGTCTCCTGGACCGCACAGTCCACCTTTTCGGGGAGAGCCATGACCACACCATCGACCCGCAGCTTCCGCGTTTCCGTCCTGCATGCATTCCTCATCGTGACTCTGGTCGCCGTACTTGCTCCGGCCGAGGTCGAGCGGATCGAGATCACCTCCCGGGAGACCTTTGCGGGTGGAGTGACGTTCGGCGAGACCGGGGCCTACGAGAAGATTCGAGGCACGCTCTTCTATTCGGTGGATCCGGCGAATCCCGCCAATACCGCCATCGTCGATCTCGACCTGGCGCCTCGGGGCGCCGACGGCAGGGTGCATTTCCAAGGCGATTTCCTCCTGCTCAAACCGGTCGACCTGGCGCGCGGCAACGGCCGGTTGCTCTATGACGTCAACAATCGTGGCAACCTCTACATGTTGCGCCACATCAACGGAGGGGCGCGCACCAATGACCCCTCGACACCGGAAGATGCCGGCAACGGTTTCCTGATGGAAGAGGGTTACTCACTCCTGTGGTCGGCGTGGAACTGGGATGTGGTCTCCGGCGACGACCGCCTGCAGATCGAACTACCCATCGCCACCGAGGGTGGGGAGCCCATCCGGCAGCGCATCGCCGCCGAGATCGTGAACAGCTTCGGCCGTGGGCCCGCGCCGTCGATGCCTCTCGCCTGGGGAAGCAGTCGGTGCTACCCCGCAATGAACCCGAACGACAACTCGGGAGCGGTGTTGACGGTTCGCGACGCGCCGACGGCTCAGCGTCGGACGATTCCCAGCGACCAGTGGAGTTTCTCCCGTGTGGAGAGCGGCGTTCGAGTGCCCGATCCGACCCAGATCGCCATCGACGGCGGTCTCCTTCCCGGGAAGATCTATGAGCTCATCTACGAGGTTCAAAACCCCAGGGTCGTTGGACTCGGCCTCGCGGCGGTTCGTGACGCCATGGCGTTCTTCCACTTCGAAGGTGAGGACAGCCATGGCAACCCGAGCCCGCTGGCCGTGAACGCCGGCGACGGACAATGGGCATCGGCCATGGATCTCGCCTATATCTTCGGAGTGTCGCAGTCGGGGCGGTTCATCGTCCACCTGCTGTGGCAGGGATTCCACGTCGACGAGCACGAGCGGATGGTCTTCGAGGGCGCGAGAATCCACGTCGCCGGTGGCGGCAAGGGTGGCTTCAACCACCGCTTCGCCCAGACCACGCACCATCCCAGCCATCTCGAAGGCAACTATTTCCCGGCCGATCACCCGCCATTCAATTTCCTGCCCGATGGTTCGCCCGCCGAGAACGATGTTCTGGCCGAAGCCAAACGGCTCGACCGGATGCCAAAGATCGTGATGACCAACAACACCCTCGAATACTGGACTCGTTCGGCGTCATTGGTCCACACCGATCCCGAGGGCAGGGTGGATGCTCAGATCCACCCCCTCGTTCGCTATTACATGACCAACGGCGCCCCCCATGGAGGCGCGGCGACCCGAGCCCGGACCATCACCGAACACGAACGCAATCCCCTCGGAGTGGCCCCGGTTCAGCGAACCATGATGGTCAATCTGAATCTGTGGGTGAGCGAGGATGTGGATCCGCCCCCGAGCCGCTATCCGCGGATCGACGAGGGCGAGCTCATCACCGCCGAGGAACACCGGCGTGGTTTCCCCGCGATTCCTGGGATGCTTCATCCTGGCCGCAATCTGCAGCCGCCTCGGGTTGACTACGGTGCCGATTTCTGGACAAGCGGAGTTTTCACGGAGGTCCCACCCGAGATGGGCGCGCCCTATAAAACACTGGTGCCCGCGTTTGACGATGACGGCAACGGGCTGGGCGGCATCCGGCTGCCCGAACTGGCGGCGCCATTGGGCACCTATCAGGGCTGGAACCCGAGGGCGACCGAATTCGGCGCACCTGAGTATCTCAGCCGTTTCGACGGGTCCTTCTGGTTCTTCCCGACATCGGACGAGGCGCGAACAGCGACCGCCGATCCCAGACGAACCATCGATGCGAGGTACAGCGGCCATCAGGACTATGTCGACCGCGTGGCAGTCGCCGCGAATGAACTCGCTGCAGACCGGATCCTGCTGAGAGCCGACTCCGATGCGATCGTTGAATTCGCGGGCCGTCTCGCGTGGCCGCCCGAACCCATCGATGTCACGCCTCACTGGCGTCTCGGCACCTCCCTTGTTCTGCCCAGCATCGAGATGGCTTCGACAACCGAGGACGTGATACCTGAGGCCGTCGTTGCCGGTGCGACTGTCGCAGCCGGCGCGGAGCTTTCGGGTTCGAAAGCTCCGCCGGTGAGCCCCGAGGTGACCACGGAGGCAACTCAAACAGCCGAAGCCGCGGTCGAAACCGCCGTCGCCGCAACCGCGGTGTCGTCGGCCGGCGGTATCCAGGTCTCCGCCGAGCCGGGCCTCGAGATCTTCTTCGACGGCGAACTCATGGGAACGACCAGCGCAATGGAAGACGGACTCTTCCTCACCAACGTCAAGAGGGGTCGTCATACCATCCGGGTTGAGAAGGCAGGCTTCCAGCCCCAGAGCTTCGAGGTGGATGTCGTCAATCGGCCCGTTGAGGTCGAGGTCGGCAAGTTCATCCCGATCATCGTTGCGATGCCCACCTCGCCGCAGGCGGCCGCTCCATCGATTCAGGAGTTGGGATCGCTGGTCGTGACCTCCGCGCCGCAGAACATCACGGTGGAGATCGACGGCCGGGTCGAAGAGAAGACCACCCCGCAGCTTTCCATCGGCGGGATACCGGTGGGGCAGCACACCATCGCATTCAAAAAGGACGGTTATCAGACGGTGACCTCGGTCATCACCATCGAGCCGGGCGCTGAGAACACCGTCCACGGTGATCTCAAGGCCTCCAAGGTCGAGGTTGTCCACCACGGCAAGGGGTCGCTGCGGGTGATCTCCAAACCCACGCGGTGCACCATCTGGTTCAGGGATGAGATCCACGACAAGGCTTACGATCGATTCAATCTCTCCAAGATCCCGGCGGGCGAGTATCCGATGATGGTCATGATTCAGGGCCGGAAGCTGGCGACAACGGTTCTCATCGTCGACGGCCAGCGCACAACCGTCGAGGTCAGCTTCATCAAGGGGGATGACCCGTTCGTGATCACCAGGGTTCAGAAGTGAGGGGGTTAGGAAGTTAGAAGGTGAGAAGGTGAGAAGGTGAGACGCCGGGGGACGGGTGTGCCCCCAACGCCCCGCTGACCTTGGTTTCCTCGTCGCCGGTGGCCGAGAGTGCCCCTCAATCCATTGTTCGGCCCCAGCGTCAGACCTACCCCAACGTCAAGCTCCCGAACAAGAGATTGAACGGCACGTCCGTTCAAGGCTGTTGATTCGTTCTCTCCAGGCCTTCGATTCACTCCGCCTCAGAAGGAGGCCGCCGCTCGCGCGATCAGCGTGGGCGCAATCCCTCCGGTTCCGCTCTTCGACCACGCTGATCACGCGACGCTGGGACGCCAAGGGCGGCCCAGAAGGCCGGTGATGATGGACGGGCGCCGGCCCGATGGAGGACTCTCGATACACAACAACATCCTGCGGGCGAGACGCCCGCACCACAAGGGCGTCCCAGAAGGCCGGGGATGAGTTCTGAGCAACCCGGCCGCCGCTTTGCCGTACAAACCTGGAGGCGTCCATGAACGCCATGGGGATCATCATCTATTTCGAGGAGAGAGTATGAGCATCAGGTTGCGTGTGCTGTCCGGTCTCGGCGTGTTCGTTCTAGTGATTCTCGCAGGTGTGGCGTCGGCGGTGGATCCCGCTCTCTGGCTGCGCCAACCGGCAATCTCGCCCGATGGCGAGACTCTCGTCTTCAGCTACCACGGTGACATCTACCGGGTGTCGTCGAGCGGTGGGCAGGCGACACCCCTGACGGTCCATCCGGCCTACGACACCATGCCCGTTTGGTCATCCGACTCGACGAAGATCGCCTTCGCCTCGAATCGATACGGAAACAACGATGTCTTCGTGATGGACGCCGGCGGAGGCCCGGCCGCGAGGCTGACCGTGCACTCCGCCGGAGACATGCCGACGAGCTTCACGCCCGATGGCACGAAGGTGCTTTTCAGCTCGACACGACTCGACGCCGCGTCGTGCGTCCAGTTCCCGACCCGCGCCCAGCCCGAGCTCTACGAGGTTTCGGTCGAGGGCGGGATGCCGCGACAGATCTTGAGCACCCCGGCGCTCTTCGCGATATACGACAGTGCCGGAACTCGGATGGTCTACACCGACAAAAAGGGCTACGAACGGTTCACCCGGAAGCATGACAACTCGTCATTTGCTCGCGACGTCTGGCTGTATGACTCCTCGAGCGGAGAGCACACCAGACTGACCGAGTTCGGCGCTGACGACCGTCGTGCGGTGTGGGCGCCGGGGGAGCAGTCCCTCTTCTTTCTCTCCGAGCGTAACGGGACGTTCAACGTCTGGCTGATGGATCTCGACGACCCGTCGAACCCGGAGCAGATCACCGACCACGAGAACCACCCCGTTCGATTCCTGAGCGCCTCGGCAAGCGGCGATCTCTGCTACGCCTACGACGGCGAGATCTGGCTTCGTTCCGCCGGTGCCGAAACGAGCTCGAAGATCGAGGTCTTCGTGGCCAACGACGGCCACAACAACGAGATCGAGTTCACTGACGTTTCCGGAAAAATCACCGAGTTCGACCTGTCGCCCGATGGCAAGGAGATCGCGTTCATCGCCCGAGGCGAACTCTTCGTCACCTCGAGCGATCACAAGGCTGCCCGGCGCGTGACCTCCACTCCGGAGCAGGAGCGATCGGTGACCTTCAGCCCCGATGGACGCAGCCTGCTCTACGCGGGCGAACGACGGGGCAGCTGGAATCTCTATCGAACGGATTTGACCGACGACGACGAGCCGAGTTTCTTCAACGCGACCGCCTTGGAAGAGAAAGCCGTACTGGAGATCGACGCCGAGACCTTCCAACCCCATTTCAGCCCCGACGGCAAAGAGATTGCCTACCTCCAGAACCGGACCGAACTCAAGGTGCTCAACATCGCCAGCGGTGAGAGCCGGACCATCATGGCGGCGGATCTCAACTACTCCTACATCGACGGCGACCAGTGGCACGAGTGGTCGCCGGACGGCCGGTGGTTCCTGGTCGAGTTCCTCAGCCCGGGTCGTTACTCGAATGAGGTCGGACTGATTCCGTCGTCCGGTGAAGGCGAGTTGGTCAATCTTTCCAAGAGCGGCTACTACTCCGGCGTCCCGCAGTGGGCCATGGAAGGCGAGATGTTCTTCTGGCTTTCCGATCGACACGGTACCCGTGTCCAGGCGGGGTGGCCGGCCGAATTCGATGTTTACGCGGGGTTCTTCAACCGTGAGGCATGGGACCGCTTTCGACTGACCGAGGTCGAGCTCGAACAGCAGAAGGAACGCAAAGAAAAGGCCGAGAAGAAAGACAAGAAGGACGACGACAAAGACAAAGATGACGAGGCCGAGGACGAAGATGAGATCAAACTGCCCGATCCGGTCGAGATCGATCTCGACGGTTTCGACGACCGCAAGATTCGGCTGTCGGTTCACTCTGCCGATCTCGGTGGGGTCGCGCTGACCCCCGACGGCGAAAAGCTGCTCTACCTCGCCAGTTTCGAGAAGGGTTACGACCTCTGGGTTTCGGAGCACCGTAAGGAAGAGGTCAAGCTCCTCGCCAAGCTCGGTGCGAAATCCGTTGACGGGATGATCGTCGACAAGGAGGGCAAGAAGGCATTTATCCTCGCCGACGGCGGAATCAAGTCGGTGGAGATCGATGGAGGCAAGGTCAAACCGGTCGCGCTGAGCGCCAAGATGGAACTCGACGCCGCGGCCGAGCGTGCGTATTTCTTCGAGCACGCCTGGCGCCAGACTCGGGAGAAGTTCTATGTCGCGGATATGCAGGGCGTCGATTGGGACTTCTACAAGGCCGAGTACGCCAAGTTTCTGCCCTACATCGACAACAACTACGATCTGGCCGATCTGATTTCCGAGATGCAGGGCGAGCTCAACGCGTCGCACCTCGGCAGCGGTTACCGGTTCCGGATGCCGAATGCCGATGCGACCGCGCAGCTCGGGTTCTTCCCGGATCCGGATCATGACGGCAAAGGGATCAAGATCGTGGAGATCATCGAGGGCAGTCCCCTCGAGCAGGAGGAGACAAGGATCGAGGTCGGTGTCGTGATCGAAGCCATTGACGGGAGGACCATCGGTGTCGGTGACAACTGGTATGGACTGCTCAACCATAAGGCGGGAGAGCCCACCCGCCTGTCACTCTTCGAACCGGAGTCCGGCAAGCGTTGGCAGGAGACGGTGAAACCCATATCCGGTGGAACGCTGCGCCAACTTCTCTACCGACGATGGGTTCGGTCACGCCGCGCCGAGGTCGAGCGGCTCTCCGGCGGCCGGCTCGGCTATGCCCACATTCGTGGGATGAGCGATGGTCCCTACCGGGAGATCTACGAGGAGGTCTTTGGTCGTCACAATGAGAAAGAGGCCATCATCCTCGACACCCGGTTCAACGGAGGCGGGAACTTGGTCGAGGCCCTGACGACCTTTCTCAGCGGCGAGACCTACTTCACGATGGTACCACGCGGTCAGATTGTTGGATACGATCCACGTGGGCGGTGGACCAAACCGTCCATCGTCATCATGAACGAGGGCAACTACTCCGACGCGCATTGTTTCCCGTCGGCCTATACCGGTCTCGGGCTCGGCGAGACGGTGGGGATGCAGGTGCCGGGAACCTGTACTGCGGTCTGGTGGGAGACCCTGCAGGATCGGGTGCTCTTTTTCGGGATCCCGCAGATCGGCCACATCGACATCTACGGCGACATGACCGAGAACAAACACCTCGATCCCGATCACGAGATCGACAACGACCCGGCCCTCGAGGCGAAGGGGCGCGATCAGCAGCTCGAAACGGCGGTGGAGGTTCTGCTCGCGGAGCTCGACAGCTGAGGTGAACTCAGGGATCCAGGTCGTAGAGGATCTTCTTCTCGCCGTGCTTCTTGATCCGTTTGTTGAAGTGCTTGATGAGCTTCTGCTTTCGGAGAAAGAGCTTGGTCAGTTCGCCAGATGTGAGGTAGGGCTCGAGGCGCTTACGGATCGTCTCGTCGTCGGTCTCCAACAGCGCCGTCCAGAGTTTTCTCTCGCACATATCGAGGTGTTCGACGTCAAAGAGAACCGAGGTCTCCCGGAAGGCGCGGGTGTGGTCGATGAGCCAGAGGTTCCAGTTCTCGTCGATCAGGAGGTTGCCCTGGTTGCGGTCGGTGTTGGCGATGAGGGCGTCAAAAACCCACATGATGGCTTTCTGCTTCCACCATGAGGTCTTGTCGGGCGGTCTGAGACGACCCTCCTTCAACATGATGTCCTCGGGGGCCGTCCCTTCCATCCAGATCTGAACCGAGGCGCCGACCTCGCCCGCGTAGCGCTCGGCCGTCGGTGGGACCCGGCCGATGCCGAGCAATTCGCTGAGTTCGTAGGCCGCTGATTCGAAGATGTATGAGTCTCGGTATTTGACGACCATTCTCTGCGATCCGGTCTTTTCTTTCTCGGTGACATCGATGAGCCGCATGACCGCGTTGAAACACACCGCCTTTTCGAACCGATCGTGCTTGAATTCAAGCAGGAGTTTGATGTTCTTTGCCACGCCTCGGCTCATCTGTTCGCGCTCGATGATGTCGCCGGTGCGCAGAGCCTCGAGAATCGTCGCCTTGTCCTGGAAGGGGAGGGGATTGCCGTCGATGTCCAGGTAGACGTAGTCGGTTGGGTACAGGGTGGACTGAGCCGCGACGGGACTCGCGAGAAAGGCGCAGGCCGCGACAAGGCTGAGAACACAGCCGCGCCCGAAGATACTGCCACGCCCGAAGACACGCCGACGATCTGCTGGTTTCATGGATCCAGCGTACCAGAAATTTCGTTTCCGAAGACCTACCTGACGACCGGAGAAAATCAGTACCAGTCGAGCAGGCGCACCTCGATCTCCGGGTTCCCGGCCACGACCTTTTTGAATGCTTCGAGATCGCTCATTCCGTCCTTGCCGCGGTAGTGGTAGGGATAGACGATTTTTGGTGCAAACTCGAGCACGGCGTCGGCCGCGCTTTCCACGGTCATCGTGTATGGCAGGTTCATGCAGACAAAGGCGGCGTCGATGTTTTCAAGCGCCCGCATTTCGGGGATGTCTTCGGTGTCGCCGGCGATATAGATCCGTTTCCCCCCGATGGTGACGACGTAGCCGTTGTCCCTGCCCTCCGGATGGAAATTCTGCCGATCCTCGGTGAGATTGTAGGCGGGAACAGCCTCGATCTTGATCCCTTCCCACTCGAAGCTCTCGCCGTTGGCGAGGATCTGGAAGTTGCCGGAAATGCCTTTGCCGAGCTTCTCGGCCACCGTCGTGGGCGCGATGACCACCGTGTCGACGGTGCTGATCGTCTGCATGGTCTCGGCGCTGGTGTGGTCGCCGTGGATATGAGTGATGAGGATGAGGTCCGGTGGCTCGAAATCGCCAAAGGCCTCCGCGCCGCCGACGGGATCGACATAGATGACCTTGCCCGCCCCGGTCATAACGAAGGTGGCGTGGTTGATCGGAAAGACGGTCAACTCGCCGCCACTGATGGCGATGGTGTCCTTGGCGAATTCAGCGGCCGCTCCCGTCGGGGTGAGAACGATGACGGCCAATGTCAGAATAACGGTGGCGAGTTTGGCAATCTGCATCTGTGCCTCCTTGAAGGTGTTCCTTGTGGCCCTGACAAAAACCTCGATTCTCGGAAAATCTTGGTCTATGGTCTTTTCGCCGGCGAGGGCGCCGGCGCTAAAAATCGCCGAGATTCATTGTAGGGCCGGCGCCCTCGCCGGCCTGAAGTCGCAGAGGGTCGGCAGATCTTCATGTCCGATCTCCGAGTTTTACAAAAGGCTCCATAGTTAGGCAACAACAACGACGAAACGGTTTACTCCCATCCGGGAACCCGGCGCTGACCGAGTGGGATGAAGTGTCCGGCGGTGAGAAGAAGCAGAACCCGCTCTCCGGCGGGAATGGTGCCTGTCCTGATAAGGCGGTGGAGAGCGGCGACCACCGCCGCGCTTTCGAAACTGGCGGGAACACCTATACGACCACAGTCGGAGAATTTCGCGAGGATCTCCTCTTCCTCGATAGCCACAGCCGTGCCGCCCGAATCTCTGATGGTGCTGAGAATGCCGTGGCCCATGATGGCGCCGGGAACATCGAGACCATCGGCGATGGTTCCCAAGGACTGCACTGGCCGCACCTCGCTCAGACCCGCATCAAAGGACTCGACCACCGGGGCGCAGTTCGTCCCCTGGATGGCCACCATACGCGGCAGGCGATGAGTCTTGGGATCGATGAGGCCGAGACCGATTAACTCCTGCATCGCCTTCCAGATGCCCACCAGACCGGTGCCGCCGCCGGTGGGGTAGAGAATCCAGTCCGGGAGCTTGTCGGCGCCGAAATCGTTGAAGATCTCGAGACCCATGGTCTTCTTGCCCTCGAGGCGGCCGGGTTCGAAGAAGGTGGACATATCGACATAGGCGCCGGAGGCGAGTTCGCCGGCAACGTCGTCGCGCATCTTCTTGCCCGCGGCGGCGATGTTGGAGCCGTGAAAACGGACCTCGGCGCCGAAGTACCGGGCTTCGCGGTGGTACAGCCCATCCTCATATCCCTCGGGCATGTAGACCAGACACCCGGGGAGGCCGAGCCGAGCCGAGAACAGACTCGCCGCCACGCCGGCGTTACCCTGGGTCGGCAGGCAGAATCGCTGTGCGCCGCAGGCTCGTCCGAAGGCCACGCCGGCGGCGAGCCCGCGATCCTTGAAACTGCCCGATGGGTTAGTGCCCTCGTTCTTGGCGAGGACCGTCACACCGAGTTCTTCGCTCCAGGATTTGATCTCGACGGTGGCGGTGAGCCCGACATCCGCCGCAAATGACTGCTCCGGACCGATGGCCGGCAAGAGATCGGAGAAGGACCACATGCCGAGGGATCGCTGCGGTCTTCCGAGTTCGACCCGATCGAGATCGTACTCTACGACGATGGGTTTTCCCGGTGGGGGGCAACACGAGCAGAGACCGATGGGTTTGGAAAAACCCTGCGTATCGACCTCTTTTCCGCTCATGGAACACACCAGGCGTTTGATCTTCGGGTTGATCTGCAATCGGGTGACTCTCGTCATCGCTTCTCCATCCATGCATTATGGCTGAACCACCGACAACCCGCGCTGCCAGTTTTCGTATCACTCGGGGAAACCCGCCGACCGAAGCCAGAGCCGCGGATCGTCCGGCAAGATCGGCTAGGGTGGATGTACTTGATAACCCGGCCCACTCGAGAGGGGTGAGAGATGTTCATGAGGTTCGTCATTGTCGCGGCGGCGACCACGGTTTTCTCGGTCGGCGGAGTGCTCGCCGCTGCGGCGCAGTCCGCTCCATCGGCCAGTGAGTTGCTCAGGGGTACGCTTCTCGGAGCCACCGGTGAATCCCGCCCACCGATGGACAGTCGGACGGTCCTCGCCATGAGCGATGAGATGCGTCAATTCCTCGACGACAACGTGAATCTCGGCGCCACCGATGTTTTCAAGTTGCAGCAGTTGATCGACGCGATCATGGGCACGACGACCTTCGGATTGGAGTACGACGAGAACACCCGGAGCGCGGCAGAGACCTTTCGGCTCAAATTGGGGAATTGCCTTTCGTTCTCGGCCATGTTCGTGGCCCTCGCCCGGGAGGTCGGGTTGAAGGCGGAGTTTCAGGAGGTGGATATTCCTCCTGACTGGTCCATGAGGAAGGATGTCTTCGTTCTCAACCGGCACGTCAATGTCACCGTCTACCTGGGAGCTGGCGGAACCCATGTCGTCGACTTCAACATCAGCGACTTCAAGAGCACCTACGATGTCGATACCATCTCCGACAAGCGCGCCATTGCATACTTCTATAACAATTTGGGTGTCGAACGAATGCAGGACGGCGACACCGTCGGCGCGGTGGCGTATTTTCGTGCAGCCATCGTCGAGACCGACCGGGACTTTTCTCCGGCGTGGACCAACCTCGGAACTCTTTATCGAAAATACGGCCACTACAGGCACGCCGAGGCGGCCTACCTCCAGGCCCTCAAAGCCGACAAGAGGGATGCGGTCGCTATGAGTAATTTGGTCCGGCTCTACGAAAAATTGGGCGATCCGGAAAAGGCCGCGGTCTATCAGAAGCGGGTCGATGAGCACCGGATGCAGAACCCGTATTTTCGTTTCAGTCTCGCCCGCGAAGCGTTCTTTGATCGTGACTACCAAACGGCGATCAAGCATCTCAAGGTGGCTATCAGGGAGCACAAGAACGACGATGAGTTCTATTTCCTTCTCGGTCGTTGCTATTTCATGAGCGGAGACGAGAAAGAGGCGCGCAAGTGGACGATCAAGGCCGAAGAGGTTGCGGCCACGGATGAGGCGCGGAAAAGATACTCGACCAAGATCGAGACCCTGAGGGCGGCCTCGGAAAAGGTCGATTGAGGTCAGCGCTCCCTTCGGTCGCTGTGAGAGGAGGTTAGAAAGTGAGTGAGTAAGGAGTTCGGATCAGCCTCCTCGCCTTCTCACAGCGAGCGAAGCGAGCGCTGACAGCGAGCAACGCGAGCGCTCACCTTCTAACCCCTAACCCCTAACTCCTCACTCCTCACCCCCTGCTGTCCGATGTCAAGAAACTGTATCCGCCGCTGAACCGTCTCCCCGGGCCGCGTTATACTGCGCCCAAGACAACCAAGGGCAGGGTCGATGGAGACCATCGCCCGCCGATACCCAAGGAGAGGTGTTCACGATGTTGACCAAGAAAACCGCCCTGATTTGTTCCCTGGTATTGATCATCATGGCCGCAGGAATGGTGGAAGCCGCGTACAAAGGCAGGCTCATCGGCGTCATTGTCGATCCAGACGGCAAGCCCATCGAAGGTGTAACGGTGAGGGCGACATCGGATGATCTCCCGAATTTCAACGAGACGTTGACCACCAACAAGAAGGGCGTTTTCAAGATTGATTTCGACGAGATCAACGTCACATACAAGTATCAGTTCTCCAAGAACGGGTACATCACCCTCGCCACCGAACAGGTGTGGACCAAGGATGGTTCGGCCCGACACTATTTCACTCTGACTCCCGGCAACTCGGGATCGGGAGCGGCGATCGGTGAGACTCCCGTTTTCACCACGGGCGAGGCAGCAGCAGCGTATCAAGAGGCGGTCGCCGCCTTTGAAGCCAAGGATTGGGCGACGGCCGAAATCAAAATCGAGGAGGCGTTGGAGCATGATCCGGAGCTCCGCCAGGCCTGGGAGGCGCTGAGCGTGGTCGAACTCGAACAGGGGCACTACGGTGAGGCGACCCAGGCCGCCGAGAAGGCCATCGAGATGGGCTCGACAGATGTCGCCATTTTCCGGACTCGGTGGGAAGCATACCGACTGTCTGGCGACGAGGCGATGACCGCGGAGGCGCAGGCCGATCTGGAGAAGTTTGGTTTACTCGCAGAAGAGGCGAAGAGAATCTACAACGAAGGAATCGCGCTTTTGAAGATCGATGACAAGGCGGGCGCATTCGTCAAGTTCGAGCAGGCGCTTGACGCCGACCCGAACCTCGAACCCGCTCTCTTTGCCGTTGCGACCACCGGTCTCGAGATCGGCAAGCCGGAGGTCACCGCGGCAGCGGCCGAGACGATTTTGATCAACAATCCGGGCAACGAGGATGCCCTGCGTCTGCGCTACAACGCGGCGCTGGAGCTCCAGGACGACGAAATGCTCATCGATGCGCTCGTGGGTCTCGCCCCCGTTGAGCCCGAGGCTGCGAAACAGAACCTCTGGCTCCTGGCCATGGCCGCCTACAACGCCAACGACAACGAGAAGACAAAAGACCGTTTCGGCAAGGTTCTCATCGTCGATCCGGACAACGCCCAAGCGCACTATCTCTTGGGACTGGTATACCTGGGAGAAGGGGCCAACGAGGAGACAAGAGAACACCTCGAGAAGTTCCTCGCGCTCGCGCCCAACGACCCCGATGCGGCGTCAGCTCAGGAGATCCTCTCGTATCTCGGCAGCAGCTGATCGGCAATGTTGAAGAGACCGCAACTCAACAATCGGCCCGGTCGCGAATACGGATTTCCGGGCAGTTTGTCCGGAAATCCGTACGAAAATCCGAACGGCCGAGGCGGGGAGTCTTCGCGGGTACGGCGAACGATGCTCAGAAGGGCCTTGAATCGCGGATTTGTTGGCCATTCTCACGGCTCGAGCAACTAAGCTGAAGTCATCTGTTTGTTTGTATTTAGGGTCGATGGTGAAGATTCATCGAGACTGACCGCCGAAAGATGTGCTACAAAGACCCGGCATCGTTGATTCGATGTCGGGTCTTTGACAAACATGGCACGTTGTTTGCAATTCTTTTCATGTCTATATGTATTGCTGCGATTTCCAATTACCGAAACCCGATCTGAGTGGAAGGAAAGATTCCAATAGGGGTCCGTCCTTTTTCGGTGATTCAATGCAGATGAACAGTGTTTTTTATTCCATTCGGGAACCACGGTGTAGGAGGACCATGGGACCCACATCAGTTCTTCCAGTTCATACCAGAAACCAACAGGAGGAGGAAGTATATGTTTGACAGGAAAGTTAGTTTTCGTCTGGCGCTTCTGATCGGCCTCGTGGCCGCCGGAGTTGCCGCCCTGCCCGTCATGGCGCAGGAAACCGATGAGCTCACGGACGAGATGATCGAGCAGGCGATGGAGCGCTCCTTCGAGGGCGAAGTCACCGTCACCGGTTCACTCATTCCGCGCGCAGACCTGACCGCTCTCAGCCCCGTGACCGTCATGGAGGTTCCGCAGGAGCTGACCTACTCAGGTACGGTCCGCATCGAAGACCTCGTGACCAGCATGCCGCAGGCGTTTGCTGGCCAGAACTCGACGGTCTCCAACGGTGCCTCGGGTACGGCCACCATCTCCCTCCGGCAGCTCGGCACGGTCCGCACCCTGGTGCTGGTCAACGGTCGCAGGCTCCCCCCGGGCGATGGAACCGGCTTCTCGTACGCGCCTGACCTCAATGTCATCCCCGCGCCGCTCATCAAGCGCGTGGACGTGCTGACCGGTGGTGCGTCGACCGCTTATGGTTCCGACGCCATGGCCGGTGTGGTCAACTTCGTCATGGACACCGATTTCGAGGGTGTTCGCGGCGGGGTGCAGTACGCCTCCTACCAGCACAACAACAACAACGGACTGGCTCAGGACATCAACACCGACGCCGGTTTCGACGCACCGACCGGATCGACATGGGACGGCGACGGCGTCAACGCCAACATCGCCCTTGGTGGCAAGTTCGCCGACGGCAAGGGCCATGCGTCGGTCTACCTCGACTACCGCAAGCTCAGCGAACTCACCAAGGGTTCGCGCGACTATCTGAACTGCTCGGTTGCAGCCACCGACGACGGCCCGGCCTGCGGCGGTTCCTCGACCAGCCCCATGGGCCGCTTCCGCCCGTTCCGCGCCGATGGCTCCACCAACCCTGATGGCCCTGACTTCACAATCGGTGGCGCCAACGGCAACGAAATGGTTCCCGGCTTCCCGATCTTCAACTACGGTCCCTACAACTACATCCAGCGTCCGGACACGAAGTGGAATGCCGGCGCCTTCGCCAACTACGAGATCAACAAGCACTTCGACGTGTACATGGAAGTCATGTACATGAACAACCACACCGACGCGCAGATCGCGCCGTCGGGCAACTTCAACAGTTACATCCAGATCAACTGCAACAACCCGATGCTGAGCGCACAGCAGCACGACCTCATCTGCGGCCCCGATACCGGTTATGGACCGGAAGATACAGCCGATATGTGGATCCTTCGTCGCAACGTTGAAGGCGCCCCGCGGTCCAACGAACTCGGCCATGCCAACATCCGCATGCTCGGCGGAATGCGTGGTGAGATCAACGACGAGTGGAACTACGATTTCTACTACATGCACGGTCAGAACAACGCGTACGACTCGTACAACAATGACCTCAACGTCAACCGTATCGGCAACGCCCTCACCATCATCGAGGATCCCGAGACCGGTGAGTGGGTCTGCGCCTCCGGCGATGACGGCTGCGTGCCCTGGAACATCTTCACCAACAGCGGCACCGGGATGGTCGTCGACGACTTCCACAACGGCGTGACCCAGGAAGCCATCGACTACATTTCCACCGTCGCGGTGTCCTATTCGACGTCTTCAATCGATGTCTTCAACCTCACCTTCACTTCGGACTGGGAGAACTACGGCGTGGCTCTTCCCTCCGCGAGCGAAGGCGTCCAGATGGCCATCGGTGCCGAGTATCGCGAAGAGTACATCAAGAGCACTCCTGACGAGGTCTATCGCACTGGTAGCGCTTCCGGTCAGGGTGGCAACACCGAGCCGATCTTCGGTAAACTGAACGTCAAGGAAGCCTTCATCGAGCTCCTCGTTCCCCTCGTCCAGGACGTCAGGGGCGCCCAGGATCTCTCTCTCGAGCTCGGCTATCGCTATTCTGACTACAGCACCTCCGGCGGTGTCAGCTCCTACAAGATCCAGGCGAGCTACGCCCCGACCCAGAGCTGGCGTTTCCGCGGCGGCTACAACCGCGCCGTCCGTGCGGCCAACCTCTCCGAACTTTTCCGGGTGCAGGGTTTCAACCTGAGTGGTTCGACCGACATCTGCTCCGGCGAAAACCCGACGGCCACTGAAGCGCAGTGCGCCAATACCGGCGTCCTGCCCGGACAGTACGGCAACATCGCGGCCAACCCCGCCGGCCAGTACAACACCCTCGAGGGTGGTAACCCCCTCCTCGATCCCGAGACGGCCGACACAATCACAGCAGGCATCGTGTGGACGCCTCAGTCCATCCGCGGTCTGTCCATCACCGTCGACTACTACAGCATCGCAATCGAAGAACTGATCGGTTCCCTCGGCGCCGATGACATCATCCAGACCTGCGCCCTTACCGGTGACCCGGCCCTCTGCGAGCTCATCAATCGTGATTCGCAGGGAACTCTCTGGGCGACCCAGGCAGGCTACACCTTCACCGCCAACTCCAACATCGGCAAACTCGATGCCGAAGGTGTTGACCTCAACTTCAACTACCTCCTCGGTCTCGGCAACTCCGGTTACCTGGCCATGGACCTCATGGGCAGCTACGTTCTCAAGAACAACTTCTCCAACCCGTTGGTGGACTACGACTGCGCCGGCTATTTCGGCTTCCAGTGCGGTCAGCCGAATCCCGACTGGCGCCATCGCTTCCGCGCCACCTGGGAAACCAACTTCCGCCTGAACATCTCGCTGGCGTGGCGCTATGTCGGAGAGGTCAAGAACGACGACTACAGCTCCGACTCCGACCTCCGCAACGAAGGCAACTTTGAGCTCTGGGAAGCCAACGGCATCGACAAGATCGACGCCTACAACTACTTCGATCTCGCCGCTTCGTACACCCTCCGCAACGGCCTCAAGTTCACCATTGGTGTGAACAACATCCTCGACGAAGAGCCGCCGCTTGCGCCGGATCACGCCGATGACAACGCTATCAACATGTACGGTATCTACGATCCTGTTGGCCGCTACGTCTTCGGTAGCGTTCAGTTCAACTTCTAATCAACTTCACTTCGGTGATTCTGGCGGCCCTTCGGGGCCGCCTTTTTTTGTAGGAGCCATCGCTGAATCGAGCTGCAAAGGCGCGAGGGACGCAAAGACATCGAAATTGATGGGTGGGTCAAGCGTGGCGCGGGGTTCGTCAGACTTCGTGATGGTGTTTTCTCGACCGGAGCGCGCCTGAAGGGCAGGCTGGAAGCCCGCTCCACAATTCATCGCAGATCAAGGGTGATGGATGCAGCGTTGTGGAGCAGGCTTCCAGCCTGCTCATTGGGCCCACCTTCAGAGACCTGGAAGGGCGTCGCGTTGTGGTGCGGGCGTCTCGCCCGCAGGATGCTTTTCTTTTGAGACGATCTTCTACACCGTGCCGACACCCGTCCATCAGCCCCGGCCTTCTGGTCCGCCCTTGGCGACCCAGCGTCGCGTGATCAGCGTGGTCGGAGAGCAAAACGGGGAGGATTGCGACCACGCTGATCACGCGAACGGCGGCCTCA
>Ga0316198_10000132_pt1 | contig 32472 bp, 30 predicted proteins | sample OudBieAanoxic_MG_FD_204935 | JGI IMG/M metagenome (GOLD analysis project Ga0316198, IMG submission 204935) | Coastal sediment microbial communities from Oude Bieten Haven, Netherlands - site A anoxic | ecosystem: Environmental > Aquatic > Marine > Coastal > Sediment | place: Netherlands... | reverse complement strand
TTTTATATTTAAGTATTCTAGTCCTTATTATGGTTTGTTTTTTATTAATTAATGATAATTTTGGAATTGTTGAATATTCTATTTTTAATAATACAATTACAAATGATTATTTAAGTTATGCTTCAAAAATTCTAATAGGAATTTCTTGTATATTCTGTTTATTAATAGTTGAAAAATATTTAATAATACAAAAAATAAACAATTTTGAGTATATTTTAATTTTTTTATTCGCAATACTAGGAATATTTTTATTATGTTCATCTAATGATTTAATTTCAGCTTATTTAGCGATAGAATTGCAAAGTTTATCATTTTACATATTGGCTACTTTTAAAAAAAATTCAACATTTTCAGTTGATGCGGGTTTAAAATATTTTATTTTGGGAGCTTTTTCTTCTAGTATGTTATTATTTGGTTCATCGATTATTTATGGAGTTACTGGTACCACAAATTTTGAAGATTTTAAAGATTTATATTTTTGGATTTTTCCTGGATGTTTAGTAACTTTATCCGATATGGATAATTACTATCAAAATCAAGAGCAAACAATTTTATTATATGCTATTGCACAAAAATTTATAACTTATCATAATTGTTCTTTATCAGAAAACGATTTTGATGTTATTAATTATGAAATGATAAATTTTGAAACTAGTAAAAGTGATGAAAATAAAGTAACAGCTTATGGTTATATTTCGTCTGGAATTTTACAAACTCTTAAAAAATTTCCTATGTGGAAAAAGCCCATATCTAACGAATTGCCATATGAAGATTTATTATTTATAAAAAAGGTTTGGATTCTTGGGGATTTTTTTGATGATTATTTGCACGAATTAATTTCGGGTACAGAACAAATAGATGGTAAATTTATTTTTGAAAATAATAAAGATTTAAAAACTTTTTTAGAATTAAAAGCATGTTTATGCTTTTTAAATATAAGTAAACGATTGTATATGTGTGTTCATTTAAATGATTATCAAGAAAATACTTATTTTTATACTTTTTTTGATGAAAATTTATTACAATTTGCATTAATATTTATTATGATTAGTCTTTTTTTTAAAATAGCATTAGCTCCTTTTCATTTATGGTCGCCTGATGTTTATGAAGGTTCTCTTTCAAGTTCAACCTTTTTTTTTGCGGTAATTCCGAAATTAAGTATATTTATATTTCTTATCCGAATTTTTTATTATAGTTTTTATGGCTATATAGATAATTGGCGATATTATATTGTTATTATTTCTATAATTACGATTATAATAGGATCTTTTGTAGGTTTAGAACAAAGAAAACTAAAAAGTCTTTTAGCTTATAGTTCTATTAGTCATATGGGATATTTATTAATAGCATTTAGTACAGGAACTTTTGAAGGTATTCAAATGTTATTATATTATTTAGTAATTTATATGAATTCTGGTTTATGTATTTGGTCTATTTTTTTATTAACAAGATTAAAAAATAATTATTATAATAAACAAAATAAAGATTTAACAGATTTTGTTTTATTAAAAAAGTCAAATAAAATTATGGCTATTTTTTTAGCTGTTGTTTTATTATCTATTGCGGGTTTTCCGCCAATGATAGGGTTTTTTGTTAAAGTAGGTATATTTTTAGTCTCTATTGAAGCATCTATGTATTTTGTCGCTTTATTTAGTATTTTATGTAGTGTTGTTTCTACTTTTTATTATATTAGAATTATAAAAATTTTATTTTTTGAAAAAGTTTTAATTGGAAAACTTTATTATCCAATAGTAACTCAAAAAGCGTTTGTTATACCATTATTATTTTATTTTCTTCTATTTTTATTTATAAATCCCACATTATTATATTTATTTTCTTATAAAATGAGTATAATTTAATAAATTATTTTTAATATTTTACTAATTTTATACAATTATTTACATTTTTAGCTCAGTTGGATAGAGCAATAGCCTTCTAAGCTAATGGTCATGGGTTCAAATCCTATAAAATGTATATTTTTTAATAATAAAATGTTAAATAATGAAAATTTACTTATGTATATTTTAGTATTACCTTTAATTGGTATATTTTTTTTATTAATTATTCCTTCATCTAATTTGTTTATGTTAAGATTAATAGCTTTTTATTGTTCTTGTTTTCTATTTCTTAGTTCTTTATTATTATGGATTTTTTTTAATAAATCTGTAGGAACTTTTCAATTTGTAAATAAATTATTATGGATTCCTGTATTAAATATAAATTTTTTTTTAGGAATAGACGGAATTTCATTATTTTTTATTTTATTAACAACTTTGTTAATTCCTTTATGTTTATTAGTTAGTTGGAAAAGTATCGTAACTAATATAAAAGAATTTTTACTTGCATTTTTATTAATGGAATTTTTTTTAATAGGAGTTTTTTGTATATTAGATTTGCTACTTTTTTACATTTTTTTTGAAAGTGTTTTAATTCCTATGTTTTTAATTATAGGAGTTTGGGGTTCAAGAGAAAGAAAAATTAGAGCTGCGTATTTTTTTTTTTTGTATACACTATTAGGTTCAGTAGTAATGTTATTATCAATTATGTATATTTATTATCAAATCGGTACGACAGATTTTGAAGTTTTATTAACTTTTTCATTTTCTAAAACGGAACAGATATTATTGTGGTTAACTTTTTTTGCATCCTTTGCTACTAAAATACCAATGGTACCAGTACATCTTTGGCTTCCAGAAGCTCATGTAGAAGCCCCTACAGCGGGCTCAGTTATATTAGCTGGAATTTTATTAAAATTAGGCACTTATGGTTTTATTAGATTTTCTTTTCCTTTGTTTCCCCAAGCTTGTTTTTATTTCGCACCTTTTGTATATTCATTATCAGCAATAGGAATAGTTTATACTTCTTTTACAGCAATAAGACAAACTGATTTTAAACGTATAATTGCATATACATCGGTTGCTCATATGAATTTAGTTATGATTGGATTATTTAGTTTTAATGCTATAGGAATTGAAGGTGCCGTTATACAAAGTTTAAGTCATGGTTTCGTAGCAAGTGCTCTTTTTTTAATAATAGGTGTTGTATACGATAGATATCAAACACGTTTGATTAAGTATTATGGAGGAATTGTACACACAATGCCGTTATATGTTTTCATTTTTTTATTTTTTACTTTGGCAAATATAGGTTTACCAGGTACTGGAAATTTTATCGGAGAATTTTTAATTTTAACAGGATCGTTTAAAACAAATATTAATATAACATTTATCAGTGCGACTGGAATGATTTTAGGTGGGTGTTATTCTTTATGGCTTTTTAATAGAATTTCGTATGGTAATTTAAAAACACAATATTTTAAAATATATACAGATATAAATAAGCGTGAATGTTTTATTTTTTTACCATTATTCATAGGAACTTTTTTAATCGGATTATTCCCAGATATTTTTTTATTACCTATTCATATGAGTGTTAATGTATTAATTGAACTAATGTATTTTTAATTTTGTTTTTACCAATTAAAATATTAAAAAATTTAAAAAATAATAAAAATGTATTTATTAGAAACAGAATTATTAGATAATAAATCCGTTATTTTTGCTCTAATAAAAGTATATGGTATTGGAAAATTTCAATCTTTTATATTATGTAAGAAATTAGGATTTTCTACAAATTTAAAAATATTTGAGTTATCAAGTGATAATATAATTAAAATTATAAATCTTGTAGAAAAATCTGATTTAATTTTAAATACTGATTTAAAAAAATTAAACAATGTATTTTTAAAAAAATCTATTACTATAAAAACTTACAAAGGTCTTAGAAAAATTCGCGGCCTTCCTGTAAGAGGTCAACGAACTCATACTAATGCAAAAACAGCTAAACAATTTCGTAAAAATTAAAAAGTAATTTCTTTAATAAAGGTAAAGAGTTTATTTTATATAAAATTGGTTCAATTCCAAAATTACTTAATATGAAATTAAATAATTTTTCAAAAGATAACAGTTTAAATACATATTCAAAACCTTTTTCTTTAAATTTTGTAAAAGATTCAAATTTTATGGCTTCATTTATTATAAAAACGCTAAGATGGAATAAGAATTATTTATTAGCATTTTTAGATAACCATTTAATTCATTACCCAACTCCAATAAATTTAACTTATGCTTGGAGTTTTGGATCATCAGCTGGTATTTGTTTAATAATTCAAATTATATCTGGTATTTTTTTAGCAATGCATTATACACCACATATTGATTTGGCATTTAGTAGTGTAGAACATATCATGAGAGATGTAAATAATGGGTGGTTTATTCGCTATATACATGCAAATGGGGCGTCAATGTTTTTTATTGTTGTATATTGTCATATTTTTCGAGGATTATATTATGGTTCATATATGCAACCAAGACAATTGCTATGGTGTTCAGGCGTTATTATTTTTATTTTAATGATGGCAACTGCTTTTATGGGTTACGTTCTTCCTTGGGGGCAAATGAGTTTTTGGGGTGCTACAGTAATTACTAGTCTAGTAACTGCAGTACCAGTAATAGGTCAACCTATTGTTGATTGGTTGTGGGGTGGATTTACAATTAATAATGCTACTTTAAATAGATTTTTTAGTTTACATTTTTTTTTACCTTTTGTTATTGCAGGTTTAACTATAATACATTTAGCATTATTACACAAAAATGGATCAAATAATCCTTTAGGAACAGATAGTAAAATTGATAAAATTTCATTTTATCCATATTTTTTTGTAAAAGATTTATTTGCATTTTTTTGTTTTTTATTTGTTTTTGGTATTTTTGTATTTTATTTTCCAAATGCACTAGGACATCCTGACAATTATATTCCTGCGGATCCAATGCAAACTCCAGCACATATAGTACCAGAATGGTATTTTTTACCATTTTATGCCATATTAAGATCAATTCCTGATAAATTTGGAGGTGTTGCTGCGATGGGAGGTTCTCTTTTAGTATTATTTTTAATACCTTTTACAAATACGTCAGAAATCAGAAGTACAACTTTTAGACCTATTTTTAAAATTTTTTATTGGTTAATTATAGCAGATTTTTTAATTTTAGGCTGGATTGGACAAAAACCTGTAAAAGATGTTTATGTTTTTGTAGGTCAAATTGCTACAATCTTTTATTTTTTATTTTTTGTTTTGTTAATTCCTGTAATAGGTATTATAGAGTCGAAATTAATTCATTTTAAATTAAAAAATTTTAATGTTACTGACACCACTAGAACAATTTCAAATTATTTCTTTGTTTTCTATAAAATTGTATTGTTTAGATTTTTCAATTACTAATTTAATATTAATCAATATTATTATTTTAATTTTTTATAGTGTAATCGTTTTATTTTTTAGTTCAAATATAAATTATTTAGGTTGTACTAGCTTTTTTTTTATTCCTAATAATTGGCAAATTTTGTTAGAAATTGTATATGAAACAATTTCTCAATTATTATTTGATAATATAAATATCGAAGGGGAAAAATATTTCCCTTTTATATCTATTTTATTTATGTTTATCTTGTTTAGCAATTTAATTGGTCTTATTCCTTATAGTTTTACAATTACTAGTCACTTAATTGTAACTTTCACATTATCTTTATCTATTTTTATAGGAGTAAATATAATTTGTATTAAACGATATAAATTTCAAATGCTATCTTTATTTATACCCGCAAACACATCTTTTAATCTTGCTTTACTATTAGTCCCTATTGAATTTGTCTCTTATATTTTCAAACCCATCAGTTTAGGTGTTCGACTTTTTGCAAATTTAATGGCTGGTCATACACTATTAAAAGTAATTGTTGGTTTTTCTTGGACTATGCTGCTATTAGAAAATTTATTAGTTTTTGGGCATATTTTTCCTTTAATTGTTTTAATTTTACTTATGGGATTAGAATTAGGGGTTGCGATTATTCAAGCATATGTTTTTACTATTTTAACTTGTATTTATTTAAATGATAGTATAAATCTTCATTAAAAATTAATTTAATTTTTTATGTTTATTAATATATATTTATATTCTAAAAATTATAATTCTTTAAAAATTTTTTTTTCTTTATTTTATAAATTATGTCAAAATAACATGTTTCAAATAAAAGTAATTTCAATACAGTATCAAAAAAAAAAAAGAAAAAAAAAATTTACAATTTTAAAATCACCTCACGTAAATAAAATTGCGCAAGAGCATTTTGAATATTGTTTGTATAAAAAACAAATTAGTATATATTCGTCTAATATTTTTAAAATTTTTATAATTTTAAAAAAAATCCAATTAAAATTATTTTCAGATATTAAAATTAAAATTAAATTTTTATTAATTAATGAAAAATCAAAAAATAATTCGAATTTTTCGTTACATTTAAATAAAAAATTTTTTAAATTAAATTTAGATAATTATTTTAAAACATGTAGTTTAAAATTTTTAGATAAATATGGTGAAATTGTTTTTAAAAATACTAAAATTAATTTGAAAGTTTAGATAGCTCAGTAGGTAGAGCAAAGGACTGAAAATCCTTAGGTCAATAGTTCAAATCTGTTTCTAAACAAAAATAATTTTATAAAAATATGAAAAGTTGCTTATGGAATATGTTTGCAAATATAAAAAGCGGATTAATAACTAAAAAAGCTTTTATTTTATATCCAAAAAAAAAAATTTGTATTTTATTTTTAAATATTTTATGGGATGAAGGATTTATTTTAGGTTACAAAATAGATGAAACAAATTTAATAAAAATTTTTTTAAAGTATCAAAATAAAAAACCTGTAATTAATTCTTTAAAAATTATCACAAAACCAGGTAAACGTAAATATTGTTCAATTAAACAATTATGGAAAATAAAATATAATTCGGGTATTATTATTTTGTCTACTAATAAAGGAATTATGTCTATTAATGAATGCAAAAAATTAAAAATAGGTGGGGAACTTTTTATTATAATAAAATAAATAATGAAAAAATATTGTATACGAATTCCAGATAATGTTTCGTTGTTTTATTCTGAAAAAAATAAAATTTTGATTTTTCAAGGTCCTTTAGGAAAAAAATCTTTAAAATTAAAAACTAAAATTATTATATTTAATAAAACTAAAATTATTAAAGTAACATCGAAACCTTTTGAAAAGGTTTCGAAAAATAATTATAAAAAATTAAAAATTTTACAAGGTACCATAGTAACATTATTTAAATATGCTTTATTAAATGTTTCAGTATTTTTATATAAAAAACTAAAATTAATTGGTGTTGGATATCGTGTATTTTTATTAAATAATTTTCAAAATAAACTTTTACAATTTAAATTGGGATATAGTCATGATATATATTTTAAATTACCAAAAAATTTAGTCATTTTTTGTTTAAAATTTGATAAAATTTTTTTAAAAGGAAAATTTTATTCTAATTTTTTTCAGATAATTTCATCAATTCGTTTACTTAAAAAACCAGAACCTTACAAAGGTAAAGGTATTTTATATGAAAATGAAAAAATTAGTCTTAAAGAAGGTAAAAAATTATAAAAAATGAAAGTAAAGAATATAAAATTAAAAAAAAATAAATTATTAAAACTTTATTTAATACAAAACAAAATTTATATAAAAAATCTTAAAAATTTTGTTTTGAATAATAATATAATTTTCAATTTAGAACATATTGAGCAGTATTTTAAAAAAGCTTTAAAAATTATTTATGAATTTCATAAAAATAATCGTAAAATACTTTTTATAGGTTTTTCTAAATTTTATTCTTTATTAAAAAACACACAACATTATTATGTTCCAGAAAAAATGTGGATTAACGGTAGTATAAATAATAGGCATTCTATTTTACGTTTTTTATATAAAAAATTGATAAATATTAACACTACAAATAATAAAAAATATTTATTTTTAAAAAATTTTAAAACTTTATTAAATATAACAATTAAACCTAGTTTAATCGTTATATTTAATACGAATTTCAATAATGATTTAAAAAAAGAATTTTTTAATTTAGATATACCTATTATACAATTTGGTGTTAATAAATATTCTACTAAACAAATTTCTTATAAAATTCTAGGTAATTTTCATTTTACTAAAAAAAGATATCAATATCAATATAATATTGATTTTTTGTTATATAGTATTTTAAAAAAAAATAAAAAATTGATTAATGTGAATTAGTTTTATATAATTAAAATTTATGTCCTGTATAAAAAAACAAAGATATAAACTTTTATACAAAAAATTTTTACGATTAGATCAAAATATACAAAATAGACAGAAAATATTGCAATTTAAAAAACAAAAATGGCAAAAATTTTTAAAAAAATTGAAAAAAAAACAAATACGAAATTATAGATTTTATGACCAAAATCAATATTCTTTACCTAAATTTTCATATTATTTTAAAAATAGTTTTAAAAATAATTTAAAAATGAAACAACGATTAAGTTTATTTTATGGGGGTTTGTTAAAAAAATATTTAAAAACTATTATTACTTCAGTATTTAATAAAGCTATACAAAAACAAATTTATTTTAACTTTTTTTTTATTGAATTTCTAGAAAGTCGACTGGATATTATATTATATCGCGCACATTTTGCATTTAGTATTGGAAATGCTAGACAATTAATTTCTCACGGTCATGTATATGTTAATAAAAGAATCGTTAAAAACCAATTTTTTATGTTAAAAAAGGGTGATTGCATTGAAATTTCACCCACAATAGCTGATACAATAAAACAAAATATAAGTGATTTAAATCTTTGGCCAATACCTCCAAAATATATACAAATTAATTACAAAATATTTCAAATAATATGTATAGAAGATAAAAAATTTACCAATTTTTCATTGCATTTTCCATTTAAATTACATTTTAATTTAATTATAAAAAATTATAAATTTTAACAAAAGATAATAATAAAATTTTAAAAATCTTCAATAGCTCAGTGGTAGAGCAAATGGCTGTTAACCATTTTGACGTTGGTTCAAATCCAACTTGAAGAGTAAAGAGATAAATTATTATTTATTATTTCAATGAATTTAGTGGAAGTAATCGGACTTGAACCGATAACTTTATGCGTGCAAAGCATATACTCTACCAATTAAGTTATACTCCCTTTTGAAAAAACTAATTTAAAAAATATTTATAGCAATAATTAATTAACCATAAATTATAATTTAAATCCTTATTTATTGTTGTTATAAATTTTTTATTTTTCATTAATTTTTTAGTTCTAATTTTTTTTATTTCTATAAAATGCGGAATTGTAGTACTAATATTATAATAATAAAATAAGTATAAAGTTGTTAATAATCCGAATATTTGAGCACCTACAGTTAAGATATCGAACTGTGGAATTACAATGACTCGTTTGGTGAAATTGGTAGACACGTCAGACTTAAAATCTGATTTTTATAAAAAAGTATCGGTTCAAGTCCGATAACGAGTATTGTGTATTCGAAAACAAAACCAAAATGATGAAAATGGTAGACATGCTAGGTTTAGGTTCTAGTTCTTTTAAAAGAGTAAGGGTTCAAATCCCTTTTTTGGTAACAATTAAATATAATGTGGTTTATTGCAGGAAAATTGTTAAATATTGTAGTTCAAATTTTAATAATTACTCTTTTTAAAAATATAAATTTAAAAAATTTAACTGCTTTAGAAAAAATATTAGGATGGTTTTTAATTGAACATATTTTTGAAAAAAATAACCTTAATAGTGGTAAATTTTTTTTTGTAAATAGAGATTTTCGTAATTTAATAACAAATATCGTTAGACTTATTCGAAATTTAATTTTTTGGGTTTATATTGTTACAGTTTTAGAATTAGTTACATTTATTTTTATAATAATTCTTTTAACATATTTGTTAAGTATACATGTCTATTTTTTTTTTTTTAAAAAATTTTCATATAAAAATTTTTTATTTGTTTTTCTGTTTAGTTTTTTCCTCAAAAAAATATTCCGTAGATATAGTAAATTTGATCTTTTTTTTGTTTCTCAACCTTTATTTTTATTATTAGAATTTATTTGTATTTGTTTTTATTTATATATAATTTTTTTTATCGGGTATCATTACATATCAAATTATAAATCTAAACAAATTAAATATTTAAATATTAAATTTTTTTTTATAAAACTCATTTTTTTTTTAATATTTTTAAGTTTTTTATGTTTTTGTGTTTATAATATTTTTTTATATGAAACTAAAATTAGTAATAATATTATTCAAGAATTAATTGTTCAATTTCTTTTTGCTTATACATATTTTTATTATGTATATATTAATTTATTATATTTGTATTATTATATATATATATTTATTTATTGTATCTTGTAATAAGTTTAAAACAATGCCAACTATAAATCAATTATGTAAAAAAAAAAGAGAAAAAAAAAAAAAAATTAAAAAAACTCCCGCATTAGAATCATGTCCTCAGAAAAAAGGAATATGTATAAAAATATTTTTGAAAACTCCAAAAAAACCTAATTCTGCTTTACGAAAATTAGCAAAATTAAAATTAACTAACGATAAAAAAATAACTGCATATATTCCAGGCGAAGGTCATAGTTTACAAGAATATTCTACTGTTATTATAAGAGGAGGTAGAGTTAAAGACTTGCCTGGCGTAAAATACCAATTAGTAAGGGGTTTATTAGATTTTTCAGGATTAAAAAATAGAAAAACATCTCGGTCAAAATATGGTACTAAAAATATATTAAAATATTTATGAGAAAATTTAATATTAAAAAAAATACATTGTTAAAAAATAAAATAATAAATTTTTTATTAAAAAATGGAAACAAAAAAATTTCTGAAAATTTATTTTTAATAAACTCAAAACTATTTCAAAAATTTTACAAAAAAAATCATAAACATATTTTTAAAATTGGTACAATTAATAGTTTGCCGATAATTAATATAAAAAAAATAAAACGAAAACGAAAACGAATAAAAGAATTTCCTTTTGTTTCTAAAAAAAATATTCGAATTTCATTATCCATTAAATCTATTTTACAAACGTCAACTAAAAATTTTATTGATGAGTTTATTCTTTCGTCTAAAAATTTAAGTAAAAGTGCAATTGATAAAAAAAATATTCATGAATATGCTTTTTTAAAGAAAAAATACGCAAATTATCGGTGGTTCTAATAAAATTTATATTTTAAAAATTAAAACAATTACACTTAATAGGAATTGAACCTATAACTTTCGGGACCGAAATCCGATGCTCTATCCAATTGAGCTATAAGTGCAAATTTTAAAATTTAAAATAACAAAACTTCATTATTTTTTATGATTCAACAACAAACAATACTTAAAATATCTGATAATTCAGGAGCCAAAACTGTAAAATGTATTAAAATTCTTAAAGGGTTTAAACGAAAATTTGCATATTTAGGCAATACTATTATTGTTTCAATTCAACAACTTAGAAATAGATTTCGTATTACTTCTAAAGTTCAAAAAGGTGAAATTTATAAAGCAATTATATTAAGAACAAACAATAAAAAACAAAAAAAAGATGGAACATATATATATTTTAAAGATAATGCAGCTAGTTTAATTAATAAACAAGGAAAACCCGTAGCTACCAGAATACTGGGCCCTATTCCAAAAGAATTAAAAAAAAATAAATTTATTAAATTAGCTAACATTTCAGCAGGATTTGTATAATTTTTAAATAAAAATGAATTTTTTTGAATGTTATTATAAAAATATTATAAGATATGATTTATTGAATAAATTTTCATATAAAAAAATAACCCAAATACCGAAATTAGAAAAAATTATTTTAAATTTTGGATGTAAAAAATTTGATTTAAAATGTTTGATTTCTTCTTTATTAGCGTTAGAATTAATAACTTTACAAAAAGGTATAATTACAAATTCAAATGTTTTTAATATATCTTTAAAAATAAAAAAAGGAAATCCTGTAGGTTGTAAAATAAATATTAGAAAAACATTAATGTTTAATTTTCTTATAAAATTAATAAATAATATTTTTCCAAAAATTAAACAATTTAAAGGTTTTTATATAAAAACTGAAAATTATAATATTAAAACAATTACATTTTCTTTAAAAAATCTTTTAATTTTTTCTGAGTTAAAAAATCAATATTTATATTTTAAAAATTTACCGATTTTAAATATAACAATAATAGCAACAAATATTACAAGAAATAGTGAATTTTATTTTTTATTAAAATCTTTTAAATTTCCAATTAATTGATAGATTATTTTGCAAATGTAACTTAATTGGTAGAGTATAATCTTGCCAAGATTAAAGTTGAGGGTTCGAATCCCTTCTTTTGCTAAGGATAAATGGCTGAGTGGTTTAAGGTGCTAGTTTTGAAAACTATTGTATTTAAATTAAAAATACCGTGGGTTCGAATCCCACTTTATCCTTATACTTTTAAAAAATAAAGGCTAAATAACATAATTGGCTAATGTATAAGATTGCAAATCTTAAAATACCAGTTCAAATCTGGTTTTAGCCTATGTTTTGTTATATATTTAATTTATTTAATTTTACTTTATAAATGTTTATACTAGTAATTTCCATTTTATTAAAAATAATTGCTATTGTTATACCGTTATTAATTGCTGTTGCTTATTTTACTATAGCTGAACGAAAAATAATGGGAAGTATTCAAAGAAGAAAAGGTCCTAACGTTATAGGATTTTTAGGATTATTTCAGCCATTGGCCGATGGGTTGAAATTATTCGTTAAAGAAACTATTTTACCAAGTAATTCAAGTACTATTCTCTTTTTATTTGCTCCTATTTTGACATTTGTTTTAAGTTTAATTAGTTGGTCTGTTATTCCTTTTTCAAACAACCTTGTTTTAGCAGATTTAAATGTAGGTATTTTATATTTATTTGCTACATCTTCTTTAAGTGTTTATGGAATTGTAATGGCTGGTTGGTCAAGTAATTCAAAATATCCATTTTTGGGTGCTTTAAGATCAGCAGCGCAAATGATTTCTTATGAAATTTCTATCGGTTTTATTATTATAAATATATGTGTGTGTGCTGGATCTTTCAATTTAAGTGCAATTGTACTATCTCAAAAAAATATTTGGTTTTTTATACCACTATTTCCAATGTTTATTATTTTTTGTGTTTCAATGCTCGCAGAAACAAATCGGCATCCTTTTGATTTACCAGAAGCTGAAGCCGAATTGGTTTCTGGGTACAATGTTGAATATTCTGCTATGACTTTTGCTTTATTTTTTTTAGGAGAATATGCAAATATGTTATTAATGAGTGTTTTTGTTTCTATCTTATTTTTAGGAGGTTGGTTGCCTTTATTTAATATAACTGCTTTAAATATAATTCCTGGTAGTTTTTGGTTAAGTATAAAAATAGTTATAGGAGTATTATTTTTTATTTTAACTCGAGCGGCTTTACCTCGATATAGATATGATCAATTAATGCATATAGGTTGGAAATGTTTTTTACCATTATCATTGGGATATTTATTTTTTACTGTAGGTATTTTATTAAGTTTTAATTGGTTACCTAATTAAATTACTAATTTTAATAAATATGTTTTTAAAATAATATAAATTATTGAAATTTCATATAATATTATTGCATTTAAACTTATAAATAGTTGACTATAAACATCTGGTGGCGTAAGTGTTGTTGCTAATAAAAAAAATAAAAAATAAAATAGTTTACGAATTTGTTTTAATAATTGTAAATTTTTTTTAACATAATTAAAACAAATAAAAATAAAAACAAAAAATTGAAAATTTAAATTACATAAATAATAACTTAAAATGTAAAATTTTAAATATTCGCTTATTTTTGCTTCAAAATAAAAATTTAGAGTATCGTTATTTATTTGATAATTTAAAAAAAAATTACAACTAATTGGTAAAATAAAATTATTTAATATTAATATTGATATGATCCAAAAAAATATGTTTAAAATAAATAAATATTTTAAATTTTTATATTCAAAATAGTATAATCCTGGAGTTATAAATATAATTAAATGGTACAAAATAAAAATAAAAACTATTTGATTTCCTATAAAATAATAAATTTTAAGATATGTTGAAAAAATTTCTGTTAAATTAGTAAATATAAAATATAAAGAATTTTTTTTAAAAAATATTAAACTAGGTTTTACAAATAAAAATAATATTATTTCTTTATATAAATAACATACAATTAATACTGAAAACCAAGTTAAAAGAACTAACAAACTGCGATTTCTAATTTCAACTATAAAATTATAAAACATTTTTAATTTTTATGGTTTTTGATTACAAGAAAATAGTTCAACTGGTAGAATAGTGGTTTCCAAAACCGAAGGTTAAGGGTTCAATTCCCTTTTTTCTTGTAAATATCTATTTCTTTTAATATCTACGATTTAAATGTTTTTTTTATAAAATACGTAATATTTTTTATTAATTTTGATAAATCTCCAAATAATAAAAAAATTAGTAAGATTATTATAAATATTTGTCCTAAACTTATTTTATTCATTATATATTTTATTTTAAGCTTATAAGTAATAAAACCAGGAAGGCTTATAGTTTAGTGGTAGAACGTACTGCTCATAACGGTTTTGTCGTAGGTTCAAATCCTACTAAGCCTATTTTTATAATAAATGAAATTAAAATTAAACAATTATAAAATAACTAGATTAAAACATTTTATTAAAACAATAAAATTATCCGTTTTTTGTCATGTAACTAGTTTAAATGCAAAAAATTGGTTAAAAGTAAAACAATTTTTAATTTATGAAACATTAAATTTTCAACGATTATACAATATATTAATAAAAAATATTATACATAAATCAGTTTTTAAAAATTTTATAGGATTAATAAATGGATCCATTTTTTGTATAAATATACAAATTAAAAAAGATTTCTTTTTTTTTTTAAAAAAATTCTTAAAAATCAATTCTGAACTAACTATATTATGTATTCGAATTAATAATAGAATGTATTCTATTGTACAATTTATTAATATTAAAAATTTAAATTATATTTTTAATATTTTTAAATTATATAAAGTTTTTAAAAATTTGTTAACAATTTTATTTAAAAAAATTTTTCGAGTATTTCGAAATAGTGTGATTTGAACACACGACTTCCTGTTCCCAAAACAGGCACGCTACCAAAACTGCGTTATATTTCGAATATTAAAGGAAGTAGGATTTGAACCTACGATGGAAAAATCCAACAGATTTACAATCTGCCACTTTTAACCACTCAGTCATTCCTTTTTATTTTTTTTTAAAACGTTTTATTTTTTTTAATTTGCATCCGTTATGTGATTGTAAATTATAACTTCTTATAAATTTTATAAAAAATTTATTTTTTATTTTTTTAGTAATTAAAGATTCATAATAACTCTTTATATTTTTGAAATGTATTGCTATAGGTTTATTTTTTAAAAATTTTGTTTTTGTAATTAATATTTTTAAAATATTAATTATTGTTAAAGGTTGCTTAATTTTTTGTTTTCCTTTTAAATTTAAATATCCTGATGAATAATAAACTTTAGAATTTCCTTTAAGATCAGTAATATTTATGAACGTATTTGTATTAGTCAAATAAATATTAATAATATAAGTAATTAAATTTTGTTTTTTTTTTTTTTTGAAATCTAATTTAAAATTTTTATTAAAATTTAATCTTAAATTTGTAGTTGTTGAATTAAAATTTTTATTAAAATATTTAAAACAATAATATTGTCTTATTAATTTATTTTTTTGTATTAATATTTTGATAAATAATAAACGTAAATATTTTTTATCTTTAATTTTATTTAAAATAAAAATTTTATTTGTTAAATTTAATATATGTTGTTGTAATTTAAGATAATTTAATAAAAATTGTTTTTTTATTTTTAATAAAAGCATATTTCTTAATTTTATTAGAAAAATTAATATTTTGTTGTTAAATGAAATTAAAAAAAATTAATCCTATAACGCCATCACAGAGATCTTTAATTAAAATTAAAAATATATCTTTAAAAAAATCACCTATTTTAAAAACTCAAATTTTTGGTTTAACAAATAATTCTGGCCGAAATAATATAGGTAAAATTACATCTTTTCATAAAGGAGGGGGTCATAAACAAAAATATAGAAAAATTAATTTTTTTAGAAAAAAAAATTCAATTGGTATTGTATTAAGCTTGGAATATGATCCTAACAGGAATACAAATATAATGTCAATTTACGATTTTATAATAAATATGTATTTTTATATGATTGCTCCTAAAAATTTAAATATTGGAGATATCGTAAAAGCAGGATCATATGCAGAATCTAAAATAGGTCATTCATTAACTATATCAAAAATACCTGTTGGAAGTTTTATTCACAATATATCAGTAAAATCAAAAAAAAAAGCTCAAATTAGCAGAGCTGCCGGAACATTTTCACAATTAATAGAGAAAACATCTCAATATGGTCGAATTAAATTAAGTTCAGGCGAACAAAGGTTTTTATCCATCAATTGTTTAGCTACCATCGGTATAGTAGCTAATGATTTTTTTTTTTTAACTACTATAGGAAAAGCAGGACGATTACGATGGTTAAATAAACGGCCAAAAGTAAGAGGAGTTGCTATGAATCCAATAGATCACCCTCATGGGGGTGGTGAAGGAAAAACATCAGGTGGACGTACTTTAGTATCTCCTTGGGGCAAATCAGCTAAAAGTGGTAAAACTAGTAGATCTCAAAATAATTTAATTATAAAATCAAAAAAATATGAGTCGAGTTAAATGGAAAAATCCTTATATACAAAATTTATTAATTAAAATTATAAATACTGATAATATAATAAAAAGTAAAATCAAAACATTTTCAAGAAACTCTGTAATTGTTCCCGGATTTGTAGATGCTATTTTTGAAATACATAACGGAAAAACTTTTTTTAAATTAAAAATAACAGAAAATATGGTAGGTCATAAGTTAGGAGAATTTTCACCTACTAGAAAAAAATTTATTTACAAAAAAAAAAAAAATTAATGGGTCAAAAAACAAATTCCAATTTATTAAGATTAAATTTAAATAAAAATGAATGGAAATCTAAATATTTTGAAAAATTATTTGAAGAATCTTCTTTATATATTTTTAATGATTTAGAGATTAGAAGATATATTAATCGGTTTTTTCAACTTTATAATCTATCTATTCATAGTTGTAATTTACAATATTCTAATAATACTTTAAATATATATATATCATATTTTATTTTGTTAAAAAATTTAAACTTTTTAATTAAAATTAAAAAATTTAAATTGTCCTTATTAAATAACATAAATAATAAGTCGATTAAAAAATCTAAAAATGTATATTGTTACATATGCAAACAACCTATAAAAAATATTTTATTATTTGATGTTTGGAAAAAAAATTCATTAAATAACTATTGCTTATGTCATAAAAAATGTAAAAATTTAGTTAATGGCATAAAAACTCAAAATTTTATAGAAATATTATTAGAAAGTTTAAATTTATTTACAAAAAAGAATATAAATATATTTATTGTTTTTCATAATTTAAATAATTTAAATAAAAATTTATTTTTAAATTTTAATAGATTACAAATTTTTTATTTTAAAAAATTATTATTTCAATTAAGACGATTCGAAAGAAACTCTTCTTTTAAAAAAACATTTTTTAAAGAAACAATAATTATATTAATTCTTTCTTCACGGAAAAAAAAATCTGCTAAATTGCTATCTGAATTTCTATCTTTTCAAATAAGTAAAATGAAAAAACATAATCTTTTTTTTATTTTTTTAAAACAAGCTATTTTATTAATATTAAAATCAAATTTTGCGTATTTATACGGTATAAAAATAGTAGTTAACGGAAAATTTAATAGAGCAAGAAGAGCAAGATCAAGAATTATACAAATTGGTAATATTCCATTACAATCATTTAATTTTAATATTGATTATTTTCAGTCAGTAGCATATACTTTTAAAGGTACTTTTGGTATAAAAGTTTGGATTTGTGAAAAATATTAGTTAAAAATGTTATTACAACCGAAAAAATTTAATTATAAAAAAATTCAAAAAAATCGTTTATCTAAATTTAAATTTAAATCAAATAAATTAATATTTGGATCAATTGGTTTAAAAGCAGCAGAATCTGGAACTATTTCGGCTAAACAAATTGAAGCTGCAAGACAAGCTATTTCTAGAAAATTAAAACGAAAAGGTAAAATTTGGATAAGAATATTTCCATTTTTACCAATAACAAAAAAACCAGCTGAAGTTAGGATGGGAAAGGGTAAAGGATCTATTAAATATTGGTCAATAAAAATTAGAGGAGGTACCATTTTATTCGAATTATGTGGAATTCCTTATCAAAATGCTGTAATTGCTTTTAAAACAGGAGGTGCAAAACTTCCTATAAAAACTTTTGTATATGTTTAATAAAAATTGTATATGTAAAAATTACTATTAATTAAATAAACTAAATATTAATTAAGACATATATGATATATTTCATATATTACTAAAAATTAATAAGATGAAATTTTTCAATTATTTGTTATATTTTAAATTTCGATTCAATTTTTAAACATAACAATATTAAATTATTATGTTATTACAATCAGCTAAATTTATAGGTGCAGGTTTAGCTACAATAGGATTAGCCGGAGCTGGAGTTGGTATAGGTACTGTATTTGGAGCATTAGTAATTGGTATTTCAAGAAATCCTTCTTTAAAAGATGAATTATTTAAACTTGCTATTTTAGGATTTGCTTTAACTGAAGCTATCGCTCTTTTTTCTTTAATGATGGCATTTTTAATTCTTTTTGCATTATAGTTTGTTCAATATAAAACTGAAAATAATGGGTATGTAGCTCAGCAGGAAAAGAGCATTGGACTTTTAATCCACAGGTCCTGAGTTCAAATCTCAGTATACCTAAAATTTTATAAATTATAAATAATTAAATGATAAATACAAATATAAATTATATTTTAAATATTAATATTATATTATTTTTAATAGGTGTTATGGGTTTAGTTTTAAATAGGAAAAATATTTTAATAATTATAATGTCTATTGAATTGATGTTATTATCAGTAAATTTAAATTTTATAATATTTTCGATTTATTTAGACGATGTTATTGGACAAATATTTGTTTTATTTATTTTAACGATTGCTGCTGCGGAATCCGCATTAGGTTTGGCTATTTTAGTCGTATATTATAAACTAAAAAATACTATAAAGATTGATAAAATAAAAAGTATTAAAGGTTAATAAAATATTAGTTTTTTCGAAAAAGACGGGATTTGAACCCGCAGTCTTCGACGTGACAGGTCGACGCTTTAACCTGATTAAGCTACATTTTCATTATTTATTCAATTTTCGTTTGAAATATTTTTATATTAATAATATTCAATTTAATTATATATTAGAATTTCATAGTAATTCTAAAACTGATGTTTGGAAATATGTAACACCATTGATTGAATATTGTGAAACAATTGGAATTGATATTCCTCATTATTGTTATCATAAAAACTTGTCTATTTCAGGAAATTGTCGTATGTGTTTAGTTGAATTAAAAAATTCGCCGAAACCTGTAGTATCATGCGCTATGAGTGCTAAAGCTTGTTTAAATAATGGTGAAATTTATACAAACAGTCCTTTAGTAAAAAAAGCACGTGAAAATATTTTAGAATTTTTATTGCTAAATCATCCTTTGGATTGTCCGATATGCGATCAAGGTGGTGAATGCGATTTGCAAGATCAATCTTTTTTTTTTGGAATGTCAAAAAAACGATTTTATAATTTTAAACGTATTGTAAATGATAAAAATATTGGTCCAATTGTTAAAACAGTTATGACTCGATGTATTCATTGTACACGTTGTGTACGTTTTGCTAATGAAATTGCCGGAGTTGAAGATCTTGGAATTTTTGGTCGAGGTGTTTCTAGTGAAATAGGAACGTACGTAACTAAAACTTTTCAATCCGAATTGTCTGGCAATATTATAGATTTATGTCCAGTAGGCGCTTTAACAGCGAAACCTTACCCTTTTTTAGGCAGAAATTGGGAATTAAAAATTATTACTTCAATAGATTTTTCAGATGCATTTGGATTAAATTTACAAATTTGTTTAAAAAATAATAAAATTGTTAAAATTTTACCTGGTTATAATCAAAATATATATACAACTAATTGGATTTCCGATAAATCGCGATTTTCTTTTGATGGAATGTTTTCATCTGGAAGAATTTTACATGGTTTTATAATTGATGGTAAAAATAATAAAATTACTTCACCATTCTCGTGGAAAATGATATTTGAAGAAATAATTTATTTTTTGTATTTTCAGGATCATTTAAATCGTCATTTTCTAGTTGTAAACTCGTTAATAATAGTTTTTGATCAAAATATCAGTATAGAAATGTTAAATTTATTAATGTTGTTGTCTAAAAAATATTCTTTTATTTTATTAAGAAAAATAGAACCGTTTAAATTAGACAATGAACTAGAATCTAAATTTTTATTAACTACAACTATTAATAAATTAAAAATATTATCCTCAAATTTATGTTTTTTATTGGGTATAAATACAAGATACGAGGGTTTTGATTTTAATTTAAAATTAAGACAAAGATATATTAAAGGAAATTTTAAAGTTATTTCATTAGGATCATTAATAGATTTAACTTTTTCAATATCTTACTTAGGATTTAATTTAAAAATTTTAAAATCTATTATAGAAGGAAATAATTTTTTTTGTCAAGAGTTAGTTAATTATTCAAATCCATTACTAGTTTGTAGTTCTGAAATTTTTAAACGAAAAGATTCTATTGCACTAATAAAATTTTTAACAATTTTAAAAAATTATATTCGTATAAATAATAATAAAAATTGGAATAATATTAATGTTTTAAACACTTCTTTAAGTGACGTTGTTTTGAGTTATTTGAATAATTTTAAATATATATCAGAAAATGATTTGAAAAAATTTTCAGCATTCTATTTTATAAATTCAAATTTTTTTATTTCTAATTTTAGAAAAGTTATTGAATTACAACTTTTAAATTATTTTCAAGATGAACAAAAAATTGCTCGAATTTTAATAGAACAGAATTGTGGAATGGTTGAATTTTTTGATAAAAAAATAAAAGAATTTTATAATATTTTTAGTTATTTTCATTTGCCAAATAGTGTTTTATACGAAAATAGTGGTACTTTTATTACTACTGAAGGTTTTTTTAAAAAATCTGTGAAAATAATTTCTTCTGACGAACAGTCAAAAGAAAATTGGCAAATATTTAGAAAATTTTTATATTATTTAAAAAATTTATCGTTTTTAAATAATATAAAAATTAATACTAGACTCAATTTTAATAATAATAGTATAGTTAATTTGCACAGTTTTATGGGATTTCATTATTATGCTATAAAAAATTTAACAAAATTAAATTTATATTATAATAAAAAAATTATAGATTTAAATTTAAATATATTATTAAAAAATTATAAATTTAAAAGAAATAAAATTTTTGAAACAAAATTTCGGTTATGGTTAGATGATTTTTATATAGGAGGACGGGATTTTTATAGTAAATATTCATTAGTAATGATAAGATGTTCAAAGATTTTTAGATTAAAAAATACAAATTTTAATTATATTTTTTAATTATTTTTGTTTTGTAAAAAATACTTTTATTAAAATTAATTTAATAAATAAATTTTTTAATATGCAAATTTTTATTAATTTTCATATAAATAATATTAAAATAATATAATTTAAATCAAATAAATTATTTTATATATTATAAATTTATTAAATTTGGATTAATTATTTATTACTATTTAATTATGTCAAAAAATTTATAGATAATTTAAAATTAAATTTGAATATATTTGATATTGAAAAGTTTATAAAATATAATATTTCACAGTATTATAGTTATTTAATTTAATTAATAATAATTTTTTAAACAATAAAAATAAATAAGTAAATTAAGAATTATAAAAGCTTTCTATTTTTAAACTATTCAATTTTTTTTTATTAAATTTTGGTTTTTAAGTTTTTAGTTTAATATTTATAAATTTTATAAAAATAATTTAATTGTTTAAAAAATCATTTTTTATATAAATTAAAAATAGTTAAATTTATTAAAACGCAAAAAAGATATGAAAATTAAAATAAATATTCGTATAAATGAAAAAGTTTTTGTTATACTTATGTTATATGTGATTATATTTAAAATTCGAAAATCTGTATACATAATAATTTTAGTGAATATAGAAAAAAAATTTAACTTAGTTTACTAAAAAAATTTTACAAATTAACAATAGTAGATATAAATTTATTAGAAAAATTCTATATAATTTAAAAATTAATTTCTAAAATTTGTTCAAAGTATTATAATAAGATATTAAATTTTATAAAATAAATAAATAGAAAATTAATTTTTATTTGATATAATTATTAAAAAAATTGAATTTTTTTAAATATAACAAATTACCTAATTATCTAAAAATTTATAATAATACATTTAAAAAATTATTATAAATTAAAAGATATATAAAAATAAATCAAATTTATTAAAATTAAAAAATATTTATTATATGTTGTTTATTTTTTTCTACAAACTTTAATAAATACAAGATTATAAAAATATTTTTTATTCAGGAATTTGAAATATATATTTATTAATTATATGTATATTAATAAGTATATTTTGACTAAATAATAGTTATTTATATTAAAATTTTATTATTATAATAATAATTTTTTAAATTTGTTAATAATTTATAAAATATATATATCATTAAATGAACTAAAATTTACTTAAATAAATTTAATAATATAAGTGAATAAATATTATTTCTCAAACGAATACGGATTTCTTGGATAAAAGAATTTTTTTCTTATCTTAAAATTTTTTGAAGAATAACTAAAAAATTTTTTTGTAATTCAGAAACCTTTTTTTAGTATAATATCTAAACTTAATTTCACAGGTTCAAAGAATAAATTTTCAGCTAAATTTTCAAAATCTTTAAGAAGTATACAATTCAGTTACAAAATTGAGAAATTTGTCTACATAATTTAAATGAACTAGAACACAATCATGTAAATGATTTATAAATATAATTATGTTTTGTGAACATACCTATCAAAAATTTTCTCATTACGGCAGCACCTATAGAAAGGTATAATATTAGGTAACAAAAACGTTACGTGATTTTTTATCTAGCTTTGTAACTTTTGTTTTTTATTTAATTTTAAAGTTTGCAATCTATAAGAACAATGCTGATTAGTGGCTGGATTAAAAAGAATGTTTTATTATACTCTCAGTTTTATAAAAATCCCATGGATAAAACGCATCCATCTAAGGTTTTCATGCTTAATGGTTTTGTTTACAGATAGAATTAACCGTAAAATCTCATTTATTATATATTAAATCTGATCGCGCATATTTGGAAATAATGTATTCAAGTATTTTCGTATAATGTATTAAATAGATTATATTTATATTGAAGATATTATTATAAATATAAAACTAAATTTTACTAAATAAAATGAAATTCTGATTATGTTTAAAAAAAATCTAAACTGTGCTAATTATTTTAGATATATAAATTTCAAAAAAAATAAAGTATAAATGATTCAATAAAAATCTGTATTAAAATAGGACTGTTTACAAATGTATATAACCAGATATAATTAAAACAATATATAATCTTAAGTCAAAGATAATATAAAAAGCTTTTTATATAAAAAAATAATGAAAAATATTATTTTCAAATATAAAAATTTTTAAAATTATCTTGTTTTGAAAAAATATTAAATTTTTGCAATAATTTATAAATATATATATATATATATTTTATTTGTTTCGATATATTTTATTCTAAAGAGAATTAGAAAATTTTATTAATCTTTATATACATAAAAATTTTATTTAGTTAATTATTCAAAAATTTATTATTACTCTATATTTAATATATTATATCTCCTTTAATACAACACAGTAAGATAGTGTTAAAAAAGAAGCGTTTCAAGATAAATTTAAAAATTTTTTAAATATTTTATTGAATATGAAGATTCAACAAAATATGTATCATCTCTTTTAAATTTTATTATACAATATAATATTATTTACAATCATTTTTATAATTTTATAAAATTAAAATTTAAAAATATATTATAAAAATCTAGGAGAATTCGTATTAAATATAATAAAAAATAATATTTTTATAATAAAATTTTTTATTAAATAACAAAAAATTATTTTTTAAAAATTATTAAATTTTTTCGTTTAAAACAAAAAAACTTAAAACTAAAAATATAATAAAAATTCTATAATCAGCGTATTGACCAAAAAACAACCAAAATTGTCTTACTCCTAACATTAGAGTACTTCCTAATAAAATTAGAAATGTGTAATGATAAATATATCCTGTTTGAAAATTATGCAAAAATACTGCTTTTTTTGTTATAACCGTTGATAATCCTAATGGCCCTATAATTTCAAAAATTCCCCTATCAATAATTTTGTAACTTATGTTATATCCAAATTTAAAAAAAAATTGATTAATATACTCATTATAGATTTTATCAAAAAACCATTTTTTATTAAAAAAATTATAAAATTTTTGCCCTATATTTGAAATTTTTAATTGAAATAATAATTTATTTTTAAAAGAATATAAAAAAAATGAGATAATTGTTCCTAATAAACTTAAAAATATAGGCAATAATTTAAAAAATAAATTAATAAATTCTGAATCTACCATATTCATATTTTCAGGCAATATAAAAATCGAATTGCCCCAAAAATCTGTACCTAATCCTATTATCATATCTTTTGCATAAAATCCCATAAAAATACTTGGAATAACTAACATTGCCAAAGTTATACATATTTGAAAAGACGAATCAAAAGCAGAACAAATTATTATTTTATAACCATTTGGGTTAGTTAAAAAAGTTAAATATAATAATCGTGTAGAATAAAAAGCTGTTAAAAATGCACCAATAGAACCTAAATAATAACTAAAATGACCTTGCAATGTATATTTACCATAGGCAATTTCTAAAATAATATCTTTTGAATAAAAACCGGTTAAAAATGGAAATCCTATTAATGCTAAAGAACCTATTATCATCATAGAATACGTAAAAGGAATTAATTTTTTTAAACCCCCCATTTTTCTCATATCTTGTTCATCAGAAATTGCGTGAATAATCGAACCTGCACCAAGAAAAAGTAAAGCTTTGAAAAATGCATGATTTATTAAATGAAAAATGCCGACATAGTAATTGGATAAACCACATGCGAATATCATATAACCTAATTGACTGCAAGTAGAATACGCAATAACACGCTTTATATCATTTTGTAATAGTCCAATAGTAGCCGCAAAAAACGCTGTAGAAGCTCCTAAAATTGTTATAATGTTTAAAATATTTGGCACGTACTCGTATATAGGCGAACTGCGAGCAATTAAAAAAACACCTGCAGTAACCATTGTTGCTGCGTGTATTAAAGCTGAAACAGGTGTTGGACCTTCCATAGCATCGGGTAACCATGTATGTAATCCTAATTGAGCTGATTTACCGATTGCTCCTATAAATAAAAGTAAACTTATTAAATTTAAAAAATTTAAATTAAAATTTAAAAAATTTAAAGTGTCTTTAACAAATATCGGTGTTAAAGCAAAAATAGTAGCATAATCTACAGCTTTATATTTTATAAAAATAGCTAAAATACCTAATAATAATCCAAAATCTCCTATTCTATTTAAAATCATTGCTTTTATCGCGGCTTTATTCGCTTGTATTCTGGTAAACCAGAAATTAATCAATAAATATGAACACAAACCAACACCTTCCCATCCAACAAATAATTGTATGTAATTATCTGCTGTTACTAAAATAAGCATAAAAAAAGTAAATAAAGATAAATAGGACATAAATCTTGCAATATGCGGATCATGTGACATATATTCTGTTGAATATAAATGAACTAATAAAGAAATAAATGCAACTACACTACACATAACAACTGTTAAACTGTCGAATAAAAATCCCCAATCAATATTTAATAATTCTGAATTTATCCAAGAAGAAAGTTTAATATATGTAAAACATCCTACTAATGCGACTTCATAAAATACAAATATAGATAGAAAAAATGTTATAATCATACAATTTATTGTTATTATAGAAGAACCAAAAGGTCCTAATTTTTTACCGAATAATCCGGCATTTAAAAATCCTAATAATGGTAAAAAAATTATTATTAAATACATAAATAAAAGTATTATTAATTACTAATTTATTTGTTAAAATATTTTTATTTTACATTTTAATAATTTATTAATAACAATAAAATTATCTGTAAATTACATAAAATAATGATTTTTATACAAAAATTATTTAATTTTGATTAAAATAAAGATAAAAGTTATTTAATTATTAATATAATTAAAATTATTAAATTGTATAAAAATTTAAGAATTTAAACAAAATAAATTTAAATAATATTTATAATTTTATATACAATTTTTTATTTTTAAGTAATAATGGACTTGAACCATTAACTTTCTCGTTGTAAGCGAGATGCTCTACCAATTAAACTAATTACTTTTGGGATAAAAGGATTTGAACCTTTGAATACTCATACCAAAAACGAGAGCCTTACCTTCTTGGCTATATCCCATTTTACAAATTTATTTTAACATAAAATAAATTTTTTTTTATAAAAAATAAAAAATTTATAAAAATTAATTAACAGATGATTTTGTCTTTTACTTTTTTTAATAATTATATTTTAAAATAATATTCTTAATGGGATTTGAACCCATGTTAACGCCGTGAAAGGGCGATGTCCTAACCTACTAGACGATAAGAACAGATAAATAGGTATATTAAAAGATTTATAAAATAAATTAATTAAAAAATAAAAATAAAAAATTTATTCTAATAATAAAAATTTTAAAGTATTTTGTTAAAATGACATTATTTTTTGAATTAATTCAAATTTTAAGCCTAAGCAGACTTGAACTACTGACTTTACACTTATCAGGCGTATACTCTACCAACTGAGTTATAGGCTTTATGTATTTGCAAACAATTTATATAATTAAAATTCATTGTTTTATTTTTTAAAACAAAAAATTATATAAAAAAATTTAATAATGAAAGAGGGAATTGAACCCACGACATTTGGGTTATGATTCCAATGTTCTGCCAACTGAACTATTTCATTGTTCCAGCTACACGTTCCCGTACAGCTACCTTGTTACGACTTCATCCAAATCATTAATTTTTCAATGAATTTAATTTTTTAATTTTACATTTAAAATTAAAAAATTTAAATTTTCAAGCAAAATTAACTCTTTGCATGTGACGGGCGGTGTGTAAAAAGCCAAGGTACATATTCACCGCAACATTCTGATTTGCGATTACTAGTGATTCCACCTTCATATAAGCGAGTTGCAGCTTATAATTCGAACTAAGAAAAATTTTAAAGATTAACATTTATATATATATATATTGTAACTCTTTGTATTTTTCATTGTAGCACGTGTGTAGCCCAACTTATAAGGGCCACAGGGACTTGACTTAATTTTTTTCTTTCAACTTGTCATTGACATTTTCTTTAAAGCTTTTTTTAATTATTAATTAAATTAATTTTTAAATTTATAAGTATAAAAAGTTGATTAAAGATAAAAGTTACGTTCGTTAAAGGAATTAACCAAACGTCTTACGACACGAACTGACGACAGTCGTGCAACACCTGTAAAAAAATTTTAAAACTATCATAAATTTTATAGTTTAATAAAAATTATAAATTTTTTATAATATTTTTTATATCAAAAGTTGGTAAGGTTTTGCGCGGATTATCGCATTAAACCACATGCTCCACCACTTGTTGTAGGCTCCCGTCAATTCCTTTGAGTTTCAACCTTGCGACCGTACTCCTCAGGCGGAGTGTTTATGGCGTTAGCTTAGAAAGAACTCTAGATATTAAAATTATCTAAATTACAACACTCATAATTTACAGTATAGACTACCAGGGTATCTAATCCTGTTCGCTCCCTATACTTTCGTCCCTCAACGTCAGTTTTTACTAAAAAGTCGCTTTCACTAATGATATTCCTCCGTATATCTATGAAAATTGTTTCTCAAAACGGAATTCTACTTTTTCGAATAAAACTCAAAGTAAAGCAGTATTAAATGTTTTTTTAAAGTTATACTTTAAAATTTAACAAATAACTTACAGTACAGTCTACGAACTCTTTACGCCCAGTCATTATGGATAATGCTTGCCCCTCCCGTTTTACCGCGGCTGCTGGCACGAGATTAGCCGGGACTAAATTCTTTAAATATAGTCATTAATCTTTTCTAATAAAAGAAATTTTACAACCTTTATATAAAAATAAGCCGTCATCATTCATAAAATATTGCTGGATCAAACTTTCGTTCATTGTCCAATATTCCTCACTGCTGGCCAAAAATAGGCCTGGACCTTATTTCAGTTCCAGTGTGGTTGATCACCCTCTCAGGTCAACTAAAGATCAAAGGCTTGGTAAACTATTATATTACCAACTACCTAATCTTTCGTAGATATATCTTTTAGCAACTAAAAATTTATGCCTTTTATTTTATTAATAAATAGCATATTAGTTTTTTAATTTAATACATATTTATAATTAAACTCTATGTATAAATTTCATATTTAGTATTCATACAATAAAAATTTTTTCCTAAAATTTAGGATATATTTATTCTAAACTAAAAGGTATAATTTCTACGTATTACTCACCCGTCCGCTACGATTGTAATTATCTCGTTCAACTTGCATGTGTAAAGCATATTTTTAGCATTCATCCTGAGCCAGGATCAAACTCATATATTAAATATTTTAAAATATTTAAAATATTTTAAAGTATTTGGAATTTAAAACTATATTTTATGTATTTACTTATAAAAGTCTTAATTATATTACATTTCAAATTTTGTAAAATTTTATTTTTTTAAATCTTATATTATTTTATAGTACAGATCAGAATTCTCACGTGCCCCAAAGATTTATAAGTTTATAAGCATATGACGAATCCACGGTATATGATAGTATTAACAAACCACTAATTTGGATGAATCCGACACAGAGTTAGTAATTAATGGTATACTATTTAATATAGATTCTGTTGAAGTTAAAATTTTTCAAAATCAGCATTTTCAATATTAAATTTGCATACATAATGCATATATTCGCAAAACATTAATTATAATAATGTGCCTTTAAAAATAGTTTTGCTGTGTCAGAAATTTCATTATCTGAAAGAATATAAAACATTTCATGGGTGTATTTGTTAAAATACTAAATTTTTCAACCTTATGGAATAATAATCAATAAAAGAAAAATATTATCTATCAAATGATTAGGCAAAACTTCTCTCTATAATTTATATACCACCTTTCTCGCCAGGATAAAAATTAGAATAATTACGATTAATCCCTCATGCCTGACTGTACATAAAACACTCTATATAATTTATCATTTTGAATAATTGAAAGATTTTGTTTTGATACAAATTGCTTTTTTACCGACTTTAAAAGTCTTTTTATTTTTACGTAATTCCTATCATAATGCCTTTCAGGATAAAAATTTAAAGCGGGAAATTCCTGCTCAAATCCTAAAATAGGATTATGAATTATATCGGTAAAACTCCGATCACAATAGTAATATGTAAAATAGGTTCTTCCTATGTTAGAGGTAGGATTTGAACCTACAATCTTTAGAGCATGAGCCTAACGAGTTAACCAAAAACTCTTCTCTAACTAAAATATTAAAATAATAATGAAAAATTCTAAATTGTATTTAAAAACTATTAAGATTAATAAAAATAATAATAAAAAATTAAATAATAAATTAAAAAAATTAAAATAAAATTTAATTTTTGCATTTTTATATATTTTTTAATTCAAAAATTGAATAATTATTAATTTTAATCTTTTTTTAGATTAACCCTAGTAAAAAAATTGTTAAAATTATAACAAAAAAAATAAATTTTTAGTATAGATCAGGATTCTCACGTGCCCCCAAAGGATTTATCCCACACCAAAGGATTTATCCCACACAAACACTGGACGCTCGGTAGGTGTTAGTATTAACGGATCTACTAATCTGAGTGAATCCGGCACAGAGTTAGCAATTAATGGTATACGAAATGGTATAAATTCTGGTGGAGTTGAAAAATTTTCAAAATCAACATTTTCAATATCAAATTCGCATACATGATACATATATTCTAATTTGTTTTCCATAAAACAACGATTATAGTAAAGTTGCTTTAAAAATAATTTCGCTGTGTTAGAAATTTCATTATCTGAAAAAATACAAAGCATCTCATTGGGTGGATTTGTTAAAATACTAGAATTTTTGTCCAACCCCATGGGATAATAGTCAATAAAAGAGAAAATATTATCTATCAAATGTACAGGTAAAGTTTCCATCCATAATTTATATACCCCAGCTTTCTCACCAGGATAAAAATTTGAATAATTACCCCAACAATATTTTTTTACTGTTAAAAAATCTTGTTGGGTTAATCCCCCCCACGGATGGTGTATATGTACTCTATATAAGTAATTATCTTTAACAACTGGAAGCTTTTGCTTTGATACCAATCCCTTTTTTATTGAATTCAAAATTTCTTTTATGTTTTCATAATTTCTACCATTTAGCCGTTCAGGATCATAATTTAAAGCAGGAAATTCCTGCTCAAATCCTAAAGTAGGGTTTTGACTTAAATCGTAGAAATCTTGATCACAAAATTCAATTATATTTAAAATAGGTTCTTCCATACTACCTATTTTTTGTGCAAGATGACAATGCATCAAACACTACATAACTAAATATTATTAATGAAAATATTGAAATATAAGAACCCCATGAAGCTATTTTATTAAAAGTAAGAAAAGCATCTGGATAATCTGGAATACGACGTGGCATTCCAGAAACTCCTAAAAAATGCATTGGAAAAAATGTCAAATTTACTCCTACAAAAAAACTCCAGAAATGTATTTTACCTAATATTTCATTATATTTTAATCCGGTAATTTTTTCAAACCAATAGTAAAAACCTCCTAGCATAGAAAAAACGGCTCCCATTGACAATACATAATGAAAATGTGCAACAACATAATATGTATCATGTAATGCTATATCAATACCAGAATTTGCTAAAACTACTCCAGTTACACCTCCAATAGTAAACAAAAAAATAAACCCTAAAGCAAAAAGCGCAGGAGTTCGTAAATCAATAGAACCACCCCATAATGTAGCAAGCCAACTAAAAATTTTAATACCAGTAGGTATTGCTATTATCATAGTTGCTGCAGTAAAATAAGCTCTAGTATCAATATCTAAACCAACAGTATACATATGATGAGCCCAAACAATAAATCCTAAAACACCGATAGAGAACATAGCATAAACCATACCTAAATATCCAAAAATAGGTTTTCTAGCTGTACTTACTATAATATGACTAATAATACCAAAACCTGGTAAAATTAAAATATATACTTCAGGATGACCAAAAAACCAAAATAAATGTTGATATAATATAGGGTCACCTCCGCCCGCGGGATCAAAAAATGTGGTATTAAAATTTCTATCTGTTAGAAGCATCGTTATAGCACCTGCCAAAACTGGTAAAGATAAAAGTAATAAAAAAGCTGTTATTAATATTGACCATACAAATAGAGATAAATTATGAAATGATAAACTTTTTACACGCATATTAAATATAGTTGTTATAAAATTTATAGCACCTAAAATAGAAGATGCACCTGAAAGATGTAAGCTAAAAATCGCTAAATCTACAGCACCCCCGGAATGAGATGTACCACTAGATAATGGAGGATAAACCGTCCAACCGGTACCTACCCCAGCTTCTGATAAAATAGATGCAAATAACATAAATAATGAAGGAGGTAATAACCAAAAACTTATATTGTTCATTCTAGGAAAAGCCATATCTGGTGCTCCAATCATTATAGGCACGAACCAATTACCAAATCCGCCTATTAAAGTAGGCATTACCATAAAAAATATCATAACAAAAGCATGTCCTGTAACAATTACATTATATAAATGATAATTGTTTTCTAGAAAACTGCTATTTGGCTGGGCTAATGTTATTCTAATATATAAAGATAATACAGTGCCGGCTATACCTGAAATTGCGCCGAATATCAGATATAAGGTACCTATATCTTTATGGTTTGTAGAAAAAAGCCACCTCATAGTGAAAGTTGAAATTGAATTTAAATTATTATTTATAGTATATGTTAACATAATTAAATTTATTTTTATTAATTATACAAAAAATTGTGAAAATTTTAATTATAATTAAAATTTTTTAAAAATTTATTTATAAACTTTTTGTTTTATTTCTGATTATTTTTAATCATTTCTTAAAACTGATAGAATTAAAAATTTTTAT
>Ga0316198_10000131_pt1 | contig 32556 bp, 31 predicted proteins | sample OudBieAanoxic_MG_FD_204935 | JGI IMG/M metagenome (GOLD analysis project Ga0316198, IMG submission 204935) | Coastal sediment microbial communities from Oude Bieten Haven, Netherlands - site A anoxic | ecosystem: Environmental > Aquatic > Marine > Coastal > Sediment | place: Netherlands... | reverse complement strand
AGGGGGTGGCGCCCCCGGCAGGATTCGAACCTGCGACCGGCCGCTTAGAAGGCGGCTGCTCTGTCCACTGAGCTACGGGGGCGCGACGAGCCCCAGTCTACGCACGGATCGGCGTGTTCGGCCATGGGGCAGCCGCCGTCGCCCCGTAGCACGCCGCCGACCGAGCGACCGCCTGGCGAGCTCCACCCACTACGGCGTCGCCCATTCGCTGCGCCCTGATCACTCGCCCTCGCCCACGATCGTGGCGAGGGAGGATTTCGTCACCGACGCGAGGTTGTGCTGCCCGCCCTCCGCGAAGGGGGCGAAGTAGGCGTCGGCCACGACCGTGCCGTTGCGGATGACCGTGGCGCTGTGGACGTCCAGGCGGTCCTCCCGGCCGAGGTACTCGATGCCCTGCGCGAGCAGCCCGGAGTCCATCCCCTGCTCTTCGGGCGTCGATGACACCCAGCCATCCGTCGGCCGGGGCGTGGAAGTGTCGGCACGGACCTGGGGCCAGGCACACACCAGTGCGACCGTGGCCACTGTCACGATGGCGGTGACCCGAGTGACGATGCTCATGCCCCACCCCCTCACCGAGCTACGCCGGCCAGCGCGATACCACGCGGTGGCTATGCGGCGAGCGTGGGCTCTCCTCCATCCGACCGCAAGTGCCGGAGGCGATCGGGTCCACCTGCCGGCCGGTTGGAGACCGCTCGTGCCGTACAGTGCCGGGATGCGTGAGCCGCTCGTGCCCGACTCCTTCGATGTCCCGACTCGGTTCCAGGACGAGGGCTTCCACCTCGAGCCGCTCGGACCCGAGCACAACGAGCGTGACTACGAGGCCTGGATGTCGAGCATCGACCACATCCGGTCGACTCGGGGCCTCCAGGACTGGGACTGGCCCACCCCCATGACGCTCGAGCAGAACCTGGGCGACCTGGAGGACCACGCGCGCGACTTCCGGGAGCGCAGCGGCTTCACCTTCTCGATCCTCGATGGGGACGAGGTCATCGGCTGCGTCTACATCTACCCGCCGCGCTCCGATGGCTACGACGCCAAGGTACGGTCGTGGGTGCGCGCCAGCCGGGCCGAGATGGACGCGGTGGTCTGGCGCTCGCTCTCGACGTGGCTGACGACGGAGTGGCCCTTCGAGCAAATCGACTACGCACCTCGGGACTGATGCCGGCTCGGGCGAAGGTACTGCTGGACTCGGGTGCGTCAGCCGCTAGCGTAGGTCAGGAGCTCACGAAGACGAACACCGGAGGCCTGTCGTGCGACTGTTCCGCCGCAAGAAGGAAGAAGAAGAGCCCATCGACCTGGAGGCCCGCTCGCCCGAGACCGGCCTGAAGTACAAGGACATCGCCCTCATGGGCCAGATGATCCAGCAGGGCGCCGACCTGACCCAGCCGCGCCACGCGCTCTACTACCTCTACTTCGGCGACCCCAGAACTGCCCAGGCAGGCGCGACCGAGGGGCGGGACGCGGGCTACACCTGCGAGGTACGCGAACCGTTGCCGGAGTACCCGGGCCAGTGGTCGCTGGTATGCGAGCGCCAGGATGCGCTCGTCGACATCGACGGCGTGCGGACCGCGGACGACCTCTTCCAGGGCATCGCCGACAAGCACGGTGGCGACTTCGACGGCTGGGAGGCCGCCATCTAGATCCCATAGGGCCTTGCTCAGGCCTTTCCGCTGCCGATCGTCGACCATGGCCTGAGCGCCTCGGTGAGGGGCGCCGCGAATCGCGCCAGCCGGTCGGTCGTCTCGTACGACGGCACACCCTCCACCCATGAGCGAGCGACCACGAGCCCGAAGAGACGGCCGACCGCGACTCCGAGCAGGGCCGCGAGCGGTGATCCGCGCCTGGCCATGGCGGCGAGGCGATGTGCATCGTCGTCCGCCACCTCGAGCAGGAACACGGTCAGTTGCTGGCTGGCGTGGTCCGCGTCAGCCGCTGGGCGTAGCCGGCCGTGGATCGTTGCTGTGCCAGCGACCGACTCGATGATCGTCCCGAGGGCGGCATCGCCCACATCCTTGAGCCAGACCGCCGGCATCTCGGAGGCAAGCAGGGGGTCATCGGCCTGGTAGTCGTCGGCACTAACGACGCCCGCGACCGTGATGGCAGCGGCTCCAAGGTCCACCGTCGGGGCCCACGGTCCGAAGCCCCATTGGAGCAGGCCCGCGCCGCCCGGCGCCTCGATCTCGACGAGTCCCCAGGCGTCGCGTAGCGCTCGATCTGGCTCCGGACGCGAGAGGAAGTCGTCGATCAGCTTCGACAAGCCGTCATCGCCGATCGTCGCCACAGCACGGAGCAGAGCCGGGCCATCCACTCCGCAGCGAAGCGCAGCGTGGAACAGGATGGCCAGCGCGAGCAGGACGTCACGCTGGTCGACGCGCTCGAGCTCGATGGCCGCGCAGGCCGTGAGCCCGGCGACGACCCCGCCCGACTCGCGGGCCCGCATGGCGAAGACCGCTGATCGTCGGGCGAAGGCCAGCAGCGTGTAGGCCTGGTCCAGGCTGGTGGCGCGACGCATGGCCTCGCGCGCATCTCGGTCGACGGCCGCGAACCGACCGACATACGCCGCCAAGTCCTCGTCGAGCGGAATCGGGCGCGGATCGTACAGCTGCAGCTCGCCGGCCCAGCGGTCGTACGCCTCGCTGGGCAACGAAGACGGCATGCCCTCCCCTCGCGCCAGTCGCCTGCGCTCCGCCTCGAGCGCGGCGGCCATCTCCTGCCCGATGACGAACTCGCCCGAACGGCGCTTCCGCTCCCCGTCCATCGGCCGAGTATGCACGCCCACCAACACGGGCTGCGCCTCGATAGCCAAGGGTGCCTCGTCTATCATCGGTGGGTGCCCAGGACCATCCTCCCCGAGGATCTGCCCGACATCGCGCGCGGCTGTTCGGTGCTCGGCGCCGGTGGGGGCGGAGAGGCGTACACCGCGACATTGAAGGCCCTGCAGGCGATCGAGGACCACGGACCGCTCCGGCTGGTCGACTTCGATGAGCTTCCCGGCGACGGCATCGTCATGTCCTGCGGCCTGCTCGGCGCGCCGACCGTGACCATCGAGAAGCTGGGATCGGGCCACGAAGGCCTGCACCTTCGCGAAGAGGTCGAGCGCCTGTTCGGGTCTGAGGTGGTGGCCCTGATGTGTGCCGAGATCGGCGGCAGCAACGGCATGGAGCCGTTCGCCTGGGCGTCGCGCATGGGGCTGCCGGTGCTGGACGCGGACGGCATGGGACGTGCCTTTCCCGAGGTCCAGATGATCACCATGGAGCTGGCAGGGATCCCGGCCGGGCCGGCGGTGGTGGTCGACGAACGCGGCCATCGCGTGGTCATCCGCGAGGCCCACGGCAAGTGGGCTGAACGGCTCGAGCGCGCCATCGCTATCGCGGTCGGCGGCATCGCCGCTTCCGCCGAGTACACCATGACCGTCGAGCAGGCCCGCCACAGCACCGTGCCAGGGACGGTCAGCCTCGCCCGGCGCATCGGCCTGGCCATCAGCCGCGCCGAGTCGGATCCGGTCGCGGCGGTCATCGAGACCACGGGCGCCGGTCGCCTGATGCGAGGCAAGGTCGTCGATGTCGAGCAGCACTTCGGTGATGGATTCGTGCGCGGACTGGCGACCATCGAAGGCACCGGCGCGGACGCCGGTCGGACGATGACCATCGACATCCAGAACGAGTACCTCGTGGCCCGGCTCGACGGCGCGGTCAAGGCCACCGTGCCGGACATCATCACCCTCCTCGACGAGCAGACGGGCGAGGCCATCCACACCGAGCGGCTCAAGTACGGCCAGCGTCTCGTGGTCATCGTCATCCCCTGCGCGCCGGTCTGGCGCAGCGAGATCGGTCTGCAGACGGCCGGACCGAAGGCGTTCGGGCACGACCTGCCCTATGTGCCAGTCGAGGAACTGGTCCCCGGTACCGGTGCATGGCCCGGACTCGACGTGGGCGACGCGTCGCCATGAGCGAGCTCAGCGCCGCCAGCGCCGGCGCCATGGCCGCGCCCCGGCGACTCGATCTGCGACTCGGCATCGACGTGGGCGGCACCAACACCGATGCGGTGGTCCTGGACCGCTCCGATGCCCTGTTGGCCAAGGCCAAGGTGACGACATCCGCGGACGTGAGCTCCGGCATCGAGGCCGCGGTCGACGCGGTCCTGGCCGACGGAGCGGTCGACCGCGCGCGGGTCGGCCACGTGATGCTGGGCACCACGCACGCCACGAACGCGATCCTCGAGCGGCGCAGCCTGCATCGCGTGGGCATCCTGCGTCTCGGGGCACCGGCTGCCCTCACCATCCGCCCCCTGTTGACCTGGCCGCAGGACCTGGTCGAGGTCGTGTCCGGCGGGGTCGCCACCGTGGCCGGCGGCATCGAACTCGACGGACGGGAGATCGTGCCCCTCGACACGGACGCGGTGCGCGCGTTCGCCACGTCCCTGCAGGGGGCGATCGATGCCATCGCCATCACCAGCGTCTTCGCCCCCGTCTCCCCGCGCCATGAGCTGGCGGCTGCCGAGGTCGCGCAGGAGGCCCTGGGTGAGGGCGTGCACGTCTCGATGAGCCACGAGCTGGGTGCCCTGGGCATCCTCGAGCGCGAGAACTCCACCGTGCTCAACGGCGCGTTGCTGGGTGTCGCCCGGGATGTCGCCGGCTCGCTGGCGGAGTCCCTGGCCAGACGCGGCCTGGACGCGGCGCTCTACTTCGCCCAGAACGACGGCACGCTGATGGCCCTGGAGCACGCGGTTCGCTTCCCGGTGCTGACCATCGGTTCCGGTCCGGCCAACTCGATCCGCGGCGCGGCCTACCTGACCGGCCGCGAAGACGGCATCGTGGTCGACGTGGGCGGCACGTCCACCGATATCGGCGTGCTCGTGAACGGCTTCCCGCGGGAGAGCAGCCAGGCCGTGGAGATCGGCGGCGTGCGCACGAACTTCCGCATGCCCGACATCGTCTCCATCGCCGTCGGTGGCGGCACCATCGTGCGCCGGGGCGCGCTCGGTCCGGACTCGGTGGCGTGGCGCATCCGCGAGGAGGCCCTGGCCTTCGGCGGCTCGACGCCGACGCTGACCGACGCCGCCCTCGCGGCCGGACGCACTGCGGGCATCGGATCGTCGACACCCGGCGCAGTCCATGCGGAGCTGCTGCGCGAGGGACTCGCGGCCGCCGACCTGGCCGTGGCCGACGCCATCGACCGCGTGAAGACGTCGCGCGCGGAGGCGCCGCTCATCGCCGTCGGCGGCGGCAGCGTGGTGCTGCCGGAGACCATCCCGGGCGCATCCGAAATCATGCGACCGGACCACCACGATGTGGCCAATGCCATCGGCGCGGCCATCGCCAAGGTCAGCGGCAGCGCGGAGGAAGTCGTCACCTTCCAGCAGCGGGGTCATGCCGAGGCCGTGCAGGAGATCTCGGCGCGTGCCGGCGCCGCCGCAGTCGCGGCCGGGGCCGATCCCGAGCGGGTGGAGGTGGTCGACGTGGAGGAGACACCCATCACGTACCTGATGGAGCCGGGTGCTCGCATCAGGGTCAAGGCGGCAGGGCCGCTCGTCACGTCTTGAGTCGTTTGGCATCATCGCCAGGCGACAAGCGCACACGAGGAGGAATGGACATGGCCAGTCATGGACGAGGCCGGCGCCGGGCAGGGTTCGGTGCCGCGATCGCGGGAGCGGCGCTCCTGCTGACGACACCGATGGCGACGCTGGGGCAGGTCGAGGGCGAGACGTTCACCTATGGCGCGAACCTGGCGGTCGTGACCGACCTGGACCCGGCGTCCTCGTACTCCAACGAGGTCATCGCCATGCACAACATCTACGAGTCGCTGACGCGCTACGACTCGGCCACGGGCGAGGTCCTGCCCGCGCTGGCCTCCGCGTGGTCGGTCAGCGATGACGGCCTCACCTGGACGTTCACGCTGCGCGATGGCGTCACCTTCCACACCGGCAACCCCATGGATGCCGAGGCCGCCAAGGCCGCCCTGGAGCGGACGCAGGCGCTGGGGCTCGGCGCCGGCTACATCTGGGGTGCGGTGGAGTCCTTCGAGGCGCCCGACCCCAACACGCTCGTGATGAACCTCGCCTACCCGTCGCCGATGGACCTGATCGCCGCCGCCAACTACGCCGCCTACGTCTACGACGTGAACGCGGCAGGCGCCGGCGCCAGCGATGAGGAGCTGACGGCCTGGTTCGCCGAGGGCAACGACGCCGGCACCGGCCCCTACAGCATCTCGGATTGGCAGCCGGGCTCGGAGTTCGAGCTGACCCTGGACGCCTACGAGGACTACTGGGGCGGCTGGGATGGCGACAAGTACACCGAGGTCGTCTTTCGCGTCGTGCCCGAGGCCACGACCGCGCTGCAGCTGGTCAAGAACGGCGACGTCTCGTTCGTCGATCGCCTGACGCCGCAGCTCATCGACAGCCTGCGCAGCGACGAGAACGTCCAGGTCGTAGAGACCCCTTCGCTCCAGAACCTGATGATGCTGCTCAACACCGCGTCGGGCCCGCTCGCCGACCCGAACGTGCGCGCCGCGGTGGCCAAGGCGGTCGACACCGACGGCGTCGGCGTTGCGCTCGCCGGTGCGGTCGCGCCCACCAAGGGCGTCATCCCGCCCGGCCTGCTCGGCTATTCGGACGAGCTCGCGGGCACCGGTCTGGACCTGGAGGGCGCATCGGCGCTGCTGGCGGAGTCCGGCTATGGCCCCGACGGTGAGCCGCTGCAGCTGACCGCCACGCTGGCCGTGGGCGACAACGACCAGTCGCTCGTGGCCACCAGCCTGAAGTCCAACCTGGCCGGGCTCGGCATCGACCTGGACATCCAGGCGACCGAGTGGCAGCCGCAGTGGGATCGCGCCACCTCCGACAACGTCGAGGAACGCCAGGACGTCTTCATCATGTACTGGTGGCCGGACTACCCGGATCCCTTCAGCTGGTTCATCTCGATGTTCCGCAGCGAGGACGCGCCCAGCTTCAACCTGTCCTACTACGCCGACGCCGACATGGACGCCGCCATCGACGGCATCCAGTCGCTGACGGTGACCGACCGCGATGCCGCCGAGGCGCAGTACGTCGAGATGCAGCAGCAGCTCATCGATGACGCCGTGGTCGTCGCCCCCTACGTCCAGAACTACCAGCGAGCCCTCGACGCGAGCGTGGGTGGCTACGTCGATGACCCGGCCTACGCCCAGGTCGTCTTCGTCTACGACCTCACGCCCATGGCGAGCTAGCTCCACCGAGGCGGCCGTGGACCGGGGCGCGCTCCGGGCCGCGGTCGCCGGATCCAGGGCCCCGACGACGTGAGCACTCGCAGGCTACTGCTGCGCCGACTGCCACAGACGCTGCTGGTGGCGGTGGGCGTGGGGCTGGTGGCCTTCGTCATCACGCGCCTGCTGCCCGGAGATGCCGCCTCCACGTGGGCCGGCCCGCGCGCCTCGCGCGAGGAGCTGGCGCTGGTCCGTGAGCAGCTCGGGCTGGACCTTCCGCTGCCGGAGCAGATCGTCCGCTACCTCATCGGCCTGGCCCAGGGCGACTGGGGCATCTCCATCCACACCCGCCAGCCCGTCGTCGACGACGTCATGGGCCGGCTGGTGGCGTCGCTGGAGCTGGTCGGTATCGCCATGCTGGTGGCCTTCTTCGGCGGCATCGCGCTGGGCATGGCCGGCGCCCGCTGGAAGGGCCGCTGGCCGGACTGGATCACCAGCGGGCTCACGGCCATCCTGGTCGCCTCACCGGTGTTCTGGCTGGCCCTGCTGCTACAGCTCACGCTGGCCACCGACCTCGACCTCTTCCCCGTGGCCGGTCGATTCGACCGGGAGTTCCGGGACGTCGTGGCGGAGTCATCGGGCACGGGCATCATCATGCTCGATGCGCTGCTGATGCTGAATGGGCCGCTGTTCGTCTCGTCGGCCACCCACGTCGTCCTTCCCGCGCTCGTGGTGGCGGCCTACCCGACCGGACTGATCGCCCGACTGTCTCGCGCCAGCCTCATCGAGACCATGGGCGAGGAGCACGTGCGCATGGCTCGAGCGATCGGCTACCCTGAACGCACGATCCTGTGGCGCTTCGCCCTCCGGCCGTCGCTGGGACCGGTGCTCGCCGCGCTCGCGCTCGTGTTCGGCTACGCGCTGGGTAACACGTTCCTGGTCGAGAACATCTTCAACTGGCCGGGCCTGGGCTCCTACGTCGCCGACTCCATCTCGACGCTGGACGCGCCCTCCATCGCCGGAGCGACGGTGGTCGTCGCCATCGCCTATCTCATCGCCAACCTGGTCGTGGACCTGATCCGACCGATCGTGGACCCGAGGCTCCGATGACGACGGCCGAAACGACCCCGCAGGTGGGCGCCACGGGCCCCGGAAGCCGGCTGCGGTCGGCCCTGCGCTACGTCCGCGACCATCCGGGTCTGGTGGTGGCCGGGGCCATCATCGCGTTCATCGTCGGCGGCGCTCTACTGGCTCCCTTCATCGCTCCCTATCCGGACGACGCGGGCACGGCCACGAACATGCTGGCGACCCTGCTGCCACCCAACGACGAGCACCTCTTCGGGACCGACCACGCCGGCCGCGATGTCTGGTCGCGAGTGCTCTTCGGCGCCTGGATGTCCGTGGGCACGTCGCTGCTGGTGATCCTTGCCTCGCTCGCGGTGGGTGTACCCATCGGGTTGTTCAGCGGGGCCGTCGGCGGGTGGCTGGACGACATCCTGATGCGCGTGGTGGACATCTTCCTGGCCTTCCCGTCGCTGCTGCTGGCCCTGGCCATCGGCGCGGCCCTGGGCCCGTCGCTCCAGAACGCGGCCATCGCCATCGTCATCGCCTGGTGGCCCTGGTATGCGCGGCTGATGCGCGGTGAGGCAGCGTCGATCAGACGCCGTGGGTTCGTGGAATCGGGCCACCTGCTGGGCATCGCACCGTGGCGCGTCACGGTCCGTCACATCCTGCCCAACGCCTCCGGCCCGGTCATCGTGCAGGCGTCGCTGGACCTGGGAGGCGTCATCCTGACGCTCGCGGGCTTGAGCTTCCTCGGCCTGGGCGCGATCGACCCCACGCCCGAGTGGGGCCTGATGGTGCAGCAGGGTCGCGCGCTCATCCAGACACATCCGTGGGTCGTGCTGGTGCCCGGGGCCGCCATCATGCTGGCCGCGCTCGCCTTCACGCTCCTGGGAGAGGGCTTGCGCGAACGGCTCGACCCCAAGGGAGCGACCCGCCGATGAGCGCGGCGACGCCGCTGCTGTCCATCCGCGACCTTCGGGTCGAGATCGGCGGCACCACGCTGCTGGACGTCGATCGACTCGACGTGTCTCGCGGCGAGATGGTCGGCCTGGTCGGCGAGAGCGGCGCGGGCAAGAGCCTGATGCAGGCCGCCATCCTGGGTGTGCTGCCGTCACACGCACGAACCAGCGGCAGCATCGAGTTCGATGGCCGGGACCTGCTGCGGGCAAGCGTGCGCGAGATGCGGCACATCCGCGGTCGGCGCATCGCCGTCGTCTTGCAGGCCGCACGCGCGGCCCTGACACCGACCCTGCGGGCAGGAACGTGGATCGATCGGGCGCTTGCGCTGCACGACGTACCCAAGCAGGAGCGCGCCGCCCGCCTCGATCACGCCCTTCAGGCGGTGCGGCTGCAACCGACGCTGCTGGACCGCTATCCCCACCAGCTCTCGGGCGGCGAGGCCCAGCGTGTGTCGATCGCCCTGGCCGTGGCGCTGCGGGCAGAGCTGGTGCTCGCGGACGAGGCCACCAGCGCGCTCGATGTCACCGTCCAGGCCGAGGTCGCCGAGCTCTTCCGCCAGCTGCGGGCGAGCGAGGGCACGTCGTTCCTGATGGTGTCGCATGACCTGGCGCTGGTGGCGGGCCTGGCCGACCGCATCAACATCATCTCCCGTGGCTGCATCGTCGAGCGGGGCGGCCCGGAGGTGCTGCAGCACCCCAGTGACGAGGTCACGGCTGCCCTCGTGGCCGCGAAGCCGCCCTTGCCCAGCAGCTCCGAGCCGCTGACGTGAGCAAGGTGCGCCTGGTCGCCACCGACCTCGAGGTGCGCTACCCCCACACGGACCCGGCCGCCCACCCGGCGCTGCGCCTGGACCACCTGGTCCTGGGGCCGGGGCAGTCGCTGGCTCTGGTGGGCGAGAGCGGCTCCGGCAAGACCACGGCACTGCGGACACTGCTGGGGCTGGTCAAGCCGACCGCGGGTGCCGTGACCTGGCAGGACCGCGACGTCGGTTCCCTCAAGGGCGCGGACTTGCGGGCCTTCCGCACCAGCGTGCAACCGATCCCCCAGGACTTCGACGGCGCGCTCGACCCGCGACAGCAGCTCGGCTCGGCCATCGCGGAGGGGTGGCGGGCCGGAGGACGCCGCGGGGCCGAGCCCGGCGAGGACCAGGACGTGGTGGTGCTGCGCCTGCTCGACGAGGTCGGCCTGCCGGCGAGCGCGGCCAGGCGTCATCCGCACGAGGTCTCGGGCGGACAGCGCCAGCGTGCCATCATCGCCCGCGCGCTCGCGGTCGGTCCGAAGATGCTGCTCCTCGATGAACCCACCAGCGGGCTCGATGCGACGGTCGCCGTGCGCATCCTTGAGCTCATCGAACGCCTGCGCACCGAGCGCGGCCTGGGCATCCTGCTCATCAGCCACGACCTCGGCGTGGTGACCTGGCTGTGCACGGAGACGGTCGTGCTCTACGAGGGCGAGGTCGTCGAGCTCGGGGGCACCAAGTCGATGCTGGTCCGTCCTCGACATCCCTACACCGCGGCGCTGAGGCGGTCCGTCCCGGAGTTCGGAGTGCCGTTCCGCGCTCCGCTTCGACCGAGCCCGTCGGCTTCGGGGATCGACCCGCGTGCCGGTTGTCGGTTCGGTCCGCGCTGCGCGTACGCCCAGGCCGAGACGTGCGTCATCCGCCAGCAGCTCATCCGGATCGACGGCACCGACGTGCGCTGCACCCGCGCCGGGGACCTGGGCCCGCTCGACCCGCTCGTCGACGAGCCGAACGACCAGGCGCCTTGACGGAGCTCTACTTACGTCGTAAGCTTACGTTGTAAGTAGACTCTCAAGGAGGCTCCCCCATGACCCACAGCCGCTGGACAGCGCTGCTGTCCCTGCCGCTCGCTCTCTCACTCGTCGCGCCGTCGACAGCCCTCGCCGAAGGGACCTCGTTCGACTCCGCCGACGTCCCCATCCACTACACCGACAAGGGCGGCGACGGCGAGCCGGTCGTGCTCGTTCACAGCTTCACGAGCACCTCGGACATGTGGACCAAGGCCGGCTTCGGACGGTCGGACGACTTCCGCTTCATCGCCCTCGATGTCCGCGGCCACGGCCAGAGCGGCAAGCCCGACGACCCCGCTGCGTACGGTGTCGAGATGGTCGAGGATGTCGTCCGCCTGATGGACCACCTGGACATCGACGACGCCCACGTGGCCGGCTATTCGATGGGTGCCGAGATCGCCCTCAAGCTCGCCACGGAGCACCCCGAGCGTGTCCGCTCGATCGTGGCGGGAGGCTCGGGCTGGTCTCCTGAGTCCGCGTACGAGGTCTACCAGTTCGCGTCCATGGGCCTGGATAGCGCCGCGACCTTCGGGGAGTCCGTGACGGCCATGATGCCGCCGGAGGTGACCGAGGAGCAGATGGCGTTCCTGTTCGACACCATGGAGCAGCACGGCATCGAGACGGACAACGCGGACACCGGCGCCCTCGCCAACGTCGCACGTTCGATGAACGAGATCATCGATCTGCCGGAGACGGCCGTGGCCGCCATCGACGTACCGGTCCTCGGCATCGCCAGCGAGAACGACAGCGAGCTGCCGAACATCACGCGCATGGACGGTGTCGTGCCGGACCTCAGCCTGGTCCTCATCCCGGCCGGCCCGACTGGCGACCCGTCGCTGGACCACCTCGGCGCCACCCTGGATCCCCTGTTCCACGACAGCATCCTGGCCTTCCTGTCCGAGCAGCTGTAGCGCGGCACGACCGCGCGCGAAGCGCTCCTGCCGATCCGCTGCGAGCCGCTCGACCAGCCCCAGCGCTGACCCCCACCCGTCCTTCCGAACGGGCGGGGCTGCGGCTACGGCTGCGGCCCGGTCGGGGAGTCTCCGGCTGTGGTGGCTACGACCCAGTCGACGAGGGTGGGCAGGAACTCGGGCGTGAAGGTGTCCGCCAGCTGGCGGTACTCGGCCACGAGGCCGGTCTCCGCCGCCTGGAAGAGGTGGTTCGCGCCGGGCAGGATGACCGTCGTCAGCTCGGTGCCATCGCCCGACGCGACGGCCGACCGCAGCGCGAGCTCGTTGCGTGGGCCGGGCACCTGGGTGTCGCTGGCGCCGAAGATGCCCAGGATGGGGACCTCCACCTGGGCCCAGTCGGCGGCGGGATCGGTGACCAGGAAGGAGCGATACCAGGGCGAGAAGAAGATGGGGATCTGCGTCGCCACCTGCGTGGAGACGAAGGCCTCCCGTTCGCCCAGCGCGTCTCGCCGCTCCGGGTCGACCTCGTCCCACAGGCTGCCGTAGAACTCCGCGGTGAGACCCTCCGCCAGGGGGATGTCCAGGCCGATGACGGCCGCATACAGCCGACGCGAGAGGTCGCGTACGCGCTCGATGCCCTCCGGGCTGTCGTCGAGCGCCCGCGAGGCATTCACGTTCTGATCGACCAGCAGCTCGAGGCCGGTGACGGCCGGAGGCGCCATGCCCACGACGAAGGCGACCTCCGGATCGGTGGCCGCGATGTCGGCGGCGTAGATGGCACCTTCGCCATGGCCGAGCAGGCCGATGCGCGCGGGGTCGATGTCGTCGCGCGAGCGCAGGAAGGCCAGTGCCGCTTCCGCGTCGGCGGTGAAGTCGCTCACGATGGTGGCCGCGTGATCGCCGCTCGAGGCGCCGACGCCACGGTCGTCATAGCGGAGCACCGCCACGCCGGCGTCGGTGAGCGCGTCGGCGATGAGCTCGAAGGGCTTGATGGGCGCCACCTGGCCGTAGTTGGCGTCGCGATCCTGGGGCCCGATGCCGCTGAGCAGGAGGACGGCAGGATGTGGTCCCTCGCCGGGAGGGAGCTCCAGGGAGCCGGCCAGCGTGATGCCGTCGGCGCTACCGGCGAAACGCACGGCACCGGCGCCCTCGAAGACGGTCGGATCGATCGGCTCGAACGCGTCGAGGGCCGGCAGGAAGAGGCCCTCGTAGAGATCGGCCCGCTCGGCGACCGGCGACTGCACAAGCACGATGTAGGCCTGGTCGTCGTCCGAGGCCAGGCCGACGTCGAAGGCGAGGTCGCCGATGGTCTCGCCGCCATCGAAACGGTAGAGGGTCCACTCGAGCGACTCCGTCTGGCGCAAGCCGACCGGCTCGGGCGGCGCCGCCAGGCCGAACTGGGGCACCAACGTCTCCCACAGCTCGTCCGCTCCCTGCGGTACCGAACGCAGCACGATGATCGTTCGGTCGGTCTCCCCGTCCAGGCGAGCGTGGACGCCGGGCTCGAGCATCGTCCATCCCGCCGGGACCACGGAGCGGATGGCGAACCGCTCGTCCTCGATCGGCTCCAGCTCGAGCGACTCCTGCGCGTGCACCACCCAGACCGCGCCGCTCAGGACGACGATGAACGTGAGCAGGAGCGCGATCCCCAGTCGTAGCCATTGCTGCATCAGCCGGGATGCTACCGCAAGACCCTCTCGACCCCATGACTGGGCAGGCCTCAGCCGCCTCGGCCCCTCTCTATTGGAGACGAGTCTTCGCAGTCATTGCATGACCCGGCTGGTCAGGGAGCTCCGACCCACCCGTTGGCGCACTGCCTGACCGCCGGAGCGAGCAACGGGACCGATCACGTGCACGGGCGTGCATCGCCGTCGCTGCCAAGCACCGGCGAACGTCTCGACGAACGACGATCGCGCCGACTTCGTGCAATGGTTGCGAAGGGCTGCGGCGCCGAGCGGCGCGTCCCCCGTCTCAGCCACCGCTGTCGAGGTAGGCCAGCACCGCCAGCACGCGCCGGTGACCGTCCACCGTCCCGGGCAGGTCGAGCTTGCCGAAGATGTTGCTGATGTGCTTCTCCGCCGCGCCTTCGGTGATGGATAGCAGCTCGGCGATGCCGGCATTGGTGCGACCCTCGGCCATGGCCGCGAGGACCTCCCGCTCGCGCGGCGTCAGCTCCGCCAGGCGGTCGTCGCGCCGGCGCTGCACCATCAGCTGGGAGACAACCTCCGGGTCCAGGGCCGTGCCGCCGGCGGCCACCCGCCGCAGGGCATCGACGAACTCGCGCACGTCCGCTACACGGTCCTTGAGCAGGTAGCCCACGCCACCCGCGCCGTCGGCCAGCAGCTCCGAGGCGTACTGCGCCTCGACGTACTGGCTCAGCACGAGCATGGGCGAGCGCGGCACCAGGCGGCGCGCCTCGATGGCCGCGCGCAGTCCCTCGTCGCGCTGTGTCGGCGGCATGCGCACGTCCACGACCGAGACGTCGGGCCGGTGCTCCACGACCGCGGCCACCAGCGAGGGACCGTCGCCGACCGCGGCCACCACCTGGCCGACTCCATCCTCGATGAGCCGCACGAGCCCCTCGCGCAGCAGCACCGAATCCTCGGCGATGGCCACTCGCAGGGGCGATGCTTCCATGCCCCGATGATGCCCGACCCGGACCCCGCCGACAGGGCCGCCGGGCACGGCCAAGGCCGATGGTAGGGCTAGCCCTACCTCCAAGACGCCAGCCCGCCCACCGACAAGACGCCCGCTGTCCGGATTGGTGCCGGCCGCACTCCGCCGTAGCGTCGTACTTGCCCGAACACCCGCCGCGGCACTCCCCCGCCGCGGCACCCACCACACCACAAGAGGGAAACGATGAAGCTCGCGCGAGACCTGCAACGGAGGCCACTTCGGACCACGCTCACTGTCCTTGGCATCACCATCGGCATCTGGGCCCTGGTGGTGTTCGGGTCGATGGCCAACAAGATCAACGCCATCGTCGATGGCGGCAGCACCTTCTATGCCGACAAGGTCACCGTGGCCGCCAACGGTTCCGGCATGGGCTTCGGTCAACCCATGGACATCGACACGGTCGCCGAGGTCGAAGCCATCGACGGCGTGGCCCTGGCCGTGCCCTCGATCGGCATGCCCATGGAGGACGAGATGTCCGGCGGCGGGCTCGGCATGGAGTACATCTCCGGCCAGGTCGCCGGGGCCGACCATGGCCTCGAGTCGTACGTGCTCAACATGGCCACCGGCCGCGACCTGACGGCTGCCGACGAGGGTTCCTACGTCACCGTCCTCGGCTCCGATATCGCGCGCCAGTTCGGCGCCTCGGTAGGCGACACCGTCGTGCTGCGCGACCGCGAGTTCGAGGTCGTGGGCATCCTCGAGCCCACCCTCACCATGCCCGACAGCTCGGCCATGGTGCCGCTCGCGGCCGGCCAGGAACTGTTCGTCGACATGATCCCGGCCATGTTCGCCCAGGACCTGGACCCGACGGGAGTGGTCAGCGGCCTGACCGTCTACCCCGAGACCGGCGTCGACCCGGAGGTCCTGGCCGAGGACCTCCGGGCCGCCAACCCCAGCTGGGAGGTCATGTCGGGCTCCGACTTCGACGAGGCCATCGGCTCGGCCACGGCCATCTTCAACGCCATCCTCGTGGGCATCGCCCTCATCAGCCTTGCCGTGGGCGGCCTTTCGGTCATCAACACCATGGCCATGTCGGTCGCCGAGCGCACCCGCGAGATCGGCATCAAGCGCGCCATCGGCGGCAGCCGCACGCGCATCGTCGGCGAGCTGGTGATGGAATCCGCGCTCATCGGCTTCCTCGGCGGCGTCACCGGCCTGGTGCTCGGCGCGGCCGTGGCCATCCTCGGCAACGAGCTCGGTCGCGAGTCCGGCTTCCTGCTCTTCCTGCTCACGCCCATGACCGCCATCACCGCCGTGGCCTTCTCCACCGTCCTCGGCGCCGTGGCCGGCTTCATCCCTGCCGTGCACGCGGCTCGCCTCGATCCGGTGGCCGCCCTCCGCTACGAATGACCGACCCCCGACTCCGCTTCGACCCACGCACCCAGTTCGACACCGACCGAAAGGACCATGACGTGATCAGCAACGCCCTCATCGAAGCCCGCGACCTGCGCAAGACCTACCAGCTCGGCAAGCGCGCCGCGGTACCCGCCCTGCGCGGGGTGGACATCAGCATCGCCGAGGGCGAGATGGTGGCCATCATGGGTCCGTCCGGCTCGGGCAAGTCCACGCTCATGCACATCCTGGGCCTGCTGCACGCCCCCGACGCCGACGGCGGCCCGAGCCCCGAGCTCTGGTTCGAGGGGCGTGACATGACGCGGCTCTCCGAGTCCGAGCGCACCAGGATCCGGGCCCGGCGCATGGGCTTCGTCTTCCAGTCGTTCAACCTGGTGCCGACGCTGACGGCGCGGGAGAACGTGCTGCTGGCCTGCGACTACGCCGGCCTCAAGGGCACGAGCGCCCAGGTCGCGGCCGAGCACGTGCTGCGCCTGGTCGGCCTCGACGACCGCGGCGACCATCGCCCGGCCGAGCTCTCCGGCGGCGAGCAGCAGCGCATCGCCGCTGCCCGGGCGCTGGTGAACCGACCCTCGCTCATCCTGGCCGACGAGCCCACCGGCAACCTCGACTCGCAGCGGGCGACGGAGATCCTCGAGCTCGTGCGCTGGTTCAATCGCGAGCACGGCCAGACCATCCTGCTCGTGACGCACGACCCGGAGGTAGGCAATGCCTGCGACCGCGTGGTGCACATGCGCGACGGCCTGGTGGCCGACCACGGGGCCGTGCCGGTCCCTCATCCGATTGCGGCGGCGCCGCAGACGGCCATCCCGAGCGCGGCCTAGGTCGCTGAGCGAACAGGCACTGGTGGTAGGGTCGAGATGATGAACCACAGCGGGGGCGCGCCGGGAGCCGCTCCGTCCGGGGCGCAGGCACTCTCGTTCCGTTCGTTCCTGTTGTCGCCACTCGACCCGGCCACCTGGCGAGCCGCGCTCGCCGTCCTCATCGGCCTCGCCGTCCTCGGCGTGGGCTTCAACGCCCTCTTCGCCATCTGGTCGATCGGCGGCAGTCTCATCGTCGTGCTCGTGGGCATCCCCATCATCGGCGCCGGCATCGAGCTCTGCCGTTACGTGGCCAAGGCCGAGCGCTGGCGCATGGAGATCATCGACGGGCGGCCCATGGTCGAGCACCGCTACCGCCCTATCGACTGGAACCCGCGAGCGCCCTACGGCGAGTGGCTTCGGCAGTACGCGGAGGGCCAGTTCCTCGACTTCAGCCGCTGGCGCGACGTGGTCTACGTGCTCATCGGCTTCCCCCTCGCGGTGCTGGAGTTCGCGCTCATGGTCGCGCTGTGGGCGACCGTCCTGGGCCTGGGCATCGGCACGCTGGTACTGCTCACCGGCGGCGAGACCGGCACCGAGGAGATCCCCGCGGTGGCGCCCGTCATCACCGCGCTGATGGCCCTCGCGCTCATCCCGGTGGCCTCCTTTGCCACGCGCGGGATCATGCTCGTGCAGCGAGCGATCGCCCAGACGCTCCTCTGCGTCGATCCCACCGAGGCCTTGCGCCAGGACGTGGAGCGGCTGCGGGAGTCCCGTTCGGCGGCGGTGGAGCTGGAGGCCTCCGAGCTGCGCCGCATCGAGCGCGACCTCCACGACGGCGCCCAGCAGCGGCTGGTGATGCTGGCCATGGACCTGGGCCGGGCCGAGGAGAAGATCGACTCCGATCCCGAGGGTGCCAAGCAGCTGGTGGCCGACGCGCGCGAGCAGTCGCGGCTGGCCCTCAACGAGCTGCGCGACCTGGTCCGCGGCACCGCGCCGTCGATCCTCATCGACCGGGGCCTGGTGGCGGCGGTGGCCTCGATCGCGGCCAAGAGCCAGATCCCGACCTTCATCGACTCGGCGCGCATCGGGGAGGCGCGTTTCAGCCCGGCGGTCGAGCGAGCCGGCTACTTCGTGGCGGCGGAAGCGCTGGCCAACGTGGCCAAGCACAGCGGCGCCAGCCGCGCCGACGTCATCTTCTGGCGCGACCAGACGCGCCTCTTCGTGGAGGTGTGGGACAACGGACGCGGCGGCGCTGCGGTGGACGACGGTGGCGGGCTGGCCGGGCTGCGCGATCGCGTGGCCACCGTCGACGGCGTGCTGCAGGTAGTGAGCCCGGCCGGCGGTCCGACCCTGGTGCGGGCGACCCTGCCGCTACGGGACGACGAACCGGCAGCGACGTAGCCGGCTGCGGCCGGCCGTCTGGCCAGGGCCGGCAGCGTCAGGTGGTGATGACCACCTTGCCGCTGGCGGCGCCCGCCTGCACGTAGCTCAAGGCCTCGGGCACGTCCTCCAGGGACACCCGGCGGTCGATGTGCGGCCGGACGCGCCCGTCCGCCAGCATGGCCGCCAGGTCGGCCAGGTCCTTGACGTCGTTCTCGCGCCACATGAGCATGCCCATCCGCCGGCCCGTGGCGAGGCCGACAAGCGGTGCCACGAGCAGCGACTCCGCGTAGGCCCGACCGCTCCCGCCGATGACCACGTAGCCGCCCCCGGGCTCGAGGCAGTGGCGGATGCCGGCGAGGTTGCCACGGGCAGCGATGTCGACGATGAGGTCGTAGCGCTCGGCGCTGGCGCGGTAGTCCTCAGCGGTGTAGTCGATGACGTGGTCGGCGCCGACCTCGCGCACCATGGCCATCTTCTCGGTGCGGCAGACGCCGGTCACCTCGGCCCCGTAGGACTTGGCGATCTGGACCGCGAAGGGGCCCACGTTGCCCGAGGCGCCGTTGACCAGCACGCGGTCCTCGGCGCGCACCGGTCGCTTGTCGCGCACCCCCTGGATAGCGAAGATGCCCGACGAGGGCGTGGCGCCGGCGGAGTCCCATGACACGCCCTCCGGGAGCCAGACGAGCGAGGACTCGGGCACGCTCACGTACTCGGCCCATGCGCCGGAACCGACCCCGACGAGGTCGGCGAAGACACGGTCACCGGGCGCGAAGCGCGACGCGTCCGGCCCCGAAGCCTCGACCTCGCCGGCCATGTCGATGCCCGGGATTGCCTGGCGGGGACGGCGCAGGCCGGTCCCGAATCGGGTCGCCCACGGTCGGCCCGTGACGTAGTCGACATCGGCCATGTTGACCGAGGACGCTCGGACCCGGACCAGGACCTCGTCGCCGGTCGGGGTCGGCTGCTCGACCTCCCGCAGCTGCAGCACCTCTGGCCCACCGTAGCGGGACCGCACGATCGCTTTCATCAGCGCGGAGTCTAGCCAGCGGCGCGGTGATCGTGGCGTCGCCCGATTCGAGCGTCGCGGGCGATTCGCCGTCGCTGTGGGCGACATCGCCACCGCTGACGCAGAGGACGTGGTTCGCGCTGCGAGTGGCGTCGCCCTGTGGTCCTCGGTAGGACACGCCGGTGTCGACCTTGGGATCGCTCCGCTGCGCGCCGGCGCCGTGCACGTCGACCCAGCCTCCGAACTCCTCCATGTAGCCGAGCGCCCGGCCGAACGAGATGTAGGCGGCGGCGCTGGCGTCGCCGCCGTAGGACATGAAGGTCGTGCTGCTCCAGTAGTGGCCCCAGTCCGTGTCACCGTTCTCGTTCACGATCTGGGTCAGGTCGAAGAGCGGATCGATGGCCGGGCTGTCGGTCGTGTCGGGCGAGCGGCTGTAGTCGACGAGCGTGTGCAGCTCCTTGATGCTGGGCAAGCGCCAATCGTCAGCGCCGGCCAGCGCGAGGTCTTGGCAGTAGCCCAGCGCATCGGCCCACTCCATCTCCGCGCCGGCATCGGTCTGTGTCCAGGTCAGGCCGGTCGCGAGGTCGCTGACGGTGCCGTCCTCGTGGTCGACGAAGGCGTTGAGGCCGTAGTCGCTGGCGCCGCGGACGAAGAGCGCGAAGTAGCCGCCGGAGCCTCCAGGCTGCTCGAGCGGATAGCACTTGATGCGGCCGTCGGCGAAGTTGTAGCCGAAGAAGCAGCTCTGCCCGTTCATCACCTCCGATCCGTAGACCGAGCTCGTGAGCCACTGCGAGTCGATGACGCGCGCGCCGCCGCTCTTGTCGCCGTAGCTGAAGGCGAAGACGTTGTCGTCGATGAACGGTTCCAGGCCCTCGGCGTCGCTGCTCGACAGACCGCTGGGGTCCAGGCCGCTCCACAGCGAGAGCGAGTAGAGCTCCTTGATCGTGGGCAGGCGCCAGTCGTCGTAGCCCGCGAACTCATAGTCCTCGAGCGTGGCCAGCGCTTCGCCATAGGTGGTCTTCTCACCCGGATCGGCGAGCCACATGAGCCCGGTGACGAGGTCGGTGACGGTACCGTCGCCGTTGACCTGGTAGGCCGGCTGCTGGGCCTCGTACTGGGCATCCTGTCCGTCGTGCGAGGTGCCGCAAGGGATGACCGTGCCATCGTCGAAGCACCAGACCTGCCCGCTGTCCACGACGGGATAGCTGAGCTCGGTCTCCGTGGCCGCGGTAGCGACAGCGCCGACTGTGGTGGCCAGGAGGGCGGCGGCCAGCACGACCAGGGGGGTCCTCATCCGTTCTCCTTGTGGTGACGTAGCTGCAGTAGAGCAGCGGCGTCACCGGCGAGGTCGCGACGCGTGCAAGCGATACGTAAGCCGCTTGCGGGGAGCTAGAGGTACTCCACCGTCAGGCTGAAGCCGCGCTTGCGCAATTCCTCCGCGTAGTCGGGCCCCGACACGGCCAGCTCGGCCGGGTTCACGCCTCGGGGTGTACGGCCGTGCGCATTCATGATGGCCTTGAGCGCGCCGTCCCAGCCGGTGGTGCGCTCCATGGCCGTGAAGCCGGTGGCCTCGTCGAAGCGGTCGATGAGTTCGACCTTGACCGTGGCCGGCTGCCCGTCCTTCCGGCCGACACCGATGACCCGCACGATCACCAGGTCGGGCTCGCCGGACGCGGCGCGGATCTTGGGCTCGAGCACCGCGTGGAGCACGTCGCGCGGCACGACCTGCTGGCCCTTGGCCTCGACCGGCTCCTCATCGAGCAGGCCGGCGATGGTGTAGGCCCGCCACTCGGCGAAGTGCCCGGGCCAGCGCAGGGTCTTGTTCCACAGCGTCTTGAGCTTCCCCTCGAAGGTCCAGGGCATCGTGCTCGTGCCGCCGCCGGCCACGAAGGCCTCCATCTGCCCGATGTCGCCGCCGAAGTCGACGGTCTCGTAGTCCTCCGCCAGGAAGGTGGGCACCTCGACCCGCTCGCCGTCACGGATGAAGTGGGCCACCCCGTAGTACTCGTTAGTCAGCCCGGCGATGTTGAAGGTGAGGATGTAGTTGAAGGGGGGCTTCGGGTGGAGCGGGTTCCCGCCGTCCCACATCAGGATCTCGTCGGTCTCGTCGAGGAGGCTCATGGCGTAGACGCTGAGGCTGGTGCCCATGCCCGGGACCTGGCCGCAGTCGGGGACGATGGCGATGCCGGCGGCCTCCGCGTCCCCGGTGCGCTTCATCTGCTCGAGCACAAGACCGGTCTTGCCGCCGAGATCGGTCATGCAGGCCTTGGCCTCGATGGCCGCGTCTGTGATGCCCGGGTTGTTCCAGTAGGGCACGGCGCTGAGGAAGGAGTCGACAGGGGTCAGGAACTCGACGAGGGCGGCGTGGTCGGTGACATCGAGCTGGACCGGCTCGGCGAGCGGACGGCCGATGAGCTCGTTGACGCGCTGCGCCGAGGCGTTTGCGGCATCCCCGCTGATATCGGCGATGAGCACGCGCTCGGCGTCGCCCCTCTTGGCCATGTCGTAGGCGGCGGCGGTTCCCTGTCGTCCTCCCCCGAGGACTGCGTACGTGAAGGCCATGCCCTCCCCCAGCTGCGCTCCTGCCAACGATCGGCGCCCGACGTTCGGGCCTCTAGACGCTACCAGTAGCGAGCTCGGCCAGGCGGGCTACCAGATGGTCGTCTGTCTAGACGACCTCGCTCACCGGCTTGACCTCGCCGGGCGGCTGACTGGGATCGCCGAAGCGGCGCTCCCAGAAGCTGACGTCGCGCCACTGGTCGTGCTTGAAGCCGAGCTTCTTGAGCGTGCCCGCGTGCTCGAAGCCGAGCGCCTCGTGCAGGGTGACGCTGGCCTCGTTGGGTAGGGCGATGACGGCCACGATGGCGCGGTAGCCCTGCGCCTCGAGGATCTCGAGCATGCGCACCGACAGGGCCTTGCCCAGACCCTGGCGCTCGTGACCGGCACGGATGTAGACGGTGACCTCGCAGGTCCAGTGGTAGGCGCCACGCATCTTCCACGGCGAGGCATAGGCGATGCCACCGACGACATCGTCCTTGACCGCCACGAGGAATGGATAGCGGTCCTTCAGCACCTCCCAGTTCGCCTCCCAGTCCTCGTCGGACTGCGGCTTGTCGTGGAAGTTGATGGCGCTGTGCTCGATGTAGTAATTGACGATCTCGGCGAACTGCTCGATGTCGGCCGCGTCCGCCAGTCGGATGTCGTAGTCGTTGGGCATGCCCGCCACCATACCGCACCGCAAGCCGTCGGCAGGCCGCGGCCGAGCCCTACTCGCCGACCCAGACCTCGCGCAGCGGCCGCACCGGCGCTGGCTCTGTCTCGTCCATCGGCCCCACCAGCCGCTGCCACGAACCGACGTTGCGCCACGCACCCATCTTGTAGCCCACGCGCTGCAGCGTGCCCAGGTGCGTGAAGCCGAATCGCTCGTGCAGCCGCACCGAGGCCTCATTGGGCGTGGTGATGCCCGCGACGAGGCAGCGGTAGCCCTGGGCGTCGAGCGTCGGGATCAGGCGGCCGTAGAGCAGCGTGCCGAGCCCCTGCCCCTGCACGTCGTCGCGCAGGTAGACCGACACTTCCGCGGTCCAGTCGTACGCAGCGCGCGGATTGAACGTCTTGCCGTAGGCCAGGCCACCGACGACACCTTCCTGCACGGCCACCAGCCAGGGGTAGCGCTCGTGGTAGGCCTCCCAGTCGGCCACCCACTCGGCCTCCGACTGCGCCTCGTCGTCGAAGTGGGCCCAGCCGGTCGCGATGTGATGGTTGATGATCTCGGCGACCGCCGCCATGTCCGCGGCATGGGCACGCCGTACCTGCCAGTCCATGGCCTCAACGATACGGCGCGGGCGGGTGGGACATGTGGAGCCCGCGGATGTGGCGAATCGGCACTGCTAACGTTCCCACAAAGGCGCATCATGGTCGGACGAACCGGTTTCGAAAGGAGACGAAAGCAAATGGCTACCGAATACAAGGTCCCGACCCTGGCTGAGCCGGCGCCGCCCAAGCCGAACGAGGTCGTCCTTGTCACGAGCGGCGACCTGCGTCACTCGGCCAACGTCATGGGCTGGCCGGCCCAGCAGGTGCTGGAGCAGCAGATCACCGACGTGCTGGCCGAGATCGGCTGGACCGTTCGGCGTGGCCACGAGTTCGACCCGGAGGTCGGCCACGGCTTCATCTGGAACCAGCGCATGGGCATGGACGTCTTCGCCCGCATCCACCCCGACACGCCGATCATCATCGCGGAGGCCGTGTGGGAGTACAGCCACCACGTCCTCAGCGGTCTCAAGACCCAGCGCGGCCCCATCCTCACCGCGGCCAACTGGAGCGGCCAGTGGCCCGGCCTCGTCGGCCTGCTCAACCTCAATGCCTCGATGACCAAGGCGGGCATGGAGTACGCCACCATCTGGAGCGAGGACTTCACCGACGAGTGGGCCCGCGCCGCGCTCAAGGAGTGGGTCGGCGCCGGCAAGATCACCCACGACACCGGTCACGTCCGGCCGCTCGACGCTGCTGTCCTCCCGGCCGACGAGGCTGCCCTCGGACGCGCCCTGGCTGCTGAGATGCAGCAGAAAGGTGCCGTCATGGGCATCTTCGACGAGGGCTGCATGGGCATGTACAACGCCATCTTCGACGACGAGTACATCAACCCCCTCGGCATCTTCAAGGAGCGCCTCAGCCAGTCGGCCCTCTACTACCGCATGAGCACGGTCACCGACGAGGAGGCCGAGGCCGTCTTCCAGTGGCTCGTCGAGCGCGGCGTGACGTTCGACTACGGCCCCGACTGGGAGACCGACCTGACCAAGGAGCAGACGATCGGGCAGTGCAAGATGTATATCGCTGCGCTGCGCATCGCGGATGACTTCGGCTGCTCCGGCATCGGCATCCAGTACCAGCAGGGCCTGAAGGACCTGGTGCCCGCGTCGGACCTGGCCGAGGGCCTGCTAAATGAGCAGGACCGACCGCCGGCGTATGCCGAGGACGGCCGCGAGCTCTATCCCGGCCAGCCCCTGCCCCACTTCAACGAGGTCGACTGGGGCTGCGGCGTGGACGCGCTCATCACCAACCGCGTGTGGACGGCCATGGGCCTCAACCCCTCCACGAGCCTCCACGACGTGCGCTGGGGCGACCCCTATGGCGATGACTTCGTGTGGGTCATGCTCATCTCCGGCTCGGTCCCGCCGAGCCACCTCACGGGCGGCTACGCCGGCGTCACCAGCCAGCGCCAGCCACCGATGTACTTCCGCCTCGGTGGCGGCACCATCAAGGGTGTCTCCAAGCCCGGCCCGGTGGTCTACAGCCGTGTCTTCCTCATGGACGGCCAGCTGCAGGTCGACATCGGCCTGGGCGAGGCCATCGAGCTGCCGGAGGAGGAGACGCAGCGCCGCTGGGAGGCGACCACCCCGCAGTGGCCGATCATGCACCTGGTCATGCCGGGCGTGACCCGCGACCAGTTCATGGCTCGCCACAAGTCCAACCACATCCAGGTCGTGTACGCGCCCGACCAGGCGACGGCCAGGAAGGCGTTGGCGGCCAAGGCCGCGATGTTCGACGCGCTCGGCGTGAAGGTCAACCTGACCGGCGAGCTCGACTTCTAGCGTCCCTCCCCGTGGATCCGGCCGGCCCGTCGCTCGGCGGGCCGGCTTCCTGTGTCCGTGCCGCAGCCCGCGGGTCCAGGCTGGTCGTTCCTCGGGTTCGTGAGCTGGCCCGACGGTCCGAGGCCGAGGCGCCGGGCCTCGCCTGCGGTCTGCCGCCCTGCCTGCCTGCCGTCTGCCGCTGGCGCCGATCCCCAGGAGGTCGAACTCGACGCGAATGCGCCGGTCCCTGCGCCACTCCACCGCGGCGCCGGTGGGGCGTCCGCTTGGGGCGACGCCGGTGGGGCGTCCGCTTGGGGCGAACGATCTCGACGTGGACGTCCCCGCGGCCGGTCGTTCGGGCCTCCATCCGCTGCTCGCGTCCGCCCGCGGTGGACGCTCGGACCGCTACGCGTCGCGGGCGACCGCCAGGTGTGCATCTCGTTCGCTCCAAGGGGACGCCGACACGCCGACACGGCTGCGAGCTGCCATCGCGGCCGGCGGCCTCTCCGCTGGCGGGCGATGGGCGGGACGATCGCGTCGGTCGTGCCCTCCTGCTCGTCGGCCTCGAGCACCATGCGCACCAGGCGTTCCCCGGACTCCGGCGGGATGATCGGCCCGGCTCGTCCGGTCGACCCCGTGGCTCCTCCTTCGTAGCCATCCTGGGGTCTCCATCGGACCGGGTACACCTCAGCGCGATCCGGCACATCTCCACCTCGGCGGGGTTCGGGGCGTCGGTCCTGGCCGTGTGGAGGCTGGGATCTGACGATGCGCTGCCTATCTCGTCGAGTTCGACCTCCTGGGGGTTGGCGGCTCGAGCCCCCGACGGGGCGCCGCCGAGCTCGTCTCAGTGCGCCTCGTCGTCGAGCTGGGTCACGACGAGACGCTCGCCATCCTGCTTGTAGGTGACCACGATCTGGTCGCCGATGACCTGGTGTTCGATGAGGTGGGCGGCTGGGAACTCGGTGCGGAAGCGCAGCTCGCTCGTGTCGAACAGGACGGTCTCGCCGTCGACGGTCAGCAGCTCGAAGGAGTCGACGCGGCCGAGGGACGGGGAGTCGACGGCGATGACCACGCCCTTCTCCTGGCGCAACGTGGGCTCGCACGCGGCGGCCGTGGCGAGCACGAGGGTCGCGCCCATGAGCAGCAGGCTCGTTCGCCGGCCTCGCATCGGGCCGGGCCTATCCAAGCGGGATGAAGACGGCGACGTCGAGGATGATCAGTGCGAACAGCGCCGTGAGGTAGGTGATGGAGTACTTGTAGACGCGCACGGCGCGAGCGTCGGTGCCCTCGCGGGCCATGGCCAGGACCTGGAAGATGAACAGGCCGCCAAGCACGAGCGCTCCGGCGAGGAAGAGCAGGCCCATCCCCGCGACGGCGAAGAAGACCAGCGTGAGCGCCACCATCAGGATCGTGTACAGCGCGATCTGGCGGGTCGTCTCCCGCACGCCGTGGGTCACCGGCAGCATCGGAACCGCGGCGGCCTCGTAGTCGCCCCGGATACGCAGAGCCAGGGCCCAGAAGTGCGGCGGCGTCCAGTAGAAGACGATGGCGAAGAGGAAGAGCGCGGGCAGCGAGATGTCACCGGTCACGGCGGCCCAGCCGATGAGCGGCGGCAAGGCTCCGGCCGCGCCCCCGATGACGATGTTCTGGGGCGTCGAACGCTTCAGCAGAAGCGTGTAGACGATGACGTAGAAGCCGATGGCCAGGAGCGCCAGGAAAGCCGCCACGAGGTTCGTGCTGAAGGCCAGCCAGGCGAACGAGATGACGGTCAGTGCGAGCCCGAAGAGCAGGGCGTCCTGCGGTGCGATGGAGTGGGCCGGCAGCGGTCTGCGCTGCGTCCGCACCATGAGCATGTCGATGTCGCGATCGATGTAGTTGTTGATGGCGTTGGCGGCGCCGGCGGCGAGGGTGCCGCCGATGAGCGTGGCCACCACCAGCCAGCCGAACTCGGCCGCGCCCATGCCGTCCACGAAGCGCCAGGCCAGCACCATCGCGGGCACGGTCGTGACCAGCAGCAGCTCGATGATGCGTGGCTTGGTCAGCGCGACATAGGCACGCACCTTGTCCTTCCAGCTCAGTGCCTGCGAGATGCCGGCCGGAGTTGCCGACTCGGGTGGGGCCACGCGGTCGGTGACCTCGTCGCTCGGCGCAGGCTCGGCCACCGCGACGCGCGCGCCGTACCAGCCGTAGAGCGCGGCGCTCAGCATGATCCCCCAGATGGCGGAGCCGATCGAGAGGTGGAGGGTCACGGCCCACGGTTCCAACGTGGTCCAGATCTGGAAGGCGCCGACGATGACCTGGACCGCGAACAGCGCGGCGGCGGTGCCGACGAGCCCGAGCATCGTCTCGGCGCCGGGCACCTCGCCGTCCTCGTCCTTGCGGCGGACGGCCCGCCACACCGCGATCAGCGTGACCAGCAGGATGACGCCGGCGATGGCGGCCACGATGCGGTGGGAGAACTGCCGCAACTGCAGGTCGGCCACGACCGCGTTGTCGGAGAACGTGGGGATGAGCTGCCCGTCGAAGAGCGGCCACTCGGGGAAGATGAGCGCGGCACAGCCGGCGGCGCCGCGGTCGACGCCAGGGCAGGTGGTCTCGGCGCCGAACATCAACACGGCGAAGACCGAGAGGGCCGCGAAACCGACGAGCAGCGGCAGCCGCAGCGAGGCGCCGTGGCGGGGAAGCTGGGCCGGGAAGCGCGAGCGGATGAGGACGAAGATGAGCACGCCCAGCAGGATCATCGCGGTCGCGAGGTGGGCCAGGACGCTCTCGGCGGAGTTGTTGGTATCGACGGTCACCATGCCCAGGTAACCCTGGAAGATGACGACGCCGAGCGCGACGAGCGAGCCCACCACCACGGCGCGGTTGGCGCGCTGCCAACGGAACGCTGCCACCACGAGGCCGATGGCCAGGAAACCGATGAGCACGCCCCACCAGCGATGGATGGACTCGAGCCAGGCGCCGGTGTCGCCGAAAGGAGGGATGACCTCGCCGTAGCAGAGCGGCCAGTCGGGGCAGCCCATGCCGGATCCGGTGCTGCGGACGATGACGCCGATGACGACCATCACCCAGGTCGCGATCACAGAGGCGAGTGCCAGCTTCTGGAAGCCGGTCAGGCGGAGATTCATGAACAGCCGCGATCGTACCAGTGCTCCCCATCGATCGTGAGCGACGGGGCCCGATGTCGCGTCGGCAGGCTTCGGCATCCCGCGCTAACGTGCCCGGTGATGACCTCGTCCCGGCCGCGATCCGTGGCCCTCCTTGCTGCCGGCCTGCTGGTCGTGGCCGCCTGCGCGCCGGAGGAGGCCCAGGCGCCGGCACCGGACCCGGCGACCACGTCCGCCGCGGGCCAGGCGGCGAGCTCGACCGCCGAGGCCCGGCTGTGCGATGCCGGCGGCGGCGCGGCCGCCGACGTGCCCGGCTGGCCCCTCGCCGGCAGCGTCGAGGCCGAGTTTCTGCCGGTCGTCACGTCCTCGCTCATCACCTACGGGCACAACCGCTTCCTGTACAACGTGCTCGACGCTTCCTACCGCCAGGTCGCTGCCGAGGACGTGCCCAGCCGGGTCGACTTCTATGCCCTCGAACGTGACCCGGCCACGCCCTACGCGCGCGGCGGCGCTGCCTACCTCGGCTCCGGGCTCGGCCGCGGGCTGTACCGCACGGAGGTCGAGTTCGACTGTGTCGGAGAATGGGGCGCGGAAGTGTTCGTGCAGCAGGCCGACGGCTCGTGGGCCAGCGAGCGGCTGCGCTTCGCGGTCCATCCGCAGGGCAGCACGCCCGCCATCGGCGCGGACGTCCCCCGCTCCGCCAGCCCCACGGCCACCACGCCCGACGAGGCGGCGGTCATCTCCACCGACCAGAACCCGTACCTGCCGGCCTACGACAAGACGGTGGCGGAGACCGTCACCTCCGGCCGGCCGTCACTCGTCTTCTTCGCTACGCCGGCCTTCTGTCAGACCGGCTTCTGCGGCCCCACCGTGGAGCTGGTCAAGGCGGTCGCGCGCGAGCACGAGGGCGAGGTCGAGTTCGTGAACGTCGAGCCCTACGAGCTGCAGTCCACGGCCAACGGGCTGCAGCCGCGGTTGACCGAGGATGGCCAGCTGCAGCCGGTGCCGGCGGCCCTGGAGTGGGGCATCCCCGTCGAGCCCTACCTCTTCCTGCTCGACGCCGAGGGGCGTGTCTTCGCCAAGTTCGAGGGCGTCGTCGGCGGCGACGAGCTGCGCGCGGCCGTGCAGGACGTGCTCAGCGCCTGAGCGGGACCGGACGCAGGCTGCCGCGATCGCGACGTCGAGGGAGCGCGCGCCCGACGAGCGCATCGGACGCAAGCCCCTCCTGCGCGCACCAGTCCGCCAGCTGACGACCCAGTCGTCCCGGCAGCGTGGGCTCGGCCAGCGCCGCGGTGGCCAGGCCCACGGCCGTGGCTCCGGCTGCCAGGTAGTCGAGCACGTCGTCGAGCGTGGCCACGCCACCGATGCCGAGGATGGGCACCTTCACCACCTGCGCGATCTCGTAGACCACGCGCAGGCCGACGGGCTTGAGGGCCGGGCCGGAGAGCCCCCCGTAGGCAGTCCCCAGCAGCGCCCGGTGACGTCCTGCGTCGAGGGCCAGGGCCGGCAGTGGCGCGACCGCGCTGAGGGCGTCTGCACCAGCGGCCGCTGCCGCGCGTGCGATCTCGCGCACGTCCGGCGCGACCGGCGTGAGCTTGGCCAGGAGCGGCAGCTCGGTGGCGGCGCGCACGGCCACGACCGCCGTCTCGGTGGCGGCGACATCGAGGCCGATGGGCTCGCCACCGCGGCTGCGGTCGCCACACGCGAGGTTCAGCTCGACGCCCGCCACGTCGGGCTGCATCTCCAGCACGCGCGCGAGGTCGGCCAGCTCGTCGACATCGCGGCCACAGATGCTGACCACGACCGGCGTCCCGTATCCGGCCCAGCGGGGTGCCTGCCGGCGCAGCATGGCCTCCAGGCCCGGGTTGGGCGTGCCGGCCGCGTGGAGCAGTCCATCGGCGCGCGCGACCATGCGCGGTGGCGGCTGGCCCCGGTCGGGGCCGGAGGTGACGCTGCGGGTGATGAGCGCCGCGGGTGGGTCCTCGGCGGTAGCCTCCAGCAGCTCCGGGCCGAAGCCGCCACCGCCGGCCGCCACGAGCACGGGGTGTCGCAGGCGTAGCCCGCCGCGGCGGCGCGGCGCCAGGTCCACGCTCGTGCTCACGCTCACGACGCCGGCTCCCAGCGCAGCTCGTCCGCGGCGAAGGCCGGCCCCTCGCGGCACACTCGCACCGGTCCCTTGACGCCCGTCGCGACACAACCGGCGCACACGCCCAGTGCGCAACCCGCGTCGTGCGCCAGCGCCACCTGCAGCCAGGCCCGGCGCCGGGCGTCGCGACCACCGGGTTCGGGCCGGCGGCCCCGGCGGCGCCCCAGGCGCGCCACGCCCATCCGCGCATCACGTCCGCGGGCGAGAGCTACCAGCCGGGTGAGCAGCTGCCCTGAGCCGGCGGCGAAACACTGGTCGGCCCAGGCTTCGTACTGAGTCAGCACATCGACTACCTCGCCGCGATGGCCCAGCGAGCCGTCCGCCGTGACGACCACGTACTCGGCCTCGTCGGGCAGCAGGGACGAGGGGTAGACCCGTGAGACCGAGGGCGCCCCCAGCAGCAGCGTCACCTGCCGCCCGCTCGCCACCGCCTCATCGACGACCGCGCGCACCCGCGCCAGGCCGTCGACATCGGTCAGCACCAGCAGGTAGCGGCTGCGGGCATCGAGCGCGAAACCGCGCCCGAGCGGGCCCTCCAGGTGGGCGCGGTCGCCGACCCGCGCCGAGGCCAGCCGGCCGATGCCGCCGGAGGTGCCGGCGTGCAGCAGCGAGATCGTGCCCTGCACCCGGTCGTAGCCGGCCACGGGCATGGCCGGCAGCAGCAACCCCGGGTGGCGTGGCGCGAGAGCGTGCACGAACTGCCCCGGCCCGACCGCGCGGGCGATGCGGGGTGCGTGCCACGACTGCAGCAGCCGTCCGGGCAGGACCTCGCGGGCGTCGAGGAGCCGAGCCTCCTCGGCCGGGCTAGCGGCGGTCGTCGCTGTCCTGGCCCTCGCCCTCGAGCTCGGGGGCGACGTGCGGATGCTGCTCGGCGATGGCGTCGGCAAGGTCGCCGAAGAGATCGGTGGGATCGTAGAACTGGACGAAGTCGTCAGGCGTGGTCAGTGACTGCCACACCGGCTGGCCCTCCTCGTCCTCCTCGGGTACGACCTCGCCCTCGAAGACTCCGTTGGCGCGGAACCAGATGCGCTCGTCTTCATCGTCCACGATCTGGGCATCGCCCACCATCGCAGCCAGCAGTTCGGAGGCGACACCGAAGTCGTCGAGCAGCTGCGCCTCGCGCCACTGGCTTCGCTCCTGGAAGGTGAGGGCCAGATCGTAGAGCTGGCGCGCGGCCTCTTCCTTCGTCGCCGGCGCCGGCACCGGCGTGGTCCACTCCTCCTCGAGCACCGGGGCGTCGAGGTCCTCTTCGGCCACGTCCTCCTCGGCCGCCTGCTCGTCCGACTCGTCCGCTTCGACTGCCTCGGGCGTAGCGGCCTCGTGCCCGGCGGCCTCGGCGGCGGCAGCATCGACGAAGGCGGCGTAGAGATCGGCGGGATTGAAGATCTCGACCAGCTCGGCGACATCCTCGATCTCCTCGGTCTCCGAGACCCACTGGCCGTCGTCGCCTTGGAAGCGGGTGCGCGAGCGGAACTTGCCCTCCTCGCTGACGAAGAGGTAGTCGGGCTCGTCATCGATGAGCACGAGGCCACCGAGATCCTTGAGCCGGCTGCGGTTGGCGTTCAGGAAGCGGCCGAACTGCCGGCCCGCGTCGGTGAGGAAGTCATCCCGCCGCCGCCCTGCGTCAGCCGCGAGGTCGTCGAGGAGCGCAGCGCGCTTGGTCTCGTCCATCGGTCTCTCCTTGTGGTGCTGACGCTAGGGGATGAACTCGAGGTCTTCCATCATCCGTTCGCGAAAGATCATCACGTGGTGGCGCTCGAACATCCATTCACCGGCGCGGTGGCCGATGGCGCGCGAACGGGGGTCACCCTCCAGCTTGTCGATGGTCGCGTAGTCAGGCACCTGCAGGAGCATGACGTTGTCGAAGTCCCAGCCGTAGGCCACGTTGTACCAGCCGAGGAAGCGCATCCCGAACTCCTTCTCGTAGCGCTCGACCTGCAGCGGGAAGAGCTTCTGCATGAAGAACTTGAAGAAGGGGTCGCGCCCGCGGCGGACGGTAAAGAAGGTAGCCAGGACCGGCACGTCGTCTCCAGTAGCGAATGGGCCGATTGTCGCACGCAGCGCCGGTCGGCTCGGGGTCCGCCGCGCCGCGGGCCCCTCAGCCGTCGATGGTGGCCAGCAGCGTGTCGATCAGCTCGACCTGGGCCGGGTTCATGGCCACACGGGCCTGGTCGGGCGTGAACCAGGCGACCTGGTCCAGCTCGGGCACCTCGATGAAGATGCCCGAGCGGGGCGGCCACTCCATGCGGAAGGTGTTGGAGCGAGCCTCGGCGGGGTCCATGTCGCCCTCCAGCGCCCAGGCGTGCACGGTCTTGCCCCCGCGCTGGCGGATGCGGCCCAGGTCGATGAGCCTGGCGTTCGAGCCCACGACGTGGCCGGTCTCCTCGCCGAACTCGCGCTTGGCCACGGCCAGCAGCTCCTCGCCGTTCTCGGCCTGTCCCTTGGGGATGGACCAGGCGCCGACGTCACGGTCCTCGAAGTACGGACCACCGGGATGGCCCAGCAGGACCTCGACGCCGGCGCCCGTCCGACGGAAGAGCAGGATGCCGGCGCTGACGCGCAAGCGGGGACCGGGCTCAGCCATGGGTG
>Ga0316198_10000130_pt1 | contig 32573 bp, 31 predicted proteins | sample OudBieAanoxic_MG_FD_204935 | JGI IMG/M metagenome (GOLD analysis project Ga0316198, IMG submission 204935) | Coastal sediment microbial communities from Oude Bieten Haven, Netherlands - site A anoxic | ecosystem: Environmental > Aquatic > Marine > Coastal > Sediment | place: Netherlands... | reverse complement strand
CGTCAAAGCCGGGGCCTTACGCCCCTGGTGGTATTGCTGCAGGACATCTACGACGAATTCAACTACGGGATCGCCAACCCCGAGGCCGTGCGGGATTTTCTGGAATACGCCTGGCATAACTGGCAGAGCCCGCCCCGCTATGTGGTGCGCATCGGCGAGGGAACCTATGATTACAAGGACGTTCAAGGCACCGGCGAGACCCTGATGCCGCCGATCCTGGTGAGCACCCCCTACGGCCTGTTTGCGTCCGAAAACCGGTTGGCTGATGTGGACGGGACGGATGATGGGCTGCCGGAGATGATCGTCGGATTGCTGCCGGCGGACAGCAGCGCAACCCTGTCGGCCATGATAGACAAGATCATGGCCTACGAAGCGTCCAGCGGGGCTTGGAAAAACCAGGTGCTGATGGTGGCCGATAATACCGACGGCGGCGGCAACTTCCCGGTGGACAGCGATGCCGTCGCCGCCCTGATCTCGGAGGGGTATACGGCCGATTCGATCCATCTGGGCACGCTCGGCCTTGCCGCCGCCCGGCAGGCTTTGTCCACCGGCTTTGAAGACGGGGCCTTCCTGGTTAACTACATCGGTCATTCCGGCTTGGACCGGCTGGCCGACGAGGGCTTATGGACCCTGCCCGATGTCGCCGGCATGACCAATCAGGACCATCTGCCGATATTGGTCGGCATGACCTGTGTGGCCGGCCGATTTGAAATACCCGGCTATGACGCCATCGGGGAGTCCCTGGTGGTCAAGACAGACGGTGGTGCCGTGGCTACCTGGGCGCCCACGGGGTTATCGTATAACCATCTGGCCCGGGTGCTGGATGAGGGCTTCTTCACGGCCGTCTTTAGCGACAATGAGACCATTCTGGGTGACGCGATCCTCTCCGCCCTGACCGCTTACAAGGATGAATACCCCGTCGGCAGCCAGTTTATGCTGGATATTTATAACCTCATCGGGGATCCGGCCTTGGAACTGCGGTAACAGTGCATCCGGTAACAACGACCAACGCCCGGGGATTTCCCCCGGGCGTTGTACCACCGCTAAGGCTATATAAATGAGCGTCCTTCCCGTATGATACCCGTCACCAACTCATTAAATAACAACGGTTCGCATTACAACCCAATAAAGAAAAATTATTTACTTACAGTGATTCTCCTCCCGCACAGCGGGAGGCCTCAGAAAGCCTCCTCAAAGGGGGCTGACAACCCCAGGGGGTTTGACCTTCCCCTTTGTGACGCACCGAGCATCGGTTCCATCATCGTTAATATATCAAATGATGACCTAATACCTGGACAGGTGAATTGTTAGACATTACTAACTTTTGAAAGGTTATGATTCGTGCTAATTGAAAGTAATGAATAAAGTAACAACACCCAAATTTATAGCGTTTATAATCGCTTTTTTATTATTGGTTATAACACTAATTTTTGACACGGATGGTTTCATTTTTATAATCGACCATGCAAATCTTTTGTTTCATGAAGCTGGTCATATTATTTTTGGAATATTTGGTAGCACTTTAGGTTTATATGGAGGTACTTTGGGACAGTTAGTATTTCCCATCGTAACTGCATTAATATTCTTACGTGAGAGAGCCGTGGCATCCTTCGCGGTTTCTCTTCTATGGTTATTTGAAAACTTATTCAATATTGCGCGGTATATGGCAGATGCAAGAGCACATGAGTTACCATTAGTGGGTAGTGGAGATCATGATTGGACAAATATCTTTACAAGATGGGGGCTGTTAAATTATGATACTTCAATTGCTAATATTGTAAGAGTATTTAGTTGGTTAGGTTTAATAATAACTATGTTTTTTGTAATATACCAATGGAATCAATATAGAAAAGGAGATAATTAGAACCTATCTCAAAATAAAGATTAGGGTCAAAGGCAAGACGCATAGCAGCGAAAAAGCGGAGCATACACCTAGTATGTGAGCATTTTAAGCTGTTATGCAACGCCGCAATTGGCACTTAGATTATTTTGAAATAGGTTCTAGTATCGTTGGACAGAGATGATCTTACAATCACCAAAGATCCACTTGAATTGACAACCTCCAATAATGATATCTTTACTTTTAGCGAAACATGGATTATCTCAATCTATCTTGATTACGATAAAATTATTATTTCACTGGATAACAGCACATTGATCTAATAATTTCTGTTTTCTGGAGAGGAGGTGGTCAATCTCTTTTCGCATTCCCTTTATGTCCACTCAATTCAAATCAATCAACCCCATCAACCAAAAAGGAGGCATAACCATGTTGAAGAGAATCTCTTATTTTTGGGTTTGCGTCATCGTGACGATGCTACTGATCAGCGGTGGTATGATGGCTCAGGATAAGGCTGTTGCATCCGATCTCACTTTTGCTGCAACCGGCCAGCCCGCGACCCTGACCGTAGCCGGTGAAGGGGTCTATGTTCAAATTGATTTTGCCGCAGGTGAAACCCCCTGGATGGCGCTGTTTGACGAGGATGGCAACCCGTTTCCGGACGGTAATTACAAGTATGAGTTAAGGACACAGCCGTTCATCAATACAGCAGCTTTGAAAGAAGCTGAAGAGATGGATGATGACCGCACGGTGGAAGAAATCTCGCGGATGGAGCAGGAACAGATGAAAGTTCAGGCCGGATCGTTTGAGATAGTGGGCGGAGGGCTTGTGCTGCATGAGACCGGTCAACTTCCCGTCGCTCCACAGGATTGATTCCTCACACAGCTAAAATACAAGGAGGTAAAACCATGAAAAGTAGATACTTTAAAAGATGCTCTTTTTTAGGTGCTGTGCTGGTCGCTCTTCTGTTCGTCAGCAGTCCGGTGTGGGGAATCGACTCCACTACTTATTACTATCGAATCTTTGGCTCCCTTAACCCAGGTGTATGGTTAGAAAATACTAATGCTAACCATGCAGACTGGTGGATGTTGACCAATCTTTCATTAACTGAGGCGTTTTCTTTATATAACAGTGAAAATTTTGCAGAACCCTTCATTGTTGAGAATGGCACGGCTACCAACCTGCTATACCTCGATGCCGCTGAACGCATCGGTATCAACACCAATGTACCTGCCGAAGAGTTGGATATTAAAAGCACCTGGCCCGGAATTCGGTTGGATGATACCAGCGCCGGTGCGGGGCAAGCTGATCTGCATGTGAGTGGTAATACGTTTGTAATAGAAGGGAACACCGGTATTGATATTTTCCGTATCGACACGCAAGCCCCTACGCTTGCATTGTACATTGACAGTGCTGGCGAGGTGGGCCTGGGGACAAATGCCCCCAGTAAAAGACTTCATGTTAAAGGTTCTGACAGCGCCAACCTAAGTGACAGCACCATCACAGCCCGAATCGAAAACACGACAGCAACAACCGGTTCCCGCCACATGCTCCAACTGGTTAACTATGGCAATCCGCTACTCTGGTTTCACAATACGCGAAACGATTACCGCTGGTCGATGAACCCGATCGATACTTCTTTTGTGTTCAGTCGCGGGGGGAGCGGCGGCTACGAAATGCAACTTTCTAGTTCTGGTAATCTGGTCATACGGGGTACGCTGACCCAGAATTCGGATCGCAATACGAAGAAAAACATTGAGGCGGTGAATCCGGTCAACGTTTTGGAAACAGTTGCCGAGCTTCCCGTCAGTTCCTGGCAATTCAAGAACGATACCGAAAAAAGCCGTCATTTGGGGCCCATGGCGCAGGATTTTTATGCGGCCTTTGGTCTCGGCCGAGACGAAAAGGGGATCGCGCCGGGTGACATGTCCGGCGTAGCGCTGGCGGCCATAAAGGGACTTTATGCGCAAGGAAAAGATAATGATGCCAAGATTGCTAAACTGGAAACGATAGCCAAGGATAAGGATGCCAAGATTGCTCAATTAGAGGAACAACTTAAAATTCAGCAGGAACAGAATGCAAAGCTATCTGCATTGGAACATGTTGTTGCGACCCTGGTCCAGCAGTTGAATGCACAAGGCCCGATGCAAGTTTCTTTAGATACGACGGTCCCCGTGGGAAATCAATCATTTTAAACGTTCATCCTTTTCCCTAACAGAGAATCCATTGATTGGCCGGCTTTTGATATGAGCCGGCCCGTCAATGGGTTATTTGCAGTCATTATAAAATCGTTCTTTAAAGAATGATTAAAGCCCAGGTCGGGTTTTGGAACGAACCGGTGATACATCATTGTCATTGTTTAAAAATGACGCCCCTCAGAATCTTGGATGCCTCCAACAATGTTGTAGATATCAAGGGCCTAAAAAACCACCGATGTGCGAAAATAATCACAACATACCAAATCTTGTAATGACGGCCAATCCCGAGGTACATTGGGGATGACCAAAGCATATCGGACATTGTACTCTGGCCTTATTTCACCTCATCTAAATCGAAGACAACCAAAACAAAATTGCAGCGGTCTTTGGACTATAAAGGGGGATTATGATGAAATTTGAGCCTTTAATTGTTAATTTATTTAAACTTTTTACCCGTGCTCATGATGAAAAAAAGGAAGAGAACAAACCGACAAACTCATTATCTAACGAAGGTAAGCCTATTCAACCAGCCAAGAATTATGACGGACAGAATGAAAATATGGCGAACAATAAAATCTCGTCCTAAAATTGCAGAGCTTCAACACATTCAAACTTTGAAAAACTCCAAAGCACTTGTGATGACATCATTGATGTTATGCAATGAAAAATTGAAATTTTTTCGGAATGGCGAAACCTACTTATTTTTTTCTGTTCCCCGCTACGTTTCTCCTCTTCTAATCACAAGCAAGAAAAACGAAAGTAATCTTTCTAAACCTTAAAGTCGGGGTAAAAATAATGTGTAAAAGATGTAATGGTTCATATCAAATTGGGTAATTTTTTATCAGATCTATAATCCACATCATATCAGATTTAGAACCCGCTATCAAAAAATATATTTCGTAACTTACTAATATGTTATGTAATAAAATATTGCATAACTTCGTAAAGTTTTTACGGCATAGATTTTGCGTTTTTTAAGTATGACTATGCTTCTTTAAAGGCTAGTTTCTAAAGAAGAAATACCAGAATATGAAAAACGGATATAGTTAGGGTTATTAGGAGAAAATACCAAGAAAATAATTTTTTACCCGGCACAAACTCCAAACCTTCCGGGAATGATTGAGAAGATCATATCCGTTGGAATAAAACCTGCCGACCAGGCTAAGCCTGACGTCGCCATTAATAAGGATATAAATTTTCTTTTTTTCCATATGGAAGTATTAGATTGTTGTCTATTAAAGTGCCTTAAATGGTACAAAAACAAGACGTCTACTAGATATCAATGTTTAGCACATGTTGTTTGTTATAGTGAATACCGTCAAAATACGACGTGAAGGAGTGATGTCGCTTTTGTAAGCTGTCTGTCATACGTATGTGCGCCTTGATGAGCATGGAGTATCCAATGAAAACTACTGAACCAAGATGTTTCGTGTTAGTGCTAATGCCATCCAGGTCAGAGTTTGATGATGTCTATCGGCTAGGGATCAAACCCGCTTGTACAGACTCTGGCGCAATTTGCGAAAGAGTGGACGTAAAGATATTTGATGGTAACATTTTACAGAGAATCTATAAACAGATTGCAAAAGCTGATATTGTGGTCTCTGATATCACGGACCAAAATCCAAACGTGTTCTACGAAACTAGCTATGCTCACGTATTGGGCAAGAGAGTCATCCTTCTGACCAAACAGGCAGAAAACGTACCATTCGATCTAAAGCATTACTCACACATCGTCTACCAAGGTCACATAACAGTTTTGAAAACCGAGTTAGAGAAGCAAATACGTTGGTGTATTGATAATCCTGATGCAGAAACGCAGCCTGCCAGTCACCACTTGGAGCTATTTGTAGAAGGCCTCCCCCTTGAAGGGAATCCAAAAGTGAAAATCCAAGAACGAAAGCTGTCTGATGACTTATACAAAATGGGCCTCAACATATTAGTACACAACAGAAGTTCAACAGTAATTGATGGCAGCAAGATCGAAGTTGAGCTATTGGGGCCGAGCGGATTCCGAGGTTGCAGTAGTCATCGAGCCACGCTTTTGCCGGAGGGGCAGTGCCTCGTCGCTATGGGGGCGATAGGTTTTATGCCGCCTGATTTCTGGAAGCCTTTGCGCATGACGTTTATGACTCACGAGATAGGGCAGGAGCTGATTCCTACTAGTATAGGCCTAGAATGCATGCTTAAAGTGGTCACAGAGTTTGGTGTTCAGGAACTCACCTTCGTCTTGCACTTAATAAAGGCAAAGCGAGCGAGCCAGTTGTGGCTGCCTTTGGGCTTAGTCCCGGCGGCCCAACAACCGATTTGCTGGATACTACAACCTGGAAATATATAAGTGGCTTTTGCCGTTTATATGCGTTTTGTGGCTTAACATTTTATTGGTGCTGTGGGTTAATTCCACGATATCGGTAAAGAAGAAAATCGTCAGGAGCAAAGCTGTCATCGTATGGTCCTAATGATTATGAAATCCCCTGCCCTGCAGAAGGTCAACCTTTACACGGCCAGGATGCAAACTATTGGGGCCTTACTCCAACGTACCGGGACAACAGCATTGGGACGGTCTCTGATCTCAATACCGGTCTTATGTGGCAGCAGAGCAATGATGGTATAGATCGTAAATTATTTGAAGCAATGGGTTATTGTTCTACGCTTTCTCATGGCGGGCACTCAGACTGGCGGTTACCTACGAAATTCGAGCTACAATCCATCGTCTATTAAGGTGAGTTTCAGAAATGTTGGCCGTTATTTCCATAACCGAATCAGCGGACCCGTTCTCCTAAAAACAGGATCGTTTCCAGGTAATGGAACTTTTTTAATGCGTTCATCGGCTCCGGGTCGTTCACCCGGTTTACCGTATTGCATATCCGGTAATTGTCCCTTGGGATAGGCCCCGACGCAACGGAAATCCGGGGATTGATCAATGTTCTTATGTGAGACACCTGCTGGAATAACAATGACATCGCCCGCCTCGGCGGTCACTATTTGTCCGTCTGGCCCACCGAACTGGGCTTTCACTTGGCCGGAATATAGGCCCAGGACTTCATGCGCGGTGCTATGGTAGTGATGGAAAGTGAAAATTCCGTTTCGCCAGGAACTTACCCATCCATTCCCTTGAAATGTTTTCTCAATTACCCTCACCAATGCCCTGGCGCTTGAATCAAATGCCTGCTGCATCAAAATCAGTAGTAGCGCATTATTATTCGGAAATTTGCCGATCTCAGCTATTAAGAAGGTTTTAATCTTTGGCTCTGTCATAGCGCTGACCTCCAGTTAGTTCGGCACTATAACCCTGTTTTTTAATTTCATCAAGAAGGGATCGCCAGTCACTGGCGTTGACAAGATAGGCCATTGTCCCATAACTTTAATTCAGATCATTTACTTGATACGATAACACCCTAATAGAGCGAAAGCCAAGGGTACCTCAGATTCAAGGCGTCCAAGGACGAAGCCGTAGTAAATTACTGCGAGTCCTTGGCAACACAGAAGATTTGGTATCATCGGCTTTCCCGCAGGACCGCTAACGCGGGGCCCGAAGGGCCAATAAAATGGGGCGGATTTTTGGCAATTTATATTTCACTGGCGAAAGGGTTATAACAGACCTGCCTATCGCTTAAAAAAGCATTAAATTTAATGTGTTATAATAGTTCTCTTTTTTATTTACGCTCATTTAGGGTAACACCCAACTCTCTTAACACAAATGGAATGATATGGCACAACTTAGAATAGGAACATGCAGCTGGAAATACCCATCTTGGCAAAACCTGGTCTATTCAACCCCTAAAGGGATCAACTTCCTTGAGGAGTACGCTAAACGGTATCAGACCGTGGAAATCGACCAGTGGTTCTGGTCTCTTTTCGAGGGTCATCCACCCAAACTACCCAACCGAAAGGATGTAGCCGAATACCGCCAATCTGTGAGCAATGATTTTAGATTCAGCATCAAAGTTCCCAATAGTATCACGCTCACCCACTATTATAAAAAACGTAAGATCGATCCATTGATAACGAATCCCCATTTTCTGTCCAAGGATCTCTGGCAGGAATTTATCGCGCGCATTGATCCACTTAAAGATCGTTTGGGGCCTTTGATCCTCCAGTTCGAATATCTGAATAAGGAAAAGATGAAAAGCCAGTCAGATTTTCATGCGAGTGTGGGCAGGTTTTTTAATGAAATCTTACCCATCGAAAACCTGGCTGTCGAAACCAGAAATCCACGCTATCTGAATTCGGGATTTTTTGATTTCTTGAAACAACGTCAACTAAGTCCAGTACTAATGCATGGATACTGGATGCCTTCGATCGTAGAGGTTTATCGTAAATGGCAGGATAAGATCTTATTTCACGAAACCGTGGTGGTTCGCCTTCATGGCGCCAATCGGGCAGATATGGAAAAACGCACTGGGAAACGATGGGACAGGATCATTGCACCGATGGATGACGAACTTAAGGATATCGCCGGTCTTGTTAATGATCTTGTCGATAACGGGGTGAATGTTTACCTCAATGTGAATAATCATTATGAGGGTTCGGCGCCGTTGACCATCGAGCGACTATCCAATCTGATTGCTTCAGAATGTTTAAGAGTTAAGTGAGTCTCCTCCCACTGGATCGGAAAACTTTTAAAGAGGGTCCATAGAAAGGGGTACGGTGGGTCTTCGGTCCATGGGGGGATCTTCGTATATGTATAATATAAAGACCAATCCCTCCCTACTGCAGGGAAAAGGCATCTCGTCGATCCATTTTAAACTTTGCACCGGTTATCATGTACAGCGCCATAGAGTGGGCAAGCTTAACATCAAATCCGGCTTCTTGTAGTCCATCAACAAGCCAATACCAGTTGATGGTCGCTTCCACGACAATAGATGGACTTGGAGAAAATGATTCAAGCGCATACAAGATGGCCCCAAGATCATTTTTTAATTTCTCTTTTAGAAGAATATTGTCCTTGTTATCAATGACACACAGAAAAGAATTCGTTGCATGAAGATCAATTCCACAGTAGAATTTCATAATAGGCCTCCTCTGTTGGGGTTGAATGATAGTTGCCAGACTAAACATTCTACCCTAAAAGGAGGCCGCCTTTAATAATTATCAAATTTTTGTGAGAATTTATTTTTCCTGATATTTTAGATGTACCTGTATTCTGTTAACTTGTGTATGTGCGATTTCCGGAACGTATAGCGTGGAGACCACCCAAACCATGGTGTGGTTATGTTAGGTGTTGTCATTATGTTCAACAGTTATAACTACTTTTCCTTTAAAATGTCCTTCTCCAAAATATTCGAAAGCTTCAGGAGCCTCGCTTAACGGAAAACATCTATCCACAACAGATTTTATTTTGCCCGATTCAAAAAGTTCTTTAATAATTTCGATATCTTTGTTTGGTTTATGCAGCATCAAAGTTAGTTTCTTACTTCCTGTCATAGAAAACAATGATCCAACGATCACGAGTTGTAAGATTCGAGCGGATCTACCTCCTACCGAGACATAAATTCCATTGGAATCCAGTGCACGCCAATAATCGAAAACAGAACGATCTGTTTTAACATCGAGGATTAAATCATAAGATTTTCCATTTTTGGTAAAATCTTCCTTGGTGTAATCAATAACATAGTCGGCACCAAGAGAGCTCATCATGTCTAATTTGCTTGTGTTGTCCACACCGGTTACTTCAGCGCCAAATGATTTGGCGATTTGAATTGCAAATGTACCTACACCGCCACCAGCACCATTAATCAAAATTTTATGTCCCGGACTGATCTCTCTTTTTTCGCAAAGTCCCTGCAGTGCAAGAAGTCCCGCTTGGGGGATGGCTGCTGCTTCTTCGAATGTCATAGCGGTTGGTTTCAGCGTCAATTCGTTTTCACGCGCACAAACATATTCGGCAAAACCTCCCCATGAACCCTCGCATAGGTCTCCAAATACATCATCACCTGGATGAAACTGATTTATGTTTCTTCCAACCTCATCAACTCTTCCTGTTATGTCACATCCAAGAATTTTGGTTTTTGATGGTTTTAGAATCCCACTAAAAAAACGATACTCTAACGGCCTGCCCGTTAACATATCCCAGTCCCATGAATTTATGGATGCGGCATGAACTTTTACCAAGACTTCATCGGCATTGGGAACAGGCCTTTCTACCTCTTTAACCTGAAGAACGTCAGGTGACCCGTATTTTGTGTACACAATTGCTTTCATGGGGCTCTTCCAAAACTGTTTGGTTCAGGCCATCTTGCATATAGTTTGCACTACAGAGTCACTGAACTTTAAAATATCGCTACCTCGTGAAGTCACAAAAGCTGCACAATTTTGATAAGACGAAGCTTAAACAAACTTTTTCCCAAGACTAATTGCCCTCTCAAAATAATATTCCACACCCCTGTGCTCAATATCTCCCGCATACAGATCACCAACAGTTTTTGAATTAAGTGAATCCTTGGAAGTTTGCTTGATCAGTGAAGTAGCATCATCGCAAAATTTTCTGAATATTGGCGGAACAATCCCTGAAGTAACAATAATAATTGACTTTCGATTTTTATTAGATCTGGGTATTGGACATCCAGATATAGTCAATAATTTCCCTTCTGGTTTTGCAAAGGTCCAGCAAATTCTCTCCAGGAATGTCATCATTACGGCTGTAGCGTATCCCATATGGACAGGAGTACCAAAAATAAGAGAATCTGAGTTGAGGACATCTTCTCTAATATAGTCCATATCATCTTGTAGAGTGCATTTAGCGACAGGCTTATTTGTTTTGCTGTCCCTACAGGCAAGACAATTCTGGCAGAACTGAATATCGTGGTCAATTAAATGTAGCTTTTTAATGTTGCAATTTCGAGATTCGGAGCTTACTCCCTCAATTGCTTTATCAATCAGTGTATCAGTTGCCTTTCCCTTTCGTGGGCTTCCGTTGATGGCCAGAAGATTCATTAAATTTCGATCCTGGTTTAATTTTCAGGTTAGATATATGGAGAAATTACCAGTCTGTGAAACTTACAAATACCATCGTACCCCTTAGTCAATAATACTTGCATTATGGTTAAATTTTCTTGGACTAAAAAATAGTGTCACTATTGTGAACCACAAGATATGGGTATTTTTAGAGTGTTAAGCAGGCTGTAATATGCTCTAAAATCCCATCTGAAAACCAAATATCAGCCTGGTGGTGATGAATTGAGACGTTCTGTAATTATCAAACTAATTGTAATTTTTGCCGATATGCTTTGGGCATCGCCACCGTACCACTAAATGGCCTATTCTCGCAAGATTTGGAACGTTGCGATAATAATCGCACACCGGTACATTTTCGGGGCCCTTATATCTACCGAATTGTTGGAAATATGTGTAACGACGCAAATCAGCCGCGCGGCTTTTCGCGTCGGCTGATTTGCCTTGTTAGCCGATTTCACCTTTTATCAGCAATTTCAACCAATTCATAAAGCCGACGAAAGAATTCATTTCGTATCTTTTCAATATGCAACGCTTCATTGTAATCAAGTATTGCCGTGTCTTTACGCTTAAATCTGTCTGGTTCCACTTGTAACGCATAAGAATTTACTTGTCTTTTCCAGAACCACTCCGCACAACAGAATTGAATATTTTCCGGATCGATAGCAGTGATTTTGTTTAAAGTTTCATATAGCTCTCTTCCCAAAAGACTGTTCTCAATACAGAATGCAATGTAGGCGATCCTGTATTGCACCTTGGCAATGGTATCTTTGACCGGCAGTGGCTCTAAGTTATGAGGATCTTTCTGATCGTCGTAGACAAAATGCCCGTAACAGCTTTGCAGGGTAAAACAATAAGGCAATTTATTAAATCCATTGATGAGATCAATTATGGGTACATCAATCTTGTCATCGGTAAGATCTTCGAGACTTATCTGCCTTTGCACTTGATAATGCGGATTCTCCGTCAACGCCTTAAGTTCAGTGAAGGTTTCCAACTTTGCTATCCCTGCTCATGCGATGATTGATAATGTTTGTCCGGCTATGGGAGTCGTCATATTGGTACAATCTATTGTCCCTAAATTTACCTGAGTATTTAATCATCACAACCTTTCTTGACCTGATCATCATGTCATCCTCGGTTGCCGAATTCCGGCCCAACCGTTCCTTTTTGTCTTTTATGCATAATTTCCCAAAACCGAATATGAGCACATCTTCGCCGGATTCCAGTGTTCGCTTGATGATTTCAAGCAGGGTATTGATTGTTTCGGTTGATTTTTCTCTGGAAAGGCTATTGGCTTGAGGAATTTCGCGGATGAAGTGAGATTTTGTATAAGCACTCGGCATGGAGAAAACCTCTTTTATTATCAGAAGCTTAAGGGTAATCGGCTCGAATTCAATTGTCAAGAATATGATATCTTGATTAAATATTGCAGAATTACGGATTATTCCGTGAAACTGGTTGGAAATACGGTTGGAAATTTAAATTTGGGCAAATAATAAGGAGCTACAGATTAACCGTAGCCCCTTATTATTATTTATGGTAGTCCCAACGGGGATCGAACCCGTGTTACCGGCGTGAGAGGCCGGCGTCCTAGACCGCTAGACGATGGGACCAGAGAAAGCTGGCGCTTCAATATATAAATGCTAAATCTTTGTCAATCGGTATTTGCTGTGCCCGGCCGGCGGCCTCTACTGAATCCAAAGAGCAGGTAAATAATGAACCCGATAAACGGAATGCCTGCGATCAGGATCCACGTGATTTTAATTGCGACCGTGCTGAATTCTTTTTGAGCCGCGTTCACCATTCCCCAGATGGTTCCCAGAAAAAACGGGATACTCAATAAAAGAATCACTTTGATGGTGTAAAGGTCCATGTCAGCTTCTCAAGAGCTTTGCGACTGTGAGGATCGTTTCCGCATAGGGCTGGCTGTTATTGTAGCGCCGGACGATCTTGTAGGCGCTTTTATGATTCAAGCCAGGTTTCCAGCCAAAATGTTTTAAATAATTGGCGATACTGGCAATGGCATCCTCGTGATCAAATAAATCGACACGACCGTCACCATCCCCATCGACAGCCAATCGATCGATATTGCTCGGCATAAATTGACAAATCCCCATAGCACCGGCATAAGACCCCCGTATGATGGTCGGGTCGATACCCTCCGCAAGGGTGTAGCGAAGTAACGCTTTGAGTTCCGTATATGCCCAGCCTGATTTTTTATCGGCCTTTTGCTCAAACCGCTCCCGGGACAAGCGCCTGTCCGCCGGAATCAACCGCCATAACCTTTGTCTCGCGTCTTCATTTTCTAAAACCGCCATGGTCGACAACGTATTGAATACCAGGCTGTTCCCCAATCTCTCCCCCAATCGGGTCTCCACTAGAATAATGGCGGTAATAACCTCTTGGTCCACCCCGTATTCCTTTTCGGTTCGGGTCAGTGATTCGGCGTGAGTTTGCTGGTATTTTTTTGCTTGTTTGATGGATTTCGGAGTTTCGAACTGGCCGTAATTCAGCTTACTTTCACTATGCATAAAAAACAGGCTGACGCTGCGGGAATCAAAACGAACATCGGGGCGATTGTAGAGGGGGGCGATCTTTTCAGGGTCGAAACCGTCTGCCTTTAACATCTTCTGGAGTTTGTCAAACAAAATTGTTGGGTTTTCACCGGCAGTTAGTATGGGTACCGGGAATAGACTGATCAAAAAAAACAACGTGCAAATGACGCTCCTTAACGTAAGCTTGTTCGAATGGCTCATCAAACCTGTCATCAAATTGGGTCCCTTCAATGGATGGATATTATTCCTCATAGCATACCTTGACCGAATCAATCCATACCCATATTAAACAATCGGTATTCTTGATTGTCCGCGACCGGCATGATATGTTTTATCTTTTCGAAGAAAATATACCCAAAAAATCAAAATGGACAGAACCGGAAGGGATGACTAAAAAGTCGACCAAATCCGTTTTTACCTGCCAGGCCTGCGGTTACCAGGCCCCCAAATGGATGGGGAAATGCCCTGAATGCGGTGAGTGGGACACCCTGGTGGAGGAAACCGTGCGGACATCGATCCAGGGTCGATCCATGACCATTCCAGGAGAGGAAGGAGCGCAACCGGTGCCTATTGATTCCGTTGAATCAACGTCGGAAGAGCGTCTCTTCACTGGAATCAGTGAATTCGACCGGGTGCTTGGCGGTGGCGTGGTAGTCGGATCGATGGTTTTGATCGGTGGCGATCCGGGCATCGGCAAGTCGACCTTGATGCTCCAAGCCCTGTACGGATTCGCACGTGAAAAACACAAGGTTCTTTACGTTTCTGGAGAGGAATCCGTTCTCCAGTTGAGCATTCGCAGTCGACGACTCGGAACCGACACTAATCGTTTGATGGTGGTATCCGAGATCGATTTGGAGGCGATCCTAACCATGGTGGCGGATTTAAAACCGACCACCCTGGTTGTGGATTCCATCCAGACCATGTTCAACCGAGATCTGACCTCGGCCCCGGGAAGCGTAAGCCAAGTTCGCGAGGCCACCCTTCGGTTGATGCTCATGGCCAAGAAAACAGGTATATCCGTTTTTATCATTGGTCATGTGACCAAGGAAGGCACCATCGCCGGACCCCGACTGCTGGAGCACATGGTGGATACGGTGCTATATTTTGAAGGCGACCGAAACCATATCTATCGGATATTACGCGCTGTGAAAAACCGTTTCGGCTCCACCAACGAGATCGGCGTGTTCGAGATGAGCGAGGCCGGGCTGGATGAAATAATCAATCCTTCGGCGATTTTCTTAACTGAACGTTCGGAAAATACGCCTGGCTCCATCGTGACCTGTGCCATGGAAGGCACCCGACCTATTCTAGTGGAGATGCAGGCCTTGACCAGTAGTACCAGTTTCGGAACGCCTCGGCGAACCATCCTCGGCCTGGACCACAACCGGGTATCGCTGTTGGTAGCGGTGATGGAAAAAAAACTGGGGATGCACCTGCTTGGGCACGATATCTTCATGAATGTTGCCGGAGGGGTCAAAGTAGACGAACCGGCCGCCGATTTGGGCATCGTGGCCGCAGTAGCGTCGAGTTTCCTCGATCGCCCCATACGGGCCGATACCGTGGTACTGGGTGAAGTGGGTTTAACGGGCGAGATTAGGGGGGTAAGTCAGATTGATACCCGAGTGGCTGAATCGAAAAAAATGGGATTCACCCGATGTATCCTGCCCGAAATCAGCCTTGAACGATCCCGCGCTGGTAATAAGATGGCCGTCTTGGGCGTTTCCACCGTGGCCGAGGCGGTGGAGGCAATGTTTTAATTTTGGCAAAGCGGAAAAGAAATCGACGGGACTTGACCCGGGGAAAAGTGAATCAATGGGCAGATCATTATACCCATAGGGCGCAAAAAGACCGTTATCCGGCGCGATCGGTATACAAATTAAAGGAGATGCAGGCGAAATATAACCTGATTCGACCGGGTAACCGGATATTGGACTTGGGATGCGCCCCTGGTTCATGGTTATTGTTCGCCGCTGAAAAGACCGGACCCAAGGGCTGCGTGGTCGGGATCGATATCATGCCGGTGACCATTCCCCTTCCCGGCCAGGTGCAGGTGTTTACCACTGATATGCTGTCTCTAAAACCTGATTTCTGGCGCGACATCGGGCAACCGTTTGATTTAATCCTTTCTGATCTGGCTCCGGCGACCACGGGCAATAAAATCGTTGACACGGCCCGGTCCTTGGATTTATGCGAGTTGGCTTTGCGCTTAGCCTGTGACCATCTCACGGCTGGTGGTTCATTTATATGCAAGATATTTCAGGGGCCTGATTTCAAGTCGCTTGTCGAAAAAGTGAAACCCCTTTTCAGAAGGCATGATATATTCAAACCCCAGAGCAGCCGCAAGGCGAGCCGGGAAATTTATATCAGCGGACTATCATTCTTAGGAGGCAACCATGTCGGGACATAGTAAATGGTCGAGCATCAAGCACAAAAAAGCCGCCACCGATGCCAAGCGGGGAAAAATCTTCAGTAAATTGATAAAGGAAATCACCGTAGCGGCACGCATGGGCGGGAGTGGCGATTTGGAAGTCAACGCCAGACTGCGATCGGCCGTTGCCGCCGCCAAGGCGATGAACATGCCCAAAGATAATATGGATCGGGCCATTAAAAAAGGGACCGGTGAACTGGAAGGGGTCAATTATGAGGAAAGTACTTATGAAGGGTATGGCCCCGGCGGCGCGGCGGTGCTGATCGAATCCCTCACCGATAATAAAAACCGGACAGTGGCCGATATCCGCCATATTTTCAGTAAAAATGGCGGCAACCTGGGTGAGAACGGCTGCGTGGCCTGGATGTTCGATAATAAAGGGTATTTGGTGATTGAACAAAAAGAAGTCGACGAAGATACCCTCATGGAAATAGCCCTCGAGGCAGGCGCCGAAGACGTGCGCGAAGATGGTGCCAACTTCGAGGTGATCTGTGCGCCGGGTGATTTTGAGCAGGTCAAGGCCACGATCGAAGCGGCTTCGATCGCCCATGTCGCCGCCGAAATCACCATGCTACCGCAAACGACGACCGCTTTGACCGGCAAGGAGGCCGAACAGATGGTTCGCCTGATGGACGCCCTCGATGATTGCGATGATGCCCAAAAGGTTTATACCAACGCCGATATTCCGGATGAGATGATGGATGGATAAAGCAAGATGCCAAGGGTGATTGGATCCGCCCAAAACAGAGCGGGCCGTATGACCATCATATCAATGGAAAACAAGCACCTGAACTCCTGAACTCATCAATCCCTTAACTTTTCTTTACTGATCAGTCTCAACCACGTCTACGCCGTTGGGGATATCAAATTGGAATTGGGAATTATCTATCTCATCCTGAAAACGGATATCAGATAGTTTGATGCGGGTTTCGTCGTCGTAAATGTTATAAGTGATAATTTCGGTGATATCAAATGTCTCTTTTGTGATAATGAGATGAACGGCGGTGATGTCCTGGTTCTTCTTGCGTGGACTTAATTTTAGGTGGTAATCGCCCGATGGGGTATCCTTTTCTTGTGATATGACAAAATTCTTTTGCAGGGAAGTCAAATCCGACAAGAAGCCAGCCCCTCTGCCATTGCCGAAAAAAGTCGGTGCCTTTCCCACCATTACCTGGTTGTCCTGGGGACGGTAGATCCACAATTGTTGGCCATCGGAGACAATCACTTGTTTTTCTGGAATTTCATACGTCCATCGCATCATCCCCGGGCGTTTAACCAGAATCGTCCCGCTGGCCGTATCCGTAATTTCCATGGCTTTTAAGGTGGACAATTGATGAAACCGGGCCGAGAATCCGGTGGTGGCATAGCGCTTTTCAATCCCACTGAAGATGGCCGAGTCCACCGGCTTTATCTCGGCGGGATCAGACGATGACAAGTTGTCCGCAAAAACGGTGCCAGCAAAAAATAACGTGAATATTAGGCCGATGACGAGGTTAACACGCATGAAACTCTCCTTTTTTTAGTATGCGGCCGGCCAGATAAAGGCCCAGATCCTTGACGACACGGGGAGTGTCGCGTAGCAGCCGTCTTGTGAATCCCCGGTAATTCTGGCGGCCCATGGCCATGTCTTTGGTAATCGCCTGCATGGTTTGGCTCTTGGCCAGTACAAAAAGTGACGACCGCAATAACGGTAAAAAATAAAACGCGGGAGACAACCGGGCGGCCTGAATCAACTCAGGTAATACCTCATTTTGGATCGCATTTGTATATTCCACCAGCCGACCCGTCTGAATGGCATGGGCGGCCAGTCCGCCACTGATCAGCGCATAGGGTATCCCTTCACCGGTAACAGTATCGACCATGCCGGCGGCATCGCCCACCAACAGCCAGTCCCGTCCGTTTAACGGCCTCGTCTCAAGCGTCTTCGGGTCCAGTATCGGCTCTGTCCAGGTGTATGGCCTGGCACGTTTGAGATCGAGTTTTTCTTCATTTACGATATGGTGATGAAGATCCTGCCGGACAAATTTTTCAAGCAGGGACCAGGCCCGTTCCGGCTTGAATTCACCACCCAACAGTTCGATCCCCAGGCTGGCATGATCCGGCCGGGGAAACCACCATGCATATCCCCATAGGCCGGGAAAAAATCGACAGACGATACGTCGCGGAAAGGTGCCGCGCACAAAGTATCCCACTGCCCGTCCCCGCCGCTCGCGGGGAAAGGATAACCCGTGGTAGCGGGCCAGCGGATCGTTGATTCCACCGGCACCGACAACGATATCCGCGTGATGTCCATTGATCCTCCAGCCGCCTTTGGACGCTGGTAACGGTTTCCGGACGGTTTCCTCAATAAGTGTTGCGCCGGCCGATACCGCCAACCGGCGCAACGCGCCGTCCAGGTGTCGACGAGATACAATGCGGATCGGGTTTTCCAGTTCGAGATCGACCCGACGACGGCTGGGACTGATTAAACTCAACTGGTGCACTTTAGATTCAACGATCTGAAGCTCCCGCCAAAAGGGCAACGCCTCTATGGCCCGCAGGGTTAACCCGCCGCCACAGGGCTTTTCCCGCCGGGGATCTCGTTCAAACATAAGAACATCTATTCCGGCCCGGGCAAGGTATAGGCTGCACACGGCACCAGAGGGTCCTCCGCCGATGATGGCTACTTTAGCGGTCATTCAAATATCTATCCACTTCGTTACTTTGCAGGAGTGACAGGATATTGGAAAAATGAAATAATGCCAACCCCTACGGGGGTATTTACAATCGTCGGATACCCCATTTTATCGATAGGAGCTATTCGCATCAATGGTGAACTTGAGGTAATAGGGAAAAAAAGAACAATCGGGTAGGGAGCAAGTATTGCTGTTTTAAACCTTGGGTGGGACCTTCTCATCATCGTTAGCCGGAATTAAGATCTTGAGCACATCCTCTTTTCCCACGATGCCGACCAACACATCATCTTCCATGACGGGAAGGGTGTGTAAATTTTTATCTACCATCATCGATGCCACTTCTTCGATGGTCGTTTCAGGACCAACGCTAACCGGATTCGGCGTCATGGCATCGGCCACGGTAACAGCGGCGATCTTTTCAATTTCCTTTTCCAGTCGTTTAATACTGGTCAGGGGCATAATGCCATCCATAAGGGTAAAAACCGAGGGAACGGGGAATGCTTTCTGTTGCGCCACCAGATCGCTTTGACAAAGAATACCGACCATCTTCCTCTCAGCATCAAGCACGGGGATACCGTTAATACGATTTTCCAAAAGAATTTTTGCCGCCAGCGTAATCTCTGTATCTGCGGAAATGGTAATCACGTCTGCGGTCATTATGTCCTTGACTTTGATCATGCGTTTTTCTTATCAAATCACCTGATTCGCTGAGTGTATATGGGCTTCAGCTGCTTATATTCAATGATCCTTTTCAGGATCTAAAGATTGATTTTGGTAACCTTATCGAAAATACAAATATCCTGGACCAATCGGTGGCTATCCCTCTTTAAACAAGCGGTAAATGGTCTGGCCTCGCCACTTTCCCCGCCCTGACAGCGTGGAAATTTGTTTTAATTCAAATTCATCGGCGATTTTTTCGTAGCTTAAACCCTGATTCCGCATTTGATGGATAAGGGCGACCATCTCGGCCCGGGTTATGGGCTGACCGGAAGGCTCCATCTCGACCGCGGCATCAGCCGAATCAACCATTGCCGTTGGGGATGAATGGGAAGATATCACATCAGCGACCGGTACGGATGGCATTTTTACCAGATTTTCCAACAAATCGGCAATTTTTTCCATGGCCACTGTCTGGCGCTCCTGATGTCCGCTAATAGACGCCATCATGTCCTTTAATGCCGAAAATTGGTCCGTGGATAACGATCGGTAGTTGACATATCCTTTACGTTTATCCCTGGCCGGTTGCTGGTTAGGCGATTTATACCGATTGTTATCAAACCGCCGCCGGGATTTATCCATGTTTTTCATGTTTCCAGTTCTAACATTGTAAAGAAAATCATCCATTTAACTGCTCCAAATTGTTATGTTAATTAGTATATAAGATAACCGCTGCATCGCAGATCTCCAGAGTACGGGCTGACCATGGCGAAGAGTCAGAATTTTCAGCTTGTACGAGATCCGCGCCTCGGTATTATTGAGCATGCGAAAAAGCAACTGGGCACATAATATCTCATGCACTTTTCATGCCATCAACGCTTGCTGCTTTCGTATTTCAATCGTTTAGACCATTTAGAAAAAATATTTCCGGATATATGGCATCAGTTAAATTTGGGGAGGTAGTGTGAGGGTCTTATTATTTTAAAATTAGAATAGCCACACAAAGACCCATATGCCACATCAAGATTGTTTTTACTTTTTTCGCTTTTTTCCGGATAATCGCTAAGTGCAGTTTCCTTTAGCGCGGCTTTTCTCGGTTGTCAACCCAAATAAAAAAAATCACCATAATTTTTAAACCCGTTTAAACGGTAGTCCCATTTCTTTTTAAAATGAGACCATTTTGCCCCCCAGCCGCTTGAATTCCAAAGGGGTAGCGTGTACATAATGTCCCGTATTTGATGAACGCAAACAAAAAGATCAGCTATAAGTCATCCGGAAGGATTGGCTCTAGGCGGAGGAAGAAACATGCCCAATGAGTTGCAGATCAAACAGTTCCGATATTCGAGCGACAATTTCGGATACATTATTTTCGGCAAACAATTCGCTCTGGCTATTGATGGGGGCGCTGTTTCCGAGATTCTGGCGTTTACGGCAGAACGAAACCTGAGCCTGATCTATATCACCCATACCCACTCCCATCCCGATCACACGGTGGGAGCCCGGAGGTTGATGGATCAAACCGGGGCAACCCGGTTGACGCCGGACAAACTCATGGAAGATGAGGCCGTAGCACTAGAATCGGCATTGGTAAAGGTTTATCACACCCCCGGCCATACCCGCGACTCCCTGGTTTTCCATTGGAACAGTTTTCTCATCACCGGCGACACATTATTCAACGGAACAGTGGGGAACTGTTTCTCAGGTGATCTGAGCGCATTTTATCAATCCATTTCGCACTTGTGTTCTTTTCCGGATGATACGGTTGTTTACGCCGGCCATGATTATGTGGAAGCATCGATGCAGTTTGCCAGGGTTATCGAGCCTGAAAATTCGGATATCGAGCCGTATTTAAAAAAGTATGATCCTATACATGTTTTTTCCACACTGGCCGATGAAAAAAAAGTGAACCCGTATTTGCGTTTCAACACACCCGAGTTGACGGCCGTATTGAAAAAACGCGGCCTTGCGGCAGACACCGCTTATGATCGCTGGAAAAGCCTGATGTCCATCGAGTGATTACCGAACGAACCGACCGGCAAACCGGCAAGTCCAGAGTCACCTTACCTTGCATCCGGTTTCCGATTATTATATCAACAACCATATGTGTCTGTTTTGAAAAAACACTGCAGGGGTGCACACCATAAGGAGTGAAGATGCGTCGCAAGGATAAGGAAATTACCGATCGAGGCGAGATTGAGGCTATCATTCACCAGTCGGATGTATGCCGACTGGCCATGGCGGATGCGGCCGGGCCTTATATCGTACCGTTAAATTTTGGATTATCAGAAAATTCCCTGTACTTTCATTCGGCCCATAAAGGCCGTAAAATGGATATATTAAAAAAAAATCCCCAGGTCTGTTTTGAATTCGATTTGGGAGTGAGGGTTATTTCCGGTGAAAAAGCGTGTGATTGGGGAACCTATTTTAAAAGCGTTATCGGGTTCGGTAAAGCTCAATTAGTTAATGACATCGAGGCCAAAAAGAAGGCCTTGAATGTTATTATGGACCACTACGCCGGAAAGTCATTTAAATTTTCCGGGACTGATGTCGATAGGGTGGCGATCATCCGGGTAGATATCGACCAGATGACTGGAAAACGTGCCCAAACGTAAGGCTGAAGCCAAAAAAGGCATTTTTTATCTCGCAAACGAAAGGTAGTTCATCATGGGAATCAATGCGGTTGAAAAGATCGATGACTTGGTAAAGGTCAGACATGTACTGATCAGCGTATCGGACAAATCCAGTTTGGAAGATTTTATTCCCGATTTGATTCAATCGGTGCCCGATATCCGGATATTTTCCACAGGGGGAACGTTCGCCAGGATATCGGCAATCCTGGGCGACCGGGCAGACAATCATCTAACCCAGGTATCTGATTATACCGGCCAGCCCGAAACCCAGGGGGGGCTGGTCAAGACACTCGATTTTAAAATTTATCTGGGTCTGTTGACAGAAACGTATAACGATTCTCACCAGGATGATTTAACCCGCACCGATGCCGTGCCCATCGATATGGTGGTGGTCAACCTGTATCCCTTTGAAGCCACCATCGCTAAAGAGGGTGTGACCCCAGAGCAAGCGCGGGGCAATATCGACATCGGTGGGCCGTGCATGATCCGGGCCTCGGCCAAAAATTTTCTGAGGGTGGCGCCGGTCGTCGATCCGGATGATTATCAAACGATTCTTGCCGAAATGAAAAAAAACAGCGGGTGCACCTCGCTTGCCCTTCGTTTTGATCTGGCCTGCAAGGCCTTTGCGCACACTGCCTCTTACGATAGGGCGATTGCCGCTTATCTTGCCGAACGCCGGTTCGGGGAGGTGGATGGTTGTTATTCAAAAGTGTAACCGTACTACCCTGCTTATCATTGCTAATCACTGGAAGGAGAAACCGATGGCCGAAGACCTAAAGAAAATGTACCGGACGATCGTTGAGGATAATTTCCCTCCCCGCATGGAGGTCAGTTTCGTGGATGATGATAAGCGGCAGACATTGTTTTATGATAAGGTCCTGTGGGAAATTGATGGGGTTGCAAAGGGGCTTCGTTACGGTGAAAATCCCGGCCAGGAAGCGGCATTGTACAAACTGGCCAACGGCAATCTTATATTGGGGGACACCGAAACAATCCAGGCCGGAAAATATCTGGCGTCGGATATCGAATTGCTTCAATCCGGCAAACATCCCGGTAAAACCAATCTGACCGATGCGGACAACGCGTTGAATATTCTTCGTTATTTTAAGGATCAGCCGACAGCGGTGATCGTCAAGCACAACAACCCCTGCGGTGTGGCCCGGGCTGATACACTCGCAGAGGCTTATCAGCGTGCCTACATCGCCGACCGGGTGGCCGCCTTCGGGGGGTGTATTGCCGTTAACCGTTCGGTGGATAAGGTCTCAGCGGAAAGTATTTCCGATCAGTACGCCGAAGTCGTGGTGGCCCCCGATTTCGAGGAAGGCACATTGGCGATCCTCGGTAGAAGAAAAAATCTGCGGGTGATCCGGATCGGCAATATCGAGCGGCTGGAAACCTTTGTGGGACAGCGTTGCGTGGAATTTAAAAACCTGATCGACGGTGGAATTATTGCGCAGTGGTCCTTTGTTCCTAAAAGCCGATCCCGGGATGATCTAAAGCTGGCCGAGTGCGACTACGACGGCAAAACCTATCGCATCGAAAACGAACCGACATCGGCCCAATACGAAGACATGCTGTTTGGATGGCTGGTGGAAGCAGGGATTACCTCCAATTCGGTGATCTACGTCAAAGATCAGGTAACCGTGGGGATAGGTACCGGTGAGCAGGATCGGGTGGGGGTGGCCGAAATCGCCCGGGACAAGGCTTATCGTAAGCTGGCCGATCGCTACTGTTTTGAACAGCTGGGTATCGCCTACAACGAATTAACAGATGCTGAGCAAAAAACTGAAATCGATAGCCGGGTAGCAAAGGAGAGAGGTGGGCTCGTTGGCGCTGCCATGGTCAGCGATGCTTTCTTCCCTTTCCGGGACGGTGTTGACGTAGGGCTTCGTGAAGGGATTACCGCTGTGATTCAACCTGGCGGTTCTACGAACGACTATCAATCTATCCAGGCCTGCAATGAAGCCGGCGCCACAATGGTTTATACGGGACAGCGGAGTTTTAAACATTAAAATCGAGAAATTTAAGGATTCGATTTTTTTATCAAGTGAAAGGCAATTTTTAGGGGAGAGGGCCATGGCCAACAAATTGTGGGAACCCAACGGATCGCAAATCAAATCCACGAACATGTACCGCTTTATGCAGTTTATCAACGAAAAGCAGGGAACGGAATTTGAAACATATGATCCGCTGTACCAGTGGTCTATTACCAACATCGACGATTTCTGGGCGGCCATGTGGGAATTTGCCGGGATCCGGACAAGTCAGCCCTACGATCAGGTGGTCGATGATGTCACAAAGATGCCCGGTGCCAAGTGGTTTCCCGGAGCGCGGCTGAATTTTGCCGAAAATTTACTTCGCTATCGGGATGATCATGTCGCCCTGGTATTTAGGGGTGAAGATCGGGTTTCGGAAAAGGTTACCTATGCCGAGCTATACGATGAAGTCGCCCGGATTGCCAAGTCAATGAGGGAAGTTGGCGTTACGGCCGGGGATCGGATCGTCGGGTTTATTCCCAATATGCCCCAGGCGGTTTTCGCCATGCTGGCGGCGACCAGTATCGGTGCGGTCTGGTCTTCCTGTTCGCCCGATTTTGGGATCAAGGGCGTCTTGGACCGATTCGGCCAAATCAGGCCGAAAGTACTCTTCGCGGCCGACGGGTACTTTTTTAAAGGAAGAAGAATCGATTCGCTCGGTCGGATCGCCGACATTCTGAAAGAACTTCCTTCCATCGAAAAAGTGGTGGTTGTTCCCTACACCGAGACGATACCGGATATCAGCGATGTTCCCAATGCCGTGCATTACCTCGATTTCAGGTCAAATGAAGACCAGCCGGACATTGAATTCGAACAACTCCCTTTTGATCATCCCCTGTACATCATGTACTCATCGGGGACCACGGGGTTGCCCAAATGCATGGTCCAGAGTGCCGGCGGGATCCTGATCCATCAGATCAAGGAATTGATGTTGCATTGCAATTTGACCCGGGAAGACACCATTTTTTATTTCACTACCTGCGGATGGATGATGTGGAATTGGCTGATCAGTTCCCTTTCCCTGGGCGCTAGGGTAGTGCTATTCGACGGCAATCCGTTTCATCCGGACCCCGGTACGCTATGGCAAATGGCCCAGGACGAAAAGATCACCGTATTTGGCACCAGCGCCGGTTACATCGCCGCGCTCCAGAACGCTGGAGTCAAACCGGGGCACGATTTTGATCTAACCCCCCTGCGGGCGCTATTGTCGACCGGTTCGCCTCTGTCGGTGGAAGGGTTTGAATTTATCTATGATGAAGTTAAAAAGGACTTACAGCTGTCTTCCATTGCCGGTGGTTCCGATTTAAACGGATGCTTTGCGTTAGGCAACCCCATGTTGCCGGTGTATGCCGGCGAACTTCAATGCCGGGGATTGGCCATGAAAGTGGAAGCCTTTGATGAAGGGGGTAATTCCATCATTAACCAACAGGGCGAGCTGGTCTGTACGGCCCCATTTCCCTCCATGCCCATCTACTTTTGGGATGATGAGGATGGTACAAAGTACCACAAGGCATATTTCGATGTCTATCCGGGAATCTGGCGCCATGGCGACTTTATCGAAATTAATGACCGCGGGGGTGTGGTGATCTACGGACGCTCTGACGCCACCTTAAACCCGGGCGGTGTGCGCATCGGCACAGCAGAGATTTACCGGCAGATGGAACAACTTCCCGAAATCGAAGACAGCCTGGTGATCGGACAGAACTGGCAAAACGATGTCCGGGTGGTGCTGTTTGTAAAGTTAACAGCAGATGTCGAATTGACGAATGATTTGAAATCCAGAATCAGGGCAACCATTCGGACCAATACCTCCCCGCGTCACGTTCCCCGGAAAATCATTGAGGTGCCGGCCATTCCCTACACCTTGAACATGAAAAAAGTAGAACTGGCCGTTAAAAAAATTATTGAGGGCCAACCGGTACTCAACAAAGACGCCCTCAGCAACCCTGAAGCACTCGAATATTTTGCAGGCCTTCCCGAGCTTCAGGAGGATTAATCATCTGATACATGTACTCACGCCCCGATAATTGTAGCATCATGAAAGTTTTCTATCTGATCATACCGATTTTCAAAAATATGTTCCGAAAGATATCGGGGTCGGGATTGCTATCGAAATCGGTATCGAAATATTTGTAGGATGTAGTGGGGGCCATTCATGCCTCCCGATACCGATTTAGATCCTGATGGTTTATTCAATCTGAACGTTTTATTGAAAGTTGCTATCAATGAACCATCATCAGAACCCATCTCCCCTCGTGACCCTTTCCGGTCAGATCGAAAGGATCACCTATACTAATGAGGAAAACGGATATACCGTCGCACAAGTCAAAGTGCCGGGACGACAAAATCTTGTCACCGTGGTTGGGAACCTGATGAGCTCGACTCCTGGTGAATCCCTCAAGATGTATGGTGAATGGTCTTCCCATCCGAAATTCGGTCAACAATTTAAATTTCGAAAATATAAAACAATTGTCCCTGCAACGATTTTCGGTATCCGGAAATATCTAGGTTCAGGGCTCATCAAAGGGATCGGCCCGGAAATGGCCAAACGAATCATTAATCGGTTTGGCAAGCAAACCCTGGACATCATTACTTACCATCCCCAACGGTTGGCCGAGGTGGAAGGCATCGGTTCCAAACGGATCGCTATGATCAAAAACGGTTGGGATGACCAGAAGCAAATCAGGGATGTGATGATTTTCCTTCAATCCCAGGGGGTCAGTGCCGGCTACGCCACCAGGATTTTCAAGCAATACGGACAGGCCTCGATCAATGTGGTCAGGGAAAACCCCTATCGGCTGGCCGAAGATATTTCCGGTATCGGCTTTGTCACCGCCGATCATATCGCTGATAAGCTTGGATTTGGTAAGAATTCAGCCTTCCGTGTTCGAGCTGGGATCATTTACGTGCTCAACCGCTTGGCGGAAGAAGGGCATGTCTATTGTCCCTATCACCTTTTAATTGCAAAGTCCGAGGAAATGCTCGCTGTTGAACGAAATATCGTCAAGGAAGCGTTGAACCATATCAGTGTGGAAAAAAAGATCGTTATCGAGGCGTTCGATCCGAATCCAGCCGATTCACTAGATACCGGCAAAGCAATATATCTATCTAATTTTTATTTTTGCGAGACATACATTGCCGACAAACTCGCTGCTTTGGGCCGACAATCTCCGAATACCAGGCCCGCTGATTCGGAAGCAGTCCTTGAACCGGTTCAGCAACAACTGGCCATTACATTGGCACCCGACCAGATTAGGGCGATTAGAAGCGCAATAAAGGAGAAAATATCGATCATAACCGGCGGGCCCGGAACCGGAAAAACAACTATCATTAATGTGATTGTTCAGATTTGCGCACACCTGGGAATGAAAGTACTGTTGGCGGCACCCACGGGCCGGGCCGCCAAGCGAATGCATGAAGCCTCCGGGTACGAAGCCAGAACCATTCACCGTCTGCTGGAATTCAGTTTTCAAAAGGGTGGCTTTCAACGCAATGAAGATGATCCGCTGGACTGTCATTACCTGATCGTTGATGAAGCGTCAATGATTGACACGGTACTCATGCACCATCTCCTCAAAGCAGTCTCAATGCATACGACCCTCATCCTGGTGGGCGATGTCCATCAACTCCCATCCGTTGGGGCGGGGAACGTGCTGGGTGAGATCATCGCTTCAGAACGCTTTGCCGTGGTGTCTCTTACGGAGATATTCCGCCAGGCGGAAGCCAGCCGTATCGTTGTCAATGCCCACCGGATCAATCGGGGAAAAATGCCGGACCTTTCGCCGAGAGCCGGGAAAACCGAATTCTATTTCCGGGAAAGAGAGGACCCGGAAGAAGCCCTGGCATTTATTGTCAACCTGGTTGTGGATCATATCCCCCGGCTGTTCGGCTTCGATCCGGTGGCCGACGTTCAGGTCCTTTCGCCGATGCACAAAGGGATCGTGGGCGCAATGAATCTCAACCGGGCCCTACAGGAAAAGCTCAATCCGCAAATGGACGCCGTACGACGTGGCGATCTTCGTCTCAGGACCAACGACAAAGTCATGCAGATTAAAAACAACTATGATAAGGCGGTCTTTAATGGGGATATCGGCCGGATTCACCGGATTGATCCGGCCGCTCAGGAAGTTGTTATTATCTTTGATGGTCGTCCGGTGGCCTACCCGTTTTCAGAGTTAGACGAGGTGAATCTGGCCTACGCGATATCCGTACACAAATCACAGGGTTCTGAATATCCGGCCGTGGTTATCCCTTTGCTGACCCAGCACTATGTTCTGCTTCAACGAAACCTGATATACACGGCGGTTACCCGGGGAAAACAGCTTGTGATCGTGGTGGGTTCCAAAAAAGCCCTGGCCATGGCAATCAAGAATGATAAAACCCAAAAGCGTTATACGCGGCTGTGTGATCGCCTGCGTCAGTACCGCTGATTCCAATTTGGCATTTAAGCACTACCTGTGTTCGCTGCGTCGTCGGCTTCCTCAACCTACAATCAGTACGCCTAGGTTGCCTCCTCCTGGTTGCCTTGGTATCATTTTGGATGCAAAATGGATTGAAAATAGCGAATCTCTTGAAAATATCTTAAAGATGTATATTTTTCTTAATTAGTTTTTCCCGAAGCAGTTTCCATTAAGTGTACCATTTCGTGTTATCCTGGTGATATTCACGGAAACACATCAACCAAAGGAAAAAACCATGAGAATTTTGGGTTTTCCCGAATTGCCGCTTCTAAATAGACTGTTTATTGCGATTGCTCTTTTTATCATGATCGGAACGACCGGTATGGCCCAGTCGGAGCCAGAGACAGATGAGATCCTTGAGGATGTTTTGGTGGAAAGGATTCAGAGGCCATCCACCGGAGATCTGCCCAAGATTCGCAAGGCAAAAATTTTGCGGGTATTGGTGACCCAGAGCAAAACCAATTTTTTTCTCGACATGGGAACCAAGCGGGGGTTTGAATACGAATTGTTAAACGAATATGAAAAATTTTTAAACAAGGGGATCCAGAAAAGACATGAACAGACCAAACTGGTCTACATTCCAGTGCCGTTTGACAACCTTTTGACCGCCCTGCGTGAAGGCCGAGGCGATGTCGCGGCGGCCGGCCTGACCATTACACCGGAACGACAAAAACGGGTCGATTTTACCGACCCCTATATACCCAACGTCTCTGAAGTGGTCGTATTGAATAAAAAGGTGGGCGACCTGAATACCGTAAACGATTTGGCCGGACGAACGGTGTATGTCCGCGCGGGAAGCAGTTACGTCACCCACCTGAAATCATTGAACCAAAAACTGACCCAAGCGAGCCAAAAACCGATCACCGTGAAGGAAGCCGACAGCATTTTAACGACCGAAGATATTTTAGAAATGGTCAACGCGGGGGTGGTCGATATCTCTGTGGCCGATCATCATATCGCCCAAATATGGGCCGGCTTGCTTCCCAATGTCGTCGTTCGTAAGGATTTGGTGATCAACTCCGGTGGCAAGATCGCCTGGGCTGTTCGTAAAAACAACCCCAAGCTCAAAGCGAGTTTGAATGCCTATACCAAAAAGGTAAGGCAGGGCTCGCTCCTTGGCAATATTCTTTTCAAACGTTATTACCGGGATGCAAAATGGATCAAAAACCCCATCTCTCCCGGCGAGCGTAAAAAAATGGAGGCTTTCATTGCACTATTTGAAAAATATGCGAAACGCTATGGATTTGACTGGCTGGCTATTGCCGCTCAGGGTTATCAGGAGTCCGGGTTGGATCACTCCAAGAGGAGCCATGCCGGCGCCGTCGGTGTCATGCAAATGCTGCCCAGCACGGCGGCGGACAAATCCGTAAATATAAAGAATATTAAAACTGTCGAGAATAATATCCATGCCGGTGTGAAGTATCTCAATTTCCTTAGAGATCGCTATTTCAACGACCCGAAAATTCAACCGGGCGCACAGGTTCAATTCGCATGGGCCTCCTATAATGCCGGCCCGGCCAAAATAAACCGCATGCGGGAACGGGCAGCCAAAAAAGGCTTTGATCCCAATAAATGGTTCGGGAACGTGGAAACCGTTACGGCTATCGTCGTAGGACGCGAACCGGTGGACTATGTGGCTAACATTAGCAAATATTACATCGCTTATAAACTGCTTTATGAAACTGCGATGGCCAGAGAAAAAGCACGGAGCGAAATCGGTGGCATTGAATCAAGCCCCGTCAAAGCATCGATTAAAGATACGCCGCCTGATGATTCCAAGCCCACCATAAATGCGCCGATACCTGAAACCGATAGAAAAGCAAAGTACCAATCCAAAGTTTCTCTTAAGGCGACAACGAAAAAATCGGCTCCAAAGCCTCGTGTCCGCTACCATACCATCCGTTCCGGTGAAACCCTCTACAGCATCGGCCTTCGCTATGGTCTGGGTGTGGATGAATTGATTCGCTTGAACCACCTGGATCCGAAAGGCACTCTTCGTATTGGGAACAAACTGAGAGTCAGTCGATGACCCTATAGAATCGTATGGATGCGAACCGGATTGAAATAGTTTCACCTCGCTTGTTTGGGGTTGTATATTTATTTACTTGATCCATCTAACCATGCTGCCGGCAGGCAGAATGAAAGACATTAAAAAGGAGAAATGTTATGCGAAAAACTGGCTTTACCCTGTTATTAATCCTATCTTTGGCCCTGTTGAGTGCCTGCGCGCACACATCGCCGACCGCTGTCACTGGCACGACTGCGGCGACCCTTGATGCCATCGTGCAAAAAGGAAAACTGGTGGTGGGAACCGCCGCCAGCATGCCGCCGTTTAATATGACCACTAAAGATGGAGAGATCATCGGATTCGAACCTGACCTGGCACGGTTGATTGCTGCGGGACTGGGGGTTCCATTGAAACTGGCGCCCATGTCCTTTTCTGAACTGCTGCCTGCCCTGGAAACCGGCAAAATCGATATGATCCTATCGAATATGACCATGACACCCCAGCGTAATTTGAAAGTTGCATTTGTGGGCCCGTATTTTCTTTCCGGCAAGGCTTTTCTGACGAAGGAGAAAACTATCGCCAATGCAAAGAGCACGGTCGAAATCAACAGCCCGGATACACGTCTGGTCGCGCTGAAAGGATCCACCAGTCAGTTCTTTGTCGACAAGCTGCTTTCCAAAACCCAGTTGACAACCGCCGCCAGCTATGACGAAGCGGTCAAAATGGTCATTGACGACAAGGTTCACGCTTTGGTTGCCGATTATCCGATCTGCGTCGTGTCGGCCTTAAGATATCCCGATGCCGGCCTCCTTTCCCTGATCACCCCCCTGACCTACGAACCAATCGGCATTGCCCTGCCGGGAAATGATCCCTTACTGATCAACTGGTTGGAGAATTTCCTTGGTTCGCTTGAAGGCAGTGGTAGAATAGAACAGCTGGAGGCTCGCTGGTTCGAAAACGCGGACTGGATAAAGAAGCTGCCGTAATGCCGCCGGACTGATAATATCCCATACCTTTTTCAGGCGATGAGGGATGTATGCCGATTGATTCGTTACTAATTGAAAGAAAGGGAAATATATGCACCCTGGTTTTGAATCGACCGGAAAAGAAGAACTCCCTTTCGCCTGAATTGATTCAATCATTGTTAACTGTCCTTGAGAAACTATCCGGTGACGATACCATCCGTGTCATTGTGATTCGAGGCTCCGGTGACCAGGCTTTTTGTTCCGGTTACGACATTGGTTCGTTACCTACCAAAGCCGGTGACAACAGAGATTCGAACCTGGAACCGATAAACCGGGTGGAATCGTTATTTAAAACCATCATCCACTACCCCTGGCCGGTCATTGCCATGCTAAACGGAGCGGCATACGGCGCTGGTTTTGAATTGGCCATTTGCTGCGACATTCGCATCGGGGCCGAGGATATTCGTATCGGTATGCCTCCGGCAAAGCTGGGAATCGTTTATCCCTGGAATGGATTGAAGCGATTTATCCAATCGATCGGCCTGCAAACAACACGAGAGATGTTTTTTACCGGCCAAACATACGAAGGGTCAAATTTAAAGCAGATGGGCCTATTGGACCATCTTGTTCCCCGCAAGAAATTGGAAGCATTTACCTACCAGATGGCGGAAGCTATTGCCGGCAATGCCCCCCTGGCCTTGAAAGGGACCAAAAAGGTCATCAATTTGATATTGGATGACTTGCAGTTGGACAATAATAATAGAATGGTGGCAGAAGCCATCACCCAAGAGGCTTTTCTGAGTGAAGATGTAAAGGAAGGTCGACTTGCGTTTTTGGAAAAACGACCACCCCAATTTGAAGGAAGGTAATTTCAATATTTCCTCCACTAATTTCTATGGTATGGGAGAAACCGTCAGCGGACTCGACAGATTACAATTACTCGTTTTGTGATGGTATGTCACTTGGTCGAAATGGCGGGTTATATCCTTACAAGTTCTTCGCTAGGGCCAGAATACATCCTTTTTAGTTCATCCCGGATCAACGCTCTCAGATCTTCGTCGGCTTTTTCCTTTTTTACCGCGTCACCATTTCGAATAGCTTGAAAAAAAGCCGTGCACTTTCTTTGAGCGCTGATATTCCATGTGGCCGTGTAGCCGGTTTTTTCCG
>Ga0316198_10000127_pt1 | contig 32823 bp, 26 predicted proteins | sample OudBieAanoxic_MG_FD_204935 | JGI IMG/M metagenome (GOLD analysis project Ga0316198, IMG submission 204935) | Coastal sediment microbial communities from Oude Bieten Haven, Netherlands - site A anoxic | ecosystem: Environmental > Aquatic > Marine > Coastal > Sediment | place: Netherlands... | reverse complement strand
CGCGACGGTTTGCCGGCAGGTAACGCCCTGCGCCGTGGGGCACCAAGGTCCACTTGTGTTTTGTCTGATCGGGAGGTCTGCGCCCTTACAGGCGCTACGGGCGCTATCCTTTTGGAAGGTGGCTGGGTTTGCGCTTTTGTCAATACCCGATCATCGAGGGCCGCTTCGTTCAAATCGGTGGAATAGCTGTCCGTCTGGCTGTCATCCAGGAATCGATCCCATCCGGAAGCATTACCAGTGCGATTTTTTGACTGTTGTTCGATTTGCCTTTGGATGTTAACTAAAAAAGCCTTGAGCGTGGTAATCCAGCCACCGGCCAATGGTGTGGCACTTGGTTTTTTTTTTCGTTGGGCTTTATATCTACTGACCATCGACCATACCGCGATAGCGATCACGATCAGCGTAATTACAATATCCATGAATTGGCTCCTATTCGGTCTTCTCATCCGCAGAACCGATGGTATCTCTCATCTGGGTATCTGCTTCGATGTTTTTCATGCGGTAATAATCCATCACACCCAGATGGCCTTGCTCGAATGCGTGGGCCATGGCCAAAGGGACCCGCGCCTCAGCCTCGACGACCTTGGCCCGCATCTCCTCTACGCGCGCTTTCATCTCCTGTTCAACAGCAAACGCCATGGCGCGCCGTTCCTCGGCCTTGGCCTGGGCAATTTTTTTGTCCGCCTCGGCCCGGTCGGTTTCCAGTTCGGCACCGATATTTTTGCCCACATCCACATCGGCGATATCGATGGACAAAATTTCGTATGCGGTACCGGCATCCAATCCTTTTTCCAGCACCCGCTTGGATATCATGTCGGGATTTTCCAGCACCATCTTATGAGTGTCGGCCGATCCGATGGTGGTGACGATCCCTTCTCCGACCCGGGCGAGGATGGTTTCTTCGCCGGCGCCGCCCACGAGTCGTTCAATATTGGCGCGAACCGTCACCCGAGAAATAGCTTTGAGCTGGATGCCGTCTTTGGCCATGGCCGCAATCATCGGTGTTTCGATGACTTTGGGATTAACACTCATCTGCACGGCCTCCAGCACATCCCTGCCGGCCAGATCGATAGCCGCCGCCCGGTTGAATTCGAGTTCAATATTGGCTTTGTCTGCCGCGATCAAAGCCTGGACAACCCGTGACACATTGCCGCCGGCAAGATAGTGGGATTCGAGCGAATCGGTCGAAAAATCGAGACCAGCCTTGACCGCCATAATTTTCGACGTCACAATCATTTTGGGCGGCACTTTGCGAAATCGCATAAAAACAATCGTAAACAATCCGACCCGTGCACCCGAGACCAGGGCCTGGACCCAGAGGGAAATGGCGGAACCGACAAAAAACAGTAGGATGATTACAGCAACCGCGATAACGATAAGAAAAATCAAATTGGCTTCCATGGTGATACTCCTTTTTTCGCCTTTGGGATTGTGAGGTTATCGATCGTTTTCTACGCTATTCTGGGCTTTGACAACGATCTGGTTGCCGCGTACGGCGATGACGATAATTGGGGTTTGCTTCTCAATGTACTCGCCTTGGGTGACGACATCCAGCCGTTCATGATTGATTTTGGCAACACCGGACGGCCGCAAATCAGTGAGCGCAAGGCCCGAACTGCCCATATATTTTTTCTGGTCCATTGACTGAGCGGTCACCCCGTCTTTTCTCGACAGCTTCGTGCGCAGGGTAACCGGCGATTTGGCCAGGAATTTAATACCCACGTAGACCAGGATCGGAATCAAGATTAGATCGGCGATGACGAATGCCATGCCGGTTGATGCGGATAGTTGCGTAAAAACGAGGTAGAGTGAGTATCCGAAAAGACCGGCGGCCAGTATCGAAAGGATCCCGCCCGAAGGAAGGATGATTTCGGCGATAATCACCAGTATGCCGATCGATTGAAGAATAATAGGTAAATGGATGTCGCTATTCATCAATATCTACCCGAATGACGACGATTCTGGTCCCCTTAATCGATGCGACGCGAATCTTGGACCCCGCGGGCACGAAATCACCCCGGGTGACGACATCAAAGCGCTTTCCGTCAATGTCTGCTTTGCCAGAAGGTCGCAGCTGGGTGATGGCGGTTCCAGTCTGTCCTGCCTGCAGGGGGGTTGCCGTTGGCAAATCGAGCCGGGCATCGGCGAGCGTGTGGGCCAGGTAAGGACCGCGAACTGTTTTTGAAAGTCTTGGGAACACATAGCGTAAAATGAAAAGGGCCAAAAGAAAAGAACCCAATACAGCACTCAAGACGCTAAACATGTTGCTAATTAGCAATGCTTTCTCCCAGGGTAAATTGGGATCGGGGATGACGAAGCTCTGCAAACTCAGCAGCAATCCCGCGCTGATACAAATGATTCCGGCGATTCCCGCAATGCCGAAGCCGGGCAAGACGAACAGCTCAAATCCCATCAGGACCAGACCGATGACAACGATCAGCAGTTCCGTATAGCTGGCCAGGCCGACGAGGTATTGGTTAAAGAAAACAAGCGCCAGGCATAGAATTCCGACGATGCCCGGCACGCCAAAACCCGGTGCCTTTATTTCCGTATAGAGCGAACCCAAGCCGATCAGCATCAAGATGGGACTAAGTTTGCCGATAAGACTGACCAGATTTTCGGACCAGCTCTCTTCAACTCGCGTGATGGTCAGATCGGAAAGCGCCAATTGCTCGAGCATCGCTTCAAAATTGGCTACGCTCATGGATGAAAACCCAAGGTCGCGGGCTTCGGCATCGTCCATGGTCAACAACTCGCCTTTGGCGACAACGGTTTCTTTGAAGGTGATGCGCGCTTGCTTTTCTTTGCCAAGGTCCTGGTATGTTTGAGCATCCATAAAGACCGGATCGCCGTCAAGTTTAACCCGATAGACCTCCATATCGGCAGTGACCATGGATTCAGCCAACACGGCCGGGTAACCGTTTCGTTTGGCCAGGGTACGGAACTTGGCCCTAAGGGGCGATTGGAATTTTTCGCCCATCATTTTTGGGCCTTCGTTGGTGAAGGTGATCGGCGCACAATCGCCGAGCGTGGTATTGTTTTTCATTACGAGCTGATTGGCGGCCAGAGATATCAGAGCACCGGCGGATATGGCTTTGTTGGTGACATAAGCAATGGTTTTGGCGTTTTTGATATTGAGAAGGGCATCGACCATCTCCAGGGCCGAATCGACCCGGCCACCGAAGGTATCCATTTCAACCACGATCACGGTATCAGGGGTATCGGGTATATCATTCAAGGCTCTTTTAAGGAACGCGGCCATGCCCGGCTCTACCTCTCCTGAAATTGGAATTACATAAAGATTTTGAGGTGTTGGTTGACTTTGCGTCATACTGCCGTGGCCGCAAATCGCAATCATAGTGATTGCCGCAATGAGCCACCCGTTTTTTTGAAAGGTTCGAGTCACAACAAGCCTCATTTGCGATGGTGATTTCCAAATAATAACAGGTGGGGACAACAATCCCAATGTTGAAAGAACCGTTACAAGAGAGAATATGGAACTATTATCCATGGTCGATGCATACTGCAGGGTTGGGTTAATGTAATCGGGTGTTGAATCAGAACTTGCCGGCTATCGCAGACGCCTGATCCAAGGCCTTATTCTGGGTTTTTTCGACTTCGGACGGATCGCTTAGGGTGGGTTCAACCACAATGGAAGCAATGTTCGTAAAGCCGATGAATCCTAGCCACATTTCTAGATAAGGCTTTTGAAAATCCATCCTAGCCGCCGCTTCGGACGATGTGTACTCCCCGCCGCGGGCGTAGATCACTGCGGCCGGTTTTCCCGTCACCAGGCCGGAGTAGCCGGTTTCGGGCGAAAAGCTGAAACTCAGTCCGGGCTGGGTGATGACATCGATGTAATGTTTTAATTTGTACGGCACGCCGAAATTCCACATTGGCAGGCTGAAGAGATACTTTGAGGCAGTGTTGAAATGATTGAATCGTTCCACGACGCCGTTCCAGGCCTGAACCTCCGAATCCGTATGATTTTCACCGTGCAGGATTCGGTATTTGGCATCGATCGTGGCACCGTCGAACGCCGGCAATGGCGTGCTCCACAAATCGAGCGTCTCGACAGTGTCAGTGGGATTGGCTTGTTTGTAGGAATCAAGGAATCGTTGGGCCACTTTGATGGAATAAGCCCGCACCTTACGTGGGGATGATTCAATGTATAATAGTTTGGCCATGGTCTCTCCTGTTTGATTGCAGCGTTTTCGAATTCTTTTGAAATGATATAAACCGCAGTTTGAACTACAGATAAGAATACTAAGCTGTTTATAGCAAAATGCAAGAATCGCGTTTATTTCAAGCGTTGCCCGGGGCTTTGCTTTACTCGCGATGGTTCTTCCATCGCAAAGGCATATTCGAGCCCTTGCTTGTCAATCACCATTTTAGCCGCACTGAACTTGCGCAGACGGGCTGGATCGAGCGGTTCTTCAGTTATCTTCAATCTTGTCCGCCAGATCTCCCCGGCCGCGGCTGCGTAGCGGTTTGATGAGTTCTTCTTAAAAGGGTCCTCTCACCCGGATGGTGATGCTGAAGGCGTTTAGCCCGGATATTTCACGCCCCTGAGGGATTCATTGGCAAGGCGCTCAAGGGTGCAGCCGTAGTGTACCTACTGCAAGCCATTGATAACGCAGCCAATGTATTCCTCAGGGAGCGCCCAAGGGGTGAAATCTTTTCTTCTTTTTTCAAAAGAATCATAGGGTGCAAACTGTACCCTGACAATTATGCTTCAATATCGGTTCAAGTATCTAAAACTTCACAAATTTACTCATTGTGTAGAAAAGATTTCATGAAATATTCGGGATAGCTTACTTGCCTCAATAGCGATCAGCATACTTGTAGCCGTGGAAGGCTGATCGCAATCGAGGAACCGAACAACAGGTTATCGTTGTTAGCTGAACGATGGGTCAGACAATTATCAGTTGCTATTTCGAATGCAGGGCTCCTGTTTCGGAGCCATGCAGTAAACTCTTGGCAGAACTTTAAGTTAAAACTTTTACATATAAGTCCGAACTTGTATTCTAATTTATGCGAACCTTTATATGTAAGTAGCTTTCAAAATTCTATATTTGAAATGTATAGATGGAATATAGTTTTGATATGGTTTTGCCTTCAACACAGGTTGAAACTCCGACCTCATTATCTGGCTTCATCTGCTCACGGCGATTCCGATTCTCTATAGATCAGTTTATGGCCAATTCTATCTGGTGTTATATTTTGTGTTTGCCAGTTTGGAACATCGGTATAGATAACATGCCAGATGATGCATAATGGTCAGATTGAATGTATTGCTATGTAGACAAAAACTTTATAAGCCACGAAGAAATTGAAGGCCGACCACAACATCCTGTGGTTGGCCTTTCTCGCCAAAAGTTATGATAAGAACAATCTATCTGAATAAACATATCTTCCTCAATAGTACATATACTGTAAACGTAGTGCGCCAAGAAGTCGCGCAGGAGATGAGGGTGGGCCCTCGGAGCCGGCGTACAGGGGCAGGCTTCAAACCACCTCAAGCTGCTGTGGCCAAAAGCCATGGTGGTGAGCGTTGGGGAAAAGTCTGGATCTTCCCCATAATGGACGCCGGTTTAACCGCCAGATCCGCTTCCTCACCTGATAATAGATCGGTTGCACCGAATTCGGCTGCGGCATCGCATCTTATACGGTGGGGATCGATACCCATCACGGCTTCAAGCGGAAACCGGCTCAGCAGCGCGGTCACCAACAGCCCGACGGTTCCCAAGCCCAGGACGACAACTCGTTCGCCGACCAGCGGCCGTCCATCCAATAATAGGTTTACGGCCGTCTCCATGTTGGCCAGGAAAACGGCGTCATCGCTGCAGACATCGTCGGGTAAAGGTCGCAGGGACTCAGGGGCGGCTTTAAAGTGGCTGGCATGAGGATGAAAGGCGAACACACGCCTGCCGAACCACCCGGCATTGCCGGGGTACCCTGCGGCAATCACCTCACCGACACTGCTGTAGCCATAGGCGAGAGGATATCGAAAAACACCGGTCATCGATGCTATCTTGGTGTCAACGGCCATTTGCTCGGGAAAGTGCCTGCTGAAGATGAGCATTTCGGCGCCGGCACTGATGGCAGACAGGCGATTGGCCACCAACAGCTCGTTTTTTTCCGGTTGGGGTACCGTTCGGCGTTCGATGGCTGTGTGCCGCGGTTTTTCGAATATCAGGCGATACTGGTTCATTCGTTGACATTGCCGGGCTTGGCCCAAACGATCAAATCGTCCTCCATGCGTTCGTAATTGATGTCCGTTAAAGGCAGCTTGGACAGGGGTCCGGTCGAGCGGCCGTCGACTGCCTGCAGGCCACCGACAAACGCCGGTGAGACGGTTATGATGAAAAGGTCTGCCAGTCCGGCCCGAATGAAACTGGTGATCACCTGGGCCCCGCCTTCAACCATCAAACTGTGAACCCCGCGGTCATGGAGTTTTTGCAACAACGCATGCAGGTCGATCTGGCCCCTGCTATTTAACGAACATGGCAGGCAGACCGCCCCGGCGCGGGTTAAAGCCGCCTGTCGGTCCTCCGGGTGGTTGGCGGCACTGGCCAGCCATACGGCACGATCGTCTTGCTGCACGAGCCGGCAGCTAGCGGGGGTACGAAGATGGGTGTCCAGTATAACTGGCCGGGGATTGGCGCCGTCCACCAGCCGAACCGTTAACTGGGGATCATCGGCCAGTAGGGTGTTGATCCCGATCAATATGCCCTCAAACAAGGCGCGCAGGCGATGGGTCAAAGTCATTGATGTGCTCCCGCTGATGGCCAGGGGGCGGCGATCGATGGTCGCAATACTGCCGTCGAGGCACTGGGCATAGCTAACGAGAATAAAGGGGCGGCCGTTATGGTTGCCGGCAGTGTGGACTGCTTGCAGGTGCCGATCAAGATCGTCGATATATTTGATTGAAGGGTAGGCTGTCATTTGATTCGCCCTTTAAACCGGATTGTTAAAAGAATGGAACGGCCTTTTTACCTCACGTGCAACCACGACCATACCAAACCCCCTCCCATACAGATAAGCAGTAGTTCAAGAGCCCGCACGAGCAAGCATACTGTCAAACCAATTGACGGATCAAGCAAAAATGAATTCAATGTCAACACTTGGCTGCCTTCCAGAGCGCCCATCGCCCCCGGAAGGGGCAGCAGGAAAGCCAGCCGCGCCGCCAGGACGGCACCGATTAATTGTGTGAGCGACAATGGCAATCCACAGGCAAAATAGATCAGCCAAAATTCAGCGATCATGAATGCCCATCGGACCAGTGATGTGCTGATGTAAAGCATAAGGACCCGAGGAGGCTGCCGCAATATATCACCGGTACGTCTTTCGGCGGTTTGCAACCATGTGCTCGCGCGGGCAAGCCTCAGTCGACTGCCATATTTTTTGCATATGGCATCCAGCCAATGGCTTAGCAGCGTTTTACTGATCGCCAAGGCCAGAAGGATAGATCCCACCAGAAGAATGTGGAGCGTGATGCCGGCGGTGGTGTCTATGGGTGCGGTTACGGCGAAAAGTCGGGCCTGCAGCAAAAAGATCAAACCAACAAGCAGTATGATGCAATTGATGCAAAGTTCAATCAGTCGGTCCGCGGCGACCGAGGCTGCTGCATTGTAGGCAACCGTCTTGTGCCGGTGAATCAGCATGCTCGCCTGAACCGCCGGATGACGCCATATCTTTTTATTGGTTACCGTCTAATCTTGACCGCATTTAGAAACCACTAACGACAGTAAAAAGCTTTTCACCTTCTTGGCTTCCTCACATCCCTTTTAGTAAGAGACGCCTCATTCTATAATACTTACCTCATTGGTGAGCCTCGGCATCTGCAACAGCGCATGATATGTGTCCCCTTTATATATCTTGACCCTTATTTGCGTGCGAATTATGTTTCCACAATCGATGATGTCAAATTTATATATTTAAATGGTGTAACTCTCAACCCGACGCCTTCGATCAAACAGTAATATTGTGGTAGTAGAGATCGAGTTTCTAAGGAAATGAGGCAATCTATGCCGATGCCAAAAGATGAAGTACAAAAAGAGATGACGGATGCATGGAATACTTATGTCCAGGCACTCGAAAAGTCACTCGAATTGATAGATAATGATATAAATTAAGCTAAGTAAATGGCGGGTGTCTGTACGAGTGAGTGGTGCAATGCCACGGAGCATGTCCTAGACGAGCTCGGTAATGCTTTGTTTTCAATCAGTGAACCACGATGGTCCTCCTCTGAGGATTCAAAAAGGATTAAGGCACTCAAACGGCGATTATACGACATCCATGTAAATTACCGCGGTGTTTTCAAGAACGCTAAATAAACTGGTATGTATGACTTATTGTGCTGCAGGATTCCTTGAGCATCCTGTAGCACTTATTATGACACAGCAATCAATAATAACAAAAATTCTCGTGGCACAATGAATATGGTAGTTAAGTGGTGTTAACAAAATTTAAACAACCATATCGCCATTACCCCTTTCATGATTCTCTCCCCCCTATCAATAGTTAAGACTATCCTACTGCCAGCTTTAATGCTACGTAGCTTTCTATCGTGAGTAAAGGAAAGTAAAAGCCCTCCCACAGAAGTAGAAGGGAGGACCCAAATGCCATACAGTCCAATTTTCTTGCCAAAGTTCACAGCGCATCATCATAGACACGCACCGTGATATTATGAAGCCATATCACAGTTGACCAGTTTCCCTTCGTTTGGCTATAAGATTTGATCAGGAAACCAAAAAAACTAGGATTGTCCTACGCCCGGTTTATATGCGTTTGGATGTAATATTGGAAATGAATAATGCAGTTTTTTGACCTGAAAAAGTGGGGGCTAATAGAAGCAGAATGTTACACACAGCCTATAATTCCTTTCGGCACATTTTGGGCCTCTCAATTACTGTTTATTAATCGACATATCCAAAGACTATCTGTGATGTTAATCAATTCAATATACTGACGAGGTGTCTGCTGTTTTAAGTCTTTTTGTTTTGTGCGATATAGTGATCTATTAAGAGCCTGTCCTACTGCACTATAATTGAGGGACCAAATTGAGATCATATATTACTTCTCGAATTATTAATTCTTATCTGAGTTTGACGTTGAGGCTTCCAGGAGTTAATCAGACATCAAAGAATAGGAATCGGCTTCTGGAAGGGGAACGAGAGTTCCAATATCGTTATATGTGGTCACAGGGTGCTGATGATATGTGCCCGAAACAGTTCAGAAGTTTAAAAATATTCCTCCAGTGTTTTGCCTGATTTAATTGCCTATGCTCATATCTGGCCATCATTCTCTTAGGGAAACTATTTTATCACAGGTGGCGTGAGGGATCTTTCAGTCTTTTTTAGTTTCTCAATATTTCAACAAGGAATAAAAACTAAGGTGTTGAAATTTATGATTGCCTATCTTATTTTGTCACGTCAATAATATGAAACTCATAACTTGGGTAATATTAATACTATGACTGCTATCGTCGTGACCTATTTTATATGTGCCCTGCTGTTGACTGTATACGGCATCAACGCCCACATTCTCAATCAGCTTTTCAAGCGCCGCTATCCGCAACGTATGCAATCGGACAGAGACTTTCTGGCAGCTTTCTATGGAAGCACCCCCCCCTTTGACCACGCGTCTAATGCAGCGGCTAAACTGCCATATGTCACAACGCAACTGCCGATCTATAATGAACTCAATGTCGCAGAGCGTCTGATTGATGCAGTGGCGGCATTTGACTATCCGGAAGGCCGCCATGAGATTCAGGTCCTCGATGATTCCACGGATGAAGCCCGAGACATGGTGGCTGCAAAAGTCCGCAGGTTACAGCAGCAGGGAATCGATATCCACCACATTTCGCGCAGTGACCGCAAAGGATTTAAAGCCGGTGCACTGCGCAATGGGCTTGCCTGCGCACGGGGCGACTTTGTGGCTATCTTCGATGCAGACTTCGTGCCCCCCGCAGATTTTTTACTCCAATCCATACCATTTTTCATGGACAACCCTTTATTGGGTCTGGTCCAGGCCCGCTGGGGCCACTTAAATGAAAATGAGAGTTGGATCACGCGCCTTCAGGCCATCGGCATTAATGGTCACTTCATGATTGAGCAAGGGGCGCGCAGCACCAACCGTTTATTTATGAACTTTAACGGAACCGCCGGCGTGCTGCGAAAGCAAGCAATTATTGAATCTGGTAATTGGCAGGGAGACACACTGACGGAAGATATGGATATATCCTATCGGCTACAACTACGGGGCTGGCAATGTCATTATCTATTCGATCTGGTTGCACCAGCTGAAATTCCAAACGATCTGAATGGATTCAAAAGCCAGCAATTTCGCTGGGCCAAAGGTTCCATTCAAACAGCCATCAAGCTAATGCCATGTATTTTGCAGTCCTCAGCAGGTATATTCATAAAATTCCAGGCTTTCATGCACATGACACATTTCTTTATCCATCCGCTGATGCTATTCCTGGCGCTATTGGCACCCTTTCTGCTGCTGATGAAGACTGACTTTCTTTCAGAGATCGGACTTGTATGTTTTGGCAGCCTGCTTATTCTCAGCTGCACCGGGCCGTCACGCATGTACCTGGTGGCGGAGTCAGCTCTGGGACGCCGTAAACTTAGAACCTTGTTTATGCTGCCATTGATGGTATGCTTCGGCTGCGGTTTGGCCATTAATAATTCACGAGCCGTGCTCGAAGCACTGATCGGAAAATCGAGTTCATTCGTGCGTACACCCAAATGTGGCAGCACAAATCATAAAGCCTACCGCATAGAGAAGAGTCCTTTGATTGCATTGGAGCTTATTGTTGGGCTCTGGTGTCTTTTTGGTATGGGCCTTTACTTCATTTCAGAGCATTACCTGATTGGTCATTTCATGCTCATCTATGCGGTCGGCTTTCTCTACATAGGTCTCATTTCCTTGTGGCACGCTCAAAGAAACGCTTCCCTTTGAACGGGTTTTTAGTACTTTCCGCTGGTTGGTTGTTAGACATGCTATTCCTCTCGCAACTGGGTCCTCCCGGGCGTTCGCCTGCTCTTTTCGCCATATTTTATGTCCTGGGTTTCTGGATGATGACGCTGTTGGTGCGCACTTGTCCAAAGCAATGGCCTCTGAAATGGGTTGCTGTCGCAGCGGTTTTGCTGGGTGTGATCGGACGAATGGCATTTTTGGATTTTCCGGTCAGCAATGACCTATATCGATATATTTGGGAAGGGTATATCCAAAACCACGGTTTCAATCCATACCGGGTCGCTCCTAATGATCCGTCACTGAATAGCTTGATTCAAGGCGATATGTGCGCGATCTGGCAGCAGATCAATCATAAGGACCTCAGTGCCGTTTACCCTCCGTTGGCGATGATTCTTTTTCGCGGTTTAGCCGCTATTTCTGCAACACCGGCCATGTTTAAATACGCGATGCTGGCATTTGATTTGCTGACGCTGACAACCCTTATACTTATTGTTAAATGGAGTAAAAAACCACCCGCCCACCTTTTCTGGTATGCTGCCAACCCCCTTATTTTGGTCTATGTCGCCGGTGAAGCCCACTTAGACATTGTGCAAGCCGCTTTTCTCGTTGTAGGTCTTTACTTTGTCAACATCAAACAGCCGGTTGCCGGGTTTTTGATTTTAGGATCGGCGGTAGTTTCTAAGTATTTTGCGATGGTAGCACTTCCATTCGTGATGCAGCGGTCGAATCTTCGGGCTTGGCCCGCATTGGCATTTGCCGGTCTTTGGTTTCTGCCCTATATGGATAATCTGCAGTCACTATTTGATTCGCTTACTTTTTTTGCAGGCAGCATGCATTTTAACGACGGCTTGGCTGAAGTATTGCGATTGCTATTAGGAAAATCAGCATTCCCGGCTCTTGTTTTGATTTTTCTCAGCATCCTTGTAATCATCTATCTGTTCGAACATGAATCCATTTATAGCGTTTATCTTGCCGTGGGAGCACTTCTTGTGTGTTTGCCGACACTGCATCCCTGGTACCTTGTGCTGATGGCGCCGCTGATGGTTCTTTATCCCTCACGGGCCTGGTTGTATCTGATGTTGGCCAGCATCGCCATCCTACCGGTCCTGGCAATTGAATATCAAACAGGGGTCTTTCGGGAGATTAAATGGCTCAAATTTATTGAATACTTGCCGTTTTACGGTCTTTTACTATACGACGTGATGCATTCAAAAAAACGGACATCAGCTATAGAATTTCCTGATGTGCGGACGGTATCTGTGGTGATTCCAACATTAAACGAAGCAGATTGCATTGAGGCATCTATCCGTTCTGCGCTGAACGAATACAGGGTTAAAGAGATCATTGTAGCAGACGGTGGGTCGAACGATGGTACGCTGGACATTGCCCATAATGCCGGAGTCCAGACCATATCCGGCCCAAAGGGCCGGGGAAGTCAGGTTTGCGCTGGTCTTGCCATGGTGACCGGTGATATCATCCTGGTATTGCACGCCGATACCATCCTTTTGGACGGAGCGGTAAAACATATGTGTCAGTCTTTGGTGGCAAATCCTTCAATTGCGGGCGGTGCATTCAAGATGCGCTTTTCAGGACAATCGGCAAAATTGACCTTAATCTCCTGGCTGAACAATTTTCGTGCTCGCTGGATCGGCATTTCTTTCGGCGACCAAGGGCAGTTTTTTCGAAGGGCGGCACTCAAAGATCTGGGCGGATTCCCTGATATGATGCTTATGGAGGATGTGGAGCTATCGTTACGTATGAAACACTTTGGTCGGCCTCTGTTTATCAAGGACGGGGTGAAGGTCTCTCGGCGGCGTTGGGAAGATCGGAGATACTTCAGCTATATAAGGTTGGTCTTGCGGCTGTTTGTGACCTATCTTGTAAGGCGCCGGTTTAACGGTGCGGCAGATATCCGAACAGATTATTACCGCAAGTATTATAATGGCTTTTAGTAGACCGTATCAATGGCGGCAGGGGCCAGGTCCCATTTTTGGCCATAAACATGAAGTATTTTAACCATTTTGTCCTGCCGAACGAGGGGCCCACCAGCATGCACCCAACCCAGTAGACCGGCCTCCAAATTGGTTACAAAAATCCCCTTTCTTCTGAGTTTGGAGGCGAACTTGCCGCTGCGGTAGCTGATCGTGCAATAAACGATGATGCGCTTGCTTTGATACTGCTCTATTTGGTCTATAAATACCTCCTTTTTGATAGCTCCGGGAATCATGGATACTGCCTGCTCATTAGCCTTTCGCACATCGACAAAGACTACATCCGAATCAGAGAGCAGGCCAATGGCAGTGTGTAGATCGATGTCTTGCACTTCTGGAAAACTTTTTCGGTAGTCAGCATACATATCCAGGGCAAGCTGACGTTTCTGGGCATCGTTCAACGAGCCAACCTCAGCGCAGGATACGCTAAAGCTGATCAGCACACAAAGTATTATAGAAATTAGTTGGACTGTAGAAAACAATTTTTACTTTCAAAAATATGAAACGCTCATTTGGGTTTCAGGACAAGGTCAGGTGGTTGCCGAATTTTATTTTAAGGGAATGATAACGCAGCTAATCGGCTACGACAAGAGGCATCAAATTTTAGTATGCAGATATTTTCAAACGGATTTTTGGTCTTTGTTAAAAATGACCTCTTAATATTCGCGGAATGCGTTTTTTAACTTTGGACAGACTGTTTATTGTGATGGTGCCGCACAGGTATATCATTATCTTCAAAAATTAAGGGATATCCTTTTTATCGACAAACAGTTCCTCCCCCGTCGAGCGCGGTTCATCACATAGCTCCAGGCATTCGGTTATTGAATGCTTAATAGTTGGGACATCGATAAAAGCAAACAGAACAGACAAGATTAGGTCAAACTGAGTCTTTATTCGTCTATTATTTATATTATTTCCATATTTACACATTGCAAATTCCCCTGTTTGGCGTAAACTATGCTCATGATGGCATGCAATTTTCGACATACCCACCTGTTGCGCGGCCTGCGCCCGATGTTCATCGTTGCCGTGGCTGGACTGTGGATTCTTTTTCCGGCGGCATTCAACGCCGCTGCACAGCGGACCCTCCACCATGAGCTCGAGGTTGAGATCCTTCATGATGCCAAAATCCTGCGTGGCAGCGACACCATCCGTTTTCCCGAGGAGGTGTCGCGCCTGAGCGTGGCCTTGCGCCCCGGGGTGCGCATCCTTGCCGTGGAGGGCGCCACACACATGCTCAGAGACGGTGTGCTGCGTTTGGAGACAGCAGGTCTTTCCTCCAAAACCGTGGTTCTGCGCTACGAGGGTGTCTTCGACGACCCCTTCGAGGCCGAGCCATTTTCCATGGACAACCCCGGCCAGGGCGTCATGGGCACCATCACCCAGGATGCGGCTTTCTTCCTGGCCGGCAGCGGCTGGTACCCATCGATATTGGAAGATATTGCCGAGACCTTTCGGGTATCAGTGACCGCGCCTAAGGGCATCTATGCGGTAATGGAAGGCAGGCTCGAGACCCACGCCGACAAGGCTGACAGGAGTCTTTCGATTTGGTCGGTGACGCGCCCATCGGGGCCGCTGGCTATGTTTGCAGGGCGCTACCTGGTCAACGAGCGCATGCATGACAAGGTGCGCATCGCCACCTACTTCTTTCCGGCCAACGCCGCGCTTTCAACACTTTATCTGGACGCCGTGGAGCGTCACATCGGCCGCTATGAAGAGCTTCACGGGCCCTATCCATTTGCCAAATTCGCCGTGGTGGAAAATTTCTTTCCCACTGGTTACGGTTTTCCATCGTTTACACTGCTGGGTAGCCGCGTGCTGAGACTGCCCTTCATTCCCGCTACCAGCCTCAGGCATGAGGTGGCACACTGCTGGTGGGGCAACGGCGTGTTCGTGGACCCAACTGGGGGCAATTGGTGCGAGGGCCTGACCACCTATGTGGCCGATTACCTTTCCAAAGAGGAGCATTCCCCCGTTGAGGCCCGGGGTTATCGCCTGCGTACTCTCGAGAAATACGCTCTTCTCGCCGCAGGTGAGCAGGACTTTCCGCTGTCGACTTTCCGCAGCCGTTTCAACCCTGCCAGCCAGGCCGTCGGCTACGGAAAGGCCATGTTCGTCTTTCATATGATGCGCCTGCGAATTGGCGACACGGCTTTCTGGGCCGCTTTGCGCGACGTATATGCCAAGCGGCTCTATAAGAAAACCGGCTGGGGTCACCTTATGGATGCTTTTGCCGAGCACGGCGGCTTGAGTCGCGCTGAGGTGCGCACATTTCACGATCAGTGGATTACCCGCCCAGGCGCCCTGCAATTGGCCATGGATAGGCCCCGGGTTGTTACCGCGGCAGGCCGTCGGGAGGTTAAGGGCGTACTCATTCAGAAGCCCCCCCACTTCAATGTCCGCGTGCCGGTGGAGGTGGTCGGTGACACGGCCACCCGAAGGGAGACTGTTTCCCTGGATAATGCTACGGTGAAGTTTCGCATCCGAATGCAGGAAGCGCCTCGAACTGTAGCTGCCGACCCCGACTTCGATGTTTTTCGCCTTCTTTTTCCAGAGGAAATTCCGGCTACGGTCAACGCGGTGAAGGGCTCCAACACCCTCGCTGCCGTGCTCGCTGAAGACAGCCCAAAGTCTTGGGAAGAGATTTTTCGAGGGCTTTTGATGGGCCTCAACCACGGTGGCGCACACATCTTAAGTGAAAGCAGATTCTCTGACGAGGATACCGCTGGCAAGGACGTACTCTTTTTCGGTATGCCCAAACGAGAAAAAGGTCGGTCTCTGCTGTCTAAGCTGGGCGATGCAACGGTGCTCTCGGCAAGGGCTTTCCGGGTGGGAGAGGACATCTCCAGCCGCAATACCGACACGATGTTTGCGGTCTTCAAGAGGAAACAGAGACTCGTGGCCGTTTTCCTTCCCGTGGAAGGCACCAACGTCGAGACGGTGATGCGCACGGCCCGCAAAATTACCCACTACGGCCGCTACGGCCGGCTGTCCTTCAAGGGCGGCGTCAATACCGGCAAGGGCGTCGGCGAGGTGTCCGGATCGCCCCTTGTCGTTGATCTGGAGAACGACTCATGACAATGCGCCTCGGTGTTCAAACCTTGCTGTTATTATTCCTGTTCATACCCGGCAGCATTCTTCAAGCCGCGGACATCACTATATGGGACGTCGGCGGCAAAGTCGAAATCAGCCTGGAACAAGCCGCCGGAAAGTTGCCATCACCGGGCATTGTCTACGTGGGTGAATTCCACGAAAATGCAGCCCACCACACCGCCCAGATGGCTGTCATCCGAAGCCTGAACGAACGCAAACGCCCTCTGGCCGTGGGCCTGGAGATGTTTCAACACATCGAGCAAAGCGTCCTCGACGCCTGGGTCGCCCAAGAGTTGAGCGAGGAGGAGATGCACCGTGCCTTTGCCCGCAATTGGAGCGATGACTGGAATTTGTACCGGGACATCTTTCTGTACTGCCGGGACCGCAGCATCCCTATGGTCGGCCTGAACGTGCCGCGAAGCATCACCCGCAAGGTGGCGCGAAAGGGCTTCGAGTCCCTGACGCGCGAGGAAATCGGCAAGCTGCCCCCAATCGTGTGCCGCGTGGACCGGGAATACGAGGAATTCCTCCGCCGTGTGTTGGGCAGTCACGGCTCGGAATCGGGTTTTCGCCGCTTCTGTGAGGCCCAACTTGTCTGGGACGCAGCCATGGCCATTTACGCCTTAGAGTACCTCAAGGAACACCCCGAGCGAACGGTTGTTGTTCTTTGCGGCATGATTCACGCCTGGAAGAAAGCCGCGCCCGAGCAGGCCGCCCGAGAGAATACCGAGGTCGAGCAGGCCGTGATTCAACCCTCTGTGAAAGGCCGCTGGACGCCCGGAAGCGTATCAAAGGAGGATGCCGACTATCTGATACTTGGCTTAGAGGAATAACCTCAGAGTCGGCCTGGAAGTCTTTTTATCGCGCCTAATTATCTCATTATATTAGTGATATAAAGATTTCATTATATTAACCGAATGGGCTAAATTTTTTTAATACTTGATGTATTTAATATTTTATGATGGAGGCGGCGCGAGTTGAACCCAATGCGATTACTGTATACATAGGGGGCTACACCATTATACTGAATCTTTACCATATCGGTATCTCTGAGATTACCTTATTTAATAAAGATACAAAAAGAGTACCAGTAGTCAGTAACAACCAATACATCTAGTCTCGTTGAGACTAAATTCTTCAACCGTTTTTAATATTCTGTACAACATTCTTCTAATTTTTTTTCCAACCCTCGTGAATAATCTTCTAATTCGGCTTTGGTCTTTTCGAGCTTTTTTATAATTCGGGAGTGTTCAAATTCTCTGGCCTCAACTTTGACCAACATCATACCAAATGACTCGGCCAAATCTGCCAGGAAACTTGGATATCTGCCTTTTTTGGAAAATTCGAATAATCTATCTGCATCTGATTTTGCATATTGGCCAGTTGCAATCTTTTTACAAGCCGAACTTAGCATTTCGAATAAATCAAGATAATATCGTCCAAAGTCCATTTTGTTTTCCTTTTTTTTTCAATTAGTCTCTATATTTTATTCGGTACCTAAATCTATAATCTGGCTTACTAAGGGTTTTATATTGTCTGTTTAACACTCAACATGGCATCTATTGAACTAAGCCTTTAGAAATAATAAAGCACGTAGTTTGAAAACTATAGGAAAGTAAGAGTATCAAACTATTAAAATCGTAACACGTTTTAGAGATGGAATCCCAGCGCTGTCTGATTGCGCTGGGATTCTGTTTTATTTTGACTTATGAGTTAGTGGACATTCCGTGGACTTCTAGAAATTTCTGCCACTCATCTTCACCAATCTCGCCGTCATTGTTTTCATCGATCATATCAAAGCCACCACGTAGGCTTTCCTTATGTGATTCAGTGTATTCATCAAAAGAAAGTGATCCGCTGCCATCAGCGTCCATTTCGGTCATATCCCATGATGGCATCATGTATCCATGACCATGATAATAATTTCCTGCTACCGCAACGGAGGCTATAATCAAACTCGCAAATAAAACTGCTGCTATTTTCATATTTTTCATTTTTTTCTCCTTATCTTTAAGCAGGCCCCAGTAAGAGCCGTGCTTGTTGTTCGCAATTAAACTTCACAAATAAGAATATCGCCTAAGGTCAAAAGATCTTCCAAAGCAAATTCAATTAAGCTTTACAAACAATACCATTAGATACTTCATTTCGATTCAAGCTCCCTCCTAAAGTCATTGACGTCTGCAACGCATCTGACACCAAACGGAGTCAGATGTGCCTTTAGGTTGACCACACCGTATCCGCCCACAATTATTCTGACCCGGTTGGTGCAGTAATTATTTAGTTTGCGCATTTCTCGTACAACCATAGAGGGATCTATTTTGTGACCGATACTCAATGCGATGATTTTAGAATTTGTATACTGGACAGCTGCAGCAATTTCTTCAGCGGGAAGGTTGGGACCAAAGTACATTGGCCGCCACCCAGATTCAGCCGCGGTCAGTGCCGCGACCAAGCATCCCGTTTCATGCCACTGGCCCACCGGAGCAGCCACGACAAGCCGGGGGGCGGAATCAGATAAAATTACTGCCCTTAGCATGTCCAAAAGTTGGGAGCGGATCACAAGTGTGGCCAAACGTTCGTGAATGATCTTCAGTTCTCCAGCAACCCACATCTTCCCAATTTTTGTAAAAAGTGGCTGAACCACACGGTGAAGATATTTTGAACGTGACAAGTTTACCGCTGCCCTATCCAGTACTCTCTCCAGCCCTGCTTGATCCAATTGGTATAACCGATTGAGGGCGCTGTCTATCACCGACTGTGTGTCGCCATCGAATAAATTATTTTCATCGCGTTCGGATGAAAATGCACTTAAGTTTTTTCCTCTAGTATTTAGCCGTATCAATTCATCGTCGCTCAGCGGGGCAATCTGTGAAATAGAGTGTCCCGACGAAATCGCTTCGTTTATGAGCTGGAGTCTTTTAATGTCACCAACTGTGTAGAGCCGCCTGTTTGTTTTGGTCCGATCAGGGCATATGGCTGAGTACCTACTCTCCCATGAGCGTAAAATATACGGCTTCAATCCTGTGACGTTGGAGACATATTGGATGGGATATTTTGTTTTCACTTTCATATTTAGAATCATAATATTCGCGTTTGACATTGTCAAGTTTATGTTTAAATTATGTTTCAAAATTAGCAGAAAATACATGTTTTTTTTAAACTTTTATTAAACAAAATATAGATATAAAGCAGTTGATGAGGGAGATACCATGAATAACGAAAAAAATTTTATAAGCGATGAGAGATCATCCGATCATTATATAAATGAGATAAACAGGCTCAACGAACTGCCAATCTTGCCCATCCGCGATATAGTGGCATTTCCCCGTCTCAGGCTACCGCTTGTCGTCTCGGCTCAATCGATCGATAGGTATAAGAATGCTCTAAGCGAGAATAGGTGGATCGGCTTGGTTGCGCTAAAGGATGGTGACGTTCAAGACCCAACACCTGAGGATGTTTACCATACAGGAACGATCGTTCAGGTTCTGCACACAAAGAAGTCTGACGACGGAACGGCAATGCTGGTCGTAAACGGCACCGATCGGTTCAGGATAACAGACTGGCATTCAAAGAAACCACCGCTTAAGGCGAGAGTGGTCAAATCTCCCGAGGTAATAGAAGATGACCTTGAAGTCGATGCTCTGGCAAGGCACGTGCGCCAACTTGCCCAGAAAGTCATTGCTTTATCACCTCAGATTCCGGATGAGGTTAATCAAGTGTTGTCACAACTAAAGGACCCGCTGCAGCTCGCCTACGTGCTGGCGCTCAATGCAACCACCGAAGTTGAATGGCGCCAAAACATTCTTGAAACGAATAGCCTCAAAGAGAAGCTTCGGTCGATTGCGTCATACTTAGAAAAGGAAAAAGAAGTTTTAGCCATAGGAGATCGCATTCAGAATGAGGCTCGCGACAGCATAGACAAATCGCAGCGAGAATACTACCTGCGCCAGCAACTCAAAGCCATTAAAAAGGAGCTCGGTGAAACAGATGAGCAAACTTCAGAGGTTGACGATTACGCCGAAAGAATAGAAGCGTCTGAAATGACCGCAGAAGCTCATGAGCAGGCCAAGCGGGAGCTGGCGCGTTATTCGCAGATGTCACCCCAATCACCTGAGCATCCACTGATTAAGACGTACTTAGACTGGCTCTTGGATTTGCCTTGGAACAAGTTGAGCGAAGATTCAAGCGACATAACGAGGGCACGTGAAATCCTGGATGCGGATCATTACGGCCTAAATGATGTCAAAGATCGTTTGATCGAGTATTTAGCTGTACGCAACCTAACGAAAAAGCGAGAGGGTAATGCAGATGGCAATGACACGTCAGAGCCGTCTTCGGGGGTGATTTTGTGTTTAGCCGGCCCTCCCGGTGTTGGAAAGACAAGCTTGGGACGGAGCGTGGCTCGGGCTCTTGGCCGCAGTTTAACGCGTATGAGCTTGGGAGGAATGCGAGATGAAGCCGAAATTCGGGGACACCGACGAACCTATATCGGCGCCATGCCTGGTCGAATTATTCAGGCCATCAAACGCGCTGGCACGCTCAATCCAGTTTTTATGCTGGATGAGATCGACAAGGTCGGCCAAGATTGGCGCGGTAATCCGAGTAGCGCCCTGCTAGAGGTTCTCGATCCAGCTCAGAACGGGACGTTTCGTGATCACTATCTCGATGTCGACTTTGATCTCAGCCAGGTCATATTTATCGCCACGGCCAATCAACTCGGAACGATTCCCCCGCCCCTTCGCGACAGAATGGAAATCATTCAATTGGACGGCTATACTGAATATGAGAAAATACAGATTGCCAAACGGCATCTCATCTCCAGGCAGTTAAAAGCCCATAGCTTGGAGGAGGATGAGGTCACTTTTATGGACGATGCAGTGAGTAAGGTCGTCCGAGATTACACCCGCGAGGCCGGCGTTCGAAACTTGGAACGACAGATAGCGGCCATATGCCGCAAGGGGATTGTCAAGCTCACCGGCAACGGATGGTCCCATGTTGTGATCACACCGGAGCTTGTCCGGGAATACCTGAAAAAAGAGTTGTTTGAATCCGAACGGGCCGAACCCATTGTCATCCCCGGGATAGCCAATGGCCTGGCGGTCACACCGGTTGGAGGCGAAATTCTGACTATCGAAGCCACCCGCATGGCCGGCAAGGGGCGAGTGACGCTGACAGGACAGCTGGGGGATGTCATGAAAGAAAGTGCCCGTATTGCTCTGAGTTACGTTCGTTCGCAAGCACCCGCCTCACAGATCGATCCGACAGTTTTCGACCGCACAGATGTTCACCTTCACGTACCCGCCGGGGCACTGCCCAAAGACGGTCCATCGGCCGGTGTGGCCATGGTATCGGCTCTGATCAGTTTGTTCAGTGATCGTGCGGTAAAAAGTGGAGTTGGTATCACCGGTGAAATTACATTGCGCGGCCGCGTGCTGCCGGTCGGTGGAATAAAGATGAAAGTTTTAGCTGCGCATCGTGCCGGTTTAAAGGCTGTGATCCTTCCCAAGCGTAACGAACGGGACTTGGAAGAATTACCTGATGAGGTTCGAAATGCCGTGCACTTCTATCCTGTTGAACGCATAGACGATGCAATAGAAATTCTCTTTAAAGGAAGCTTAAATCACAATAACACCGTTCCATGCGAATCCGTGGATCCGTTCATTAATCATATGTCACCAGTACACGCCAACTGTCAGGGTGACGGCGAAAAAGTTGGCTGAGGAATCATGTCAACGCATCAATTTTAACGGTACCTTATTAAGTAGTACCAAAGTTGGTCAAAACAAATTCAGATAAGATACTCTGATTGGACGGTGCATAAGTGAAGGTGAGGTAAAAAATGAAAAAACAATATAAATTCTCAATATGGTACGCAGTGATCGGTTTTTGGTTGGTGCTAATGATTCACAACGTGATCGCTTCGGCCTTGGTAGTTAAGACTATCCCTTATAGCGAGTTTACCGCCATGGTTAAAGATGGGCGTGTGGCTGATGTTGCCATATCTGCCAACCAAATTCAGGGTCGGATGTTTTCTACGTCCGGTGAATCTGAAAATGGGACTCCGTTCAGAACCGTACGAGTGGATCCAGATATCTCCGTATTTTTGGAAGAAAACAACATCCCATACTCGGGACAGATCGACTCGAACTTCTTTGGTAATCTGCTGTCATGGATCATACCTGTATTTCTTTTTCTTGGTATTTGGTTCTTCATGATGCGACGTTTTCAACAACAATCAGGCGTAATGTCCCTCGGGAAAAATAAAGCCAAGATCTATGTCGAAGATGATATAGAGACAAGATTTGATGATGCAGCTGGCGTAGATGAGGCCAAGGAGGAGCTTGAGGAAGTGATCGAATTTTTAAAGGAACCGCAGAAGTTCACCAGCATAGGCGGTCAGATCCCGCGCGGCATTTTATTGGTGGGGCCTCCCGGTACGGGTAAAACATTGCTCGCCAAAGCTGTAGCGGGTGAAAGTAAGGTCCCATTTTTTAGTCTTAGTGGCTCAGAGTTTGTTGAGATGTTTGTCGGCCTCGGAGCGGCGCGAGTTCGAGACCTTTTCAAACAAGCAAAAGAGAAAGCACCCTGTATCATCTTTATAGATGAACTCGATGCGTTAGGTAAAGCGCGTGGCTTTGCAGCTGTTGGAGGCCATGATGAAAGGGAGCAAACCCTCAACCAGCTTCTGGTGGAGCTGGACGGATTTGACCCCAATGTCGGCGTTATATTAATGGCTGCCACCAATCGCCCTGAAATTCTTGATCCGGCTTTGCTCAGGCCCGGTCGATTCGATCGCCAGATTTTGGTTGACCGGCCGGATAAAACGGGTCGCAAAGACATCCTTAAGATATACCTGGATAAGATCGAAACCGCTGAGTACATTGACGTTGATAAAGTGGCTGCAATGACACCTGGAATGGTAGGTGCTGACTTGGCCAATTTGGTCAATGAGGCAGCCCTTCTCGCCGTAAGAAGAAAGAAAAATGGAGTTGGCCTAGCAGAAATCGAAGAAGCAGTGGAACGAGTCGTCGCTGGTCTTGAAAAAAAGAATCGGCTGATCAATCCAGAAGAGAAAAAGATCGTCGCCTACCATGAGTTGGGGCACGCTATTGTGGCAATGGCACTGCCGGGGGCCGATCCGGTTCAGAAGATATCGATTATTCCGAGGGGAATTGCTGCTTTGGGCTATACGATGCAAGTACCGACGGAAGACCGATTCTTAATGCGAAAGACTGAACTTGAAAACCGAATCGCCACCCTGCTCGGTGGCCGTGCTGCTGAAGAGATCGTTTTTAACGATGTATCGACCGGTGCGCATAACGATCTGTCGAGGGCGACGGATATTGCTCGCAGCATGATCAAGGAATACGGCATGAGTAAACGGCTCGGTAAGGTATATTTTGCCCATAAGAGTGAGGGCCAGTTTCTCTATCCAAACCAGGACAGTGGCGGTGAGTATAGTGAAACGACAGCGAACATCATTGATGAAGAAGTAAAACGGATTATCGACGAACAGTACAAAATTGCTCTTGGGATTTTAAATCATAATCGGGAGCTATTAGAATCTAATGCTGTCACCCTGATTGAAAAGGAAGTCATCGATGGTGACGGCCTGAAAGAATTGAGCGAATCTGTAAGAAAAGAGGAAGAAGTAGCGTACGATAGGGAACATGGAGTGGATAAAACCTTAGCTGCCTGACAGATATTCTAGTAGATTTTAACCCAGAGACTCGTCGCTCAATTATATTAACAAGCGTAACGAGGCAACTTGAAAAGCTCAATTGGCAAATGTGGCTTTTCATTTTACTCTAATAAAAGGCGATTCACTATGGTGGGTCGCTTTTTTACTGTTCTGCTAATTATCCTTTGATCATTAAATAATACACACCCGTGCCGATTTGTATTTTACGGCTTGAGCTCACGAGCTTTAGGTTATTTTTCAGGATTAACGAGTTATCCCACCAAAATCTTGAGCCTATAGAAACTGCAATAGTCTGCTACAAGACTTCTTTGTCGATCGTCTCATATCTGTGCTGAATTATGTAAGAATATTGGATTTCGATTTCATTCGAAATGTTATCATGAATATAGCATTTAGTATTCTTCAATATTTTCAGACCGATGATCTTCATCTTAAGTTCCCACTTTGTCAAAGCGGTCAGTGGGATTTGATGTCACGACCAATCGGGATGAATTTTTTAAATTCATTTTAATATTAATGATATGCTGCAACAGTGATGTGCCGCTGTCACCTCGGGGATCGTCTTCCCGCACATATTTCCCGCCGGTAACCCACGATTCCCTTCGCTGGAATCACCCTGTCGGCTGAATGACTGCCTCGAGTCTATCCATAATGGCTTTTTTCGACTTGCCTGGAATGGTAATCGGGTGTAAAGGTGGATTTTTTAGCGTCAAAACAGAACAGAGAGAGTGAGAACTCATGTACAAAGTGATGATTCGGGACAACATGTCCCCAGTGGCGAAAGAAATCCTGGAATCGACGGGTAAAATCGACGTTGTGGTGGACAATGACAAAACGACCGGAAGCCCGGAAGCGCTGTTGAAAATATTTGATGAATTCGACGGCTTGGCCATCCGCAGCGGGACCAAGGTGACTGCCCCGACTCTTGAAAAAGCCGGCCGTTTGAAGGTCATCGGCCGCGCCGGCATCGGTGTGGACAATGTCGATGTAACCGCGGCAACCGAACACGGTATCGTCGTCATGAATGCGCCGGGAGGCAACACAGTGACTACCGCCGAGCATGCCATCTCACTCATGCTCTCTTTGGCACGCAACATTCCCCAGGCCACCGCCTCCATGCGTGAAGGTCGATGGGAGAAAAAGCAGTTGGCCGGCGTTGAAATCACCGGAAAGACCCTCGGTATTATCGGGCTCGGTCACATCGGCCGGGTTGTGGCTGAAAGAGCCCATGGTTTGAAAATGAAGGTCATTGCCGCCGATCCGTTTATCAGCGCGGAGGCCGCTCGACAGCTGGGCGTTGAACTGCTGCTTCTAAAGGATTTATTGCCGGTTGCGGATTTTATCACCCTGCACGTGCCGCGCATGAAGGAAACAATCAATCTGATAAACACCGACCGTCTTGCCCAAATGAAGCCGGGCGTGCGCATCATTAACTGTTCGCGGGGGGAAATCGTGGACATAGAGGCGCTTCTCGCAGCACTTGAGAGCGGACATGTGAGCGGCGCCGCCTTGGACGTTCTGCCCAAGGAGCCCCCCGACCCGTCGCTGGCGATTCTCAAACATCCGCGCGTCATCTTCACCCCCCATCTCGGTGCCAGTACCGGCGAAGCCCAGGACAAGGTCGCCGATATGATCGCCCACCAAATGGCCGATTACCTGATCAACGGGGTCATCACCAACGCGGTCAATTTCCCATCTGTGTCCCAGGAGGTTATGGAACAGATCCGGCCCTACCTTGATCTGGCCGAAAAAATGGGCTCACTCATGGGCCAGTTGGTAAGAAAGCCCCATGATGTAACGATCACTTATAGCGGTGACGTCACCCGATATGACACCCGGCCACTCACCCACGCGGCTCTGAAAGGCCTGCTCGGTTCTTTCACCGATAAACCGGTGAATTATGTCAGTGCGCCGGCTATCGCGCTGGAAAAGGGAATTCACGTGCGGGAAACTACCAGCCAGGCCAAGGCGGATTTTTCGAACCTGGTCAAAATTAAATTGGAAGGTTCGGCGGAAGAAACCGATGAAATCTGGGGAACGATTTTCAGTAAAAAATACCCCCGATTGGTCCGGTTGGGAAAAATTTATATGGATGCCATTCCGGGCGGATCGATGATCGTGATTCAGAATATCGACCGGCCGGGCGTCATCGGTAACGTCGGAACCACCCTGGGCCGCCACAACATCAACATCGGACGGTTCCAGCTGGGACGACTCCGCGATCGGGCGCTGTGTATGGTCAACATCGACACCCCGGCCGACGACAATGTTCTCGAAGACATCAGGGCCTTACCGAATATTCTCACCGCAACGCAAGTGTTCCTGGGCTGAGTGAAGCGCAACGGGGCCCCCATACCGGTATGAGGGCGCGCCCCGTGTTTTTATCGGTCGTTTCGCCGACAGGACGCCACATACCGACTTCTTTCCCGGGTGCGTTTCTATCGTGACCGAGTCAACCGCCAAATACGAAGGGCCACCACAAAAAAAGGGGCGGCCGCTTCGGCCATCCCCTTTTTTGATTTTGTCGGTAGTAATTCTATCCCTATTGCACCTCCTCCTTGACCGAAATCGCTATTTTGTAGAGTGCGGTAAGAACGAGGAACCCGAGGCACCAGATCGCCAGGGCTATGATCAGCTCGGGAATGGTCGGAATGTATTCATTGACTTCGTGCAGCGGATTGGGAACGAATCCGCCGGAGATCATTCCCAGTCCCTTGTCGATCCATGTGCCCGCAAATATGGCGACACACGCTACTGCCAGCACGCCTTCATTTTTGCGTGTCACCGGATTGACAAGCAGAATGATGCCAAGCAGCATCAATGCCATGGCGGTCCACATCCAGGGCACATAGGTTGCGTGTCCATGCAGTCCGGCAAACAGGTAGGTGAGGTGGTCCATGTGTTCGGGGATCTGGCTGTAGAAAACGGTGAATACTTCACATAGAAGGAAGAACACGTTCAGGCATATGGCATAGGCCACGGTCTTTGCCAGGGTTTGGATCTGTTTGCGCCCGGGATCGAAGTTGGTCGTTTTGCGGATGAAAAGGCACAACAAGATCAACAGGGCCGGTCCGGCGGCAAAAGCAGAAGCCAGAAAGCGCGGGGCCATGATGGCCGTCATCCAGAATCCACGGCCGGGCAAACCGGCGTACAGGTAGGCGGTCACGGTATGAATGCTGATGGCCCACGGTATGGATAGATAGATCAGTGGTTTAAGCCAGGGCTTATAATGAACACCGTTTCGTTCGGCTTCCAGTACGTTCCAGCCAACCACAATGTTTATAAAAAGATATCCGTTAAGAACAATCGTATCCCAGAAGAGCACCGAGTGCAGGGTCGGGTAGAGCCACACGTTGAAAATCCGCATTGGCTGACCGAGATCGACAATGATGAACGTCAGGCACATGACCAGTGCAGCGATGGCGAGGAATTCACCCAGAATGGTGATCCGGCCGTAGGCCTTGTAATCATGGAGGTAATAGGGCAGAACCACCATCACCCCTCCGGCCGCCACGCCGACCAGGAACGTGAACTGGGCGATGTAAAACCCCCAGGAAACATCGCGGCTCATGCCGGTAATGCCGAGGCCGAAGTCCAGCTGCTTCAGATATGTCAGGAATCCGATCCCGACAATGGCGAGCAGAAGGCCCATCCAACCGTAATATCTCTTACTTCCTTTAAGCGCTAATTCAAGCATAACCACCTCACACGATGTAGTAGACCGCCGGCTCGGTGCCCAGAGACTGTTTGCGGCGGATGGTGTAATTGGATCTGATCAGTTCCCGTACCTCGGACTCGGGATCATACAGGTCGCCGAACGCCAACTTGCCGTCGGAGGCCTCGACGCATGCCGGCAGCTGGCCAACGGCCAGGCGTTCCGCGCAGAAGTTGCATTTCTCCACCACCCCCTTGCTGCGGGTCGGAAACTTCTTGTTGGTCTCGGTTATAAAAGGACGCGGATTGCGGTAGTTGAAGCTTCTGGCCCCGAACGGGCAGGCGGCCATACAAAAACGACAGCCAATGCAACGGTGAAAGTCCATCAGTACAATACCGTCACCCGGTCGTTTGAATGTCGCGTTCGTCGGGCAGGCCCTCACGCACGGCGGATTTTCACAGTGATTGCACAGCACGATGACCGGCGCGTGTTCGAGCTTCTCGTCCATGAATTTCATCGGGCTCATGGGAAAGGCGTTGTGGTAGGGAGCCGACCAAATCCACTTGATCTCGTGGTTTTTGATCGGCATGACCGGTACATTATGGATCCTGTGGCAGGCTTCCACCAGCGGCGTGACATCATCCGCCGATGCGAACTTTTTGGTGTCGATTACCAGGGCCCATTGCTTGGCTTTAAGCGCGTCATCCCCTTTTTTAACGTAAGGCTCACCTTCAACGCCGTGCCCGGTTTCCTGCTCAGCGGCGAAAGCATTTAGGACCGGCGGGGTGTTCAAGGCCAACGCTGTAATGCCGAATAGCTTCAAAATCTCTCTTCGACTGCGTTCCATCAGTTGCTCTCCTTCGGGTTATCGATGTGACAGTCCCAGCAATATGGCCGGACCGACGCGTAGTTGTGGCATCTGTCACAGAATTCAGCCTTGTTCGAATGGCAATCCAGGCAGGTGTTGGAAAGACTCATCGCAAATTCCTTGCCCTGCGGATTGACATATATCCGTTCGGCATTTCTGACAACCGAATGCCGCCAGAGGTCCAGGACTTTCATATGGTCCCGCGCCATGTAATCTTTGGAACGGACGCATTCCTTGGCTTCCTTGGCCCTGGCCGTCAGCTCGACTTCCGGGGGCGGAACGGCCTTTCCGTGGTTGTACCAGAATGGTAGTGCCACGATGACCAGAAAGATGGTGATACCGAGATAAACGAGTTTCTTGTTACCCATCGGTTTATTCCTCCGTCTCTGCTGCGGTATCTTTTAAGTCTTCCCGTTCTTCGCCGCGCAGGTTGGTGGTCCTTTCATTCTGTCCCTGCAGGTTCAGGGCGTTGGCGACCATTTCGTGCACGCCGGTGACATCCACGTCTCCCACCCAGTAGTCCATCAGATCGCCTAAAACCGCACGGTCGATAGCGCATATGGTGGCCAGCATGTTGACGCCGTGTCGTTCCTTGACAGCCTTGACGGCATTGGCTCTTGGCAGTCCCCCGGCCATCCGCAGCTCCATGTCTTCACCGGCATTCAAGCCCGAGCCGCTGCCGCAACAGAAGGTCTGTTCCCGGATCGTGTTGGCCGGCATTTCATAGAAATTGTTGCATACGTTGTTGATCACGTATCGGGGTTCGTCTAACAGACCCATTCCCCGGGATGGGTTGCATGAATCGTGAAACGTCACCTTGAGGTGATCGTTTCGGCTGGGATCCAGGTCGAGCTTGCCGTGCTTGATTAGATCGGCCGTAAACTCGGTGATGTGGACCATCTTGGTGGAGCGGGCATTCTCGAACCGGGTCCCGGTAATAGGGGATACAGGCACTTCAAGGAAGTCGGCCGGTCCGTTCATGGTGTCCATATACTGGTTGATCACTCGCCACATGTGACCGCATTCACCGCCGAGGATCCATTTGACCCCCAGGCGCTTGGCTTCGGCATACATCTTGGAGTTGAGTCGCTTCATCGTTTCATGGGAGGTGAAAAATCCGAAGTTGCCGCCCTCGCTGGCGTAGGTGCTCCAGGTGATGTCGAAACCGTATTTTTCCTTCAGAAAATGAAAGAGAAGCATGTACCCCATGCAGGTATACGTGCCGGGATCGGCAAACACGTCACCGGAAGGGGTGATAAACAGGATATCCGCCCCGACTTTGTTGAATTGGGGTTCCACCTGTATGCCGGTAACCTCCTCGATGTCTTCCACAAAAAAATCGAGCATGTCTTTGAACGCATGGGGCTGGATGCCTAAATGGTTGCCGGTTTTGTAACAGTTGGAGACCGGCGTGGCGATCCAGTCGATGTTCAGTCCCAGTAGGTTGGTCAACTCCCGGCCCATGATGGTGATCTCGGCCGTGTCGATACCGTAGGGGCAGAACAGGGAACATCGGCGGCATTCAGAACATTGATACAGGTAAGACCACCACTCCTTAAGGACGTTTTCAGTCATCGGGCGGGCCCCGTTGAGTTTACCGAGTATCCGGCCGGCCCGGGTGAAATCGTTGCGATAGATCGAGCGCAGCAGCTCGGCTCTCAAAACCGGCATGTTTTTGGGGTCACCGGTGCCGATGAAGTAGTGACACTTGTCGGCGCAGGCGCCGCAGCGGACGCAAATGTCCATGAACACTTTGAACGTACGGAACTTTTCCAGCCGTTCCTTGAATCCGTTGTGGATGATTTCTTGCCAGTTATCGGGCAGCTGCCAGTCGTCGTCGAAGCAGCTCCAGGTCCGCGGGTTCGGAGCGCCTAAGGTTTCCAGGCTCTTGGGATTGCCCGCATAACACGCGAACCCCTTTTTAATTTCAGCGGGCACATCCATCCAGTCGGTCGAAGGCGGACGCAGGCCAGCGTTGTTCAAGAGCTCTTCTGCAGTTGGGATGTCGGACATATATATTACTCCTTTTCCTCAGATGCTTCTGCTGGTTCTTCCACAGCCGTTTCCGCCGGCATTTTGACTACCGGCAAGCCGGCCTCGATCATTTTTTCTCTGAAGTCGTCTTCATATTCATCATAGGTATGCACTTTGACAGGGTAGTTCCAGGGGTTGAGGTAGCGTTTGGCCCGGGTGTCGGTCGTCATGTTGCGGGTGGGGCTCATGAAAATCCCCCCCAGATGCATCAGCTTGCTGAATGGAAAATAGACCAGCAGCATGCTGACGAGGAACATGTGAACAAAGAAGAGGCTGTCCAGATTTTCCGGTATCGTCGGGCGAAACGTAACCAAACCGATTGAAAGTTCCTTGGCGCCCGTCACATCGATCTTAAGGAAGTAGCGCATGAGGATTCCGGTAAAAGCGATAGCGATAATCAGAAACAGCGGAAAATAATCCGAGGCCAGAGAGATGTATTTAACACCGGGGACAAACAGGCGTCTTAATAACAAGTAAGTAACAGCGGCCAACAGAACCAGTCCGGAAAGATAGACGCCCGGCACACCAAACTGAAAAGCGTTCGCCATGAATTCGAGTCGGAAAAAACTGTCCAGGTTCTCAACCAGTTGCACCGGCAGCGGAACCGGCTCGGTAAAGAACCGCAAATGACGGAAAATTACCGTAAAAAAGGCGTAATGAAAGGCCAGAGCGCCGACCCAGAGAAAAAGCTCCAGAGCATAAGTGACTCTGCCTTCTCTGAGTTTCATGCGGGTATTGCGGAACAGGGAACGAAATGCGACCACTTCGAGCAGCATGCGTATAAAAACACCCCCCTTTGAAGAAGGGTTGTCCCATTTGGCATGCTTAATCCAGGGCAGCGTTTTTTGCTGCCCGCCGGTGGTGGGAATCTTGAAAGGAACCGGCACACGTGCCCACGCCAGAATCCGGCGGATAAAGAAAATGATGAAAATCAGTACCGCCGCATATGGAATGATGACACCGAACAACCATTTGGTGGCCGGAACCGCCGAAACCCCCACATAAGCCAGCAGAAACAATACGACCACGGCCAGGAGGGAAACCATGTACCTTTTATTCATCGACCAGCTCCTCGTTTACAGCCCCGCCGCCGTTTTCGGCGCGCGCAGCCTCTGTGAATAATGATGCGAAAAAGACAATCAGGGGACCCGCTCCTTCTCCGGCACCTCTTGAATCAATCCTGCCCGTTTGAATGCTTTGAATACCCTTTCCTTCTCCTCGTTGGCCTTCAACTCGAAAATTTTTTCGCGACACTGGGTGTAAATGTCGAATGCAAACAGACTCATCGCATCGACCCTGTCCTCAAATTCCAACAGGTCTTTCACCAAAAGTCTGCTTTTGGAATCCAACGATAGGTGTTTACGGACGATTTGTTTAATAACCAGAACGAAAGCGATCGCCTTTGAAGGGGAAAAGCTCTGTATCGCACGCACCCGAACGATGGGGTCCAGCAACGGTAGGACAGTCTCCTGGTCCAGGCCGGTCAGTAGTTGATCGAACAGGCCGGCTAAACCTTTGGTGAGATACCCACCGACGGGGTTTGTGAAAGGATCTGTATTTTTTTTGAGAAATTGGGCGGTGTCGGGTGCATAGGTCTTCGCCACCAAATCAAACCAGTCAGCAACGATGGCGTCACGTTTTTTGGCTAATATTTTTTCAAGCCCCATGCGTCGTATGGTTCCCGATCCCCGGTCGTGACAGGAAGAAGTGAAGATTTTAGTTGCTTGATATTACTGCTAAATAATGCTCTTTGCTCTTTTACAGCACAGGCCAACTCAAAGTGAAGCGTATAGTCAACTTGCCAAATCATGTCAAGGATAATCGACACCAGGATACCGTCATGAAAGGACCGGAACCTGGTTGGCTCGCGCTTTGCTGGCCTGAAAGTTGACCGTCGACTGTATGCAGAAAAGGGTTGTCTATAAGCCCCGAGGCATCGAATCGGATCCGCTTGAATCCACACTTGACGCCGGATACCCGGTTGCGGATCCAATCGGTGCGCGGTAGTGCATGTCAACCGTCATTGTGGTAACGCTTGGGTTAGGGTCTCAACTCCCCGGCAGTATATTTTTACCCTTGAGATACGAACGCTTGATCCAACCCGCCACCTTTTCGATCAGTGTGCGCTGATAGTACTGATGATCGTCATCGCTGATCCGATCCCGGCGTTTTCTATATTTTACCTTTATATATGCGTTGTAATCGAATTTTCTGAACAAATTGTGGAGGAAGTGATTGATCGGCGCCAGGCCGCTCTTCCGGATGATTGCAACGCCGAAATCCAGTAGGATGGGATAACGGCCGTTGACGACAAGAATATTGTCCTTCTTTTTCAGATCACCGTGGGCCACGCCGGCGCGATGCATTTCTTTTATTTTTTGCAACAAAACGTTGCAGAAAAATGTGCGGTCATCGAGGCGTGCATCTTTAATGGGGATGCCGTCCACGAATTCGAGCACCAAATACCTGTTTCGCAAAAGGCCATGGCAGA
>Ga0316198_10000126_pt1 | contig 33023 bp, 31 predicted proteins | sample OudBieAanoxic_MG_FD_204935 | JGI IMG/M metagenome (GOLD analysis project Ga0316198, IMG submission 204935) | Coastal sediment microbial communities from Oude Bieten Haven, Netherlands - site A anoxic | ecosystem: Environmental > Aquatic > Marine > Coastal > Sediment | place: Netherlands... | reverse complement strand
GCCGTCGGCATCCAGTTGATTCGTGACCGCCGCGGAGCGTTCGATCTCGCGGCCTTCGCAGCCGTCGCGGCAGGCCTCATTCTGCTGGCGATGGTCGCCGTCCGTCTCAGTCTTCTTTTGATTCCGGTGACGTCGTTGCTGACGGTGGCCGTGGTGTCTGCCCTGCTCCGAGAAACAGCGGAATCCCGGTCAGCGCGGAGGGAGAGTGGTCATCTGCTGAAAGCTTTGCTTGAGCACGTTGGCGGGACGCCCTCAACGGTACCCAATACAGCGGCGGGCCGTCTCGATGCGCTGCGCGTTCTCCAGGACCGGGTCCTCGAGGAGGACGCCACCCGCAGAGCGCTGCTTACAGACATGGACGAGGGAGTCATTCTGTGGAACGTCACCGGTGAAATCCTGCTCGCGAACCCAGCTGCTGAGCGCCTGTGGGGCGGCCTGCCCGAGCTGACCGAAATCACGCAGACTTCCGATGCCACAGACCCGCTCGTGCTGACCCGTGGCCTGCGTCACCTCGCGGTTGGCGTGACCGACCTCGGCCGGGGTCACCTCGCGATTCTTCGTGACATCTCCGCCGAGCGCACCCTCGAGAAACGCCGCCAGGAGATGCAGCGACTCGTCTCGCACGAGCTCAAGACGCCACTCGCTTCGATCGCCGGATTCGGTGAAAACCTCCAAAGATACGAGCTATCCGCTGACGAACAACGGCGGGTCGCGTCCCTGATTCGAGGCGAGGCCCATCGACTCCAGGAGATGGTGACGGTATTCCTCGACCTCGAACAGCTGGGCGGTGGCCACTGGGATGGCGCCACCGAATCCTTGGATTTCGGTCATCAGGTAGCCGCTCGGCTCGAAGTGCTCGACGCCGCTGCGGGAGCCCGCAAGATCACCATCACGTCATCAATCGATGATGGTTGCTGGGTACAGGCCGTCCCCGCCCTGCTCGATCGGGTCGTCGACAACCTCGTCGGCAATGCCGTCAAGTACACTCAATCCGGAGACAGCATCGAGGTCGATGTCTCTCGATCCGACGATCAGGTCCACCTTGTGGTGCTCGACCACGGCCCCGGAATCCCCAAGGACGGCATGGCTCGCGTATTCGACCGTTTCTACCGTGTACCTGGCACCGAGGTGACCGGCGCCGGGCTCGGACTCGCGCTGGTCAAAGAGGTCGTTGATTGGCATGGAGGATGCATAACAATTGAGAGTGAGATCGGCAACGGCAGCACATTTACGGTCAGTCTGCCGGCAATCGAGGAGGTGTGACGTGGCGCGGTCGAAGATACTCGTCGTAGACGACGATACGGCCATGCGCGAAATGATGGCCTTGGCTCTCGGCAAAGAGGGATTCAACGTCCATCCCGCCGCATCAGCGGATGAGGCACGGCAGGCCGTAGACTCTACGACTTTCGATCTCATCGTCACCGATATCTATCTCGGAGACGGGACCGGTCTCGAACTGCTCGAACATTGCCACGAAGCGTGCCCCGAGGCGAAGGTCATTCTCGTGACTGCCCATGGGACCATCGAGACTGCCGCCTCGGCCCGACGTCTCGGCGTCTTCGACTACCTCGCAAAACCATTCGAGGTCGATTCCCTGGTCAAAAGAGTCCGGGCAGCCCTGCACCGACCGTCCGCTACGGTCGCCGAGGTCGAACTCGGACCGGAATCTCTGATCATCGGCAACGATCCGGCATTCGTCGAGGTTTACAATGCCATCGCCCGGGTTGCGCCTCTGCCGATCCCTGTTCTGGTGCGAGGCGAGACCGGAACCGGAAAAGAGCTGATCGCAAGGGCCCTCCATCAGTTCGGTGCCCACCCTGACCAGCCATTCGTCCCCCTCAACTGCGGCGCCATCCCCGAGAACCTGCTCGAGAGCGAGCTGTTCGGCCACCGCAAGGGCTCGTTCACCGGTGCCGACCGCGATCATCGCGGAGCCATCGAGTCTGCCCGAGACGGTACTCTATTCCTCGACGAAGTCGGCGAGCTCCCTGCGGCGTTGCAGGTCAAGCTGCTGCGTTTTCTACAGTCGGGAGAAGTGCGAGCGGTAGGTGCGGATCATACGGTCGAGGTGCCGGTCCGGGTCATCGCCGCCACCAACCGCGACCTCCGGGCGGAGACCGAGGCCGGCGAGTTTCGCGAGGACTTCTATTATCGCCTCGCCGCCTACGAGATCGTTCTGCCGCCACTGCGAGACCGCCGATCCGACATCCCCCTGTTTGTAGAGCACTTCCGCCGCCGCCACCAGGAAAGGCTTAATTTCATTGATCTTAAGCCTGCCAGCCCTGAGGTCATCGATGCCCTCATGGGGCATCCGTGGCCAGGAAACGTCCGCGAGCTCGAGCACGTTGTGCAGCGGGCGATTGTTGACAGCGGGTCGTTGAGCGATGAGCAGATGATCCGCTCACTCCTCGCCGCCAATTCGAGCAATCGGCAGGAAATCCCGCCAGAACCGGGCATCGGTGACGATCTCACACTGACGGATCTCGAAAGGCGCCACATCGAAGCCGTGCTGCGACGCTGCGAGGGCAACCGAACTCGGGCGGCAGAGATATTGGGCATCGAACGCAAATCCCTGTACCGAAAGGCCGAGCGGCTCGGAATCGCGCTCGACCCGGAGGAGGTCGAATCATGAAATGGTCTACAGCATCCGTTGTCCTCACGCTGGCAACACTAGCTGCCGCCGCGGCGTCGGAAGCTCCGGCTGTCCTCGAGTACGACGTCGTCGCGGTCAAACGTAAACTGCTGCTTGAAACCACCGACGGCGAACGGGCTCTGGAGGTTGGAGGCCACGCACAGTCCGGTGACGTTCTTCGCACCGGCTCGCGGTCGCGAGCAGAGCTTGTCGTTGCCGAGTACGCTGCCCGATTTGTCGTTTCGTCGAAAACCAGCTTTCGGCTCGCCCACGACCGGCCCGGAGTGCTTCTCGAGATCGAGCGCGGCAGCCTACGCGCGATTTTCGGCAAACTGCCGGATGGCGACACACGGGAGCGCCTCATCACGACCCCATCGGCGGTCCTCGCTGTGCGCGGCACCGACTACGGGGTCGAGGTCGAGAAGGACGGCGATACCTCGATCGCGGTCTTCGAAGGGACTGTCGAGGTCTGGGACAATGCTGATGTCGGTGAAAGAGTTTTCGTACAGGCAGGCCAGTCCACCCGAATCAGAAGAGGGAAGGTGGCGTCAACGCCGAAGCCGCACGGGCTCTCCTCGCACGACTGGGACCAGGGTCGCCGACGGGTGAGCCAATCGATGGGAGGTTCGCAGCAGTCACCCGGAATGGGCGCCGGGAACCAGGCGGGAAGCGGAGGGGCGGGTTCCTCCTCCCAGGGTGGGTCCAAACGACACGGAGGTTGAGTCCGTCCGACCCGGTCAGACCGTGGTCGCTGGAAGCTTGCGCAACCGCAGTAACGCCACAACCGCCACAATGCATGCCATCAGCATGAATACCGATCCTGTTCGGAATGGCCACGCAAACCCGATGGCACCGTAGACGACCTCGCCCGAGAACGGGCCGATGATGCGTGCCAGGCTCGACATTCCCTGGTAAACCCCCATCACACCACCCACCTGATCGGGATCGGCGAGCTTCGACGTAAAGGCCGACAGCGATGGGTGAGCAATGCCCTGGCCAACGGCGAGGACAGCCAGGATCGCCAGCAGCGGCCCTGTGCTCGGCGCGTAAGGAAGAAAGCCGAGAGCGATAAAGCTGAGCAGGGTGCCGGTCACGATCAGTCGTACCTCACCGAATCTCCTCGCCAAACGGCCGACCAGACCGCCCTGAACGATCGCGCCCAGCACACCCGCGTAAACGAACAGCCACGCGATCGTCGAGGTCGAAAACGCAAATCGCAATTTGGCGAACTGGGCGAAGGTGGTCTCGAAATTGGCGAAAGCGAAGATCGTGAAGAAGACCATCAGCAGACACAGTCCGACAAGCGGGTGCGACAGCGCGTCAACCAGGCTGCCCAGATTGAGGGGGTGGCGCCGCGCCTCGCGCCTCGCTTCGGTGTCGAGGGTCTCGGGGAGACGGATCAGAACCAGCAAGAAAGCGATCAGCGATGCCACTGCAGCCCCGATGCCGGGCAACCACGGCGCCACCGTCACCAGGAGGGCGCCGATCGCCGGCCCAAGAATGAACCCAAGGCCGAAAGCGGCACCGATGATACCCATGCCCTTGGTCCGATCCTCGGGCGCAGTGATATCGGCAATCACCGCCTGCGCAGTGGAAATGTTGCCACCGGAGATCCCGTCGATGATCCGCGACGCGAAGAGCATTCCCAGCGAACCAGCGATGCCAAAGAGAACATAGCCGAGAGCCGAGCCGAGCAGTGAAACCAACAGGACGGGACGCCGCCCAATGCGATCCGACAGCCGCCCGAGGATCGGCGCGGCGATGAACTGCATGATGGAGAACGAAGCCATCAGCAGACCGAAGATCACCGGCGACGGACCGTACTCCTCGGCATAGAGCGGCAAAATCGGAATGACGATGCCGAAGCCGACCAGATCGATGAAAACGATCAGGAAGACGATGCCGATTTTGGCGCGATGTTCTTTCAAGTGGTTGGTCCCCCACCCCGGAGCCGCCGCATTCTACACGCTTCAAGTCGACCGCGAAGATGGGATGCAGGATGCAGGATGCAGGATGCAGGATGCAGGATGCAGGATGCAGGATGCAGGATGCAGGATGCAGGATGCAACCAAATGGTTGTTTCTCGATTTCAATCGTCAAGGGGGTTGAGCGGATCGAGTATCCAGTATCGGACGGGCGGGTCGGCGGCTACCGCCGCCAAAACTCACGCGACAGCAACGCGAGGAGAGTGAAGACCTCCAAGCGACCAAAGAGCATGCAGCCTGCCAGAACAATTTTCACGAGCCCTGGGAAATGGGCGAAGTTGTCGTAGGCGCCGATCTCGCCGAGGCCCGGGCCGACGTTTCCGATCGAGGTCAGCCCGGCGGAGATCGCAGTCAGCAAATCGTAGCCGTGGGCCGCCACCACCGCGGTTCCAATCAACGCGATCAGCAGGTAGGCCGTGAGAAACGACCAGATCCCTGACAGCACAGACTCCGAAACCACAGCGCCTCCGTACTTCACCGGCCGCACCGCGTGCGGGTGAATGAGCCGGTGGAGGGTGGTCCTGAGTGATGACACGGCCAGCAGGGCGCGCAGGCTCTTGATTCCGCCCCCGGTGGAGCCCGACATGCCGCCGAGGACCATCAAGCACAGGAGTACAAGGAGTGGCAGAGTCGCCCACGTCTCGAAATCGGTGGTGCAATACCCGGTGGTTGTGAGAATGCTGACCGTCTGGAACGCCGCATGGCGGAGGCTGTCTGCGAGCCGGGCGCCGTCCTCATGGACGGTCACGAGGAGGATTAAGGTCGCCACGACGATCACACCGAGGAAGTAGCGAAGTTCCGCGTCCCGCCACACCTCCCTGCCACGCCCAATGAGGAGCCTGTAGTGGAGGACGAAGTTGATACCAGCCATCAACATGAAAAAGATGATGATCCACTCGACAGTCGCCGATCCGAACTCACCGACCGACGTGTTTCTGGTCGAAAATCCGCCGGTCGCGAGGGTGGTAAAGGAGTGGCAGAGAGCATCGAAGCCAGTCATACCGGCAAGCCGGAGCGCGATCCACTCCGCAGCAGTGAAACCAACGTAGACCAACCACAGCGTTCGCGCGGTTGTCGCCAACCGCGGTCTCACTTTGTCGGCCACCGGTCCCGGAACTTCGGCCTTGAAGAGCTGCATGCCGCCGATACCGAGCAGCGGAAGGATAGCGATGGTAAACAGGATGATCCCCATCCCGCCCAGCCATTGGCTCATCGCCCGCCATATGAGGAGGGCCCGCGGAACCACCGTAGTGTCGGTGATCACCGTCGAACCGGTAGTTGTAAAACCTGACACCGACTCGAAGAGGGCATCCACCGGTCCGAGAGCACCGGTCACAAGGTAGGGGACAGCGCCGACAATCGAAACTGCAATCCATGCCCCGCTGACAATCAAGAATCCATCCCTCGGGCGAATATGCCGATCAGCCGGCGGCCGCACGCGCACCAGCAACAGGCCGAGGACTCCCGCGACCGCGATCGCAGCAACCCAGGGCTCGAGCGACTCGCGAAACACGAGGCTGCCTATCAACGGCAGACCGAGGAAGGCGCAATCCAGTAGCAGCAACCAACCGAGGATGTAGGTCACGAAACGACGGTTCACGAGCCAGACTCCTCCCCCACCCGAAGCTCAGGCTTCAAAGAAATCATCGAGGCGCGAAGCCATCTCGGCGGTAGCGGCCACGATCACCTGGTCTCCCGAATCGATGCGAGTATCGCCGCCGGGGATGAAAATGCGATCCTCGCGTTGCGCCGCCACCATCAGGATGCCGCGCGGCAGACCGAGCTCGGACAGAGGCGAGGAAACCAGCCGGCTTCCCACCACCGCCTCGACCTCGAAGACCTCCACGGAGTCCTCAAGCAGGGCTGCCACCGACCTGATCCGTCCCTTTCGGGCAAAGTGCAGCGCCAGGCTTACCGAAAGCAATCGCGGTGAGATGATGGCGTCGATTCCGAGGTCTCCTACCAGACCCGACAGCGCAGCGTTGTCGACCAGGGCAAAGGTGTGAGCGGCGCCCATCTTCCCGGCAAGGAGACACGACACCACGTTTTCCTCGTGGCGGTCGGTACAGGCGACAAAACCTTCAACCCGATCGGCTCCCTCCTCCCGAAGGAGCTCGCGATCGGTCGGGCTGCCGTGAATCACGAGAGTGGCAGAAAGTTCGGCGGCAGCGCTCTCGCACGCTTGACGTTGCTCATCGACCAGCGTCACCGGAACCCCGTCCTCTTCCAACCGCCGTGCCAGGGCAACTCCGATCCGCGTCGCGCCGGCAATCATCACCCGACGTTCAGCGCCGCGGTGGAGCCCGAGGAGCACCAGCACGTTGTCCAGCTCGCCAGGGTCCATCGCAAAATAGACCAGGTCGCCGGCTCGGATCTCGTCATCGCCGAAAGGGACCCGCCAGCGGCCATCGCGGCGGATGGCCACTACCAGCATCGGGGTGGCCGGAAAAAGAAGCCCGAGGTGTGACAACAGCAGCCCGGCGAACTCGCTGCCGGGTTTAATATGGAATCCTGCGACCAGCAATTTACCGTCGAAAAACGAGGCAACGTCGACCGCGCCCGGAACCGGCATCAGGGACAGGATCTTCTCCACCGCCGCCATGTCGGGGTTGATTACGACCCGTTCCTCCCCTGGTTCGCGGGCGATGCGCCGAAAACCTTCTTCATGTCCAGGATCACGCAGCCGCGCCGCGACCTTTGGCACCTTGAAAATGACCGAACCAACCAATGCCACCACCATATTGGCCTCGTCAGAATCGGTGGTTGCGAGCAGCAGATCAGCATTTTCGATTCCAGCCTTGACCAGGACCGGGATCGTTGCACCGTTGCCACAGATGGTCTGGACGTCGAGATGCTCGTTGAGGTCTTCGATCAGCTCTCGGCTCTGCTCGACCAATACCACGTCGTGGCCGTCACCTGAGAGTTTTTCGGCCAGGGTCGAGCCGACCAAACCGCCACCGACAACGACTACACGCATGGTTCGAAACTCGACTGCACGATGTAATCAGTGATTCTGCCAAACATGTTGGGCCAAGTGTACACAAATCCAGATTTCGAATTTGCTGTCGGCCTCCGGCCGACGCGCCGCACCGTCGCCTGCGGGCGGCTCATGGCCTCCTCCTTCAGATGACGCCTGATCCGCCTCAGCAGCCGCCGGCGGGTTCGGATTTTGGATCTTCCATTTCTCGGGACTCTGTTCGCCACGTCATTCAGCACAGGTGTGTGAAAATTCTTAATTCCTCATTCCTCATTCAAAACCTCTATGGTTTTGCGCCGCCTTCGATCCACCGCCGATACAGCTCGAGTTCTGATTCGCGCAATTTCTTTGAGCCTGTCGGGGTCCGGGGCATGCCCTTCCCCTCTTTAGTTACGTGTTGCAGCTTCAGCCATAGGTATGATTTCTCGGGATTTCCGGGCTCGACGAGCACCATCTCGGGATCCTGAATCGAACGCGGACCGACGAGCCTCACGAATCCCAAGCCCCGATCGAGCACCAGCTTGGCCTTGGCCTCTTCCGACTCGTGGCAGCTGAGGCAATGGGCGATGACCAGCGGCTCCAGGTGCAATGAGTATGAAACGGGCTCCCCGCTCGGCACCTCGGGCACCCGCGTACCGCATCCTATCGCGAAAGCCAAAATGGCTCCGCCAATTGCTGTGGCGACAGACCTCAGCGTATCCTCCGGGTCACTTCGATCAGCCGTCTCCGTGGTGCCGGATCAGACCGTACCTGGTTGCGCAGTCGATCCGAACCTCGAGGGGGCTCGAAACCCGCACATGACGAACGCTCCGGCTCTCCCAGATGGCTTCCTGTTCGTCGAGCCAACCCCAGTCGATTCGACCACGACCATCGTGTTCGACCGACATGTAGAGGACCTGGTTGCTGAGCAGGCGGTGGAAGAAGTGGGTGCCGTGACTGAGGCTTGTCGGTGCGTCCGCCAGGGTCGCCTCGACGATCACCCGAGCGGCCGAAATCTGGCCCCAATTCACCGGGACACCGAACCGATCGTCGGTTGTTCCCCACCGGCCGAGCCCGATGAAGATCCCGTGCCGTCCCTCCTCAACCAGACCCCGATTGACGGCATCAAGCTCCGACGCCATCATCCGCGTCTGACCTTGATCGAAATTCTGGGGCCTGAGGTAGACGACGTCGGTGAGGTCTTCGCGTGAACCGTGGCCCAGACAGTTGTCTGAAGCAACAACAATCTCGGGTGATTCGAGATCGACCTCTTCCACCGGTGACCTTTCTCCGGGGGTCAGCATTGGCCGCACCTGAAGAAAGGCCACCTGCATCGGTAGAGCCTTCTCGGGGTCGAGATTGGCCGCAACCTCAATCTCGGCCTCGCCGTTGAGTACGTTGCACGACAGCTCGAGCAGGTGCTCCATCAGCGGCGTAAAGGGGATGGACCGCGACTCGAGGAGGGGCGCAAACGTCAGGGCTCGGGGTCCGCGATCGCCAATTCCCGACCGCAGCTGATCCGACGCCGGATCGTAGGTGGAGGCGAGATACGTGAGCGTTCCGTCCGCCTCGGCATCGGCGAGACCCGACCGCAAGAGACACGTGGTTTCGCGCACTGGGTCCGGGGGCGGTGGGTCCCCCACGTTGACCGCCCAAAAACTGGTTTGCGTGTATTTCAGGAGGTCGCCGGTGCTCTTGTAGGGCGGCGGCGCGAGCGGTCGGTTGGGACTGTAGTTCCAGATATGGTCGCCATCCGAGATGCTCTTTCCAAGACCAAGGGCCAGGGACACAACTCCGTCCTCACGGCTGTTTCCCGGCACCGGATAGTGGTTGTACGACCTGGCCAGCGCCGACAGCGTCGGGTAAAAACGTCCGTCGTGACGCTTGCCGGTCACTTCCTGCATCACCACCGCCATCTTCTCAGCGTCGATGGCAAGTCCGGCTGCGCGGCGCGAAACAATCGCGCCACCAAAGAAGGTAGATGCCCAGGCGAGCTTTAGCGCACCCGACAGGCGGCGGTAGCGGGCCTCATCACTGGTCTCGGTGTTGGGAATCATCTTTGATGTGAAAATGCCTGCAAACGCCCGCTGATGCGCGTCTTCGAGGTAGCTCGAAGGACGGATTGCGAGTGGATTTCGCAGCACCGCCAAGACACTCCGAAGTTGCTCGCGCAGTCTTTCCGACAGCTCAGCACGCTGGAACTCCTGAGCTATCTCACTGTCCGGGACGTCCCCTTCAACCGTCTTCCAGAGACGGTTCCGGTCCATGAATTCCGAGAAGACCTCGGTGGCAACGACCACCGTCCGCGGCAATTCCACGGTAACGCCCTCAAATTTGGCAGCATCGAAACGCGGCAGGATCTCGTTTTGAATCTGTTGAAGACCCACCGCTTTACCGCCGACACTCCCGGCACCCAACCGTGCGATCGAGTGCTCGGTGCTAAAGGTTTTGGGATCGAATCTCGGAACTCCTGAGTCTACATTTATGTCCATGCGCGAAGCCTCGCGCTTTCCGAGCGTCATGTCAACACTCTTTTTTAGAGGATTGGCGGTGCTGAACGCCCTGCCCTCGTCAAGATCATTCTTTTTGTCCTCGGCACCGTGCTGTCTGCGCAGGGGTGTCTCTGTGGCGCCATTTCGGCTCATCGTCTGAGTGATATGCAGTCCTTCGTGAGCGATCCCAAAAGCGACTCAATGGACAATCCCCGATGACAGGGTTCAGGAGCCAGCGTAAAGTGGGCGCCGGAGGATGGAATGAGCGAACCATCAGGTCATTGGGACGCTGAACTTTTCCGACGCGAAGGTCACCGCATGGTGGAGTGGATCGCCGAATATCTCGACGGCGGCAATCGCGAGCATCCGGTCCTGGCTCAGGTCGAACCAGGAGATGTTGCGGCGCAATTGCCCGATGAGATGCCCGTAGTCGGTGAAGATCCCGAGGCGGTATGGAAGGACTTTCTCGACATTGTCCTACCCGGAGTCACCCATTGGAATCATCCCGGGTTCATGGCCTATTTCGGAATCACCGGCTCGGGTCCCGGCGTGCTCGGCGAGATGCTGTCGGCAGCCCTCGACGTCAACGGCATGCTGTGGCGGACGTGTCCGGCGGCGACCGAGCTCGAGCTCAAGGTCCTCGACTGGATGCGGCACGGTCTCGGGCTTCCGGAGGACTTCTTCGGTTACCTCAACGACACCGCATCGATATCTACAGTCGTGGCGCTCGCAGCGGCCCGCGAAGCGGCAGATCCGGAGATCCGTCGTCGCGGCATGGCCGGTCCCGCGATGCGGATCTACGCCTCCGACCAGGCCCACTCGTCGGTTGCCAAAGCCTGTTTGATCCTGGGATTAGGTCTCGACGGCTTCCGAGCCGTGCCCCACGACGCCGAGTACCGAATGGACACTGAAGCGCTCGCCCGCATGGTGGCAGAGGACCGGGAGGCGGGTTTGCGCCCGCTGGCCGTCGTCGCGACCGTTGGTACGACCTCGACAACATCGGTGGATCCATGCGTCGAAATAGCAGATATTTGCACTCGTGAGGGCCTTTGGATGCACGTTGATGCCGCATATTCCGGTTCAGCAGCTCTAAATAGAGAACATCGGTGGTGTATAGAAGGATGTAAACGCGCAGATTCCTTCAATTTCAACCCTCATAAGTGGCTTTTCGTACCTATCGACGCGTCTGCGTTTTACACGCGCCATCCGGAGATCGTCAAACTGGCGTTCTCACTGGTTCCCGAGTACCTGACGACACCACTCAGCGGCCAGGTCGTCGATCTGATGGATTACGGTGTCCAGCTTGGGCGGCGTTTCCGTGCGCTCAAGCTGTGGTGGGTCCTGCGCTGCTTCGGACTCGAAGGAATCCAGGAACGTCACAACCGTCATATCGCCATGGCCCGCGATTTTGCCGAGTGGATCGACGCCGAGCCCAACTTCGAGCGCCTGGCGCCGCGCCCGTTCTCGGTTGTGTGTTTCCGCGCCCGACCGCATGGCTTGGAGGGTGATGCGCTCGATGAATTCAACATGGAACTTCTCGAACACATCAATGCCTCGGGTGACGTCTTCCTCTCCCACACCAAGCTCGATGACGGGATCGCCCTGCGGGTCGCGATCGGCAACCTCGGCACCGTCGAAACGGATGTTGCTCGCTGTCAGGAGCTCTTATCGGAAGGTTTTGCATGGCTCTCGAACCGCTAAAAGACGACAGCCGTCCGACCGCGACGATTCGAGGACTCGCACTTGTGGCGATCGGCTTTGGCACTCTGCTGCCCATCAATTTCATCCAGCTTTTGAGCCTGGTCGTGCTCCCCTTCTCCCGCAAAGCTTTCCGCGCTGTCAACCGCTGGTGCGCCGATACCTGGTGGGGATTGTGCGTGAACGGTGCAGAGCGTTTCAACGGCACACAGGTAATTTTCACAGGCGATGATGTGCCGACGCGCGAGAACGCGCTCTTGATCTCCAACCACCAGCAGATGCCTGACATCCCCGCCATCATGAAATTCTGCAAAACAAAAGACCGTCTCGGGGACATGAAGTACTTCGTCAAGAAGCAGCTCAAATGGGTGCCGGGAATGGGCTGGGGAATGCAGTTTCTCGACTGCCTCTTCATCGACCGCGATTGGGCATCCGACAGCAAGCAGATCCGCCGTACCTTTGACAGGCTGGTGAAAGGGAGCGTCCCGGTTCACCTCGTCTCCTTCGTCGAAGGCACCCGGCTCACCCTGCCGAAGCTGGAAGTCGCGCAAGCCTACGCACGGGAGAACGGGCTCACCATGCCCCGTCACACCCTCGTCCCGCGCAGCAAGGGGTTTTCGGCCTCGGTCGAGGGGCTCCGCAGCCATATCACCGCCGTCTACGACCTCACGATCGCCTACGAGGTCGGCGTGCCGAGTATTTGGCAGTACCTCAAAGGCCTGGTGCAACGCATCCACGTCCACGTCCGACGCTTTCCAATCGAAGAGCTGCCGCATTCCACCGATGATCTCCGCCAATGGCTCCTCGCAAGCTGGGACGAAAAGAACGATCTCCTCGATTACTACTACGAGAACGGCGGGTTCCCCAGCGAGCCCACCCTTGAAGCGGGCGACTGACCAATTCGGAACAAAAGCTCGTTTTTGGGGCGATTTCCCGGGCCAGCGGATTCCGGCCGTCGCTGGACGGCCGGAACCTCGCCGCATGGAGCATGCAAGCACGAATTCATCTGGGTCTATCTGTGTGATCTGTGGGCATTTTCTGGTCGTTGAAGTGCTCGAGTCATTTAGCGGAAGCGGTAATGCGGTCAAACCTGGATGCTCTATCTGCGTCATCTGCGTGATCTGCGGTTTCTCGTGGGTGTGAGCGAGCCGGGACGCCCCAAGCCCACACCATCAACTGCTGCCAGGATTTTGCTGTTCAAAGAGTCGTGAAGTCCACAGATGAAGCGCCACGCTGAGAGCAAGCAATGCAGCGCCGGTGGCTTGATGCATGGTCGTGATCGAGACCTCGAGAGTCGTTGGTGAACCGACCACCGCCCGGCCCTGGGTCACGGCGAGAGCCGTGATACCGAGGAAGGCCTGAACGCAGGTGAAGATGATCAGGAGCTTGCCGAGGTACTCAACGGGCCAGGAGTCTCTATAGAGCCCCCAGGCGCGTCCACCAACCATGACCGCCAACAAGACCACCACCGCCGCGAGGCAGATATGAACGATCAAAAGGGCCGCAAGGTGACGCTGTGCGGCGCCGAGCACCAGTTGCACGACCAAGATGACGATCAACCATCGCTGAAACGTGCGGTCATCCTTGGCATACGGCCGCGGTTCGGGCTCCGGGGCGCCGAGCCACAATCGGCTCGTGACGACCGCGATGGCCACCATCACGCCGAGGAAGAGCTGACCCAGGACCCCGTGCATCAGGGCGAGTGTCAAGCTCGGAGCCATGTCGGCTTCGGAGGTCGAGAGGGTGAAACCGCCAGTCACCCGCAATCCACCGAGGATTCCCTGTAAGACCACCAGGACCACCGCCGCCATACCGAGGCGTTTGAGCCACATCCGGTTGTCGTACCGCCACAACCGAACAGCGAGAGCAATGGTCGTCAGCCCAACGAGCGCGCCAAAGAGTCTGTGAGCGTGTTCGTAATAGATCCCGCCGGTCATACGGGCAAGCGGGAAGAGAAACATATTGGTGCCGAAGCTGTTGGGCCAGTCGACGACAGCAAGACCCGCTTCGTTGCTCGTCACCAGCCCACCGGCTATCACCAGCAAAAAGGTCGCCGCCACTGCGACCTTTGAAAGCAGGGCAGTCCAATCGGAGGCCGTTGACTCGCTCGCCGTCCCCCTCGCCGCGGCTGCAAATCCGCCGGATACGAGAGCTATCGCCAGGATCGATCCCGGCACCCACCACACGGCTGACGGCATCACGCCACCGCCTTCGGCCGGCGCCAGCAAGCTGCCCAGGATCAGCAGATTGAGGATTGCCGCTGCACTGCCAACCAGAACCCCGCTGAGCCAGCCGCCACCCGCGCGCGAACCGGTGAACCAACCCCACAGGGCCACCCCGCCAAGCATCAGGCCCGCTGCCAGCCAGCTCGGCGCCATCACAGCGGGCAGGCGGCAAAAATACGCCACCGCCCACATCGAGACGGTGGTCGCAAAAGCAAGAGGTAGGACGAAGTTGCGATCTACGGTGGTCGCAGTCATGGCTCACCTCCGAAGCGCGAACGTAGAGCGGCTGCGTCGGTTATAATGCCCCGCGTCAGTCGCCGCAATTTGGTATCGAGCCGCAATATACACCCTTGGCCGGCCCACGTCGCAGTTCAAGCCCAAGAAGGAGCTCCAGATCTCAGCTCAGAACACGTCCCACTCCAGAACCGACCGGTCCCTGATCTCGGACTACCTCGAGCTCGCCAAGGCGCGCCTCGGTGCGCTGGTCGTGCTGACAGCCTTCGTTGGCTATGTGTTGGGAGCACGCGGTGGGGTGTCGCCGTGGGGCCTGACGGCGGCTGTCGTGGGCACCGCGCTCAGCGCCTTTGGCGCGAATATCCTCAACCAGTGGCGGGAAGCCGACCTTGATAGCCTCATGCTACGGACCCGCGAACGGCCCTTGCCGGCAGGACGCATCAGCCGCAATTTGGCCGCGACCTGGGGCATCGTGACCGCTGTCATCGGCCTTCTCATTCTCGCCGTCGGTACCAATTGGCTCACCACCCTGCTCTCCCTCTTTGTGATCCTCCTCTATGTCCTCGTTTACACCCCACTCAAGGTCCGGACCCCACTCAACACCGTGATCGGCGCGGTCTGCGGTGCGATCCCGCCGATGATGGGTTGGACCGCGGCCACCGGCAGACTCGATGCCGGCGCCTGGATCCTCGGTGGGATTCTCTTTGCCTGGCAGATCCCCCACTTCCTGGCCCTTGCCTGGCTCTACCGCGAGGATTACGCTCGCGGCGGTTTCCGAATGCTGCCGGCGGTCGATCACGACGGACGTCTGACCGCGAGGTTGGCCTTCCTCTACGCCGCAGCGCTTCTTCCTATCACTGCGGCCCTGAGCGCCTTCGGCGTCACCGGCGGCGCATTTCTCGTCACTTCTCAGGCGGTCGGCCTCGCCTTTGTCGGACTCGGTTGGGTCTTCCTGCGGGCCCGCAACCAGCCGACGGCTCGACGCCTTTTTCTCGCCAGCATCATCTACCTGCCGATACTGCTCGGTCTGATGGTGGTCGACATGGATGACCGTGCGGTGCGGGGCGGTGAAATCTCCGTCGCGTCGTCCGATTCGGTGACTTCGGATCTCGAGGTCGCTACCAACCTCAATCAGGGACTCTGAGGGCGTGCGCGCACCGGCCATCATCCGGAGCGGTTGGTGGGTAGCTGCGGCGGCTTTTGTGGTCGTTATTCTCACTGCCGGTATCGTGCTCACACCTCAAAACCGAAGTCGTGGCGTAGTGCTGGAATCCGGGGATTTTGTCTTCAGCAATCCCACCGTCGAGGCCGAGCTCATTGTCCGAGGCATGGCCACCGATGGCGTCCAAACGATCGTCAGACCAACGACGATCTCACCCCAGGAGATCGATCGTTTCAACGAAGAAGAGCGCGGCAAGCTTCTGGTTCCCAGTGACCGCGTCATCGGCATTTCTATCGGCGGCGAAGCCCGGGCCTATCCCCTCCGCCTCATGCGCTGGCACGAGGTGGTCAACGACGTCGTGGGTGGAGAGAACATCGCCGTGACCTATAGTCCGCTGTGCGATAGCGTGGCGGTCTTTTCAACCGGGTCCCACGGCGATGCGTTTGAGCTGGGCGTTTCCGGATTTCTTTTCAACTCCAACCCACTCCTCTACGACCGCCACAAGGGCCCAAAAAGCTCTTCACTGTGGAGACAGTTGGATGGGCAACCGGTGGCCGGCCCCGATCCGCGCAACGAGGCGCCTCTGAAGCCTCGAATGGCCGAACTGGTCACCTGGCGATACTGGCGAGCGCGCTACCCCGACACCAGGGTGATGGCGCAGCTACCGGACATGCAAAGACTCTACAAACGGGACCCCTACCACTCGTACTTCGGGTCGGACAAACTTCGATTCCCCGTCGCTCCACTCCCTCCCGAAACGGGTCTCCGGCTCAAGGACCGAATCGTGGTCATTAGCGTAGACACCACAACTGCCGTCATACCGCTCGCTCATTTAGGAAAAGAACCTGGTTCAAGAGAAATCAAAATTGCGGATGTTCCGCTGCGGGTGACGTTTGACGCAGAGATCGGAGTGGCGTCCGTGGAAGCGCTCACCAATGCCGAGAGGCTGAAGTCCGTGCGCTACTCTTTCTGGTTCGCCTGGTATGCAGTGAAAAGAACGATTCCTGATAATATTCGCGCCGGCAGCTCGGGCGACACGTTTTTCGATAGCGGCCCGACAACAACACAATCTCCCGGAGGAGCTTGATGACCGTCCAGATCGAACAATTCTCATACGACGACGCGATTGTCCGCAAGTTCACGCTGATGACCTTTGTCTGGGGCGTGGTCGGCATGCTGGTGGGTGTCATTGTCGCCCTGCAGTTGGCGGCGCCGGTGTTCAACTTCGAGTTGCCATGGCTGTCCTTTGGACGCTTGCGGCCACTCCACACCAACGCCGTCATCTTCGCCTTTGCCGGCAACGCGGTCTTTGCGGGCGTTTACTACTCGATGCAGAGGCTCCTCAAGACAGCAATGTTTTCCAAGGCGCTGGGCGCGATTCACTTCTGGGGCTGGCAGGCAATCATCGTCGCCGCAGCAGTGACCCTCCCCCTCGGCATCACCCAGGGCAAGGAGTACGCCGAGCTGCAGTGGCCGATCGACATCGCGATTGCCGTGATCTGGGTGGTCTTTGCGATCAACGCCTTCGCGACGATCGCCGTTCGCCGCGAGCGTCACATCTACGTCGCAATCTGGTTCTACATCGCGACCATCGTCACCATTGCCCTCCTCCACATCTTCAACAACCTGGTAGTACCGGCCGGGCTGTGGCGCAGCTATCCGATCTACGCCGGGGTCCAGGACGCCTTCATGCAGTGGTGGTACGGCCACAACGCGGTCGGCTTTCTCCTGACGACGCCGTTCCTCGGTCTGATGTACTACTTCCTTCCCAAGGCCGCCAACCGCCCCGTATTCTCCTACCGTCTCTCGATCATCCACTTCTGGTCGTTGGTCTTTCTCTATATCTGGGCCGGGCCGCATCACCTCCACTACACAGCTCTGCCAGCTTGGGCCTCGACCCTGGGCATGCTCTTCTCACTGATGCTGTGGATGCCTTCCTGGGGCGGCATGCTGAACGGCCTGCTGACCCTCCGGGGAGCCTGGGACAAGGTCGCGTCGGACCCGGTGCTGAAGTTTTTCGTCGTCGCCATCACCTTCTATGGGATGTCGACCTTCGAAGGCCCGCTGCTATCGGTCAAAATGGTCAACCTCCTCTCGCACTACACCGACTGGACCATCGCTCACGTCCACGCGGGAGCTTTGGGCTGGGTCGGTTTCCTGATCTTTGGGATGATCTATTGGCTGCTGCCGCGTCTCTTCCAGACCGAGCTGTGGAGCCGCAAGCTTGCCGAGGCCCACTTCTGGCTCGGTACCATCGGCATCCTGCTGTATGTCGTCGCCATCTACGCCGCCGGCCTCACGCAGGGTCTGATGTGGCTCGCCTTCGATGACGAGGGCTACCTCAAGTACGGCGATTTCATCGAGACCACTCTGCGATTGATCCCGATGTACTGGGTGCGGGTGATCGGCGGCCTCGCCTATCTCACTGGCGCGCTCATGCTCGGTGTCAATTTCTTCATGACGTGGAAGAGCCGTCCGTCCGCCTATGAGGTCCGGGTGCACGAAGCGCCGGCCTTGTCCAAGACCTACACTGATCGGCCGGAGCCACCGACCTCGCTCGAGAAGAGCGGCACCCATGTCGTCAACCTGGCCTACAAGCTCGACCGCTTCTTCTCTACCACCTGGCACCGCCGCTGGGAACGGTTGCCGCTGAAATTCACGATCGCGGTGGTCATTACCGTCGTGGTGGCCTCCCTCTTCGAGATCATTCCGACCTTCCTCATCAAGTCGAACGTCCCAACGATCGCAACAGTAACGCCCTACACGCCGCTCGAGCTCGCTGGACGCGATATCTACCTCGACGAGGGTTGCTACAACTGCCACTCGCAGATGATCCGTCCGATTCGCGCCGAAACCGAGCGCTATGGTGAGTACTCCAAACCGGGCGAGTTCGTCTGGGACCACCCCTTCCAGTGGGGCTCGCGGCGTATCGGGCCGGATCTGCAGCGGGTCGGTGGCAAGTACCCCGATCTGTGGCACGTCCGTCACATGGACGATCCGCGCGCGATCACCGCCGGTTCGATCATGCCCGCCTACCCGTGGATGCTGAGCACTCCGATCGATTTCGATTCTATTGAGTCCGTGATGAGCGCCCACCGCACCCTCGGTGTGCCTTACAGCGAAGACGATGTCGCCGCTGGCGAGACTGCAGCTCGCGCGCAGGCACAGGCGATAGCCGACGAAATCGTTGTCCAGGGCGGTCCGGAGGGCCTGGCGGACAAGCAAATTGTGGCCATCATTGCCTACCTCCAGCGCCTCGGAACCGATATCAGCAAACCGGAACCGGTCGCCGTTGAGGAAGAGATCGGGCCCACCGAAGCCACGCCTGAAGCGGAGGTGGCGGAGGCCACGGCCGCCTCGGCGGAGGAGGCGTCATGAGCCTCACCGATATCATGTCTGCTGCGGGACTTTCTTCGTGGACCGAGGTCGCGCTGATTCTCTGCCTCATCACCTTTGCGGCCATCGTTCTGTGGGTGTTCGTCGTGCGCAGCAAGCTCTCGTACGACCACATGCGGAATCTGCCGCTCGAGGAGAACAGTGCCGGCAGTGCCCGCACAGCCCTGAAAGGAGGCGAACGCCCGTGACCACCGAGCAACACGATCACGATCCGGCAACCGCCGACCAGGACCATGTGTTGGACCACAGCTACGACGGCATTCAAGAGTACGACAACCCGTTGCCGAGGTGGTGGCTGGCGCTCTTCTGGGCAACCATCATCTTTGCGCCGCTCTACATTCTTTATTTCCATTTCGGCGGCGGCATGCTCGCCACCGATCGCTACGACCAGGAGATGATTGCGTTTTACGACAAGCAGGCAGAGCAACTCCTGGCTCTCGGCGAGATCCGCGAGGGCACCCTGGTGGACCTGATGGCCGACCCGAGCATGATGAACGGCGGCAAGAAAATCTATCAGGCAAAGTGCGCCACCTGTCATGGAATGTTCGGCGAAGGCGGCATCGGGCCCAACCTCACCGACGACCACTGGTTGCACGGTGGACAGCTCATGGACATCTACAAGACGGTGCGCGAAGGCGTACCCGCGAAGGGCATGCTGGCCTGGGAGCGGCAGCTGCGGCCGGCAGAGCTGATGGCGGTGAGCTCCTACGTCGGAACGATGCTGGGTAGCGACCCCCCCAACCCCAAGGAGCCCCAGGGCGACCGCCTCGTTCGTCAAGCACCTGCGCCCGCTGACGAGGTCGAGGCCGCAGCCGATGAGGGAGCAACCGAAGCCGAGGCCGAACCAGCCGCTTCCTGAGAGGTGCTGTGAGTTTTACATCGAACGCGCCAGAGGCCCAGGAAAGGGTCCTCTCGACTCTCAACCGCGACGGTTCGCGGCGCTGGATCCGGCCCAAGCTCTCGAAGGGCAAGTACTTTCGGCGCCGGTTCATGACCGCTTGGGCACTGATCGCCACCTTTACCCTGATCCCGATCATTAAGATGGGCGGCAAGCCGCTCATGCTCTTTGATATCCCCAAACGGGAATTCACTTTTTTCGGTGCGACCTTTCTGCCGACCGATACCTTTTTGTTGATGCTGCTCCTCTTCAGCATCTTCATTGGCATCTTTCTGATCACCGCAGTCCTCGGCCGCGTGTGGTGCGGCTGGGCGTGCCCACAAACCGTTTACATGGAGTTTCTCTACCGGCCGATCGAGGTCCTTATCGAGGGCGGCCGCAACCGCCAACTCAAGCTTGACGCCGAGGGCGCCAATGCCCGCAGGCTGATCAAGAACGTCATCTTTCTCATCGTCTCCGCCTTCCTCGCGAACACCTTCCTTGCCTATTTCGTTGGTTGGGATCAGCTCCTGGGCTGGATGACGAGCTCGCCCGCCGCACACCCGCTCGCCTTTGCTCTCATGCTCGGTACGACGCTCCTGATGTTCTTTGACTTTGCCTACTTCCGCGAGCAGACGTGCATCGTCGCCTGCCCATACGGCCGCTTCCAGTCGGTTCTCCTCGACCGCCAGTCGCTGATCGTCGGCTACGACGCGGGTCGCGGTGAGCCGCGGGCGAGGTGGCGCAAGAAAGAGGAACGCACCGCGGGGGATTGCATCGACTGCAATCTCTGTGTCAGCACCTGTCCTACCGGCATCGACATCCGCGAGGGCTTGCAGATGGAGTGCATCCACTGCACCCAGTGCGCCGACGCGTGTGACCAGGTCATGGATCGGATCGGCCTCGAACGGGGCCTCGTCCGCTACACCTCGCAGGCCGAGCTCGAAAGCGGCAAGCGAGCTTTCCTCCGCCCGAGGGTCTTTGTATACTCGGTGATTCTGTTGATCATGTTCGGCGCATTCACATTCTCTCTCGCCGGCAAGAACAGCGCGGATGTCACGTTGTTGCGAGGCCTCGGAGCGCCGTTCACGGTTCTTCCTTCGGGCCAGGTTTCGAACCAGATTCGGATCAAGATCGCCAATCGCTCGCCGGAGGCGAGGTCCTACCTCATCGGTCTCGTTGGCGCCGACGACCTGGAGCTGATCGCCCCCGAGAACCCGCTGATCGTCGCGGCCGGCGAGACCGAGATGACCGCTGCGTTCATCACCAGCCCCCGCTCCGCGTTCGCGGGCGGTGAGGTCGTCATCACCCTTACCGTTGTCGATGGCGTCGACTACTCGACCGAGAGGAGCTACCGGCTCCTCGGCCCGGCGGCATCTCGAGGCGGCAAATGAAACCCGGTGCTCTCTGGCCGTGGGTCATTGGCGGCGCCCTGGTGCTTCATGTCGTCGTGTCCCTGGGTGTGGTCTTCTTCACTGCGACCGACGCCTCATACGCGGTGGAGGAGGACTATTACGAGAAAGCCATCAACTGGGACAAGAAACGAGCCCAGGACCGTACGAATAACGAGCTCGGATGGTCGCTGACCTTTTCCGCCGAACCGCCGTCGACGCCGGGTGAGCAGCCGAGGATTGACGTCCGCCTAGCAGATGCCAATGGGGAAGCTCTCGCGGGCGCCACGATTTCTCTCGAGACCTTTCACAAGGCCCACAGCAACGAAATCATCCGCCTCGAGATCGGAGCCGCCGAAGAGGCGGGTTTGTACACGGCCTGGCCGCAGATGCGGAGCAACGGCCTCTGGGAGCTGCGCTTCACCGTCGATCGAGGAAAAGAACATTTCACCCGCGCCGAAACCCGGCACCTCTTTGTCGAAGGAAGCTGGGAATGATTTCGGATTTCGGATTTCGGATTTCGGAAACTCCGCCCACCCACCCGGCACGTGAGACGCGTGCCCCACATGAGAGCATCGCAGCGGGTTTTGTGGGGCAGCCGTCCCGGCTGCCGGGAGGGTGGGCGGATCGAGCATCCAGCATCCAGCATCGAGCATCCGGGGACTGGCCTTAATGACCACGTTACTGCTGACGGTGTTCGTCGCGAGTCTGGTTGGGAGCTTGCATTGCATCGGGATGTGCGGTCCATTCGTGGCTTTCTACTCGGGCGCAGACGGGTCAGGCGGCGCACGCCGCTTGTTGAGCCACGCGGCGTACTCGGGCGGCCGGCTGCTGACCTATGCGCTTTTCGGTGTCGCCGCCGGCGCAGTCGGCGCCGCCCTCGACGTCGCCGGTTCGCTTGCGGGTTTCCAGCGCGTCGCTGCGATCGTGGCCGGCGTTACGATGATCCTCTGGGGAGTGCTCGCCCTGCTCCAGATCCGCGGCATACGAATTTTCAAGCACGGCTCCGGCAACGGAAGCGTCGCGAGAGTGCTCCGGCGGGGATTTTCTCTGGTGAGCGACAAACCTCCGGTCGTTCGTGCTGCAGTCGTTGGTCTGTTGTCAGGATTTCTGCCGTGCGGCTGGCTGTGGGCCTTCGTGGTCACCGCCGCGGGCACAGGCAGTGCGCTGAAAGGCGCCGCGGTGATGACCGCCTTCTGGGCCGGCACCGTGCCCGCGCTGCTGGCGGTCGGCCTCGGCGCACAACTGCTCAGCGCACCCTTGCGACGCCACGTGCCGGCCGTGACCGCGTTGCTGCTGGTCGGGCTCGGTCTCTATGCCATCCTCGGCCGCCCGGCCTCGGTCAGCGCTGCGATCCACAAGCACGAAAAAACGCAACACTCCAAAGTCCCCTCACCTGAGGACGCCTCCGACACATGCTGTGGATCTGATTAGAATCTGAGGCATGAGCGGTTCAGGAGATACAAAGGTGCGGCTCCCGCTGTAGGTGCGGTCGAACCAACATGATCAACTTTGGAACCGCAAAGACGCAAAGAGCGCAAAGGTAATCTTCTGGCTGAGCTAAAGATAACCTTTGTGCCGTCTTCGCGTCCTTAGCGTCTTGGCGTTTTCAACGTTTTTGAATCTGTTTTCCACGCATCTACAGCGGACGGGAAAGATCTCGGCGGTCGCAGGCAGGGGTTCACCAAGGAACTCGGGAGGACTCAGCCGAGGTTGTTCAGGCGCCCCTTACAATGCCATCAATTTCGTTCAGATCAGCGATCTCGAATGTAGGCTTCGGCGAACCGTCGAGCGCGTGACCTTCCGGATTGAACCAGCAGGTATCGATGCCGAAGTTCGCCCCACCCGCAACGTCCGAACTCAAACTGTCGCCGATCATCAAGACATCGGATTTCTTCGGCTGGCCCATTCTGGAGAACGCCTCGGCCATAAACCCGACCTGCGGCTTGGCGACACCGATCTCGTCGGAGATCACGACGTCTTCGAAATACTTGCGGATGGAGGAATGCGCAAAACGCGGGCGCTGGACGACCGAAATGCCGTTGGTCGCCAGCAGGAGGCGAAAGCGCGAAGACAGATCGTGGACGACGGCCTCGGCCCCCGGCAAAAGCTGCCTCTGCTCTCCGAGAGCCTCCATGAAATCGATATTGAACGATTCTGCTCTCCGGTCGATCCCCAACTCGGTGAAGAGACGCTCGAATCTCTCGACTCGCAGATGCATCAAGGAAATTTCACCAAGCTCGAATTGTCTCCAGAGCTCGGCACTGATCGCAGAGTACGCACCGTGGAGGTCTGAGGAGTAGGAGATGCCGTGTCTTTGCGTCGTGAGTTGAAGTGCGGTTGTTTCGCCCTGATGGAAATCAAAGAGAGTCCCGTCAGCATCGAAGATCAGCCACTGATAACGAAATCGAGCATGTTCCACCTGCGCAGTGTAACCTCGAACGGACTCGTGAAGATGTCTAATCTCCTGACACCTTAGAACCCGGACTCGACGGACCGATCATGAGTAGAGGGCTGTTCCCGGGTCATCTTCAGACACCGCAACCATTATTTTGAAAGACATTCCCAGCTTTTCCAGGGCATTGATCGAGCCGACATTCTCTTCTGCCGTCAGACCTACGATCTTGTCGATCCCCAATGTCGAACGCCCATATTCCATCACCGCGCACGCGGATTCGTAGGCGTAACCACACCTCCAGTACTGCGGCAGGAAGGCACAACCGATATCCGACACATCGAGGGCCTCTCTGAAGAGAAGCCCGCACACGCCAATCGGGTCTCCGCCCAGTTCAGCTCAACCAGAAACTGGCCACAGCCACGCTCCCGGTGGCTGGCCCACCGACCTGCCAAAATGAACTGCCGCGCATCCTCCAGATTCCTCACACCCTTGTCGCCGATTTTTTCGAGGAATGAGGGCTCGTTCACCAGTCCAAAAATGAACTCAGCGTCGTCGACGGTCAGATCGCGAATGTGGAGCCGGGGAGTCTCCACAATCATCGGAGCAATTTCTCTCCTCGCCACACGATGTAGAGAAGACCCACAACCCCAGCGACCATGTAGGTACCGATGAAGAGCCATATCTCCGGGCCCGGCACGTTGCTGTAGCCAGCTACCCCCGGCAGAAATATGAACATAAAAGTGACCGTCACAGTCCAGTAGGCGGAGGCTCCAAAAAAGGCCGCGGTAACCAGCAGCGACCAGCGCTTCCTGAGAATCAAGCCAACCATCGAAATCACGATCAACGGGATGTAGACAACGGTGTCGGCGGCACCGAAAGCCCGATTGACCTGCACCCCGAACTCGGTCATCTCCGAGGGCTTCTCCTGCAAACCCATGCGTGCAGCAAGCTCATAGTTGAATACGCTCAGCGTCTGTCCCACCAGCATCAATGGGATCGACACTGCAAGGAAAACCACCACTATCCAGAACCCCGGTGAGCGTCCAACACTGGTCATCGTTTACCATCCATTCAACTACCTCGAATATCAGCTGGAATTGTACGGGTATTTTCGACGGATGGTCTGGATCACCTCGTCGAGCTGCTGAAGGAATCGTGATCGGTCGCGCTTCTGGAGCGGCGCCGGCCCGCCCGTGATCTCGCCCGCACCACGAAGTTCCGACAACAGGTCGCGGGTCGCGAGGGCGGAACCGATGTTGTCCTCCGTAAACGGTTTGCCGGTTGTGCCGATCACACTGGCGCCCTCCTTGATGCAGCGGCTCGCCAGCGGAATGTCGGCAGTTACCACGATGTCGTCAGCCTCGATGTGATCGACGATCCAGTCATCGGCCGCGTCGAAACCCTCCCCCACCACCTCGAGCCTGAGCCAGCGTTCGTCCGGTACCCGCATCCAAGAATTAGTGACCAATGTGACATCGAGGCCATATCGCTTCGCGACGCGGTACACCTCCTGCTTGACCGGGCACGCGTCGGCATCGATGTAGATATGGAGCAACCTAAACCCTCTCGATTTTGTCAGTTTCCCGCTGCCGCAACCGACGCCAGCCACCACCGAGATCCTTCACGTCACCGGCCAATCCATAGAGGCGAGTCCAATCAGCGGGGGTCTGAAAGTAGGAATAGAGCTCTTCGACAGGGAGCGAAAACTCATGATAAAACTTGATGATCATGGATTGAGCCATTTTCTGCCCAGCAACTCCTGAGCCGTCCCGTAATCAGCTCACCAAAGCCCAACAGCCGGCCGCCCTGGATCCGCTGGAACAGGATATTGCGTGCCGACAATTCAGGGCCGCAGAAAGCAGGAGCAGTCGATTCATAGATTTTCTTTCATTGCCTGGCCGTCCAATTTTACCGGACCCCAGCAGATCTGCGTCTACGCTGGCGTAACATGTGAGGCCGATTCATTTTTTCTGACTCTCCTGAGAGAACAGGCGCTGCGGCTATGAATCGGCACCGGACGATTGCCGTCGGCCAGTCTTCCACCACCAAAATGTGATTGCGGCAGCCAACAGAAGGTAGATGACGTGCACGAACACTAGATTGACAATGAATTCCTACAGGAACGTCGGTTCGTCGAAGAAGTGTCTGGAGATGCCGAACTTTGAGCCTGTCTTACTTGGGACAATCGTGGTTGCCAGCGCGACGAGCAGAGCGCAGACCTCACCAAGGAACAGCCCGTGCCAAACGGTAATTTTCACGGGTTCGTTCTTCGTGGATCTCACGAAAGCCAGCCTCCCTCATCGAGTCAGGAGACCTCTAACTTTGGGCAGCGCGCGCGTAGCACATTCTCGAGTAACTCCTGATCTCGAAGCGGCATCGCAGCGAGGCGAATCGTAGATCTATCGGCGAAAGTCAACCGCAGTGTGTTCTGCACGACGCCAGCAGACCGAAGATCAGAAGCGGTGGAATAGCCCGTTGAAGCTGGATAGGAAACCTCGTGGTCAAGGCGCCTCCCGAGGGCCCGGATTCAGCGGTCCCCGGCATATCCGAGGATCCGTTGGAACGAGGTGGTCGACGTATTGTCGTCTGAGTCCAATATTCAAATCAATGATTTCAGACTATAAAAAACCAAAAATGTTCCCAACAAAATGCAGAATACGATGAAAACTTTTCTTACACTTCTATTCTGCATCAGAATGTACCATCCGCCCAAATTATACGGCGATAGGCGTCCAAATCTTTTCTCATCTTTTTCTTTAGCATAATCGTCAGCGCGTGCAAAGAGGAAGCCTACCCCGGCGACCAAAAAGATCAGGCCAGGGATTATCAAGACGATATCTTCGTCCATTTGTGACTCATCCTCCTTCGCACGGTCCGTGTTCAGCGGCCCTTGCAGATCTGAGGGTCCGCTGGAACGAGGTGCTAGGTGAGGTGTTTGTACACATCGCGACGATCTGCCATCTTGACGACGTAGACGATGAGTTCGTCATCCTTGATTTCGTAGAGAATCCTGAATTGCCCCTGGCGAATCCGGTAGCGCGGATACTTCCCCGAGAGCTTCTCGCAACCATGAGGTCTTGGATTGGTGGCGAGTTCCTGAATCCTTTCCACGACGCGTTGGCGTGTCTTCTTCCGATCGATCGATTCGATCTCATTGGCCGCGGAACTCTTGATGACCAGCTTATAGTTTGCCACTGCGCTTCATTTTCTTGACGAAGTCCTCGAAATCGATCGTCGATTCGTCGGCCCTGTCATCGAAGGCAGCGAGATCGTCAGCGTCCTCGGCCAAGGAGTATCGGACTGCGTCGTTGACCATCTCGGATATGGACCTTTCAGAGACAGCCGATTTCAGCCTAAGAGCCTTGTGAATTTCGGGCTCGAAATAGATGGTGGCGCGTTTAGGATCACTCATAACGACATTTTAACGTCAAAACGTTTTAATGTCAAAACGTCAATCACCTCACGGTTCGAGTTCAGGGGCCCCGCAGATCTGAGGGTCCACTGGAGAACGAGGTGTCAGGCCTCATCGGTTCTCTCCAGCGCTTCACCGGTTCCATTTCCAGTTCTCGAAAACGAATATAGAAATATGCCATAGCCTAATGCGAAGACAAGATAAAGGATGACATTCATCCAACCGATCGCACTCAATACTCTATTCATCTGGCCTTGAATTGTAAGAATAAGATTGATTGAATTGCCAATAAAAAGTGCGACAGTTAGTCCTCTACCGATTCGTGTCTGCAAATGATCCCGACCGATTTACATCACAACAAATAACATGAGGTTATTGACAGCAAAGGCTCGACTCGCCAGCTCTCCAACTGGATCGGTCTGGGCACCATAAATCGCGAGTACTCTGTTAGGAGCTATGAGGAAGCCGAATCCAAAAAGAAGAAGTAGCGCGGCGTGAACGGATACAAAGGTCCTGAATCGATTCATGTTTGCCTCGCACAACACCTGGATTATTGAAATCAGCGACAGATGAATTCTACCCAAGAAGGTAGCCTAACGGAATCGGGAGTTGAGCGGGCCGAGGCCGCGGCCGCCTCGGACTCGAGTCCGCTGGAACGAGGTGTTAGGCAAAGTCAGTCTTGCTCTCCTTCGCCGCTCATCTGGCGCTGATACTCTGCGTCATCGAAGTGCCCTTTCGATTCCACGATCTGGCCATCGGCATTTAACTTCCATTTCTCGTAGCCGCTGATCCGAACTGATCTTCCTGTGCCTCCGGGGCCGGTATTCGTGCCCGTCCACGTCCAATGAAAGGTCGCGTGGCTGCCTTTTTGGGTCACCGAGTCCATTTTCACGACCATGTCAGGGAATGCCTCCATGTACCCTCTGGCCGTGGCTGCTATCGCCCCGCGTCCGACAGAAGGGTCAGCTGCGTTGACGCTGAGGGATCCCTCCTCGGTATAGAACGACGCCAATTCTTCGGGATTCTGGCCGCTCCAAGCTGCGGCATAGCGGGTTGCGAAGGCGGTCAACTCTGAATGGTTCATAGGCTCCGTCCTCTTGGTACAGGCATTCAAACTGAAAAGGGCCAACACTATGAGCGATGCAGGCCTCAGCGTACGACCCAACTGGCTATAGGTAATCACCTGTTCCTCCCTACCGGTTGCAAATAATGGTCCGTGCGCAGGACTAGACCAGGTTCGCCGAAACGATGGTCAGGCCTCGTGCCGATCGATCACGCTCAGTTCCAGCACGACACGGCCCCAACCTCCGCATTGAACTCCCACGTCAAAACACCCTGCGCGCTTGAATCGCATTTCGTTCGGATCCACACCGGCATACACGAGCTCATTGGAGGCAAAGATGAGACCGGTGGCGGCGTTCAGAGCATAGATGCACACCTTGTTCGGACACCGCTTGGTGAGGAGATTGCCTGCTCCGTCGAAATAGAATTTGTCGCCGACATCGTGCTGGCTGTTACAGCCATGAGAATCGACAACCTCAACGACAATGGTTTTGTCCATGAGATTCGGCACTTTGTCGAGGATGTCCGCGTTTCTCGGATTCTCTCGGAAGGTCTCCATCTCCTCCCTGGTGTAGCCGAGGTGTTTCTTCATGATTGTCCACTTGGTTGCCTTCCAGACAGCATCTTTAATTCCCAAGGCTCCCTCCTTATCAACCTGATGATTCGTGGAGCCATGGTACTCCGCGCAGTGGATGAGGAGATAAGGAAATGTCCCTGAAATCGCCTTTCGCTTCATGAGAGAATCCCACTATGTCCGTCAAATGCGATCACTGCTCCCTCCCCGTCCCGGCCGGGTTGGTTGAAGAAAACTCCGACCTGCAGTTCTGCTGCAACGGCTGCCGGGTCGCTTACGAGGTGATCCACGAACACGGGCTCGATGGTTACTACGACATCAAGTCGCGGATCGAGGCCCCCGAGAAAGCGGCACAGACTTCGGGCAGGGGCTTTGCAGAGTTCGATGATCCCGCATTCCACCGCCTCTATTGCCGTGCGCTCCCTTCCGGTCTGGCGACGGTCGAGCTTTATCTGGAAGGTGTCCACTGCGCTGCGTGTGTGTGGCTGGTGGAAAAACTGACAGTTGTCGTTGACGGCGTCGCCGAGGTACGGCTCGACATGGGGCGCTCGCTGGCCACCATCACCTGGAACCCCGAGACCACTCCCCTCTCGCAGGTGGCGCGCTTTCTCGACTCGATCGGCTATGCGCCCCACCCCTTCCGCGGAGTCGAGGCGCGGGACATGGCGCGACGAGAAGAACGCGGATTGTTGATCCGCATCGCGGTCGCCGGTGCGATCGCCGGCAACGTGATGCTGATCGCGTTTGCACTTTACGGCGGCAGCTTTCACGGCATCACCGACGAGTTCAGGATCTTGTTCCGGTGGGTCAGCCTGGCCCTCGCCATTCCTTCGGTCGCATGGTGCGCCTCGGTCTTCTTCCGCGGCGCGTGGGGGGCACTCAAAACCCGCACCCTGCACATGGATCTACCGATCGCGATCGGCATCCTCGCCGGCTTCATCCAGGGTGCCGTCAATACTGTCCGCGGTTCCGGCGAGATCTACTTCGATTCTGTGACGGCGCTGATCTTCTTCCTTCTGGTGGGCCGCTTCCTGCAACGGCGACAGCAGCGGCGGGCCGCGAGTTCGACCGAGCTTCTGTTCTCGATCGCACCGGCAACCGCGCGGTTGGTCGATGCAGAGGGAGTGCGCGAGGTTCCGCTCGAGGCACTCAGTCCTGGGAACACCGTCGAGGTCAGGGCCGGCGACTCGATCCCGGCCGATGGCTCGGTTGTCGACGGCTCTTCGACGCTCGATCGCTCGCTGCTGACCGGCGAATCGCTGCCGGAGCCGGTCGCGATGGGCGACCCGGTCCACGCCGGCACCGTCAACCTCGGTGGAAGGCTGCTGGTGGAGGTGCGGGTCACCGGCGAGGACACCCGTGTCGGGCGCCTGATGCGGTTGGTCGAAGAAGGTGCCATGCGCCGCGCGCCGGTCGTGCTGCTGGCGGACCGGATATCGGGCTGGTTCGTGGCGATCGTGTTGACTCTGGCGGCGATCACCCTCGGCGTCTGGCTGAATCTCGACCCCGAGCACGCCGTCGGGCATGCGGTGGCCCTGCTGATTGTCAGTTGCCCATGCGCACTTGGTCTCGCCACCCCGTTGGCCGTCAGTGCCGCGATCGGTCGCGCCGCCCGCAAGAAAATCCTGATCAAGGGCGGCGATGCCCTCGAGAATCTCGCCCGTCCCGGAAGGATGCTTCTCGATAAGACCGGCACCCTCACCGAGGGCCGTCTCGGAGTCATTCGCTGGTGGGGCGATGAGAGTGTCAAACCGAGGGTCGCTGCGATCGAGAGACACTCTGCACACCCGGTGGCCCGTGCTCTGAGCGAGGGTCCGACCGAGATCGAGGTCCTGGAAGCCAGTCAGGTTCAGGAGATCACCGGCGCCGGAATCAGCGGCGTCTGCGAGGGTCAAAACGTCATCGTCGCCTCGACCTCCCACCTCCTGCGTGAGCTCGCCGATTTCCCCGAGGAGGCGGCTACGGCGGCGGACGCATTCGCCAACGAAGGCCTCAGTCCGGTGGCGATTGCGGTGGATCGGCAGGTCGTGGCAATTGCAGGAATCGGAGATCCACTGCGCCACGACAGCGCAGAATCGGTGGCTGCGATCCGCGCCAGCGGGTGGCAGGTCGAGATCCTCTCCGGCGATCACCCTGCGGTGGTCCGTTCCATCGCCAACCAGGTCGGCATCGCGCCGGCCGCCGCGCATGGTGCGGCCACCCCCGAAGACAAGCTGGAGGCGGTCCGCAAGGCGGCTATCGATGCGACGGTGGCGATGGTCGGCGACGGCGTCAACGACGCCGCCGCGCTGGCTGCGGCGACGGTCGGGATCGGAGTCCACGGCGGGGCCGAGGCGACTTTGGCCGCCGCAGATGTGTATCTCGGTCGGCCCGGTCTCGAGCCGGTGGTCGACCTCCTCCGTGGCTCCCGCCGCACCCTCGGCGTGATTCGCCGCAACCTGGTGTTTTCACTCACCTACAACGTGGTTGCGGTGACCTTCGCCATCACCGGTCACATGAGTCCGCTCCTCGCCGCGATCTTGATGCCGCTGAGTTCGATGACGGTGGTGCTGAGCTCGTATCGAGCGCGTACGTTTTGATGCTGGATGCTGGATGCTGGATGCCGACAAAGGGTGAATCAGCCGCCGCCGGGATGGCGGGTCGATCCAGCATCTGGCATCTAGCATCGAGCATCTGATGAATGGGCGGTAGAATGTCCTGGTGTCTGCTGTCTACATCGCTCTTCCGTTCGCGCTCTTGCTCGCGCTGATCTTCCTCGCGGCGTTCATCTGGTCGGTGAGGTCCGGGCAGATGGACGATCTCGAAACTCCTGCCCACCGGATTCTCGGGGAGGACGAGGAACGGAAGCCGCCTACCGTGAGTAGGGAAAAACCTCCCGAATCCTGAACCTCTTTGACGCCAGTTCCTAGATACCTGTAACCAGTACCGTTGACCTTACAAAAGAGTGGTTTAGGAGACCTACGAAAAGTGGCGTCAGAGTTCCGTTCCCCGGAGAATCAACCGCGGCTGCCCCGCCGCGGTCTCGGGACAATGAGCCCATCCCACCCAACGAAACGGCCCCAATATCAACCCATACGAACTGAACATCCCCCCCCCCTACCTCCCACCCATCCGACCGTGACGGCGTCCGGGCGCCGTAGCGGTCTCCTCCGCCTACCGGTTTGAACCGCAAAGAACGCAAAGAGCGCAAAGAAGATATCTTTTGGTCGCGATACGCAAAAGGTCCTTTGCAATGTCTTTGCGTGCTTGGCGGTCTTAGCGGTTCAAGCGCGCCCTCAACCGGTCGATCGCTCCCCCTCGGCGTGCCGCATTACCGCCTCCATCCTTGACTCCACAACTCCGATCTACGCCCACGGCATTCGGACATCCTCACTGAAGGAAATAGAATGCCAAAAGTGTCAGCGATGTCCTGAGGTTGAAGTATCAACCATGTCCTGAGGTTCTACACCTGAAGGACCCGCCGACAGAGGCAAAGATCAGATGATGAACATTGCGTCGCCGTAGGAGAAGAAGCGATAGCGTTCGGCGATCGCGTCGGCATAGGCGGAGAGGACATGTTCGCGGCCGGCAAGGGCGCTGACCAGCATCAGCAGGGTCGAGCGCGGGAGGTGGAAGTTGGTCAGCATGGCGCCGACCCCGCGGAAGGCAAACCCCGGGGTGATAAATATTTTGGTCCATCCGTCGCCCGGTTGGACCCGTCCCTTCCCCACCACCAGCGCACCTTCGAGCGCCCGAACCGAGGTGGTGCCGACACAGACAATGCGGCGACCCTCGCCGAGAGCTTTATTGACCGCGGCCGCGGTGCTATCCGAAAGGCAGTACCACTCTTGGTGCATCTCGTGGTCGGCGATCTGCTCGACGGACACCGGACGGAAGGTGCCGAGCCCGACATGGAGTGTGAGGTAAGCGGATTCGATTCCGGCGTCGCGGATCTCATCCAGAAGGTGTTGGGTGAAATGGAGGCCGGCGGTCGGCGCCGCCACCGCGCCCGGATTGGAAGCGTAGACGGTCTGGTAGTCGCGGCGGTCCTCCGACACGGCGCCCTCCGGACGCCCGATATAGGGCGGCAGCGGCATCTCGCCAATGAGGTCCAGGCGTTCGAGATCCAGCGGCGGGTCGAAACGCACGCTCCAGCGACCCTCGCCGTGCCGTTCCTCCGGAATCGCCGCACCTCCGTCCGCGAGCTCGAGCCGTTCGCCGGATCGGGCGCGGGCAGAGGGCCGCAGCAGGGCTTCCCAGAGATCATCCTCCGCTTTCCGCAGAAGCAGGATCTCAAACTTCCGGCCTGTCGGCCGATGGCCAAAGAGGCGCGCCGGAATCACCCGGGTGTCGTTGAGCAGCAGCAGGTCATCGGGGCGCAGGAATGTGACCAGGTCGCCGATCTCGCGGTGCTCCCGCCTGCCGGTGTCTTTCTCGATGACAAGCATCCGCGATGTGCCGCGTGACGCCGGCGTCTGGGCGATCAGCTCCTGCGGCAGCTCGAAATCGAATTCATCCGTCCTCATCCGGCGCATCATACCTTTCCGCTC
>Ga0316198_10000125_pt1 | contig 33114 bp, 22 predicted proteins | sample OudBieAanoxic_MG_FD_204935 | JGI IMG/M metagenome (GOLD analysis project Ga0316198, IMG submission 204935) | Coastal sediment microbial communities from Oude Bieten Haven, Netherlands - site A anoxic | ecosystem: Environmental > Aquatic > Marine > Coastal > Sediment | place: Netherlands... | reverse complement strand
CGCTGCGTACCACCGGTTGTAGAGAATCACCGTTTCGCGCATCGAGTCCTCCGCCACCCTCCATTGCGAGGACATCATCTCGCCGATCGATTTCGTCACCTCGTCCGCGCCGAGCCGGCGCGCCCGAACCATCAGGCGGAGGACATGGCGAGCGTTGGCAACCGTCTGCCGAGCAAGTCCCGCCAAGGGGCTCGGGTCGATTTCCTGCAGAACCTGGCGAAACACCCGGACGGCAAGGCCGGTGTCAACGCCCGGCGCGAGGTGACCGGCGCGGACCATATGATCGATTAGGAACGCACGGTGCCAATATTCGGTGAGCGCCGTGGTTGCGTCCTTGACCGCGAAGATGTAAATAATCTTTCTCCACAGGCGCCGGAGGAAATAACGGCCGACCATCAACGGCACTGCGATACATCCAGTCTGGGCCAGCAAACCGTTCACCGGACGAGCCAGTTGGATTCTCGTCGCCGGCGCGACCTCGGACTCCCTGACCTTGGCGATCTTTCCAGGTATCCGCCTTCTGAAGATGGTTTCGAAAACAAGGTCGACTAACGGTAAAGGAATCAATACAGAGAGCCCCGCGCAGGTCGCGTCGGCGTAGACAGCCCAATTAAATTTCGGATTTCGGATTTCGGATTTCGGATTTGCCACCCAACCTCCTTGGGTTCAGAGTACAAGGTACAGGGTTCAAGCCTCACCCACGCGGCAGACGGCTATTCGGCTTTTCAGCTATGCGGCCACCCGCGTACCCAGGTACAAGATACAGGGGGGTGGGCGGAATCTCTCACTCCTCATTCCCATCTCACTTTGCCCGCAGATGACGCAAATTGACGCAGATCCACACAGAAAAATCGTCCGTGCCTATTTGCGTTATCTTTGGGTTTCCGGATGGGTGGGGGGTTGCGCGCAGTCAAGATCTGAATACCCTTCACAGTCCTCGTCACGAAACCTCGCCGCACCGAGGACCTCGAACATCATTTCGCGACTGTAAAGAAACTGGTGGCCCCACCCGTAGAACGCCCGGTTCAACATAAACGTGTTCGAAACCCCGTCGGCTGTGCGCCCAGGCTCGACGGAGTAATGAGTGAGATACACCTAATCGAGGTTCGGTGTCGAAATGCGCAGCACCCCACCATCGGTGAGCGAGCGCCAGCAACCCTCGAGAAAACGGAGGCCGTCATCAAAACGAAGGTGTTCGATGAAGTGCTCGCAGAAAATGTAGTCGGCGTCGGAGAACGGAAATTCGCGCGTCACGTCGAGGACGAGGTCGATGCCTGGCAGTTCTTGCAGGTCGATGTTGCACCATCCGGAGATGATCTCCGTACCACAACCGACATGGAGCCTGCGGCTCACCTCGGTCTCGGGACGTTTCGGCGCCACCGGTTTCTTGTCGAAGATCCCCATTGAAGAAGCCACTTCAGACCGGTTAGATGAACGAATCCATTGCGGGCGTCGGACACCCCCGATCAACGGTCCTACAGTGTACATCACCGGCGGATCGACGATCTCGATCGCGCCCCCGACGTCGAGCCAGGCCGTTTCTCAATGTCCTTGCTGACGGCCTACGGCCGTCGCGACGCACCGTCGCCGGCGCGTGGCTCATGGCCTCCTCCTTCGGATGAGGTGTGAATCCTGCATCCTGCATCCTGGATCCGAATGGGCGGAAGGTGTGCCTGCTACACTCTCCCGCTATGTACGAACACCAACAGCAGGTAGCCGCCGAAATCGTGGCCGAGGTCTGCAGCCTCACCCGTCGGGTCCAGGATCGCATCGTCGCCGCCGGCGATTCTCTGGCCAAGGGCGACCGCTCCCCGGTCACCCTCGCAGATCTCGCAACCCAGATCGTGGTCAGTCATCGTCTCAAAGAGGCTTTCCCTGGCGATCCCCTCCTCGCTGAGGAGGACTCCGGAGCTCTGGAAGCCTCACCCGAGATGGCCGAGCGGGTCTTCGGGCAGGTTCGCGGGAATATCACCGACATCTCACCAGAGGCGATGATCGAGGCACTCGACCGCGGCGACCACACTGGCGAGGGTCAACGCTATTGGGTCCTTGACCCGATCGACGGCACCAAGGGTTTTCTGCGCGGCGATCAGTACGCGGTTGCCCTGGCGCTGGTCGATGGGGGCCGGGTCGTCGTCGGTGTCCTCGGTTGCCCGAATCTGCCGTCGCCAACCGGCGCTATATCCGACACTACAGGGTTTCTGTTCAGCGCGGCCGCGGGACGCGGCACCGTCACAGGACCAGTCGACACCCAGGAGTTCGCCGACGCCCGGGTCGACGAAGTCACCGACACCTCAGACGCGGTGTTCTGCGAATCGGTGGAAGCGGCCCATGCGGCCCACTCGGTTCAGGCGGGCATCGCGTCTCGTCTCGGGATCACGGCACCCTCCTTTCGCATCGACAGCCAGTGTAAATACGCGGTGGTCGCGCGCGGCGACGCATCCATCTACCTGCGGCTGCCTCGCGACACCAGCTACCGGGAGAAGGTCTGGGACCACGCTGCCGGCGCAATAGTGCTCGAGGAAGCGGGTGGTCGGGTCAGCGACCTCGACGGCCAGCCGCTGGACTTCTCGAAGGGTCGGTTGCTCGGAAACCACAATGGCATCGTCTGCACAAACGGCGCGATCCACGACGAGGTCCTGGCCGCCTGCCGCGCCGAGCTGGGAATCGATTAGCCATCAGCCGACCCGATATTCGATGCTCGATGCTCGATGCTGGATGCTGGATGCTGGATGCTGGATTCAAGAAATCGATAATTCCTCTCGCTGGATTGTCAAGGGATGGGGGGACGAAAATCCGAAATTCTAAATCCGAATTCCGAAATCTCGGCCCGGGTGGCCGGATCTGCGTCTATCCGCGTTATCTGCGGTTCCTTCGAAATTGGCAAGGTTTAGGGTACCGGGGGCAGGATGGTGCCCGAGCTTTCGAACTTGACCGCGCGTTTGCCGGTGGTGCACGACATACAGGCCGGTGCGGACTTGATGACGTGCTCGACAAAGACCGCCTCGGGCATGTAGTAGAGCGCATCCACCCCGAGCTCGACCCGGACCTCCTCGACATCGCCGTTGAAACGCGCGCCGATGAGTTCCTTCTGGGTTGGAGTGTTGATGCCCTGGAAGCAGGAATCAATCACCATTGGCCACAAGGTTCCAAAGTAAATCTTTTTGGCGCCGGCAGCGCGAAAGGCGCGAACGATACGTTTCGCGTTGGTACCGCGGACAATGCTGTCATCAACCAGAAAGATCGTGCGTCCCTCGACCGCCTTGGCATCAACCCGGAAATCGAGCATCGCCGCCTCGTCCCGCGCCTCCTGGGTCTCCTCCATGAAGATCCGGCCGCCATAGCGGTACTTGGAAACCGGGGTCGCGTATTGCAGCGCAGATTTCTCTATCTCCTTCTCGAGTTTTTGCGCAAAGGCCTCGGCGCCGGGGATCGGTGAATGCGGGATCGGAACCACGAGATCGATTTCGCGCACCAGCTCCGGCACTTTCTCCAGGAGATACATGGCCAGCGTCCGGCCCGCCCGCCAGCGGAAAGAACGGATCTTGTCGCCCATCATCTTCGACTCAACGTCGGCAAAGTAAATGAGCTCGAAAGCACAGGGGCGCGGGTCACGCTGGACAACAATCCGCTCGTCAATATCGAGATCACGATCGCTGAAGAGGGCGGCGCCGTGCGGCACGTCTTCCAGGACCTCGAAACCGTTCTGCTCGAGCGCCAGGGTCTCAGATGCAATCATCACCGTCTCGCGTCCGTTGCTGCGGCGGCGGCCTTTCACCATTGGTCTGAAACCGTGCGGGTCACGGAATGCGAACAATCCGCCAGGGGTCGCCATGACGGCGGAGAATGCCCCTGTCACACCCTTCTGGACCTCGGCGGCGGCGCGAAAAAGCAGCTCCTTCTCGTCGACAGCGGGATCGAGCCGGCGGTGGTGTTCGACCCACAGGCTGAGAACGCGGAGCAATGCCTCGCCGTCACAGTTGGCAGCCAGCGCCTGCGAACGGCCAGCCAATTCGACCTCGATCTGCGGCACGTTCGTGATGTGGCCGTTGTGGGCGAGAGCCAAATTCGTCATCGGATCGTAGAACGGCTGGGCGTTGTTCGTGCCACCGGCGCCGAAGGTCTTGTACCGGGTGTGAGCAATACCGAGGTCACCGCGAAGATGTCCGAGTGGTTTGAAGATATCGTCGGCAAGGCCTTCGCCCTTTTCAAGTGACACGCTGCGGTGCACTGGGTCGAAGACGAAGAGGCCTGCGTAGGCCGGCCCACGATGCTGGAGAAAGTGGCTCCCATTGCCGAGGTCACCGACAACCGATCTCCCGTCGTTACTGATGACTCCGACAATGCCGCACATGCAACCCCCTCAGAAGGGCACACTATAGAACAGATTCGGCGATACGGTGACCGTTATACCCAGTCGGCGAAAGATGCAAGATGCAAGATACAAGGCGCGTTCGCTCGCTCAAGTAAAAGTACCGCTTTTTTCTGAGACTCGGAACCAAAAACGACCCGGAAGAGCGGGTGAATCTTGTATCTTGAATCCTGTATCTTGAATCTTGAATCTGAGCGGGAAGGCGCTCAGGGGCTTTGCCGCTCGATCTCGCCAGTCATCGGGACAAAACGAACGGGAATGATGGAACTCTCGTCAAATCCTTCGGGCGTCCTCGTGATGACCTTCAACTCCTGGTAGAAGTCACCGACCGGGATCACCATCCTCGCACCTACTGCGAGCTGCTCGAGCAACGGATCCGGCACCCGTTCGGGCGCCGCCGTGACAATGATGCCGTCGAAAGGCGCTTCTTCGGGCCATCCACCATAGCCATCGCCACAGCGCACCTGGACAGATTCATACGAGAGCTCGGAGAGGGTCTGCGCGGCGTGCTCGCACAGGCGAGGACGGATCTCGATCGAGCGCACCTCGACTCCCATCGCCGCAAGGACGGCCGCCTGGTACCCCGAGCCCGTGCCAATTTCAAGCACCTTGCCGCCTTCACCGACTTCGAGGAGCTCAGACATCAAGGCCACGATATAGGGCTGGGAGATGGTCTGTGAGTCGCCGATAGGTAGGGGCGAATCCTGATAAGCGACATCGCGGTAATTTTCGGGGACAAAGAGATGCCGCGCCACCGATCGCATGCTCTCGAGCACCAGTGGATCCTTGACGCCCCGAGCCTCGATCTGCTGGCTCACCATCTGTTCGCGCTGCATCTTCCAGTCCGTTTCAACGGGTTGGGCGGCCTGCCCACTGTCGGAGTTACACCCGCAGCTCGATACTACAGTCGCGACGACGCCGGCCACCAACAGACAACGACTCACGCGGCCGCCACGCCTCATCCTGCTTCCCACCTTTCGCCCAGTCCGACACAAACTTCCCAACCGCACCTCATAGTAGTTCAGCTCCCGGAGATTCACCATCGCCTCCACGTCCTCACGACTTGCAACTCTCATGCCGAATTAGTTTTAAGTTCTCAGTTTTAAGTTTTGAGTTTGATCCCTACTCCCCAAGGAGAATCAAGGGCGGACAGGGGCCCACTCAAAACTCATAACTCATAACTCAAAACTCAAAACTCGGTTCATTGCCTCCTTTCTTCTTGACACACCCGTGCCACCCCACCACCATGTCGGTCATGCGAAAGATCATTGACGCCGATGACCCAAACACCCCTGACACAAAAATGACCCGACGAGAGGCCGTTGCAGCGGGGACCACCGCCGCGGTCGCAGCCACAGTCGTTCGAACGGTTCCTGCGAAGACATCGAGTTCCGGCTCGCCTCCGGTTGCGGTGGCATCAAAGAACGGCATCGAGGCGGTCCGACGCGCAGTCGAACGCATGGAGGCCGGGGTCGCGCCGGTCGAGGCGGCGGTCCAGGGCGTATCGGTTGTCGAGGCCGACCCCAACGACACAAGCGTCGGCTACGGCGGGCTGCCGAACTCCGAGGGCGTCGTTCAGCTCGACGCCTGTTGCATGGACGGGTCAACGATGCGCGCCGGCGCAGTGGCCGCTCTCGAGGGCTACATGCACCCGGCGCAAGTGGCCTTTGAGATCATGCGCCGCACGACCCGGGTGCTGTTGGTTGGCGAGGGCGCCGCACGGTTTGCCAAGAGTCTCGGCTTTCCCGAGGAGGGCCTCCTCACCGAGCGCGCACGCAAGATCTGGTTGTATTGGAAGGGACAGATGTCCGGCGTCGACGACTGGATCACTCCACCGGATCTGGTGGAAGATCCCGATGTTCAGCGGTTTATCAAAAAGAACGGGCCCATCCGGCCCACCGGCACGATCAATTTATGCGCGGTTGACGGCAAGCGAGACGTCGGTGGCACGACAACCACGTCGGGGTTGGCGTTCAAAATTCCGGGGAGAGTCGGTGACTCACCCCTGATTGGCGCCGGCCTCTTCGTGGATAACGAGGTCGGCGCGGCCGGCTCGACTGGGCGCGGCGAATCGGTCATCCAGATCTGCGGCGCGCACACCATCGTCGAGCTCATGCGAAGCGGACAGTCACCTCACGACGCCTGCCTCGGGGCGCTCGATCGGCTGGTGCGAGCGACGCGGGTCCCCTATCTGCTCGATGGTAGTGGACGCCCGAAATTCGACGTCAAATTCTACGCTGTCAACCGGGCGGGAGAGGCGGCTGGCGCCGCCATCTGGGCGGGCGGCGAGTACGCCCTCTGCCGCGGCGGTGAGGAGGCGCGTTTGATGGAGTGTGCGTCGCTCTACCCAACCGTCGCTCCCTGGAAGAAGAAAGCTCAATAGGCGTCCTCTCCCGGGGACACTCGACCCCAGCCCGAGACAAAGACCATACGGCTTCCAAACCTGGAAGTCCAAGGTTCTCAATACTTATCGTCTGGCACGGGCCTTGCTGCTTAGCCAACAGACGATGGCAACGAACGCCATCGGGGAGGCAGCCATGAGAAACCACCGACGGCACGTGTTGCTCGCACCAGTAATCGTCCTCGTCGTGACCTTCGCCGCACCGACGGTGGATGCCGGAAGCGGCGTCGGCATCCATCTTGGCAGCGGCGGATTCGGCGTGTCGGTTGGGTTCGGGGACTGGGGCGTCTACACCCGGTCATGGTCCGACCCCTACTGGTCGATCGATTTCAATGCCACGCTCGCCGGGTACGGGGAGTGGGTTTGGGTCAGTGGGCTTGGACGTGTCTGGCGTCCGTGGGTAGCCGCCTCATGGCGCCCATACACCCATGGAAGGTGGGTCTCTACCGGCTACGGCTTGACCTGGGTGGCCTACGAGCCCTGGGGATACGTTCCCCACCACTACGGGAGCTGGGCCTACGCTTCATTCGGTTGGGTATGGGTTCCCGGATACAGCTACTCCTGCGCCAACGTGGTGTGGGTTGGCTCACGCGGACACGTCGGCTGGTACGCAAGACCACCGTGGGGCTGGAGCCACGCGAAACACGGATTCCGGCACGGCTATCGCCACGGCTTTCGTGACGGGTATGACAGCGGCTACAGCGACGGCTGGCACGACGCACGATACGCCACCTATGTTGACTGGAAGCACTTTGGTTCCGAGAACGTGTCCCGTCACGCAGTAACCCACCGGATCGCATCGCAAAATTACATCAAAGGCCGAACCGTGGCGCCATCCAGAGACGAAATCCGGCAGCGCGGCGGCGCAATTGTCACCGAGACCCGGCTTTCGCGAAGGACCGCAAAGGCAGATGGCCGCGAGATCACAATCGCGCGCCCCGAAGGCGTGGCGAGGAGCATCGAGCGCAACGCAGCAGAAACCGTGGGAAGCTCCCTGTCGGGAGAGGCCCTGGAACGGCGTCAGCCGCTTGTCAAGCCACGGACCGCAAGGCAGACCTCGGTGGCGAGTTCATCAAGATCTACCAGGGTTTCTCGCGACGCCCACTCGCCGCGAGCCCAACCATCGAACCGAGAATCCTCGGCTTCGCGAAGCGGGCGTTCCGGAATCTCCGCACGATCTACCCAGGTCCAGCCGCAAAAATCTGTCTCGGCGACGAACCGAAAAAATACGCGGGCGTCCGTACCCCCATTCAACGCACGGCAGGATCGCTACGACTCACCCAACGCGGGGCTTCGCGCATCCGGCAGCACTGATGTCAGCGCCAGCTCTCGATCCCCGAGAACGCCAGCATCGACCTCTCGCCCGCGATCTGCAACCGCAAGCCGCCAGGTGGCGCAGCAACCCCAGCAACCGAGTGCTTCGCAGCGGTCGTCTCTTCGAAGCGAGCGGTCCGCGCAAGTTCAGCGGGGTACCGGCGAATTACAGCGATCCCATTCACGCACCAAGCAAACCGCCACGGCGCGCAAAAAGCAGGGATCTGGCGAGAAGAGCTCTGAAGAGTCCCGACGAAGACGAAAACGTTGATTTCCCCCCCCGGGGGGGTGGGGCGGCCCATGGCCGCCCTGCCCCTTCCCCACCCAGGCTTGAGGCCTGGGGCCTGGGGCTTGGGATTTGGTGAACTGCCTCTCGCCAGATCAACGGTGCGCCATTGGAGCTTCAAGCCTCGAGCCACAAGCCTCAAGCCCGCTTCCCCGTGCTAGCATTCCGGCATGGTGAGTAACGAGAGGGGAAGCTCCGACGACGCCCGCAGGCGGGTCGAGAAGTCGCTCGAGAGCTGCCTGGAATGGAGCCGGCTCGGTCGCCATCGAAAGGTGGTCGCCGAGGTCGAGCGAACGCTGTCGATTGTCTCGGACCATCCCCAGCTCGAGGCGACCCTTCTCATATGGAAAGCGCAGGCTCTTCTCGCCATGGGATATCCCGATCGGGCGTTGCCGCCGGCATCGCGCTCGTGGGAGCTCGATCCCTCGCCGCACGCCTGCCACCTGCAGTCAAATGCTCTCGAAGCTCTCGGCGATCTCGACGACTCCGAAGAGCTTCTGCGCGCGGGGTGGCAGCTCTTTCCAGAGGCGGTTCACCTGCCCGTTCAGCTGGCAGTAGTGCTTTCCGATCAGGCTCGCCTTCCCGAAGCACTCGATATCCTCGACGAGATCCAGATCGACGACCGTATCCCCGACGACCTCCACATATTTCTCTTCGGTATGCGGTCCAATCTTCTCGCCGCTATGGGCCGATGGGCAGATGCCGACGAGGCTTTGCGCGACGGCCTCGAATTCCACCCCGAATCCGAACTTCTGGGGGACGCTCAGGACGCCCTCAAGCACGCGCGCCGTCGGGCACGCGCTGAAGAGGCGTTGGCCGCCTCGTGGCGCGACGGGCTCGAAGAAATCGATGGAGTCGCCGCCGAGGTCGACGAGGCGGTGGTCAGCTGCGGTGCGGTCAATGAGCTTCCGGAGCTCGTGACCCTCGCCTCCCGGCGATTGTGGCGCGCATTCCTAGAAAAAAATAAACCGAAGCTCCACGCGCCCGATCCGTGGAGTGCGGCGTTGGTCCTGGCGATACTGGAAATCGACGGTGATCGACCATCGATCGCGTCGATCGCCCGCTCGGTCCGAAGCAAACCGTCAAGCGTGCGTACAGTACTGTCCCGGCTCAGGGACTTTCTTTCCTCGCTCGACCCGGAAATACGGTTGCGTGCATTCGCCGCCCATAGCAATCCGCGCCTCGACGGTGCAGGGTCGACACAACGATCCAACGAAAGGTCAGCCGATGTGGTTCCCTTCCCAATTCGCTGAGAGCAGGCCTCGTGTACTTCTGAAAACAATAACAACGAGCTTGATTTTCGGGCTTCTGACAGTCCTCATTCCTGGGCCGGCGATGGCGGCGCAGAAAGACGTCGCCACAATCGAGAGCTTCCCTTCGGCTGAATCGAAACACCTGGAAGTGGACGCAGCAGATCTTGACGTTCGGCTTCGCACCGCTGACGTCGATGTGATCGAGGCCGACCTGCTCCTTCACATCGGCGGTACCGGCGAAGAAAAGGCCCAAAGATGGATCGAAAACCACACCCCGGCGTTCACTGATTCTGTAAACCGACTGCAGATCACCGTAGTGCCCGCAAAATCCGGCTTTCTCTGGTTTGGAAGCCTCAGTGCAAAGGCTCGCCTCACACTCCTCGCGCCGGACGAGATCGTGCCCGATATCACAACCACGAGTGGCGGGATCCAAATACGCGGCGATTTTCGAAATGCCCAGCCTCTCCATCTGCGCACCTCCACCGGCAACGTTGATATGGATGGTGCTGCGGCGTCGATCACCTTTCACTCCGCCGCCGGCGACGCACAGATTAAGGTTGTCCGAGCTCTCGACGCCCTGATCGCTCAGACGTCGTCAGGTGACGTCAGCCTGGTTGGCGGGGCACGGACGGCGCGAGTCGACACAGCATCCGGGCGAATCTCGCTGCAGAACCTCTCCGGCAACGCCGAGGTCAGCACCTCGACCGCCAAGATCATCCTCAGCTGGGACCGCTTGGATCCTGGCGCGACAGTGAGGGTGCGCTCGTCTTCGGGAAGCGTCCAACTCATCGTTCCTGCGGGCGTGAGCCCACAGGGGACGATCACGACCACCACCGGATCGGTGCGCAGCGAGCTTCCCGGAGAGGTCGTTGAAGGTGGAATGACGCTGCGTCTTTCGGGTGACGGCCCGACCTTTGATATTGAAACCGCGTCCGGTGATATTCAGCTCACTATCGGCGAAGTGTGGCAGTAGACCGGAGCTCATTCTTCGATTCACGAACCACCCGTACCCGTTCCCGTTCCAGTTCCCGACGGCATAATGAGTGTCTGTCGGCAGCAAAAAGGTCCGTCAGGGCGCCGTTGCGGCGAGAGTGAGTATTACCGCACATCGGGTACCGGTACGGGTACGGGAACGGGAACGAAGTTGGATGGCAGGGGAGTTTCGAATAGTTTGAACCTTTTCGCGAAATTCGCGTTCTAATATGTGAGCCGCGATGGCGGCGCACAAGGAGCCGAACGATGAAAAAGCTCATTTTCGTACTGCTCATCATCCTCGTATGCGCACTGACGGTGGAAGGCGCCGGACCGAAAACCCTGACCCGGACGATTCAGGCGGGCGCTATCGACACCCTCGATCTCAGCAGTGGAATCGGTGACGTCACGATCACCGCCCGCGAAGGAATCGACGAGGTCGCCATTGAGTTGGTGTTGACGCCAAGGCGCGGGGGATTTTTCTCCTCAAAGCGCCAAGCGGAGCGAGATGTCGAAGCCGCCTCGTTGGAGGCTGCCGTCAAACGCGAGAGTCTCAAGCTGCGTATCAGCCCTGCGGATGACGAAGACAGGCGGTTCGAAGAGAAGTGGATTATCGAAATGCCCTCGCGGCTCGCGATCAAGCTCGAGCACGGCGTCGGTGACGTGGTCATCCGGGCCGCTACGGCTGGAATCGAGCTCGATTCAGGTGTCGGCAACATCGATGTCGAGGCCGCCGAGGGTGATATCTCTATCGACCTCGGTGTCGGCAATGCGGTGGTCCGTGCACCTGCCGCAGTGTATGCCGTCGCCGAGGCGGCTGGCGGCGTCGGCAGCGCGCGCGTCACGGTTCGCGGCGAGAAGATCGAGGGCGGAGGATTCGTCAGCCACGCTGCCTCGTGGTCTGGCGACGGAAGCTATCGCCTCGATGTCTCGGTCGGCGTCGGCGACGCAGTGATCGAGTTGGAGTAGCCGACCACCCAACCAACCGGATACAGGATTCAGGATCCAGGATGGCGTCGCGTGAAACGGGAAACCGGGCCGCCAACCCACCCCTGACTCGAGCGGCATTGGGATGGTGGGACCTGCATCCTGCATCTTGCATCCCGGCCCATGGTTGGTTGGATGCACCCCGCTTCCTTGTGCCCTGATAAACTCCTCCCGTCCAATATTGAGACGCGAGGAGGGTATTGATGGAATCGTCGTCCAAATCCGCCAAGGTATTGCCGCAGAACGCATTCCGTGAGCTCGAGCCGGGAGAAACCTATACCCCGGTCGTCCCCGCCGATGACCCCCGCCCAGAGGCCTCGGCACGGGCCATCATCATCGGTGTCATCATGGTGGTGATATTCACGTTTGCCGCCGCCTATATCGGGCTCAAGACCGGAAATGTCATCGAAACATCTATCCCGATCGCGATTCTCGCGGTCTTTCTAGGGACCCTTTTCGCCCGCCGCAACAGCCTGCTCGAAAATGTCATTATCCAGTCCATCGGTCAGGCAGCCGGCGTAGTTGTCGCCGGCGCAATCTTCACCATTCCCGCGCTGTATATCCTCGACCTCAAGCCGTCTTTCCTGCAAATCTTCCTCTCCTGCCTTGTCGGTGGATACCTCGGGGTCGTCCTTCTGATCCCGCTCCGGCGTTACTTCGTCAAAGACCTTCACGGCCAACTTCCGTTTCCAGAGGGCACGGCGATCGCCAACGTGCTGGCGACCGGCGAGAAGTCGAAGGGGTCTGCCGGCAAGGTTCTTTTGATGGCCTTTGGTCTCGGGTTCTTCTACGACCTGATTGTTGAGTTCCTCCATTTGTGGAACCACCACCTCAACTCGAAGGTGCTGTTCGGCACCTTCGGGGAACGCATGGCAGATTTGCGGTTCGAAATCCGGCTCAACGCTACGGCCGTGTACTTCGGTCTCGGCTACATCATCGGCGTCCGATACGCAGGTATCATCGCGGCCGGCTCTGTCCTGTCGGTCTTGGTAATGGTGCCCGTGATCTATTTTGCCGCCAACGGTTTGACGGTTCCCCTGACGCCACCAGCCGTGGGCACCCTGGTCGCCGATATGGATTCCGCACAGATCTTCGGAAATTATGTGCGCCCGATGGGTATCGGCTGTATCGCCTTTGCCGGCATCATCGGCATCCTCAAGATGGGTAAGATTATCGTGTCGTCGATTTCGCTCGCTTTCAAGGGGCTCGTGAGCGGTGGCGACGGAGCCGATGATGTTCGCACTGACCGCGACATGGCCCCGCGCAACACATTTTTGATCCAGGCCGCGGCGATTGCCGGCATGTTCCTGCTCTTCTGGTTCATCAGCGGCCGAGTTACCACCGCGTTGGTGGGAACGGTGATCACCTACGTCCTCGCCTTTCTCTTCACCCCAGTCGCGGCCCGCGCCATTGCCATCGTCGGTGTCAACCCAGTTTCGGGGATGACGATGTTGACCTTGATCATCGCCTGCCTCGCCCTGGTCGCCACCGGTCTCAGCGGCGACGCTCTCGGCATGTCGGTGGCGCTGGTCGTGGGTTGCGCCGTATGTACCGCACTCTCCACATCGGGAGCATTCATCACCGATCTCAAGGTCGGCTACTGGCTCGGCGCCAGTCCATTCCAGCAGGAACGCTGGAAATTCCTCGGCATTCTGATCGCCGCCCTCAGCGTCGGCGCCGTGATCTGGGTACTCGCAACCTCTTATGGGTTCATGATCGATGACGGCACCGGCCAGATGGTCGCCAATCCAAACCTCCCGGCGCCGCAAGGCAATCTCATGGCAACCATCGTCTCGTCGGTCATGGGCGGCGAGCAACAGGCATTGATCCTCTTCCTGCTCGGCGGCATCATCGCGGTGATGCTGGAGATGGCCAAGGTACCGGCCCTCGCTTTCGGACTCGGCATGTACCTACCGATCGAGATCAACATGGCGGTCTTCTTCGGCGCCGCCGTCGGCCACTTCATCAGCAAGAGCGGCCGCACCGAGGCCGAACAAGAGGCACTGAAGGAACAGGGCACCCTGATCGCATCAGGTCTCATGGCCGGTGCAGCAATCATCGGCACTATCGGTGCCATCCTCCTGCTCCCCCAGCTGGGCGAATCGATGCTCCTGGTCGATGTCCTCCACTACTCAGAGCAAGGTGCGAGCATCTTTGCCGAATGGTACGAGGGCCTGGGCGGCCAGCTGGTCAGTGTTCTCGGCCTGGCGGCTCTGGTTGCTGGCTGTTTCTTCCTCGCGAAGAAGGGTGCGAAGTGGCAGATGGAAGAAGAGCAAGAGTAGATTTCGGATTTCGGAATGTCGCCCGCCCACTCGCGTTGCGATCTGCGAGCCAAGGGCGCGTTTACCGGAGGTGCCTGGCATCCCGATTCACGGAGGCGCTCCATAGTGACTTCACTCCGTAACAGCGAATCGGCGTGCCTGGCAAACCGCCGGCGGCAGCGATTTGTGGTCGAGGCAGGGGATCGCCTGCCATCGGCCACTCGCTGGCGACGGTGCTTCACCGTGGCCGCATGCCGCGAGTAGCCTCTCAGGGAGGGCGCTGACAGAAGACCGCATCGAAGTTGGATCAGCGTTCCTCCGGTACCAGCCTCAGCGGCAGCAACTGGAGACAGCGTCAGAGGCGGTTATCAGCGACAGCGACTGCGTGAACGTCAAATCGTGGACCGCTGGAAGAGCTCGGCTTCGAGGACAGTCATGAGTTCGTCTTCGTCGTCGAAGACCCTGGGGAGCGGACGACCGGCTCCGGGTGGCGGCGTCAGCGTCCAGCTTCGCCAGCACCACACAGGAGTGCCACTCTTCAACGCCAACGCAATCTCGGACAGTGTTCCTGCTCCACCACCGACTGCGATGCAGAGATTTGCTGAATGGACGTTGAACGCGTTGCGGGCACTGCCCGACCCCGTATAGATGGGCACCAACACCCATGGGTTCGGGTACCCGCCGCCCGGGCCGGAGGTCGGAAGAATCCCGACTGTAAGCCCGCCGACTTCGACTGCACCGCGGCTTGCAGCCTCCATCACCCCGGGCCCGCCACCTGTAAGCACGACCCAGCCAGCACGGGCCGCCGCCGCTCCCACTTGCTCTGCGACAGCGTTCTCTTCAGCCGACGCATCCGAAGCCCCGAATACAGCTAGGACGGGCAGTTGATTCACACCGGCTGGATCACCCATGAAGCCTCCAGGAGAATGATAGCGGCTTCTGCGTGGTTTGCTCGTGCCCGTGTTTTTCTCGCCGACAGAACAGGGCGTTCACCGGAGGTGCCTGGCATCCCGATTCATGGAGGCGCGCCCCGGTTGCTTTTCCCCGCAACAGCGAATCGGCGTGCCTGGCAAACCGCCGGCGGCAGCGATTTGTGGTCGAGGCAGGGGATCGCCTGCCATCGGCCACTCGCTGGCGACGGTGCTTCACCGTGGCCGCAGGCCGCGAGTAGCCTCTCGAGAAGCGCGACGACAACACAGCGCGATCAATCTTACCGTCCCGTGAATGCCCTGCAGGCGAGGGCCCGACTGCGGCCGGCGGGCTATCGGGTTCGGACAAAAAAAGCCCGGGCCGAAGCCCGGGCTCGAATTTCTGTTGAAAACAGAATTACTGCATGGCGACCAGGGTCACGCGCCGGTTCTGTGCGCGGCCGTCCCTGTTCGAGTTGTCAGCAACCGGCTTGTACTCGCCGTAGGAGATGACGTTCATTCGGAACAGCGGAATGCCCTTCTCCATGTTGAGATAACGCATCGCCTTCTCGGCACGCATCTGACCGAGCTTGAGGTTGTAGCCCTCGCTACCGATATTGTCGGTGTGGCCCTGAATCTCGACGTACGCGTTGCCCTCGACGCCCTTCAGCTTGGCGGCAAACGCATCGAGTCCAGCCTTGGCCTCATCAGAGAGGCTGGCCTTATCGAAACCGAAGGTCACGTCGTTGGCTGTCATGGTGGCCTCAAAGAGGAACTTGCCCTTGGCAAGCTTGCCAGCCGCTTCGGCGCGCTTCAACGCGTCCTTGGCGGTCGCCGAAAGCTTGGCAACGTCCTTCTCGAGGGCGGCCTGTTTCGCCGACAGATCCGAAATCGCCTTCTGATTGCCTTCGGCTGCGTCCTGGACCTCATGAATCTTTGTGTTGGTCACTTGGCCGAACGAGGAGATCTGCTCGTCCACATACTTCTTGCTCGCGCAGCCGGTCAGACCGACCGTCGCCACGAGAAGCAGCACCAGTGCCGGGGTAAGAGTTTTCCGCATCATCTACCTCCAAAGTTTTTCGATCGTCAAAATTTGCTGTCTACTACGAGCACCGCGGTACTATAACACATTCCTGAACGCAAGGAGCCGGTCAAATTTCGCGAGAAAGGCTATCGGGCAAGGCATTCTGGCGCCGTCGCATCGACCTCGGCGGCACATTCCACGACCCCTTCCGCCAGACGCACCAAAACCGGTGTCTGCAGAAACCAGTCGATTCCCGCTGGAAGCTCGGCCAGCCGGCATTCGGGGCAGTCGAACGGCTGCAGGTTCTCGGTCGGGAACCCGTGGCGTTCGGGCACCGCGATAGCTGTGGTCGGCTGTTCGAGAGAACCACTGAAATGGAGTTCCATCAGCTCGTGGCAGTGCTCACAGTCTTTTCGGTAGAAAATGACGTACTGCGAGCCGAAAATAAGGTCATCAGGTAAGTTCCTGGACCAGGAGGCCACGTCGAGTTCGTGGAACGGCCGGCCGATCCAGTCCTGGTACTGCGGCATGTAATAACCATCCGCAGGCAGGGGCGGGCCCACGCTGTTCCCATTCCCGGCCGATCCGCTATCCGATCCGCCATCTAAATTTGGAGCCGGCGCCGGGAGGCCAAAGGCCAGGACCACACTGAAAAGGCTCCATACGCCGGCAATCAGCACTTTCGAGGTCGGTAGATCCCGAGTCATGGCAAGCCTCGGCTCGCGCCGGCCGAGGATCAGTAATCCGAGCAAAAATGTGACGTCCATCACAAGGGTGACCCACGGGCTGACCTCGACAGCGCCAAAACAGCCGCAGCTGGAAGCCCCCAGAAGCAGATCACCGATCAATACCGGAACAAAGGCGGTGAGCACCGCGACACCGATCCACCGCGACAGTGGCGGCAGCAAAATCATTACCCCGGCCACAATGAGCTCTGCGGCGATCGTGAACCTGAGCACGAACATCAGATCGACGCCGAGCGCGCCGCACCACTTGATCATCGCCGCCGGCAGATGGGTTGGGCTGAGATCCATCAGTTTGAGCACCGCACCAACGCCAAACCACAGCGGCACCACCACGCGGGCCAGTGCCACCGCAATGGCGCCAGCGACACCAGATGTCGACTCCAGAGTATTCGGTCTCACAGCCACTTTCGTGTCCCCCCAGAAACCGTTTCTCGCTGCACCGGTTTTGAGTTCGCAGTTTTGAGTTTCGAGTTCTCCCCAAACCACCGGGATCCAGCGAGGCGGCCCGGCGGTAACTCACAACTCATAACTCAAAACTCAACACTATTCGTCCCTCTGCTTTCGTTTTACCGTTGAATCCCTCATGTGGCGGGGCGCCACGGTGGTTTTTTACAGATCGCTGACGTTGCCTCCGAGCGAGCCCCACACCTCAGACTCGACTTCCGCCGCTTGCTGACGAGTCTGTCGAACCGCTTCATCGGCTCGCTCGAGCATCGTTTTCGCATCAGGATCGTCAGCCATGTCCTGGAGATTGATGCGGACGTTCATGGCCGCGCCGAGAGCTGCTGCGCGCGCCATCCCAGCTCCGACGCCGGCATCCGATGCCGAAGCCGACATTCCCAGCTTTTTGGCACGAGCACACAGCTCGACGATTTCCGGACAACTTTCGGCGACCTCGAGTGGAACCCTGGCCGCGCCGAGGGTTGCTTCCCTGACCACTTTTTCCTTCTCCGGACCGGTGATCTTGTTCGCTTCCATCAGCGCCTGGAAGGACCAGGTGTCGGCATCGATGGCGTCCAACATTCTCTGTTTGAGAGCCTGCGCCTGGATCGCAACCTCCTCGAGCTCTCCCTGAACTTTGGCGAACGCAGATTTCGGATGGGCCAGGTTGGCGACCATCGCTGCGAGAGCGGCGCCCAACGCACCCGCCAATGCCGCCACCGAACCACCGCCAGGGGCCGCCGAGTCGCGCGAGGTTTCATCCCCAAACTCCTGCAGGGTCATCGACGCCAGCGGACGTTCCGGCGCCAGGATGTCCTCAATAATCTTCTCATTGGGGTCGAATTTGGACACCTCACTGAGGCCCAGCGATATCACCGCAGCATGCACGATGTCGCTCTCCGGAACACCCCGAGATCGGGTCATGCGCTCCAGGTAGTATTGGCCAGCGTCGATGATTGACGCCTTCGGGATCAGGCCGACAAGCTCCGATCCGGTCACCCGCAGACCCCGTTCCCGGGCGCTTTCGGCACACGCCTCGAATGCCGTGTGAACTGGCGTGACATCGAGATCAATGAGATTCATCGAGACCTGTGCACAGCCATACTCCGGAATATACCAACCCAACCCCCGTACGGCTTTGAGCCTGCCCGGCTGCTGGACTTTCTTGCCGTCCGGACCCGCAACCGTGCGGCCATTTTCGCGGACATCGAAGGCAACGCGGTTGGCCCACCTCTTGTCGGTGACGTTGAGGTTGACGTTATAAGCGACCAGAAACTTGCGGGCGCCGATGACCATAGCGCCAAACTCCGGCACGAAGTCGACGGGCCCGTAGTCGGGTACGAAATCGGGATCTTCGAGCTTGGTTGGAAGGGCCTCGTACTCGCCCTTGCGAATGTCGGCCAACGAACGCCGTTCCGGCCGCTTCGCCGCGAATTCATACAGAAAAACCGGTAGGGACAACTCCTCCCCCACCCGTTGGCCAAGCCGGTTGGCGAACTCCACGCAATCATCCATTGTCACGTCGGCCACCGGTACGAACGGACAGACATCGACCGCGCCCATTCGTCCGTGGGCGCCGTGATGGTCGCGCATGTCGATGAGTCTGCGTGCCGCCATCACGAGTTGGAAGGCACCTTCAATGACCGCGTCAGGCTCACCGACGAAAGTGATCACAGTGCGGTTGGTTTCGATCCCGGGATCGACGTCGAGAAGCTCGACCCCTGCAACCGATGCCGCCGCCTCGGCGACTTCGTTAAAGATCTCGGGTCGCCGTCCTTCAGAAATATTGGGAACACACTCGACAATCTTCATCATGCCTCCACGCCCGGGAATGCTATGCCGACTTCATACCTAACGCAAGCATCGATAGAACGTTCCACCCGCCCCCCGGTTCACCACCAAGGCACCAAGAAGATCCTTTGCTATCACAACGCGATTTGCGGACGACTCGGGCGATTCCGAAAAATCGAGGCAAAGCCTTCTCAAGAGGCAGCAAACCATTGAAGAATTCCTTTGTGGCTTCTTGGTGGTCTTGGTGTCTTGGTGGTTCAAATGGCCGCATTGCGGCGGGGAGATCGATTATTTCGCGCCAACCGCTTCGAGGTCGGCGTCAACCATCATCCGCACCAGCTCCTCGAAACCGACCTTCGGCGCCCAACCAAGCTCTCGTCGGGCCTTCGAAGCATCCGACAAAAGTCGATCCACCTCCGCAGGTCGGAAGTACCTCGGATTCACCAACACCCTGGTGGCGCCGTTTGCCCTGTCGCGGCCTTTTTCGTCGGTACCGCTCCCCGTCCACTCCAGTTCGATACCGGCATGGGCGAATGCGAACTCGCAAAACTCGCGCACCGAGTGTTCCTCGCCGATCCCGACGACCCAGTCGTCGGGTTCGTCAACTTGGAGGATCCGCCACATCGCGTCGACAAAATCTCCGGCAAACCCCCAGTCGCGCCTCGCTTCGAGGTTTCCGAGCGACAGCCAATCGCGTTGCCCGGCCGCTATCTCCGCCACTGCGCGGGTAATCTTGCGGGTGACGAAATTTTCGCCGCGGCGGGGTGACTCGTGGTTGAAGAGTATGCCGTTGGCCGCGTAAAGGCCGTGGGCCTCACGGTAGTTCACCGTAGCCCAGAAAGAATAGAGCTTCGCCACCGCGTACGGCGAACGCGGGTGGAACGGCGTCTGCTCATTCTGCGGCACCTCGAGTGCTTGTCCGAAGAGCTCGGATGATGATGCCTGATAGAAGCGAGCCTGCGGCACTATCTGCCGAACCGCCTCGAGAAGGCGGACAGTGCCAAGCCCCGACACCTCTCCGGTATAGGTTGGCATGGTGAAAGAAATACCGACGTGAGATTGGGCAGCGAGATTGTAGATCTCATCCGGCTGAACCTCTTTCAGGATAGTGGTCAGCGACTCTGTATCACCGAGGTCACCGTAGTGGAGACGCAGGTGGCGGTCGCCGACCGAGCCCCTGCGGAGATGGTCGATACGGCCCCGATTGAAGGTCGAAGACCTCCGCACCACCCCGTGGACCTCATAGCCCTTGTCGAGCATAAGCTCCGCGAGATACGAGCCGTCCTGACCTGTGACGCCGGTAATGAGTGCTTTCTTCATCGCGCGAAGTTTAGCAGCAAGCGTCTTTGCGCGTCTCGCTTCGGCGTGCAGGGTGCCACCCTTCGCATTGTTTGAATTCTTCGCCCCCCAATCCAGTAACGCCTTCGGGGCAAACAATGCGAAGAGTGGCACCGGTGTCGCCGAAGCGGATTGGCGCTTCTCATGGTGGTCGTCAATGTGGCAAAGCGCCCTTGATCGGCGGGTGGCACCTGCCTCGTCGCAGCGGTTCAGCGCTCCCAATGGGCAGGGGGATCAGTCGATGCGGTAATTCGGTGCTTCTTTGGTGACGACGACGTCGTGAGCGTGGCTTTCTTTGAGGCCGGCGCCGGTAACCCGGATGAAACGCGCCTTCGAATGCAGGTCGTCGATGGTGGCACAACCCGAGAGCCCCATGCCGGCTCGCAGCCCACCTACGAGCTGGGTCAGCTGATCTGAAAGCGGTCCCTTGTAGGGAACCATCCCCTCGATACCTTCCGGCACCAATTTGGCTCTGACACCACCCTCCTGGAAGTACCGGTCACTCGATCCCTCAGCCTCTTTCATGGCGCCTATCGAGCCCATCCCTCGATAGGCCTTGAAAGTCCGGCCCTGGTACAGAATCTGCTCGCCGGGCGACTCCTCGACACCGGCAAATAGCGAACCGATCATGACCACGTCTGCGCCAGCGGCGAGCGCCTTGGAGATGTCACCGGAAAAGCGGATACCGCCATCGGCAATCACTGGAACACCATGCTCCGCTGCCGCATTCGCACACGCCATGATGGCGGTAATCTGAGGCATCCCGGCGCCAGTCACCACCCGGGTCGTACAGATCGAGCCCGGTCCGATGCCGACCTTGAGTGCATCCGCTCCCACCGCGATCAGGTCACGCGCCGCTTCCTCGGTGGCGATATTTCCTACGATCAGCGGGGTGTCCGGAAATTCTCTCTTGATCCGCTCCGCCACCTCCATCACGCCTCGAGAGTGAGCGTGCGAACTGTCGAGGCAGAGAACGTCAACCTGCCGTTCGATCAGAGCTGCGCAGCGCTCCGCAACATCTTCGGTGACACCAATCCCGGCCGCCACCCTCAACCTTCCGAACTCGTCCTTGCAGGCGTCGGGATAGTCGTGCGCCTTTTTGATGTCCTTGACTGTGATCAGACCCTTGAGATTGCCTTCGTCGTCGACCACCAGGAGCTTTTCGATTCGGTTTTTGTGGAGCAGAATCTTGGCCTCGTCGAGGGTTGTACCGACCGGCGCAGTCACCAGGTTGTCCTTGGTCATAAAATCAGTGATGGGTCGTTCGAACTCGGTACAGAAACGCAGGTCACGGTTGGTCAGAATGCCCTTGAGCTGGCCCTGGGTATCGATAACCGGTAGGCCCGAAATGCGGTAGCGTGCCATCACATCCAACGCCTCGCTCACCGACTGCCCGGGTTGCACAGTCACCGGATCGACAATCATTCCGGACTCAGACCGCTTGACTCTGTCGACCTCTTCGGCGTGCCTTTCGATGGACATGTTTTTGTGGATGACACCGAGACCGCCATGTTGGGCCATCGCAATCGCCATGCTGGCTTCGGTCACTGTATCCATCGCCGCCGATATAATGGGCAGGTTGAGACCGGTCCCGTTCCTGGTCAAACGGGTCGACACTTCAACGGCATTCGGATGCATCTCCGACCGCCACGGCACGAGGATTACGTCGTCGAAGGTCAGACCAACTGGAATTTCCTGGTTCATCTCCTACCCTTCCGCAGCGGCCGCCGCACCATGACATTTCTTGTATTTCTTGCCCGAGCCGCACGGACATGGATCGTTGCGTCCGACCTTCGGCTGATTTCGACGCACGGTCGTCGGCCTGGAATCGGGCGCTCTCACCGGGGTATTCGCGGCCTGCTCCTGCTGTGCGTGCGATGAGGCGAGCCCCTTTGCCTCCGGGTGTGACAGCGTCGTGCTGACTCCTCGCCGCTTGAGTTCCATGTCTTCGACGGGTTCGGCGTGGTAGAGGAACTTAACCACGTGGTCCTCGATGCGTTCCCACATATCTTCGAAAAGTGCGAAGGACTCACGTTTGTATTCGACCAACGGGTTTCGCTGCCCGTACGCCCTGAGACCGATGCCTTCACGCAAATGGTCAAGGGCCAACAAATGGTCCTTCCACTGGCGATCGACTGTGTCGAGAAGGAGGAACTTTTCCAACCGGGTGAGGTTGTCAGCGCCAAACTGTTCCGCCCGTTTCTCGTAGTGGGCCTTTGCGCCATCGTTCAGAGCCTCCTCGAGCTGCGGCCGGTTGACCATCTCCCAATCGACCCCAAGTTCATCGACGGTCAGACCAAAATAGCTCCGATACTCTTTCTCCAGGGCTTTGGCTTCCCAGTCCGCCGGATCGGCTTCCTCCGGACAGTATTGATCAATCATCGAGCCGACAATCTCGTCGACCACCCGCATGATGTAGTTGCGTCCTTCGAGCCCTTCGAGGATTCTACGGCGCAAGCTGTATACCGCCTCGCGCTGCTTGTTCATGACGTCGTCATACTCGAGCAGGTGTTTGCGGATCTCGAAGTTGCGGCCCTCGACCTGCTTCTGCGCACGTTCGATGGACTTTGAGACCATCTTCGACTCGATCGGGATGTCCTCCTCCATACCGAGCCGGTCCATCATCTTACGCACCCAGTCAGAGGCGAAGATTCGCATCAAATCGTCTTCGAGCGAGAGGAAGAACCGGGACGACCCGGGGTCGCCCTGCCGTCCGCAGCGACCGCGCAACTGGTTGTCGATTCGACGAGACTCGTGGCGCTCGGTGCCAAGGATGTGGAGACCTCCAGCATCCAGGACCTGTTGCTTCTGCTCCGCGCACTGCACTTCATAGCGAGCCAGGACCTTGGCGTACTCATCCGGATCGGCGCCAGGTTCAATCTCGATCTTGGCCATCGTTTCGGGGTTGCCACCAAGAACGATGTCGGTGCCACGGCCTGCCATGTTGGTCGCGATCGTGACCGCGGCGAGGCGGCCGGCCTGGGCGACAATGTCGGCCTCGCGTTCGTGGTATTTGGCGTTGAGAACGACATGCTTGATCTTGCGGCGCTGTAAGAGCTTTGCGAGCCGCTCCGAGTTTTCGATCGAGACCGTGCCCACCAGCACCGGTTGCTTGTTACTGTTGCACTCCTCGATTTCGTCGATCACCGCCCGGAACTTCTCCTTTTCGGTCTTGTAGACGACATCCGCGTGATCGGCTCGAATCATCGGCATGTTGGTCGGGATCACCGACACGTCGAGGCCGTAGATCTTCTGAAATTCCTCGGCCTCGGTTTCCGCTGTGCCGGTCATGCCGGCGAGCTTGTCGTACATGCGAAAGTAGTTCTGAAGGGTGATGGTGGCCAGGGTCTGGTTCTCCGACTGGATCTTGACCTTTTCTTTGGCCTCGACCGCCTGATGCAGTCCGTCGGACCAGCGGCGACCCGACATCAGCCGACCCGTAAACTCATCGACAATGGTGACCTCGCCGTCCTTGACGATGTACTCCTTGTCACGATGGAACAGAGTGTGGGCTCGGAGGGCCTGGTTGACGGCGTGGAGGATCTCGATGTTGGAGGGGTCGTAAAGGTTCTCAACCGCGAGCATCTTCTCGGCCCGCGCCATACCCGGATCGGTGAGCGCGGCCGTCTGCGATTTTTCATCGATCAGGTAGTCGCCGGTCGCTTCCTTGTTGCCGTGCTTGTCCTCGATCTCCTCGCCCTTTTTGAGGCGCGGGATGATGGTATCGACCTTGTAGTAGAGGTCCACAGAGACCTCGGACGGACCGGAGATGATGAGCGGCGTTCGCGCTTCGTCGACCAGAATCGAGTCCACCTCGTCGACGATCGCGTAGACGTGGGGTTTCTGCACCATCCGGTCGAGCTCGAACTTCATGTTGTCGCGCAGGTAGTCGAAACCGAATTCGTTGTTGGTGCCGTAAGTGATGTCCGAACCGTACGCCTCCTTGCGTTCAGCATCGTTCATCGAGTTTTGGATGCAACCCACCGTGAGGCCGAGGAAGTTGTATATCTTGCCCATCCACTCCGCATCGCGTCGCGCCAGGTAGTCATTGACCGTCACCACGTGGACCCCACGGCCCGTGAGAGCGTTCAGCGCCACCGAAAGGGTCGCCACCAAAGTTTTTCCCTCACCGGTCCTCATCTCGGCGATGCGGCCCTCGTGGAGAACGACGCCGCCCATCAATTGAACGTCGAAATGGCGCATTCCGGTGGCCCGTTTGCTCGCCTCGCGGACCAACGCGAAGACTTCTTCGAGCTCGGGATCGAGGACGCTCTGGACCAAAACGCTGCGTTCGCGCCGATCGTCCGGCAGCTCGGCAGTCGCGGCTCGCACTCTTTCTCCGATGGCCTCGAACCTACCTCGCAGGGCATCGTCGTTCAGACTCTCGATCTCTACCTCTCGTGCGTTGATGGCCTCGACGATTGGCCGCATGCGCTTGGCGTCACGATCGTGCTTCGTCCCAAAGACGAAATTGATTGCTTTCTCGAACAGATTCATCCAGCCTGCCTCTCTTATTGCAAAAGGCCGGGGCGACCCCCGGCGCGATGTTCACTCCCCGCTTTCGGCATCCCGACCGTCACCGGTCTCCGGCAGACTAAATCAGCGGGCTGCCGATTGCAATGGCCGCACAGGATACAGGATGCAGGGTTCAGGATGAGCGACCACCCGCCCGCCCAAGATCATAAAATCGTAAGCCCAAGGGGACGGGCGGATGGGCCCTGTATCCTGCATCCTGAATCCCAAACGAACAACGCGCCCCGGAGGGCGCGTTGTGGGATTTCGATAATATTGAGCGCGCTCTAAAAAGCATCCAAGACGTAATACAACGGATTCTTGGCAACGCCGTCTTCGTGAACCTCGTAGTGCAGGTGCGGTCCTGTCGAACGGCCCGAGTTGCCAAGGAGGCCGATCTCTTGTCCGCGATACACCTCGTCACCCGGTTCGACGGATATCTTATCGAGGTGGCCATAGACCGTCGTAAAACCGAAGTCGTGGGAAAGTCGCACCGTTTTACCGAGTCCTCCGTTGCGACCGGCGAATACGACGATGGCGTCGGCAGGTGCCTTGATCGGAGTGCCGCGTCGCGCTGACACGTCGAGTCCGCGGTGAAATGCAAGCCTGCCGGTGAACGGATCCTTGCGCCGACCAAAGCCGTCGGTGATCAGACCGAGAACTGGTGCGATGGTGGGCGTGGAGGAAAGGACCCTCCCCTGCTCAGTCAGTCGGCCCTCGACGAGATCGAGCTGTCGCTGGACCCAACGACCTTGTGCAGTCAAGGACTCCGGCGATTCAGAAAGACGGTCGTACGGACCTCCGCTGCCGACTCGGGTCTGGGACCCGCCACCGCCGGAGAAACTGACTGCCTCTGCTTCCATTCCAGCCGCGAGCGCAAGTCTGGCGGTTCGTTCCTCGAATTCATCAAGTCGGCCCTGGACTTCGGTGACGGTGGATTCGAGCTCCTGATTGACCCTGGCGAGCTCGACATTTTCATTTTTCAGTCGTTGCACCTCGAGCCGCCGGTTGACGGCACTGCCGGTGAAGACGATCGCGACGACAGAGAAGATGAGCGCGGCCGTCGCCGCGCAGGTCATTGTCACGAGGACTCTCGTCGAGAAGGAAAACTTGAAAAACCGTGCCTTGCTATGGGGCACGATAATAATTGTGTTCAAACGCCTCGGCATTCCCCCCCCTCGTCAACCAGACACAGACACTACTGTCTCGCACGGCTGGCGTCCAATGATTATTCTACCCTCAAACCAGGTTGTCAAATCAAGGTGACCCACGTCACATTTTAGATTTCGTATCAATCTCAATTGCGTTCTCGTTCTTGGCACCCACATTTTTGTCGGAATTCTTGGCCGCTTTTTTCATCAGCTGCACCATCTCATCGAGCCTCTCTTGACATGCTGCAAAGATGCTGCCGTCGCTCCACGATTCTTTCTTCTTGCTCCACACCCCGGCCGGCCGGCCGGTTAGGAGTTCGATGCCTTCCGAAATACTACCGACAGCCCAAACGTGGAAAAGTCCATCATCGACGGCGGCCACTACCTCGTCGGAGAGCTGCAGGTCTTTGACGTTTGATTTGGGAATCATGACCCCCTGGCTGCCGGTGAGCTTCTTGTCACTGCAAACCCGGAAGAATCCCTCGATCTTCTCATTGGCTCCGCCGATAGCCTGGACATATCCGTGCTGATCAACCGATCCCGTGACCGCCACATCCTGCCGCAACGGCTGCTCGGAAATGGCGGACAAAATCGCGTAGATCTCGGTCGAAGACGCCGAATCGCCGTCGACACCACCGTAGGACTGTTCGAAGGTGACCGAACACGACATCGTGAGTGGGGATCGGCGGGCGAAGGTCCCACGCAGGAATCCGGTCAGAATGCTGACACCTTTGTCATATGTCGGACCCGAAAGGCCGGCCTGACGCTCGACGTTGATCACGCCATCGCGGCCGAGTCCCACCTGGGCGGTGATCCGAGACGGCTTGCCGAATCGATGGTGGCCGAGATCGTAAACTGCGAGCCCGTTGACCTGCCCGATAACCGAGCCTCTGGTTCCGACCCGAACCACCCCTTCGTTGATGAACTCATGGGTTCGGTCCTCAGTCAGCGAGTTTCTACGCCGCCGTGCGTTCCGAGCCCCAGCTACGTGCTCGCCCGACACCCTCTTTGCACTCTCGAGGCCCGCCCGGTACGAGGCTTCCCTGAGAACATCCGCGAGGTCCGAGAAACGGCTCGAAAATCGCCGCCGCCATCCCCCGACTCGTACCGCTTCCTCCAGCATTGCCGCCATGCCGCTGCGATCGAGCTCGCGCAGATCCTCGTCAAGAGTGACCCTGCGCAGCACCGACAACACATCCCGCGCATGGCCTTTGGACTTGGCCAGGACCGTATCGAAATCCGCGAGAACCTTGAAGATTTTTGGAAAATCCGGGTCGTGCCGATAGAGAAGATCGTAGATAGCGCGCCTGCCGATAATCACAACCTTGACGTTAATCGGCACTGGCTCCGGTTTGAGCAGTGCCGCTCCAAGAACCAGGCTTTCGAGCGACTGGATCTGGACCCGCCGGTACTTGAGGGCGCGCTTGAGACCTGGCCACACGCGCGGCTCCATCAGTAGATCGTCGGCATTGAGGACCAGGAAGCCCCCATTGGCACGCATCAACGCACCGGCACGGATACGCATGAAGGAGGTCGCGGCCTCGCCAGACTGCGTGAGAGTTCGCTCGATCGTGCCAAAGAGGTTGGTGTAGCTGGGCTCGGTTTCCATCACCACCGGACGTCCACTGACATCCGTGTTGTCGACCACCAGGTTGACCCGCCAACGCATGAATCGGTCACCATCGAGGGGGATATCCTCATCCGATATCATGAATAGTCCGAGATTCTCTCCGAGATCGGTGGCCACATCATCCAGGTAGGGATTGGCGCGCGGATCGGCCACGTCCTTGCGAATTCTTTTGACTGCCGAATCGAATGATGGTTGCAGCAGCTTGCGCCGCACGTCCTCGACCCGATCCTGCACCATGCGGCGGATCTCAGCCACTTCCTGAAAGACATCTCGGAACCTTTCGGAAAGCTTATTATGGGTATCCCGGAAACGATCGACGTCCTCGGTCGTGAGAGTTCCCGCCTCCACAAGCTCCGCCATTTTCTCCAGCGGAACCGGCTGCTCCTCGACCACCGGCAAAATCTCAGGTCGCGTGACCAATCCCGCCTGCACCTGGACGAGAACAAAGCCGGCGTCGCCGACCTCCTTTTCGAAAGCCTCGATGGCCTCCTTCTCCTGCCGCTGCAGAGGCTCGACTGCACGATCGATTCGAGACCGGAACTCTCGGTCGTTGACGATCGCCGGAAGACTTGTGGAGAGCTCTTCAATGAGCCCCGCCATCCCCTCCTTGAGCCGATTCCCGGCTCCCGCCTTGAGAAAGACTGCGGACGGCTCTTCCGGCTTTTTGAAGTTAAAAACAAAGCAGATGTCGTCAGGCTTGTCGTCGGCCTCGGCGAGCTTCTCGACAAAACTCTTGATGGTCGTCAAACGTCCGGTCCCTGACATGCCGGTGACAAAAACGTTGAAGCCGATGCCCCGCATCGCGAGGCCGAAGCCGATGGCTTCAACAGCCCGGTCCTGGGCGACGATCGTGCCGGCCGGTTTGATGGAGGTCGAGTCCTTCTTCGGTAGCCAGCTCACCGGACATCGCCAGCTCAGGTCCTTCGCCTTCAGTTTCTGGATCATGGTTTCTCCTTCGTCAACAGAAGTGCAGGAAGCAGCGTAATGCTGAGAATGGCAGTTGACAACGCCCCGAGGATGGCAGCCCCACCCACAGACCGCAACCCGGGATAGTGCGAGAGAACGAGCGACCCGAAACCCACCATGGTGGTCATCGCGGCAACCGCGATAGCTTTGGCCGTTTCAGCGACGGCGGTCGGATCACCACCCGACTCATACCAACGGTGCAGGAGGTGAATGCCGTAGTCCACTCCGATCCCGACAATCATCGTCAGGACGAAGATATTGAAGAAGTTGAGGCGAAGGCCGATCAGGGCCATGCCGCCAAGCATCCACACCATCCCCACAAACAGCGGCAACAGCGCGAATAGCGCACGAAGAGGACCTCCCAGGTCCGCCCACATCAACACGAAGACAATCACGATCCCGAGGATCGCGGCCTTGATGGCATCATCCCAGACGATCTTTCGTAGCTCTGCGGAGATCACGTTGGGTCCAGCGAGGACCGCGTCCGGGTATTTGGCCAGCAGCTCTTCGAGGGCCGGCGAGGCGCCCCGCCGCCACTTTCCCACCGGTGGGTAACAGTAGATCGCCGAGGAGACCTCACCATCAACTTTCGCCACATATCGCTCGATGACCCTTGCGAGAGAAGTTCCTTCGAGATCAGAAAGGGACAGGGGTTCACGACGAGCAAGGGCCCTGACCAAATGATCGATGCCCTGTCGAAACGCCACTGGGTTGAGTCCCGCCCCTCGGAGAGCGACTTCGAACCGGGCATCCAAACCCTCGAGAAATGGTTCAGCTTCTTCGAGGCGAGCCAGGAGCTGCCGCTGAACTTCTTCAGGTGGAACGACGCCGGCAATTGTGTCGACACCGACCAGGTTTTCTCCGTCGACCAGCTCTTCGAGCTCGGGCAGGATCGCTCGACATTTCGCCAACGCCTCGGTCTCGTTTGCGCCGTCAAATCGAAGAACCATGGGCGAGAATCGGAGGTCGAAAGCGTCCATCACCTCTTGCCGAAGTTCGATCGCACGGTTGTCACCGGACCGCATGTTTCGGAAATCATCATCCCAGCGGAGCTGCCGAATCGCGACACCGAACAGCACGGTTACAACAAGGGCGATGACGATGGTCGAGCGCGGCCTCGAGAGGGCTGCCCGGCACAAGATGTCGGTCCCGAAGGAGCGGAGGTAGAGGGCTCGATCCAGGCGGACCTTTTGCTGGATCAGCGTCAACATTGCCGGCAACAACAGGTACACGGTGACCACCAGCAGAAGGATCCCGGTACCCGTGAGGAGCCCAAGCTCCCACAGCCCGACGAAATCGGTTACGAGGAATGAATAGAAGGTGGCGGCGGTGGTCACGGCACCCAGGAGCACCCCAACGCCGGTGAAACGACCCATGCTGTCAATAGCCTCGGGATGAGACCTTCCATTCTGGCGTTCTTCGACATAACGGGCGTACAGGACAATGATGAAATCGATACCGAGACCGATGACCAATCCACCGAAGGCCGAGGTCAAGGAGTTGATACGACCGAGTGCGAGAGCGCCGAACGAGAATGTCAGCGCGATCCCGGTCACCAGCGGGAAAAAGGCATAGACGAGGGCGGCGCGGCTTCGAAAGGCGAGCAGGAACAGCACCATCACGCCGGCGAGAGACGACACCAGGCCAACCACCATATCCGAGGTGATCAGGCGCGCGTCATCGAGGGCAACCACGTAGCCTCCCGTGAACTCAACCGTCGGCACGGAGTTCTCGCCGGTGTCCTCGATCCATTTCCGGGAGACGGCGGCAACACGCTCTTCGAGGGATCTCACAAGGTATCGATCGAATTCCAGATCTTGGGCCGGTCGCACCGGTTTCGCCATCATCAACAAAAACTGCCGGCCATCGTCAATCAGGCATCCAGTATCGGGATCTACCCGCACCCCGAACCCTCCAAACCGCACCTTGGCCAGGATCTTTGGCAACATGCCCACAGGGTCAAGGCTGATCAGATCCTTGGTCACCAGGCTCTGCGGCGCCATCAACTGCGCGCGAAGGCGCTGCGCGGTCTCCTCGAGGCCCTCTGCGTCGAGTTCCGCCAGCATCTCGTCCAGTTCCTCTGGTTCGAGAAACAGGGTGGCGCGATCGAGCAACGGCACCGCCGCCTCGGCAGTGCTGTCCACCCGGTACTCGACCCAATCGATGTCAACCCAATCGCGGAGATTTCGGGCGAGCCGATCAGCAAAATCGATCGAGTTCTCGAGCGCACGCTCTTCCTCGAGATGGATCACCACCAGCAGAGTGTCCACCGATCCGAAGCGCTCGACGGTTGTCTTGAAGCCTTCGACAACCGGGTTGTTCCGCGGTACCAGCGACAGAATGTCCGTCTCCACCTGGACGCGGGATGCAAGCAGCAGGGCTACAATCCACGCCAGGGCGGCGCCAATCGCCACCACGCGGGGGTACGAGCGGCCGAATCGAACCAGGTGAAGAGGCAGCTGCCGTGGCAGCAACCCTCGACTCACGCCTCGCCCTCCGTCAACACCCCACGGTTCTGCCAGAAATATACGACCATTGATGCCATGGTCAGAGCTACCGTGATCCAGAGGGCAGTCAGAGCGATGGTGTCCCAGCGGTCTGAGTTGAGGCTGAATATGAGAATCGACACCGTGATGATCTGGGCCGTCGTTTTGGCCTTACCGAGCCAGTTGGCGGAAATGGCGATTCCGCGCTCGAGCGCGATCATCCGGAGGGCGGTGACCGCGAACTCGCGGCCGACGATAAGTGTCACCATCCAGGCGGGTACCTGCTGCAGCTCGACCAACGAAATAAAGGCTGCGCTCATCAGCAGCTTGTCGGCGATCGGGTCGAGCATCGCGCCTGTCGTCGTGATGGTCTGAGTTCGGCGGGCTATAATTCCATCAAGGGCGTCGGTCAGAGCGGCCAACAGGAAAATCCCAAGTCCCCAATATTCCTTATCGGGCACCTCGGTCAGCAAGACGACTACCAGGAGCGGCACCAGAAAGATGCGAAACACGGTCAGAAGATTGGGAATGTTCCACACCGTCAGCCCCCTTTCGGCCCGGCACGGGTCGAGTGACCAAGCACGAGTTACCCGTAGGTCGACCACCATAACATTTCCAGAGCTCGCTTTTTCCCGTCGTGAAACTCTGGATCGACGCTGGCAACGTTTCAACGAACCCGGCCAGATATGCGAATAACCTCTCACTGCATCAACCACCCCTCCAAGGAGGCCGGTCAACGCTGCCGCAGTTGCCGGAAGTGGTTGTGCGATGTGTGTTTTGAAAGATTTCAAGGCCGCATCTATTGCAGCCGGAAGTGCCAGACCATTGGGATTATGCGCGACGGCTTCGACCGGGCGATTTCGTTCGCGCGCCGACCACTCCATCCCGCGTGGGTGATTGCCGTCGTGGCCGGCGCCTCTGCATTGCTGCTCTCGGCTGTCGGCATCAAGGTCGCCGAGCTGGTCGAGGTGAGCCGTAGCAAAGAGAGTTCTCGGTCCAGAATTGCAGAACCAGTCGACATCTCAGCAGACATCGTCGTCTCGGAAGACGGTCTTCGCATCGCATTGACTGGTCCACCCGGGACTCGGCTTTTGTTGCTCCGCGATGGGAGGCCATTCGGGGTCGTAGTCCTTGACGATGAAGGGCACGCCTCAAGTGAAGATCTTGACTTGAGTTCGGGCGAGGGACCGCTTCGCATCGTCCCACTGACGAGTTCAGGCCTTGAAGTTGTCTTACCGACCCCGACCGAGACACCGACCGAAACTGCGACACCTACCGCCACCCCCGAACCGTCGCCGACAGCAACGCCCCAACCTGTCCCCGCGCCGCGAACCGAAACTCGCTCCGCTGACCCGAGGACGGTGCCGTCTCCTTTGGTAGCGCCGCCGGTCCTCCAGCTGGTGCAGGATGCCGGCCCCAGGATCGCCATCACCTTCGATGGCAACGCGTCCACCAACCGTACCGCCGAGCTTCTCGATCTCCTGCAGCAACACAATCTCGAAGTCACGATCTTCGTTACCGGACGCTTTATCGAACGCTACCCGTCAATTGTCCGCCGAGCAGTTCTTTCCGGCCACGAAATCGGAAACCACACCTACTCGCATCCTCATCTCACCACCTACGAGAAAAACCGACGTCATCGGCTCCTTCCCGAGGTCACGAAGAAACGCTTTCAAGAGGAGCTCAGGCGGACCGAGGAAGCCTATGTCAATGCCACCGGCCACCTTATGCAACCGCTGTGGCGGGCGCCGTTCGGTGAGGAAAACCGTGCCCTACGTGGATGGGCGCTCGAGATGGGCTATCTCCATGTACGCTGGAGTTCGCTCGAAGGGGCATCCCTCGACTCGCACGATTGGGTAGCAGATGAGCATTCATCGCTCTACAAGAGCTCTCGGAGAATCATGGAACGCCTGATTCAGTTTCCAAAACTCGAGGGCGGCATCATCCTCATGCACATGGCAACCGAACGGGAGGAACCACCTTGGCAGGAACTCCAGGTTTTTCTCGAGGCTCTCGAGAAGCGTGGACTCGAGCCGACGACCGTGACGCGTCTGCTTGAAGCCTCCCCCACCTGGAGCAAGTGGCTGCGCCGCGCCGAGGAACGCCATCAGCGAGTCAACGGCAACTGAGGATTTGGATTTACCACCAAGACTCCAAGAACACCAAGGCCGCTCACCAGACCGAGAAGCCCACAGATCACACAGATAGACCCAGATTCGAACTCCCCGAGTAACCGCAGATCACGCAGATAGACGCAAATTCCGGCCCCCCCTTT
>Ga0316198_10000124_pt1 | contig 33261 bp, 21 predicted proteins | sample OudBieAanoxic_MG_FD_204935 | JGI IMG/M metagenome (GOLD analysis project Ga0316198, IMG submission 204935) | Coastal sediment microbial communities from Oude Bieten Haven, Netherlands - site A anoxic | ecosystem: Environmental > Aquatic > Marine > Coastal > Sediment | place: Netherlands... | reverse complement strand
GGTCCGGCCAGCGTCGCCACCGATCTCAAGGGTTTCGACGCATTTGCCATGGGGATGCTTCCCCTCGGGATCGTGGACATCTTCGCCAAGGTGGGATTTGTCAGCTGGGACGCCGACATTCAGACGGCCATCGGCAGCATCATCGAGTTGGACACCGACAGCGGCACCGACATGGTCTTTGGCCTTGGTGTTCAGGTTCGTTTCAAGGGGTTGGCCGTGCGTGGCGAACTGGAGTATTTCGATATCGCCGACGCCGACAGTGTCTATCTCATCTCCCTCGGAGCGACCTTCACCTTCTGACCGTAGCTGTCGGCTGCTGTCGGCCGCGCCCGCGTGCGGGATATACTGAACCGGGCTCACCTCCCGATCTCTGATCGAACCGAAACACCTCGACCCGCATCAGGGGAGCGGTCCCAGGTTGGACGGAGTCGGCGGATCCCGGGATATTGAGTGAACGAAGGAACCATCTCTCACTACGAGATCCTCGAACCGCTCGGGCGGGGCGGAATGGGCGTGGTCTATCTCGCCAAGGATCTCAAGCTCGGGCGGAGTGTCGCACTCAAATTCCTGCCCGCCGATCTCGGTGAAAACGAGGAGGCCAAGAAACGCTTCCTGCGTGAAGCCCAGGCGGCCTCCGCGCTCGACAACCCACGCATCTGCACCATTTACGAGATCGGCGAAGCTGATGACGGACGGCCCTTCATCAGCATGGCTCACTGTGACGGCGAGACCCTCAAAGACCGGATCGCGGGGGGGCCGTTGCCGGTGGATGAAGCCAAAGCCATCACCGTTCAGATCGCTGAAGGCCTGGTGGCGGCGCACGATGCCGGGATCGTCCACCGCGACATCAAGCCGGCGAACGTCATGCTCACCTCGGGTGGAGTCCGGATCCTCGATTTCGGGCTCGCCAAGCTCACCGACAGCACCCATCTGACCCGGACCGGCGCCACCATGGGCACCCCGGCCTATATGTCGCCCGAACAGGCCACCGGGGGCAACGTCGACCACCGAACCGATCTCTGGTCGTTGGCGGCGATACTCTATGAAATGGTGACCGGGGCCCGTCCCTTCAACGGCGACAACGCCACCGCCATCATGTATGCCATTCTGACCAATGATCCTGAGCCCGTGTCCGAGGTCAGACCGGAGGTTCCCAATGATCTCGCGCGGGTGATCCGGCGCGGGCTCGAGCGCGATCAGGACGAACGCTATGGCAGCGCCCGCGAACTGCTCACCGATCTCGGCGTCGAGCTCTCCCGTTTTGGTCAGACCTCGTCGGTGAGTTTCACCGCCGACCAAACCGCCATCGTCGAGCAATCGGGCGTCACCATCCAGCCGGCACAACCGGTCGTGCGGCGCAGAGGGTCGTTGATCGCCGTCGCCGTCGGTCTCATGCTCGTGGCCGTGATTATCGGCTGGTGGGGTCTGAGCCGGGACGGTCGTAGCGAGAACACTTTGGTGGATGCGTCCGTCGTTGCGGATCAACCCCTCCACGTCGTCGGCGTACTGCCCTTCGCCAACCGCACCGGGGATCCAGATCTCGACTGGGTCGGAGATGGTCTTGCCCAGCTCGTCACCGATGGGCTCGCGGGGTCGCGTTTACTCCAGGTCGTGGGCGCCGATCGAATGGCGGCGTTGGAGGACGAGAACCTCGCAACACCTGCGGCAGGACTCGGTCTTACGGCCGTCATCAGCGGTGAGATGCTGCCCGGGCCCGAGGGCTTCACAGTTTCGGCTCGGGTGGTCGACCCCGTGACCGGTAGGAATCTCGCCGCCCGCCGGGTCGACGGTCTCGATGGCGGGAGCCTTCTGCGCTGCGCCGACGATCTCGTGGCCGAGGCGCGCCGCGGCCTCGGTCTGCCCCCCACCGAACAGGTTGATGTCCACACGGCGGATTTCGTCGCCGACAACCCCGAAGCCTATGAGGTCTATCTTCGGGGTCTCCGTTTCTTTGTCGATTGGCGCTATGACGACGCCGAGGAGGCCTTCCGCGAGGCGCTGGCGCTCGCGCCCGGCTACACCATGGCGCGCTACCGTCTGGCGACGGTCTACGCCGTCACCGGGCGCACCGACGAAGCCCTCAGCGAGATCCGGCGTGCGGCGTCGGAGGCGGAGCGGCTCACCGATCGGGAGGCACGTTACATCGTTGCTAACGAGGCCTATTTCGAACGCCGATTCGACGCCGCCCTCGGCGCCTACCGAGAGCTTGTCGAGGCCTACCCCTACGACACCGACGCCCGCCATTTGCTGGCCGGTTTGCTCTATGAGATGGGCCGGTATGAGGATGAGCTGGCGGAACTCCAGGTTCTGGCGCGACTCAGCCCCGACAACAGCGTCGTCCACAGCATGATGGGCTACGCCTATCTCGGGCTCGGCGACACCACCAACGCCATCCTCGAGCTCCAGCGCTGCGTCGAGCTCGAGCCCGGCAGCGCCAACAATCACCACTCCCTCGGCGAGGTCTACCAGGACCAGGGCGAACTCGAGCTCGCCGCCGGCGAGTTCGAAGCGGCGCTGGCCATTGACGATGCCTTCGGGTTGGCTTTGATCAGCCTGCCCGTTGTCGAGGCGCTGCAGGGACGGTGGACTCAGGCCGAAAACCGATTCCGTGCGGTGGTCGAAGACAACGCGGCGCCACCGCGCACCCGTCTCGATGCCGCCTTCGAGCTCGTTGCGATCCTGCGTTCGCGCGGCCGTTTCCGAGAGGCGGATCAGATTCTCGAGAGCATGGCTCCGCTGCTCGAGGCCGAAGGCGTCCGCGAGGCCATGGCCCTGTCGATCCGGGGAACCAGCGTGCTGGAACTCGGCGACACGCGGGCGGCCAGGCGGCTCATCGATCGGGCCATCGAACGATCACCGGGCGTACCGACCCGCTACCTCTTCGCCCGCGGTCTGCTCGAGCTGCACCAGGGACGATTGGACGACGTTGAAACCACCGCCACCGAGATCGAGGGCCACGCACTTCCGGCAGACGACCCCGATCGCACCGAGGACAAGGCGGCGGCGTTTCTCCGAGGATCCGCGTTGCTGGCCGAGGGCGATGCGGTCGCGGCGCTCGCTGAGTTTTCGCGCGCGGTGGCGCTGTCGGGCTATGACTATGCCGTCTATCGCCTGGAGCTCGCCCGCGCCTACCTCGCGGCGGACCGCTTGCCCGAGGCCATGGCAGCGGCGCGGCAAGCGGCTGCGCCGGGCGAGCCGTCCGACCCGCGGTTCGATCTCGAGCTCGATCGGGTGCGGGCCGCGCTTGTCCTGGCCGAGGTCCAGCAGGCCATGGGTCGCGGACCCAAGGCGGTTTCCCATGCCGAACAATTCCTGTCGGCCTGGCAGGGCGCCGATCCCGGGCTGCCCGAAACTGAGAAAGCAAAAAAGATCACGGGCGGCGCCCCCTAGGCACCGCCCGCGGAGTCTAGATGCGATCTGCTGCGATCAGCGCGGGACGCCGGTGATCCCGCCGGCGCGAGCGCCGAAGACGCAGGACCCGGATTGATGGTCACCGTCAAAGTCATAGCTGACACCGCAGTATCCCTGGCTCAACTGATAGAACCGCACCACCTTCTCGCGGGTGAGGGCCTTGTAGCCCATGGCTTCGACGTCACGGAGATTGAGAACACCGTTGCCGTCCATGTCCTCGATCTTGTCGGGAGCGTCGCCGTTGACGACAAAGATCCGCAGCGTCACCAGTTCGGCATTCGTGTATTGGTCGAGCCAGTTGGTCGAGTGTGGGACGCAGGTCAAGGGGCCGCCATCCAGCCGGTACGCGGAGTGGCCCTCCCCGCATGTGACCCCCAGGTCATCGGTGAAAGGGATGGTGATTTCTCGGTCGATGAGGATCACCGGTTTGAAGAGCTCGGCCGGCGCGATAAGCTGAGCGGTCAAGGTCGTGCGTCCCCACCCGGGCCACGCGTTCCTGTCGGCCTGGAGCGTGTGTCCGACGGTTGAGAAGTGACCGGCCAGGTTCCATGCCACGAGGGGTTGTGGCGGGTCGAAGAACTGACTGAAGGTCGGGTTCGACGGGTCAGTGGGATCGTACGGCGGGTCCGCCGGGTCGAGAACCTGGGTGATGAGGCCGGGACCGTGGTCGGAGAGGACCACAAGGCCGGGCATCCGATCCCAGCGGCCGTAGCGGGTGGAGTCGAGTTCGGAGCCGATGTACGGTCCGACACCGACGAGCTCGAGTTCCGACGTGCAGTTCGGTGGGGTATTGGTGTCACAAACCGCGCTGTGCTGCCAAACCTGAGGGAGCGTTTCCCGTTCTTCGACCGGAACCCACGCGGGCACCGAGACTCCCGAATTGAACTCGACCCAGGTCTCGTCGAAAACCCACGGTGCCATCAGGGCGGCGTCGGCCCACCAGTCGTAGCCGGCCGGTGCATCATCGGGACAGTCGTAGGTCAGCAGCGGCGCCCAGTCGGGAGGCTCGCAGTCGGGCCACTCGGATCCCGTTCCGGTGCAATAGAACGAGACGTACGCCCCGGATTGGAATCCCTGGTCGATGAACGACGGGCAGCCGTCCGGGTCCTCGAAGACAAGATAGCCGGCGGGGCCCGCCCCCGGCAGGGTCGGCGGCCAGGACTCCACCCCGATTCCGAGGATCTTGGACTCCCAGGCAGACATCTGCAGGGTCAGCGCAAACCCACCATCGTCCTGGAGGGCGATATCGTTGCCCCAGGGAACGATGACCGATAGAGCCAGCTCGGGCGGGTTCCACCACTTGAGGTCCTCTTCGTCCTCGGCTGCAACCGCGGTAACCGCGGCCAGGCCGACCAGTAAGAGGGTCAGGGTCCCCCAGAGACGGTTTCGGGTGTGTTCTTGAGTTGCACGCCTCATCTCACAGCCTCCCTTGTTGATTGACGCTACACTCCGACCCGATTCCATCGGGATCTTGCGGGCGGCGTCGAAAATGAACATCTTTCACCACTTCTCTTTGTTGCTGTACCGGACAGTTTCGACTTCGGAACCGTTCTTGTCAAGCATTTGAGCGATTAGTCAAACGTTTCCTTTTCCCTCATACGTATAATGTCCGCCATGACAAAAAGCGCACACCTGCCTGCTCGATCTTTTCCGGGGCCCTGGCGAGCGAGTCCCTGGATTCACCGCGAGGAGGGCCGGATCTTCCACCCTTTGACGAACCGGGAGCTGCTCCGAGGTCAGCCCGGCTACGACGAATTGCGGCGACTCGCCGAGGATGCTCAAGAACTGACCACTCTGGGTGAGACCGAAGAAGAGTGGTTGAACGATGACTGGTTGGAGCCGGTCACCTCCGACCGGTCGCACGATTTCCGGTTGCGCTATGTCTCTCTCGAAACCTGCTCCAACTGTACCCAGGGGTGCTACTTCTGTCCGGTGGGCGCGGCGCCAAGGCCCACCGAGTTCATGTCCACCGAGCTCTTCGAGCGCATTGTCGGCCAGCTTGCCGCGCACCGGGACACCATCGAGGCGGTGAGCCTGTCCAACTACAACGAACCGACCGCCGATCGTCGTTTTGTCGATCAGGTGTCCCTGATTCGCGAACACCGACTGCCGGCTTCGGTGCTCTCCAATGCCTCGGGATTCAACCCGGCCAAGGTGGATGCGGTGATCGAACTCGGTGGGTTGTTCTACCTCGGGATCAACATCTCCACCACCGATCGCGAGCGCTACAAAAAGGACCGTGGTAAGGACCATCTGCCCAGGGTCCTCGAGCATCTCGAGTACATGAAGGACAAACGGGTCGCCGAAACCATGGCCCTGGTGGTGCTCGGCCACAACGATGAGGTTCACCACCGGGAGACCGAGGAGCTCAGCCGCCGCTTCGCCGATTCAAACTTCGTCGTTCGGCCCTTTGACATCATGGACCGGGCCGGCTGGCTCGATATCGGCATCGGACCTCCCAAGCCCCACCGACGGCTGCGCGGCTGCGACAATCTCGGCTCCCGCCCCTTCGAGCACATCCACATCACGGCCGCCGGCCGTGTCGTCTTCTGCTGTGAGGACTACGACGAGGTCCACACCGTCGGCGACCTCACCACCCAGAGGGTGGATGAGGTCCTCGGGGGTGACGAGATGGCCGAGCTTCGGCGTTGGGCCTACGGTGTCGAAGAGGCGCCCGACGACTTCATCTGCCGCAACTGCCTTTTCGCATTGGCCGACTGAGCTTCCCCCCATCTGTCTTACAATCTTCTGACAGATGTTTTCCACGAATCTGACCACTCTCGCGTCCGGTCGCGGTGTCATGGGATCGAACAAAGGGAGGTCCCCATGATCGAACGCACCAGAATCACCACGGTCGGAATCATCATCGCCATTGCCGCCGCGGCCTGCGCCCCGACGGCCGCCGCGAGCCGCGAGGCGGTGAACGTCTCGTTGTCGCAGCCGGTGATCCTCGCCGGGTCGTCGCAGACCGTTTATCTCAGGATCGGTCTCCAGGTCGATGGCGAGGGCAACTACCGCGCACCCGTCAATCTCGCTGTCGTCATCGACCGCTCGGGCTCCATGCAGGGTGAGAAGCTCCTCCGCGCCAAGGAGGCGGCGAGGGCGGCGATCAGCCGCCTCCACCCCGATGACATCGTTTCGGTTGTGGCCTACGACGACACCGTGCAGGTCCTGCTGCCCGCCACCAAGGTGGCCGATCGGACCGCCGTCCTGCGGGCCATCGACTCCCTCGAGATCGGCGGCAACACTGCGCTCTTCGCCGGTGTCAGCGTCGGCGCGGCCGAGCTGCGCAAGTTCTTCGACCGCGAGCGGGTCAACCGCGTGGTGCTGCTCTCCGACGGCCTCGCCAACGTCGGTCCGGCCACCCCCGCCGAGCTCGGCGCCCTGGGCGCGTCGCTCAAAAAAGAGGGCATCTCGGTGAGCACCGTCGGTCTCGGTCTCGGCTACAACGAGGACCTCATGGTCCGCCTCGCCGGGATGAGCGACGGCAACCACGCCTTTGTCGAGCGCCCGCGCGATCTGGCGCGGATCTTCGACCAGGAGTTCGGCGACGCGGTCTCGGTGACCGCCCAGGATGTCCTGGTGCGGATCGACTGCGCCGAGGGCGTCCGGCCGGTGAGGGTCCTCGGCCGCGAGGCCGAGATCGCCGGCCGAAGCGTCACCGTGTCGGTCAATCAGCTCTACGACTCCCGCGAGCAGTACATCCTGCTCGAGCTCGAAGCGCCCGCCGGGGTCGCTGGTCAGGCGCGGCGCCTCGCCGGGGTCCGCTGGTCCTACCGACTCATGACCGGGGGTTCCGCGAACGGCTGGAAGTCGGCAGACGCGACCTATACCATCGATCCGGAACAGGTCAGGGCCGAAGAGGACCCCGACGTCATGGTTTCGGTGGTCGAGCAGATCGCCACCGAGAGAAACCGGCTCGCCCTCGATCTCCGCGACCAGGGTCGCATCGACGACGCCCAGGAACTGCTCCTCGCAAATATGATCTACGCCCGCGACAATGCCGCGAAGTACCGCTCGCAGACCCTCACCGATGTGGCTTCTGAGAACGAGTTCGATGCTCAACAGATCGTCAAGGAAGAGGAGTGGACCGTCCAACGCAAGTCGATGACCGAAAGATACTTGAGTCGTTCGCGACAGAAGAAGCAGTGACCGTTTGAACCGTCGGCTAACGGTGCTGTTGGTGCTCCTGGTGGTGCTTCCCACCGGGCTGCTCGCATGGCTGGCGATCCGCGGGGTCCGCGACGAGCGGCAGCGGGTCGCCGGTCAGCTCGATGCCGCGGCCGAGAGCCGGTTGACCGATGTCGATGCGCGGATCCAGCGCTGGCTCGATGAGAAATCGATCCGGCTCATGGAGCTGACTGCGGTGGAGAACACCGGCGCCGAAAGCTGGAGGGATCTCGTGCGAGCGAGCCCGGAGATCGGGCAGGTGGCGGTGCTGTTGGGCGACGGTCGGCTCATCCACCCGCCGCTTGGTGAGGGGATCACAGACGGCGAGCGCGAGTTCGTCGTCCGGATCCGGCGGATTCTCGAAGCAGGTTTCCCGTCCGGTCCCGTGGAGCAGTCTTCGAGCTACGACAGTCTTCAGAGCAGCCCACCGATGATCGACCACGGTTGGGTTCCGTGGTACTGGGACGAGGGCCTGCATCTGCTCTTCTGGCGGCGGGACCCGGCGGATGGCATCATCGCCGTCGAGCTCGACCGGACCCGGCTGATGTCGGATCTCGTCGTCGCACTGCCGTTGGCGCCGGCCCCATCCCGATCCGGCGCCGATCTCTGGCGAATCGTCCTCGAGGACTCGAAGGGCCGGATCCTGTCGCAGACCGCACCCCCGCTGGGAGACGCTGCGACCATCGAAACCGTCGAGCGCCGACTCTCGCCTCCCCTGGGAGCGTGGACCCTCCGCGCCGAGGTGCGGGGGGGCGCGCTGGGCGCCCTCGGAGGGTTCCTCAGGGCCGCCGGTCTGATCCTGGTGGCGGCGGTCCTCGGTGGTCTCGCCTATGTCTTTCACCGGGAGAGCTCGCGCGAGCTCCGCGAGGCGTCCGAAAGGGTCGGTTTCGTCAATCAGGTCTCGCACGAGCTGCGGACCCCGCTGACCAACATCCGGCTCTACGCCGAGCTGCTCGATCGCCGCCTCGCCGAGGACGACGAGAACCGGTCCTACCTCGACATCATCGTCGCCGAGAGCTCGCGGTTGAGCCGTCTCATCGGCAATGTCCTGACCTTCGCGCAGCGAAATCGAGGCGCGCTCGTCGTCCACCCGGTGGAGGGCCAAGTCGACGAGACCCTGCGATCGGTGGCCGCCCAGTTCGCGCCATCGCTCGAGGCGAAGAAGATCGACATCGCCCTCGATCTGGCGGCGCCGCAACCGTTCCCCTTCGACCCCGATGGGTTGGAGCAGATCATCGGCAATCTGCTGAACAACATCGAAAAGTACGCGGCCGGGGGCCAGGTCGCCGAGATCAGCAGCCGTCAGGACGAACGCACCACGCTCATCCGGGTGGCGGATCGCGGACCGGGGATTCCCGAGGGGACCCGGGAATCGGTCTTCGAGCCCTTTGTCCGGCTTTCGGATCGCCTGACCGAGGGTGTATCGGGCACGGGGATCGGACTCTCCATCGCCCGCGAGCTCGCCCGCCTGCACGGCGGCGAGCTGCGCCTGCTCGCCGTCGAAAACGGCGCCTGTTTCGAGCTCGAGCTGCCCAATGAGCCCGCGCGGAGGCCGACATGAAGATTCTCGTGGCCGAGGACGATCAGCTGACCCGCAGGGGTCTCATCGAGGTGCTCGAGGCCGAGGGATACGAGACCGTCGAGGCCGCCGACGGCGCCGAGGCTCTGGCTCTGTTCGATGAGACCGAACCCGACGTGGTCTGCCTCGACATCATGATGCCGGAGGTTGACGGCTACGAGGTCTGCCGCCGGCTGCGGGCGCGGCCGAGCGAGGTGCCGGTGATCTTCATCAGCGCCAAGTCGGAGGAGATCGACAAGGTCGTCGGTCTCGAGCTCGGCGCCGACGATTTTCTGACCAAGCCCTTCGGCATCAAGGAGGTCGTCGCCCGGATCCGAGCCGTGACCCGACGGTGGATGGCGACCCGGAGAACGACTGAAGGATCGTCGGACGACGAGGTCTTTCGGGTGGCCGATCTCGAGGTGGCGCCGGACGAACTCCGGGCGCGGCGCGGGGATGAGGTGGTGGATCTGAGCCTGCGCGAGATCAAGATCCTGCGTCTGTTCCACGACCACGCCGGCAAGGCATTGGATCGCAACACCATCTTCAACGCCTGCTGGGGGGTGGACTATCTGCCCTCGAGCCGCACCCTCGACCAGACCATCTCGCAACTCCGCAAGCGGATCGAGCTCGATCCGAGCTCACCGCGGATCATCACCACGGTGCACGGGGTGGGCTATCGCTATCAGCCGGACCCGACGACCTCGAAGCCCGTAGTTCTCACCAGGTTTCGCCGCGAGGGCTAGTCAATATACCCGAGCGCCTTGAGCTGCTCCTCGGTGGAGGGGTCGAGTTCGGTGCGCGATGAGGCCTCATCGTCGATTCGCGGGCGAGCGGTTCTCCAGGCCTCGAGTTCCACCGCCAGCGCGGCGGTGAGATCAGGGTGTTTGGCGGCGATGTTGTGCCGCTCCCGGGGATCGCGCTCGAGATCAAAGAGCATTCGGTGGCCGCCGGCGCCCTCGATGAGCTTGAAGCGCGGGGTGCGGACGCTGTAAAGCGCGTCGCGATACTGGGCGAAGATTCTCTGATCGGCCCACGGTACCGTCTGATCCGCGAGGACGTCGCGGCCCTCCATGATGAGCGGCGGGACAAAGCCGGCCGCGGTCAGCAGGGTCGGGACGATGTCGACGGCGCTCACCAGAGTCGGGTCGACGACCCCGGCCGGGACCCCGCGGCCCCAGACGATGAACGGAACCCGGACGAGCTCCTCGAAGAGGCTGCCGCGGTGGAGGAGACCGCCGTGGTCGCCGAACTCCTCACCGTGGTCGGCGGTGATGAGCACCACGGCGTTGTCGAGGAATCCGATGTCTTCGAGGCGGTCGAAGAGCTCACGGAGGCTGTCATCGAGAAAGCGGATCTCACCGTCGTATTGCGAGACGAGAAAGTCGAAGTCCTCCCGCTCGAGGTGGTTCCCGGCGGTGGTCGTGAGCGGCCGGAGCGCCTCGCTGGTGGGTTCGATGGAGCCCGGGTACTCGCCGAAGAGTGTGCCGTAGCCATCCGGCGGCAGATACGGCGAGTGAACCTGGTAGGTGTGGAAGAAGGCAAAGACCGGTTCTCCCGTGGTGAGCGCCTCGCTCAGGGTCTCGAGAAAGATCTCGGCCCCCTGATCGGCCGTTCTTCCCTCATCGGAAAAATAATCGAATCCACGAGAGAAGCCGTAGCTCGCCGACATCCAGCCGCCACCGGTGACCGCGGCCGTGGTCCAGCCTTCACCACCGAGGATTTCCTGGATCAGCTCGACCTCGGCAGGGATCGACGGCGCCCGCCGCGTGCCCGACACCGGATCGGCCCACACCCGGTGGGTTTCCTGATACAACGAGGACAACATGGTGGTGTGCGATGACGGAGTGCCGTGGGTGTTGACCGAGGCGTGGGAGAACCGCACGCCCCGGGCGGCGAATTCGTCGAGGAAGGGCGTCGTGTGGCGGTCGTAGCCATAACTGCTCAGGTGGTCGCCGCGCAGCGCGTCGAGGGAGATGAGCAGGAGGTGGGGCGGTGATTCCCCCTGGGAATCGGGGGTGGCACAACCGACGAAGCTCAGGATGGCTGCGGCGGCAACAGTGGTGGTCAGAGTTGATCTCGACATGAGGTGATTTTGGCACGGCGGCGACCTCTCCGGGGTCTCCCGAGTATGATCGCGGTGATGGCAAGTGACGGCGATGGTGATTCGGGGCGTCCCGACGGGGGAATGAACCGATATTTTCTCTGGGGCCTGGCCAACCCTCGCCTCGATCTCGTCTTGAGTTTGTTGACCGTGGCGCTCCTCGCCGTTTCGCGGTTCGCGCTCCTCGCTTCGGGACCCTGGGAGTGGGACGAGACCATTTTCGCCCGGGGCATGCTCCACTTCGAGCTCGCTGCGCACTTCCCGCAGCCGCCGGGCTTTCCCGGTCTGCTGGCGCTCGGCCACCTGTTGCTGCCGCTGGCCGAGACCCCTTACCGCGCCCTCCAGTTGATCTCCGCCCTGGCGTCGGTCCTCGCGCTGTGGCCGCTCGCCGTTCTCGGTCGCAGAGTGGCCCGTCCGGCGGTGGCAACCTCGGCGGCGCTCCTGGTGCTGTTTCTCCCCGGGCCGTGGCTCTATTCGGTGCGAGGGTTTTCATCGACGGCGGCGGTGGCGCTGGCGCTCTGGGCCGCGTCGCTGCTCGTCGGTGGACTCGACGGCCGACGCGCGACGGCGTTCACCCTCTTGCTGACGGCGTCCTTTCTGGTCCGACCGATTCTGCTGCCGACCGTTGCTCTTTTGTGGCTCGTCGGCGTCGAGTCGATCCGGCCGCGGCGCCGGCTGCTGCCGGGCGTCGCCGTAGGTCTGGCGGCCATCGTCATTGCGGTGCTCGTCATGGTCCGTCTCGAAGGCGGCTGGGCGGCCTTTGTCGAACCCTTTGTCCGACACGGCGACTTCCATGTCGCCCGGCTCCACCGCAACACCCGGGTCCTCGCCGAGATCGGGCTCATCAAGGGGGTCGGCGGGTTCATCGCGGCAGCTGTGCTCTCCGCAATGTCGATGATCGGTCTGGTTGTCTGGTGGCGGCGAGTCGGGGCCAGGGCCGCGACGAGCTGGATCGTGATCCTCGGTCTCACCGCGACGCAGCTCATCATGCTGCAGAATCGCTCATACGCCCGGTACGCCGTGGGCGTTCAGATGGCAACCGCGCCGCTCCTCGCCGGGGCCGGGTCCCTGGTCGCACCGCCGGTGGCGGTGATCGGCCTTCTTGGAATGACCGCCTACGCCGCGGGGTCGTCGCTGCCGCTGCTCCGTGAACAACACGAAGAAACTTTCGGCGCCTGGCAGGCCACCGTCGACGCCTCGCGCCGGGCCGGCGATCGCGGCTGGGCGGCGGTGGTCGAACCCGAGGTCCACGTCTTTTCGTCCTACCAATGGACGGTTCTCGAGGCCGCCGGAGAGCCGGCACCGCCCATGGTGCTCTCACCGCGGGCGCCCGAACCCTGGACCGGCATCGACCGCCCGTGGTTGGTGGCGACGGTTCACCCGCATCTCTACTGGACGTCCCTGACCCGTTCTCAAACGGTCTATGATGGGGTCTCGGAACAGCTCAGACCGCTGACCCAGGACCGATTCCTCAGCGCCGCGCTGATCGACAACCCACCGCTGCCCGTAGGTTCGTGGTGGACCCATGAGTACCTCGACGACGGCCGGCCCTTCATGTGGGCGGGTCCGGAGGCCGAACTCTGGCTGCCCCCGGTGCCGGAAGGCACCCTTGTCGGTCTCGAGCTGAGACCCGCACCGGGAGAGTCACCGTTGATGGTGGAGATCGGCCACGGCGGTGGTTCGTTCGAAATCGATGGCCGGGCTGAGACGACGCGAATCTGGACCCGCACCGGCGATGCCGCCATCACAGAGCCACTCATCGTTCGTCTCGACAGGGCGGAAGGATTTCCGCCGGGAGGAGGGGATGAGAGGCCGTTGTCGGCGCAGCTGCTCGATGTGGTTGTGCGACCGCCGGGCTCGGCCTGGGGTGGGTCGGCCGCGACCGAGAGCGAGCGGGGCAGCCTCCGGCTCGAACTCGATGGTGGTTACGGCGGGGAGAGCTTTGGCGATCTCGGACGTGGAGTCTGGCTCGGTCCCACGGCTCGGCTCAGGATCGTGGTCGAGGAAGAGGGGTTGCTGCTGCTCCGTCTCGCCGCGCCCCGGCCGACCCCGGCCAAACCGCGGATTGTCCTCGGTGGTGAGGTGATCTCCGGTCCGCTTGCTATCGAGCAGCGCGAGGTGATCGCCGAGATCCGGATCGAGCCCGATGCGGTCGGTGCCGGGTTTGTCGAATTCGACGTGCTCAGCGATCCCTATCGGCCGAGCGCTCACGGCGGAAGAGTCGATGATCGCGTGCTCGGGGTGGTGCTCTTGGGGGTTGAGTTTCAGCCGGAGAATCCGAGCGAGGGGTGGTGGAACGAGCCGCTGCAGGAATAGCTTGCGGCTTCCCGGAGCCCCGGCCTTCTGGTCCGCCTTTGGCGTCCCAGCGTCGCCCGATCAGCGTGGTCGGAGAGCAGAACGGGGAGGATTGCGACCACGCTGCTCGGGCGCCGGCGGCCTCGTGGCGGGCCGGGGGAAATGCACCGGGACGATTTGCCGCGAGGGTTGCCCGGTACGCAGTTGTGCGGAGCGTGGTTGGGAACCGGCGGGTGGTTCCTGCACAACAGCGAACCCGGCACGCCCCGGTGAGCGGTGGTCTTGCGCGTGCTCGGAGCGCTGTCGCTGCTGCGGCCGCTGTCCCTGAGGACTGCCCCTGCCGCTGGCCTCAGTATGGTGCGACGGTGGCCTTCAACAGCCCCCACGCGCCGCGGGCGTACTCACCGAGCTCTCCGAACGAGCGAATCCGACCGGCGAAACCAAGCATGATCCGCGGCCGGAAGTAGAACCCGAAGTTGGCGCGGCGCTGGAGCCGCTTGAGCTCATCTGAGTCGCGACCCTCGGGAACGTAGAACAGCTCGTCCTCCCGGTAGCCGCCCATGGAGCTCAGCTTCATCCAATCGTCGATGTCCACCGACCCTTCGGTCTTGGCGATCTCCCACAGCCGGGTGCCGGGAAACGGGGTGGCCAGGGCGAAGCGCACCTGGTCGAGGGGCAGGTTGCGGGAAAACCGTATGGTCGCCTCGCTGTCCTCGACGGTCTCACCGGGGAGACCGAGGATAAAGGTCGAGCGGACGATGAGCCCGACCTTCTTGGCGAGGCGGACGGCAGTCTCGGCCTGCTCCACCTCGGCGCCCTTCTCCACGGTGTCGAGGAGTCTCCCGACCCCGCTCTCGATCCCGAAGGACACCAGATAGCACCCGGCTTTCTTCATGGTGTCGAGGATCTCTTCGTCCACCGAGTCGACCCTGGTGGCGATCTGCCAGGGAAGCATCTTGTGGTAGCCGCGGCTCGTGTACCGGTCACAGAAGTCGAGGGTCCGTTCCTTGGAAAGCACAAAATTGTCGTCGCCCATGAGCAGGGTTCGCGGGTGTTGTTCGCGGACAACCTGGTCGATTTCGGCCATGATGTTGTCCAAGCTGCGCGCTCGGAAACTGCCGCCCATCACCGTTTGGGCGGCACAGAAGACGCAGTCCCAGGGGCAGCCGTAGGCGCCGAAGACGATATCCATGGGTGGTCGGATGCTGAGATCCGGGCTCATCCGGTAGACCTCCATGGGCACGAGATGACGCGCCGGGAAGGGAAATGAGTCGACATCGGGTTCGAGGGGGCGTGACGGGTTGTTGACGAGTTCGCCGTCGAGGCGGTGGGAAGTGCCGGCGATGACGCGAAGCTCGTTGTCGGAATCGGATTCCACCGCGCGGCAGATCTCGACGATGGTCTTGAGTCCCTCGCCGCGGACGGCGATATCCACATCCCGGCTACCGACGAGATCATCTGGCCGCACGGTCGGGTGAACGCCGCCGACCACGACCGTGGCTCCCGGGAGAGTTTCTTTGATCATCCGCGAAGCGGCGAGGGTGCTGCCCACCAAAGCCGTCGCGCATGTGATGCCGACGATCTCAGCCTTCGCTTCGGTCAACGCCTCGGTGAGGGACCTGTCTTCGATCTGGGCGTCGTAGACCTCGACCTCGATGTCTTCCCGCTCGAGCTGCGCGGCAAGGTAGAGCAGACCCATGGGCGGCATGACCCAACCCATCCGGCCGAAGTGACGGCCCATATAGCGCTCGATCTCATAGTCCGGGTTGACAAGCAGGACCTTCATTTTGTGTCCTCCCCTCGCTCGACCGATCACTCTTTTGTTGGAGCGTCTGGCCTATTGTACGGGCGACGAGCCTGCGATGTCATGGTCTCGGGCTCGCAAACGAGGCGATGGTTGCGGAGCGGAGTTGTGGCATCCTCGGGAAGGGATCGGCCGGGAGATATGGAGGTGACGGTGACGACAGGTGACGCGAAGCTCCTTCCGGAACTCGAGAGCTCTGTTGCTCACCGTCTCGGTGAGAGCGAGATCGACCAGGAGCGGCGGGTGTTCCTCGAGAGGATCTCGGATTTTGTGATGTTGAAGCTGGCCGATGGCGAACCGGCGCGTCTCGTCTTCATCTGCACCCACAACTCCCGCCGGAGTCACCTATCCCAGCTCTGGGCCCAGGTCGCGGCAGAGTTCTATGGTGTCACCGGAGTCGAGACCTACTCCGGCGGAACCGAAACCACCGCCTTCAACCCGAGGGCGGTGGCGGCCCTGCGACGCGCCGGCTTTCTCATCGAGCCCTTCACCGATGGCGCCAACCCCATCTACGAGGTCAGCTTCTCCGAGGGAATGGACCCTATGCAGGCGTTTTCAAAGGTCTATGACGAGAAGCCCAACCCGACCGAGGGCTTTGCCGCCATCATGACCTGCTCGTCCGCCGATGCTGCGTGCCCGACCGTCGTGGGCGCTGACGAACGCATCGCCCTTCCCTACGACGATCCCAAAGAAGCTGACGGAACCGAGCGCGAGGCCGAAATCTACGACGAACGCTGCCGCCAGATCGCCAGGGAAATGCTCTATGTCTTCTCCTCGGTGGCGGCTCGGTCCTGAGGCATCTCTCTCGAGCGGAATCGTCCAGGAGAATTAGGTGAACAATGGATCCGCAGAGACGCGGAGAACGCCAAGAGCCCGCCAAGCGAGATGATCGACCCGGGCTCCTTTGGATTCTGGTTGGGGACACGTCCGTGATGTCTGCGATGAGTCAAAAGTATGACTTTGCGGCGCCTTTGCGCCCTCGGCGTCTTGGCGGATCCATTGTGCATCAGGTATCGAGGGCGATTCAATGGAGGGAATTGCCCCGTTGGTCGGGTATCCTTGTCGGGTTCGGCCCTGGAGTTCGACAGGCGGAGGTTGGATGGATCGCGACGAGTTGATGAAGATTCTGAACGAAGTGGCGGCGGGGTCGATCGGCGTCGACGGAGCGCTCCAGCGGCTGGCGTCGAGCGGGATCGACGACCTGGGTTTTGCCCGGCTCGACACCGACCGTGAGCGCCGCACCGGTCTCGCCGAGGTCATCTTCTCACCGGGAAAGACCGATGAGCAGCTCGAAGGACTCGTGGCGCGTTGCCTCGAGCTCCACGGAAAGGTGCTGGTCACCCGCCTCGAGCCCCATCGTGCTGCGCCGCTGGTCGAGAGGTTTCCTGATCTGAAGTACCACGAAGCCGCGCGGGTACTCGAGGCGAGACGCGAAGATGGTCCTCGCCACCTGCCGGTGGCGGTGGTCTCGGCCGGGACTTCAGATCTCCCCGTGGCCGAAGAAGCGGCGGTGGTCCTCGAACACCTCGGACACCCGGTGGACCGGGTTGTCGATGTCGGCGTCGCCGGGATCCATCGGCTCTTCTCCCAACTCGAACGGCTTCGTTCCGCCCGTGCGGTCGTGGTCGCGGCCGGGATGGAGGGCGCGCTGCCATCGGTGGTGGCCGGGCTCATCGATCGCCCCGTCGTGGCGGTGCCGACTTCCATCGGCTATGGCGCCAGCTTTGGCGGTGTCGCCGCCCTGCTCGGGATGCTCAACTCCTGCGCCGCCGGGATCGGGGTCGTCAACATCGACAACGGATTCGGTGCGGCAACACTGGTGCATCGGATCGCCCTTGCCGACGGAGCCGCCTCATGACCCGTCGGGTGCTCTATCTCGATTGCGCCGGCGGCGCCGCCGGCGACATGATGCTCTGCGCGCTCACCGAGGCCGCCGACTGTGTCCCACTCATCGAGGCGCTCCCTGGAGTTCTTGGATTCTCCGATGTCACCATCGCCTGGCCGCCGGGTCGATCCGGGGGCTTCGCCGCGCGCCGGCTGGAAGTGGGTTTTGACCCTGAAGCTCATCCCCACCACCGGAATCTGGCCGATGTGGAAGCCATCATCAATGGCGCCGCGCTTGCTCCCTCCGTGGCCTTCATGTCAAAGACGGTCTTCAGGACCCTTGCGGAGGCCGAAGCCGTGGTTCACGGTGAGACCGCCGAGACCGTGCATTTTCACGAAGTGGGCGCGGTGGACGCCATCGTCGATGTGGTCGGCGCCTGTCTTGCCCTCGATCAGCTCGCTGTGAACGAGATCGTGTGCTCCTCCCTGCCCATGGGTTCGGGCACCGTCGAATGTGCCCATGGCACCATGCCCCTGCCGGCCCCGGCGGTGGCCGCCATGCTGCCCGGGGTCCCGGTTCACCCGGCCGGGATCGAAGGCGAGACCGTGACCCCGACCGGCGCGGCCCTGGTCACCACCTTTGCGCAGGATTTCGGGCCCATGCCCGCCATGACCGTCGAGTCCGTCGGCGTCGGCGGCGGCACCATGGAACGACCGGGGTTGCCCAACGTGCTGCGCGCCTTTGTCGGAGAGATCGCCGGGTTCGCTGAGATCGGTGAAACCGATCACGTCGTGGTCGAGTGCAATGTCGATGACCTGGATCCGCGGGTCCTGCCGGTGGTCATCGACCTCCTGCTTGAATCGGGCGCCCTCGATGCCTCGGTGACCCCCATCGTCATGAAGAAGGGCCGCCCCGGCCACCTGCTCACCGCATTGGCGCCGACGGCCGCTCTCGACACGGTGGTCTCGGTGCTGCTGCGTGAAACCACCTCGCTGGGATGCCGCAGCACCCCGGTCACCAAGCACCACCTGGGCCGGCGAATGGGCACGGTGGAGACCCCCTGGGGTACGGTGGCGGTCAAGTTCGCCCTGGCTGACGGCAAGATCCTCCGGCAGGTGCCCGAGTTTGAGGACTGCGCCGCGCTGGCGCGCAAGACAGGGGTGCCGGTGCGAGATATTCTCGCCGCCGCCGGCGGTGTGGTGGAGGATTCTGATGGCGAGCTATGACGCTCTGATCGAGTGGTTTCGTTCCCGGGGTTCGGCATTGGTGGCCTACTCCGGTGGGGTGGACAGTACGCTGCTGGCCAAGGCCGCGTGCGATGCCCTCGGCGAAGATGCCGTCGCCGTGACGGCGGTTTCGGCGTCACTCGCCCCGGTCGAGCTCGATGAGGCCAAGGAGTTGGCTGATCGGATCGGGATCACCCATCTTCTCGAACGATCGAGCGAAACCTCGAAGCCGCAGTACCTCGTCAACGACGGCGACCGTTGCTATCACTGCAAGACCGAGCTCTACGGGATCTGCGCGAGGGTCGCGGCCGATCGGGACCTCTCGGTCATCGTCAACGGGCTCAACACCGATGATCTGTCGGACCACCGGCCGGGCAACCGCGCGGCCGATGAGGCGGGTGTCCACTCGCCCTTCATCGAGCTCGGCTTCGACAAGACGGCGATCCGGGAGCATTCGAAGCGGCTCGGTCTGCCGACAGCGTCCAAGCCCGAGCTCGCCTGTCTCGCCTCGCGTTTTCCGACGGGAACGCCCATCACCATTACCGGGCTCGAGCGGGTCGCCGCCGCCGAGGAGGTCGTCGCCGGGCTCGGTTTCAGCCAATACCGGGTGCGCTTTCACGGCGATCTCGCCCGCATTGAGGTCCCGGCTGCGGAGATCGGCCGCCTCGCCGACGTTGATCTGCGGGAGCGCCTTCTCGATGGTGTGCGCGGCGCGGGTTTTCGTTTTGTCACCGTCGATCTCTCGGGCTATGCCCGCGGGTCGTCGAATCCCCTGGCCATGGGGAAGGCGTAGAACCGCACCCGATTCCTCCACTCCGGCCTTCTGGGCCGCCCATGGCGCCCCAGCGTCGCGCAATCAGCGTGGTCGAAAAGCAGAACGGGAAGAATTGCGACCACGCTGATCACGCAAGCGGTGGCCTACTAGCATGCGGGAAGAGATTTTCACGGGGCTTTCGCCGTGGATTGCCCGGCATGGACATTGTGCGGGGCGGCAGGCGATGTCGAGAGATTTGACCTGCACAATGCCATGCCCGGCACGTCCCGGTGGAGAGTGTTTTTCGTGTCCTGTTGCGGTTTTTGGCGTTGCGCATGATTGTTCATGCCTTCCCACCAGCCGAAGGGGTTGCCGGGGTCAAGGGGTCGCCCTCCGAGGGCGATGCATTTCACCCCTTGACCCCGGCAACCCATTCGGCTACTCGTCGTTTCAGAACAACCAGGAGGTGATCATGCCGGACGCTGCCCCGGTTGCTGCCCCGGTTGCTGCCCCGGTTGCTGCCCCGGTTGCTGCCGCTGGCGCCGTTGCATGCTCGCGCCCGCTGAAGTAGGGTCATGTGTCGGGGGAGGGGTGCTATTTCAGATCACGTCACTGAACGCGATGCGCTGACGGCTGAGACCGACGAGCAAGTGGAAACCCTCGTCGTCGAGTTCGCTCCGGATGGCCTGCGCGATGCCGCGTCCAGGGTGGAGGAACTCCTCGACGCCGGTGATGAAGCCGCCCTCGACGAGGTAATGCGCGAGACCCACCCGGCCGATATTGCGGCGCTGCTCGGCGTCCTTCCCCACGATCTCTGGCCGCCCCTCATCGGGCGGCTCGCAATCGACCGTCTCTCGGATCTCATGGAGGAGCTTCCGGACCACCTCCGCGACGATCTTGCCGAACACCTCCAGCCGGATCAGCTCACCGACGCCCTCGAGGAGATGGCGTCCGACGACGCCGCCGATGTCATCGCAGATCTTCCGGAAAGTGTCGCCCGCGGCGTCATCCAGGCGCTGCCGAGGCAGGATCGACGCGAGCTCGAAGCCCTCCTCGCCTACCCTGAGGACACCGCCGGTGGACTCATGCAGACGGAGCTCGTGTCCATCAGCGAAACCGCGACCGTGGGCCAGGTGGTCGACGCTATCCGGTCCGGCTGGGAAGACGTCGGCGAGGTTTTCTTTGTCTATGTTATCGATGAAGGCGACCGACTCGTCGGGGTGCTCAACCTCGGCGCGCTCCTGATCGCGCCACTGGACCGGCCGATCCACGATCTCATGAAGACCAGAATCCATGCGGTCACCCCCGACGAGGATCAGGAGAGCGTGGCCCAACTCTTCAAACGCTACGATCTGGTGGCGTTGCCGGTGGTCGACGGCGAAGGCCGGTTGCTCGGCCGGATTCTCTACGACGACGTGGTCGATGTCCTTCAGGAAGAGGCGGATGAGGACATCATGCACATGGCCGGCGCGACCACAGGCGAGCCCGAGCTGGTTTACACCGACCAGCTCTTGAGAATCGCCGGGGTCCGGCTGCCGTGGCTGCTCGCCACCCTCGCCGGGCTCGCGGTGCCGGCGGTGCTGACGCACGGTTTCCAGATCAGCTTTCCGCACATGGACGAACTCGTGCCTTTCGTTCTGGTGATCGGCGCCATGGGCGGTAACGTCGGCTCGCAGTCGGCGACCATCGTGGTCCGCGGTTTTGCCACCGGCCGCGTGGACTTCCAGAATCTCGGACACTTTCTTTACAAGGAGCTGGTGGTGAGCACCCTCATGGGGCTCGCCTGCGGCGTCCTGTCGGGTCTCGTGAGCCAGCTCTGGCACGGCAACGCGTGGCTCTCGGCGACCGTGGCGATCTCCATGTTCGTGGCCATCATCGCATCGGCCATTCTCGGGGTGCTGGTGCCGTATTTCTTCCGCCTGGTCAAGATCGATCCCGCCATCGCAGCCGGTCCCGCTGTGACCACCATTGATGACATCGTTGCCATCGGGATCTACTATATCGTCGCGCTTCTGCTCATCACCGCGTGAGGGTTGTTTCACCGCGAAGACGCAAAGATCGCAAAGCCATCGCAAGAATCGGGTGGATGCCTTCGGGGGCATGGCCTACATTGGCGGCATGGAAACACACGAGCAACACCGTGATTATTGGCGGATCGAACAGGCGCTCTCATACCTCGAAGCTCATCGCGCCGAGCAGCCCAGCCTCGAAGACGTGGCGGGCCATGTCGGTCTGAGCCCCTTTCACTTCCAACGCATCTTCAGTGATTGGGTGGGTATCAGTCCCAAGCGTTTTCTCCAGTTCCTCACCGTCGAACACGCCCGTCGGTGTCTCGCCGAAACCCGGTCGGTCCTCGATGCGACCTTTGAAGCGGGGCTCTCCTCACCCGGTCGTCTGCACGACCTCATGGTGTCCGTCGACGCGGTGACCCCGGGCGAGTACAAACGTCGTGGAGAGGGCCTCACCATCACCTGGGGGAACCAGGCCACACCCTTCGGCGACGCGCTCATCGGGGCCACCGACCGCGGTGTGTGCTGGCTTGCCTTTCCCGACGAGGGAGAACGATCGACGGCGGTTGAGGAGTTCCACGGGAGCTTCTGCAAGGCGGAGTTTCGCGAGGACCCCGTCGCGACGGCCCAGTGGCGAGATCGGATCTTCACACCCCCCGAGGCACCCGACTCGGAGCCCCTGCCGATCCTCCTCGCCGGCACGAACTTTCAGCTCAAGGTCTGGGAGGCGCTGCTCCGGGTCCCGTCGGGTGGTCTGTGTTCGTACTCAGATCTCGCCTCGCTCATGGGCCGCCCGACAGCGACCCGCGCGGTGGCCTCGGCGGTGGCGGCCAACCACATCGCCTACCTCATCCCCTGTCACCGGGTCATCCGCTCCATGGGTTCCTTCGGCCAGTACCGCTGGGGCGCAGCGCGCAAACAGGCCATCGTCGGCTGGGAGCAGGCCAAGCGCCTTTCCTTGTCACCCTGAGGAGATGCGTACGCTGATCGCGGCTGCGCACAATGGATCCGCAAAGCCGCGAAGGTCGCGATGTTGCCGCGAAGTCATTTCATTAACTCATCGCACCCAGCCGGGATCGGGTCCACTCGCCGGATCTCAGGGAGCCCGGGTCAAGCAGCGACGCTTAGCGGGACTTTTGCGTGCTTTGCGTCTCAGCGGATCCATTGTGCGCAGCGGCGGTTCCACGTGCTATCGATGAGGAGGCGCCGCCCGACGGTGTTGCGGCGCTCAGGATCTATGAAAATGCCTTGAGATTGATCGCTGCCGGGTTCAGATCGGTTCGAAGTGGCAGGTGAAGTGCCTCAGCATCTTTGGTTGCTTGGTGATCCGGTGGCCCGGAATCTGTCCGCGCTCCTGCCAGACCTGCTCGATGACCTCGACGAGATAGTCGAAGTGGCTCTGGGTGTAGACCCTTCTTGGAAAGGCGAGCCGAACGAGCTCCAGTGGTGACGGCTGTTCGACGCCATCGGTGTCGAAGTGACCGAACATGACGCTGCCGAGCTCCACCGCGCGAACACCGCCGGCGAGATAGAGCGCGTTGACCACCCCGATCCCGGGATAGTGGAGGGGATTCATCTCGGGCAGCATCTGTCGGACATCGAGGAAGACAGCATGACCGCCCGCCGGCCGCACCATGGGCACGCCCATGGTGGTCAGACGCTCGACCATGTACTCCACCGTGGCGTGGCGATAGACCTGGTAGTCATAGTCGAGGGCCTCTTTCAGACCGACGGCGATGGCCTCGAGGTCACGACCGGCGAGCCCGCCATAGGTGGGAAAGCCCTCACGGAGTATCAAAAGAGCGCGGAAGCGTTCGGCCCATTCGTCGTCGCGGCAGACCAGGAAACCACCGATATTGGCCAGGCCGTCCTTTTTGCAGCTCATGGTGGCGCCATCGGCGAGGGAGAACATTTCCTGGGCGATATCCATGAGGTTGCGGTCGTGGTAACCCGCTTCGCGCTCGCGAACAAAGTAGGCGTTTTCGGCAAACCGACAGGCGTCGATGATAAAGGGGATGCCGTGCTCGGAGAGCACTGTCCGGACCTCGCGAATATTGGCCATGGATACCGGTTGCCCACCACCGGTGTTGTTGGTCACGGTCATCATGGCGAAGGGGATTTTCTCGGTCCCGTGTTCGGCAATACATGAGCGCAGCGCCTCGACATCCATATTGCCCTTGAACGGGGCCTCGACCTGGGTGTCGAATGCTTCGCGGCACGGCAGGTTGAGGGCGACGGCGCCGCAGTATTCGATATTGGCCCGGGTCGTGTCGAAGTGGCTGTTGTTGGGAATGATGTCGCCTGGTTTGAGCACGCACGCCGCGAGAATCCCCTCGGCTGCACGACCCTGGTGGGTGGGAAAGATGTACTCCATCCCGGTGATCTCGGAGACGCTCGCTTCGAAGCGCTTCCATGACCGGCTGCCGGCGTAGCTCTCGTCGCCGAGCATCATCGCCGCCCACTGCTCGGTGGACATGGCGCCGGTGCCCGAGTCGGTGAGGAGGTCGATACAGCAGTCCTCGGCATCGAGGAGAAAGACGTTGTGGTGGGCCGCCTCCAGAGCCGCCTCTCGGTGGGCGGGTGTGGTGATCTTGAGCGGCTCGGTCATCTTGATGCGGAAGGGCTCGATGATGGTGCGCATGACTGGTCTCCGGGCCCGGTCGACAATGTAGGCTTCGCCGGGATCGCCCCCGAGCCTACCCGCTTTCGACGTGGTTGCAAGCCCGCGGGATATACTGGGGCAGCGGATCACCCAAGGAGGTTCCCCCGATGCGGGTAATCGACGGCGCCGAGAAAGACGTTCCCATCATTGTTTGCGGGCTGCTCCTCGCCATCTCACTTGCGGGTGTCGCGCCGTTGGAAGGGGCCATCAAGGAGCTCTCCAACGACGGCTTTACCGGAATCGGGGCGGTTTCCTGCCAGGTCGGTTTCCTCGAGGGCGAGTCCGCAGCGGTCAAGCTGACCGCGGACCCCGGCGATTATCCGTACCACGTCAAAAAGGTGCGGATGCTGATCTGTCCGGCATCGACCTCCGGTTTCGTGATTCTGAGGATCTACGAGGACAACACCGGCACCGTCCTTCCCGGGCCCTTGATCTACGAGGAGATCGTCCAGGTCACGGGATCCGATGACGCCCTCAACGAGGTCGATCTCTCGGCGAACAACATCACCATCGCGATCGGCAGCGTCCGGGTCGAACTCGAGTGGTTCCAGAATTCGCCACCCGGTCTCGCCAACGACCTCGATGGTTTCGTGCCCAACGTGAACTACATCTTCGCGAACCCGCCCGGGGCGTGGTTCTACAACGAACAGCTTGGGTTGTTGGGCGACTGGATCGTCCGTATGGAGATCGAGACCAATGCCGAGACACCGCTCTTCGCCGATGGTTTCGAGTCGGGGGACACCACCGAATGGAGTGTCACATCGCCATAGCCGAGGGGGTTCGACCCTCGTGAACCCCTCTTGAAAGCCGTTGTGATCCGGGTTCCAGCGAATTGTGTGTAATTGAGATATTCTCTCTCTTCGATCCGCACCGCGGGTCGATGAAGGAGACTCCATGCAGCTCGGAGCACGCAAACCGCGGAAAAAGGCCCGCTTCCTCCTCTTTGTTCTGTTGACGGCCGCCCTCGGCGGCGGTCTCTGGCTCGCGCTGCGGGTGGGTCCGGCTCCGGTTGTCGAGCTCGAGACCGACCGAGCGGCCGTCGGCAAAGCCACGACGGTGATGGCTCGCTTCACCGAGCCGATCCACGGACTCGGCAAGATCCGCCTCGAGCTCGTGCAGGGCGATCGTGTCGAAGCTCTCGATGAGGAGACTCTCACCCTCGGGTCGCTGCTGCCCTGGTCGAGGGACCACGGGACTGCTGAAGTTGTCTTGACGGCCATTGTCGGCACCAACGTCTTCGATTGGCTCGATGACAGCGATGTCGTTCTGCGGGCGACGGCCGAGCGATCCATGGGCTATCTGCGCCGCTCCGAGACCGTGGTTCGTGAACTCCAGCTCCCGGTGCGGCTCCGGCCTCCCCGCCTCGAACTCCTTTCGTCGCAGCATTATGGTCAACAAGGTGGCTCGGGCGCCGTAGTCTACCGCGTGGGTGAAACGGTCATTCGGTCGGGGGTCCGCGCCGGGATTCACGAGTCTGACGGATCCGCCCGCGAGGGGGGCGACCCGGACGACCGCTTTACCATCTATGCGCTGCCGTGGAATCTCGATGACGAGACCGAGATCAGGCTGTTTGCCGAGGACGATGCCGGCAACCGGGTTGAAATGGCCTTTCTCGATCTCTTCAAGCCGAGCCCCCAGCGGGTGGACACCATCAGGTTGGATGACGGTTTCCTCGAACGTGTCGTCCCCGCCATCGCGAGCCGGACACCGGGTTTCGACGACTCCGGGACGCTGCTTGACCAGTACCTCCTCATCAACGGCGAGCTCCGGCAGGCGGAACTCGAAAAAGTGGCCGAGATCTCGCGCACCAGCGAATCGACTCTTCTTTGGTCGGGTCCGTTTCTCCAGATGGCCAATTCCGCTCTCAAAGCGAATTTCGCCCAGACCCGGGACTATTCCTACGATGGCCGCAAGGTGGATCGGCAGACCCACCTCGGGCTTGATCTCGCCTCCACCTCGAGGGCGCCGGTTCCGGCCCCAAACACCGGACGAGTGGTCTTCGCCGGCTGGATGAGTCTCTATGGCAATACGGTGATCATCGATCACGGCTACGGCCTCTTGTCGCTGTGCAGCCACCTGTCATCCATCGAGGCGGCCGAAGGCGACGCGGTTGAAAAAGGTCAGATCATCGGCAGGACCGGCACCACGGGGCTTGCCGGCGGAGACCACCTCCACCTCGAGATTTTTGTTCATGGGCAATCGGTGGATCCGCTCCAGTGGCTCGACGGCAAGTGGATTGAGGAAAAGATCATGTCGAAGCTCGCAACCGAGTCCTGATTTATGGCTTCGGGAGCGACATGGGAGCGGTGCCAGGCAGCGGACCAGCGTCCAATTCAACGCATCACGCCTGCTGTCCGATTCGGTGCGAACAATTTTGAGATAGCAGAGAGCCCATTGAACCATGTAGAATCGTGATAGATTACAAGGGTGAAGTACCGTTCAAGTGCGTAGGGGTTTTTCGTGTGATTTTTTAGTTGAGAAGGAGGATTCCGAAATATGAAGCGTCAACTCTTGGTGATTGGTTTGGTCTTGGCGGTTGCAGCGCCGGTGGTGGCGGAGAACCTCCAGCGGACGGGTGGAACCTCGTCGGTTGGTCGTGCCACAACTTGCGGCAACGCGGTCTATGATAACGGTACGAGTGTGAGCTCGGCCTGGTTCGGCGGTGGTCAAGCCGGCGATCCGAACAACATGATGGGTGTGATTTTCTACCTTGCCGATTTCGGTTTCACCGCTGGACAGGTCGAGATGACCGGTTTCTGCGCCGGCAATGACATGGATTGGGGCGGTGTGTGGCCGAACGAAGTCTTTGTCTACCACGTGGACGCCGGAGGCTTTACTCCCGATTGGAACGCGGTGGCGCAGGGCACCATCAACACCGGTAACGGTCTAGGCCAGTCGGAGGTGACGTTCCCCGTCCCGGTGGCGCTTTTCAACGATTTCTGGCTGATGAACCGTGGTGACGCCGCGTGGGCCGGCGAAGACTTCAACATGGACTTCGACGCAGGCCCCGGCACTGGAAACTCCTACATCTCCAGCGATGCAGGGGTCACTATCGAGGAACCCCTTTACACCGGTTACGATCTCGGCGTCAACTACGTGCTGCGGGCGACTCTGCAAGTCGCGGTGGTGCAGCCGACCCCGACCCCCAACCCCGGGGGGGCCATCCCGGTGCCCACCATGAATCGTTGGGGCATGGTCGCGTTCCTGATGATCATCGCGGGCATTGCCGTGTTGTTCATGCAGAGGAGCCGCGGCTAGAACGTCCGCGAGAATCCGTCAACCCGGCAGCGCCAGTTATGGCGCTGCCTTTTTTTTCATAATTGGAGGCGCAGTGGCGACTCGAGATTCCCGATGGTGGATGTCGAACACCTTCCTCTACACGCTTCTTGCTGTCGGTCTTGTGACCGGTCTTGCCGCGACCGTCGTTGAAGGACTCGCCGAACCATCGTTTCTGTGGTTCGTCGAGGGAGAACTGATCGTGTGCAGGACCTGGGGGCCATTCGTAGAACCGCTTCGTGACACCTACAAACACGAGAGGATCGAGGCGTTCGAGGTGGCCGCGGACATCTATGATCCGGCCAAGAGGGTCGTGCGCATCCGCTTTGATCGGCTGAACCTCAACATCCCTGTTCAGAACGAGACGGTGGTCGATGATCTTCCTGGATATGTGGAGAAGCTCAACCAGTGGCTGAAAAGAGTGAAGAACGGTGAATCGAGCGCTCGGTGCTGGCAGATTCAACCCTTGCTGATTCTCGATCTGTTGTCGATGGTCATCTCGGTGGCAGCTTGGATCATCCTCTTCTCGCTGATTTGGGCACGAGCCCGGAAACCGTAAGACGGACTACCGGCTGCCACCCATCGTCGGGGAACACGTCAAGTCGAACGTCGGTTCTTCGCCGACCTGAATACGCGCGAATACGGTGTGCTGCATACCCTCGCCCTCGAACCGGGCGCTCGCCTCAACCTTCCGCAGGGCGTCGCTTCCACGGCTGGAGGCGGCGCCAAACCCATTTGAACCCGCGGCCGACGGCAGCGAAACCGTCTTCCGACAGCGCCGCGGTGGTGGGCAGCAGCAGGGTGGTCAGGAAGGTCGAGACCACCAGGCCGCCCATGATGACGATGGCCATGGAGTAGTAGTAGACCCCGCCCAGCGCCGGTTCCTGGATGACAATGGGCACCAGCCCAACGAGGGTGGTGATGGCGGTCATCAGAATGGGCCGAAGCCGCTCGCGACCACCTTTGAGCATGGCCGCGGTGCGGTCCATCCCCTCACGGCGGTAGAGGTTGATGTGCTCGATCATGACGATGCCGTTGTTGACCACCACCCCGATGAGCAGCAGCAGTCCGATCGCCGCCGGCTGATCGAAATCGGTTCCGTGCAGCCACAGCGCCCAGAAGGCGCCGGCAAGGGCGAAGGGCAGGGCCACCATAAGACCGAAGGCCTGGCGCACCGACTCGAAGAGACCTGCCATGACGGCGAAGACCAGACCGAGGGCGAGCAGGAGGTTGATCAGAAAGTCGCGCGATTGCTCGCGCTGGCGGTCGGCCCACTCCGACATGGTCCAGGTGTAGCCGAAGGGAAGGTCCATGGAATCCATGGCCGTTCGCACCTGGGGCAGGTAGTCCTCCATGGTGCCTTCGCCATAGCGGGCGCCGACCCAGACGCTGGTCCGGCGGTTGTCGCGCTGGATCCGGTTGGGGCCGGGCTCCATCCGGAACTCGGCCATGGAGGCCAACGGGATCTTCTCGCCATCGGCGGTCCACACCGGCAGGGTGTGGAGTTGACTGACGCTCTCGGTTTCGCGTTCGTCGAGGGTGAGCCGCATCTCGCGTTCGCCCGATGGCGTCCGGAAGCGCGGCAGCCGCCGACCGCGGAAGGTCAATGAGACCACCTCGGCGGGTTGGTTGAGGGGGACGCCGTAGCGTGCGGCGAGTTCGCGGTCGAGATCGATGAAGAGCTCCATCCCGCCGGACTGGGTGCTCGCCCAGGGATCGTTGAGGCCGGGGATTCCCTCGAGTCGAATTTTGGCCTCGGCAGCGAGCTCGGTGAGCACCCCGGTGTCCTCACCGACGAGCTGGAAGGCAATGCGTTTGCCGCCGCCGCGGCGAAAACCGCGGCCCGCCTGATCCTGGACCTCGAGCTTGATTCCAGGGAGTTCGGGTAGGAGCTCACGGAGTCTGGCGCGGGTCACGGCCATGTCGGTATCGTTGGCGAACCCTTCCTTCATATAGAGCCGGGTCAGCGAGAAGCGGTCGGACCAGAAGCTGTAGATATGCTCGGCGTTGAGTTCATCGCGATAGGGCACCAAATGGCCCTCGACGATGGACACTGCCCGCTCCTTCCGCTCGAGGCTCAAGGACTCGGCAAACTCATAGCGGAGCTGGACAAAGAGTTCGGTCTCGTTGGCATCGAAGTTCTTGTCGATGTGGCTGAAGGGGAACCAGGTCGAGGCGATGACCGCGAGGCCGATGATCGGGGTCAGCCAGCGGTGTCGGAGGAAGAAGGCAAGCAGGCGCTCATAGCGGTCCTCGAGCCAGAGCATGAGGGGCGCCCGGCCGCGCGACCTCGAGCGAATCAATTTCGAGGTGGCCAGCGGGATCAGGGTCTGGGAGACAAAGAGCGAGGCGAGCAGGGTGAGGCAGACCGTGATGGCGAGTTCGCGGAGATAGATGTTCATCTCCGACGGTTTGTTGAAGATCATGGGCAGAAAGACGATGACCGAGGTCAGGGTGGCGGCGATCACCGCCAGCGAGACCTCGCGCGATCCCACGAGGGCGGCGTCGCGCCGGCTCAATCCGCGCTGCTGGTGGCGGTAGATGTTCTCCATGACGACCACCGCGTTGTCGACCAGCATCCCGATGCCGACGATCAAGCCCAGCAGGGTCAGGGTGTTCATGGTCTTGCCCAGAGCCCAGATGGCGCCGCAGGCGACGATGACCGAGAACGGGATGCAGAGCACCGAGACCAGGGTCATGGAGATCCTGCGGAGAAAGACAAAGAGCACCGCGGCCGCCAGCAGGCCGCCGAAGAACCCGGTGAAGGCCAGGTCTCTGAGGGTCTTGCGGATTTCGGCGCCCTGGTCGAACCAGATCAGAAACTTGACGCCCTCGAGCTCGGGGTCGGTGTTCATGTCCTCGACCCGCTGCCTGACCTCGTCGCAGATCACCACGGCGTTTCCGCCGGCTTCGGCGGTGACCGTGACCCCGATGGCGAAATCGCCGTCGAGATGGCGACCGTATTCGAGCGGCGGTTCCTCATAGCGGACATCAGCGATATCGGCGAGCCGTAGGCCGTTGACGCCGAGGGGCAGTGCACGGATCTCCTCGACGGTTGAAAAGGCGCCCACGGTGCGGACGGTGAGGCGTCGCTCATGGGACCTGAGAACGCCCGTCGAGAGGTCGAAATTGGAGCCCGAGATCGCTTGCGCCACGTTCCGGACGTCGAGTCCGTGCGACTCGAGATCCTCGAGGCGGAGGTTGATCCGGACTTCCTTCGGGTTGACCCCGTCGAGGCTCACCGAGGCGACACCGGCGATCCGCTCGAGGGGGCGAACGATCTTGCGTTCGAGCAGATCGTAGCTTTCGGAGAGATTGCGTTTCGACGACAGGCGCCCCTCGAGGATGGGCGCCTCTTCCTCGGCGGCGTTCCAGCTGCCGCCGACCCGGATGTCGCCGATGGTGTCCGGGAGGTCCCGACGCACCCGGTCGATGCGTTCGATGACCTCGGCCCGGGCGAGGCTCATCTTGTGACCCCAGGCGAAATTGAGCCGAACCCGGCCACCGTTGGCGTCACACATGGACCACATGTTGGTCACGCCTTTGACCGAGCCCAGCACCTCCTCGAGAGGCCGGATGACGAGGCGTTCGGTCTGCTCGGGCGTCGCGTTTGGAAACGGAATCTGGACAATCAGTTCCGGCTCTTCGACCTCCGGCATGAAGCCCAGGGGAAGTCGGTTGAGCGCCACCAGGCCCAGGACCACAGCGCAGGCGAGGATGGTCAGAGTCGTGATGGGGCGGCGGATGGCGAGCTCGGGAAGGGTCATGATCCGGCTTCCTCGGCATCGATGCGGACCCTCGACGGCACCACGAGATAGACCGCCGGGATCACCACCAGGGTGAGGATCGTGCTCAGGGCAAGCCCGAAGGACACCGTGATGGCGAGCGGGGCGCGGAGTTCGGCGCCCTCGCCGACGGACAGAGCCATGGGCAGCAGACCGAGGACGGTGGTCAGGGTGGTCATGAGGATGGGCCGCATGCGGAGGTGGCCGCCGCGGATCACCGCCTCCATCTTTTCAACCCCTGCGCGGCGAAGTTGGTTGACGGTGTCGATGAGGACGATGGCGTTGTTGACCACGATCCCCACCAGCATCACCACGCCGATGAGCGCGATGACGCTGATCTCGATCCCGGTGACGAAGATCCCCAGCACCACACCGACCAGGGCCAGGGGGATGGAAAACAGCACCACGAAGGGGTGGACCAGACTTTCGAAGGTCGCGGCCATGACGAGATAGACCAGAAAGACGGCGAGGGCGAGGGCGAAGCGGAGGCTCGCAAACGAAGTCTGCATCTCGGTGACCTGACCGCCGAGTTCGGCGAGGACCCCGGCGGGGGGTGGGTTGTCGGCGAGGAGCGCCTCGATATCGGCGACGGCGGAACCCAGGCCGCGGCCCTCGAGATTGGCGCTGAGCACGGCGGCCCGTTGTTGTTGGACTCGGTGGATCTCGGCGGGTCCGCGATCCTCCCGGACCTCGGCGACGGTGAGCAGCCGCAGCTGACGGCCGTCGGATCCCGGGATCACCAGGTTTCGGACATCATTGTCGGTCTGCCGTTGGCCTTCCCGGTTGCGTACCCGAATGTCGATCTGGCGGTCGGCCTCGCGGAACCGGGTGGGCACCGACCCGAGGACGCGATCGCGCAGGGTCTCGGCGACCACCCGCATGTCGAGGCCCAACGACGCCAAACGATCGCGATCGAAGATGATCTGGAGTTCGGGGTTGCCCTCCTCGAGCGAGGAGCGGACATCCACCAGGCCGGGAACGCCCGAGAGCTTGTCGACGAGCACCGGCGCCCACGCCGACAGCGCCTCGAGATCATCCGAGAAAAGGATCACCTCGATGGGGGTTTTGAGGCTGAAGTAGGTGGGTTTGCCGAAGGTGGTGTCGAGCTCGGGAATGGCGGCGAAGCCCTCCCTGAGTCGATTGGCCACTCGTTGCTCGGCGCTTTCGTCACCGCGATCGGCGAGGACAACGTTGAGCTGGCCGTAGTGCTCGGCGGTAGTGCTCAGGCTCAGACCCCCAGAGACCAACCGGCTGCCGGCGGTGGCGTAGGCCACTTCGACCTCGGGGTCGCCCTCGATGGGCGCGGTCATCTTCTGGAGGACCCGATCGGTGGCCTGGACCGAGGTCCCCTCGGGGAGGGTGGCTTCGAAGTAGAACTCACCCTGGGAGATGTCGGGGATGAGGGCGGTCTGGAGCCGGGAGACCCCGGCCACGGCGAGAGCGAAGACCGCGGCCGCCGCGGCGATGGTCAGCCATCGGCGACGCAGCGCCGCGCGGAGCAGCGAGTCATAGATGCGGGAAGCCCACCCCAAGCTGGGTTCGGCCGTTCGCTTTGGTTCTGCCGCCGACCCCGCACCGTCGCCGCCGAGCGCGCTCAGCATGGGGATCAGCGTGACTGCGACCACCAGCGAGGCGAGCAGGCTCAGGGTCACGGTGATGGCCATATCGCCGAAGAGCGCCCCGGCGATGCCCTCGACAAAGATGATGGGCAGAAAGACCGCCACCGTGGTCAGGGTTGAGGCCGCCACCGCGCCGCCGACCTCGGTGGTTCCGGCGATGGCCGCCGCGGTGCGACCCAGCCCTTCCTGCCGTTTGCGATGGATGGATTCGAGGACCACGATGGCGTTGTCGACCAGCATCCCGATGCCGAGGGTCAGGCCCCCCAGACTCATGATGTTGAGCGAGACATCGAGCCGGTACATGGCCATGAAGGCGAAAAGCACCGAGAGCGGGATGGCGGTGGCGATGATCACCGTCGATCGGGTGTCGCGGAGAAAGACAAAGAGCACGAGGATCGCCAGCGCGCCGCCCACGACCGCCGTGTAGCGGACTTCCACCAGCGCCTGTTCGATAAAGCGTGACTGGTCGAAAAGGACGGTGAGTTTGTAGCCTTCGGGTACGAGCCTGGTCATCTCGGGCAGCGAGTCGCGGACCCCGCGGGCGGTGGTGACGATGTTGGCGTCGCCCTCCTTGTAGATGGCGATCTCCACCGCCTCGACCCCACCGACCCGGATGATCTCTTCTCGTTCGCGGGCGCCCCAGCTGACCTCGGCCACATCACGGACCCGGATCTGGGAGGCGCCGGCGGAAGAAAGGACGAGTCCGCCGATCTCCTCCACCGAGGTGTACTCGTTGACGGTGCGGATCAGATATTGGGTGTCG